>Ga0114918_10001326_pt1 | contig 22095 bp, 51 predicted proteins | sample LantaG_FD_87015 | JGI IMG/M metagenome (GOLD analysis project Ga0114918, IMG submission 87015) | Deep subsurface microbial communities from Baltic Sea to uncover new lineages of life (NeLLi) - Landsort_02402 metaG | ecosystem: Environmental > Aquatic > Marine > Oceanic > Sediment | place... | reverse complement strand
GGGAATGTTATGATAAAAGGCACTTACACAAGATAAAAACAAAGACCCCTGGTAAATGGCTGGGCTTTGATATAGAGGACTACCAGGAAACATTAAAGCGGGAATGGTGGAGAAAATGACTTATAATCAATCTTACGCTAAAACAGTAAAGCCGAGATATAGAGAAGCTTATAATTCTGAGCTTGCTATAATAACAAGAAACAAGGCTCAAATAAATTTACTTAAAAAGGCACATAAAAACTATACACTGTATAAAGTCAAAAGGGTTTTTAAGTTTGTTATAATCGAACTATAAAGGAGGTGACAAAATGCAAGTATATAATTTAAGACAACATAAGATTTGGCGAATAAATAAAGATGGCTACTATGAGGAGATAGTCTATACAGGAAGCCTAAAGAATAAGCCTAAAGGCTGGAAGATAAAAGCAGCCTAACTACTCGGAGGCTAAATATGTATACCTTAAAAGAGCTTGAGAAACTGCCTATTTTAAGCATAGGCCAAGCGGAGGACTTAAAACTTGAGACGGCTAAGATCAGGGTATGGCTGAGCCGATGCAAAAAAGAGGATGGCGAGCCTTACAATAACAAAGTAACAGAGGAGCAATACCTGAATGGACAATGGGTGACAGCGAGGGCTTACGAGGCGATTTAAAAATAAAACGTATACTTACTATAAAATATAGTAAAAGCACAGGTTTTAAAAGCTGGGAGGTGATCTTAAATGAAAGACTTAGAGCCTATATTTTGCTCTATATGTGGTTGCAGGATAGGATGGAACGATGTTTCTCAAGCTGATTGTGATTTAGTTTTAGTGTGCGATGATTGCAAAAAGGAAACAGAATAAAAATTCGACGATAAATAAAATAAAAAGCACTTTCCCCGACGAGGTGGCTATATGATATATGAGTGAGGGGGTCGCTGGCCTGCCACTTACCCCACTTATGCACTCACCACTTAATAGTCTTACTTAACTTTGTTAACCTGTTAGGGTTACGAGGTTTTACTTGACTACGATTTACGCTTACGGGTGCTTACAGTTACTTACTTTTGTTGATTGTCTTATGTGGTTTTTATCAATTTTTTTGATTATATTTTTTGATTTAGGGGCTTGACTTTTTTTAGACTTCTTTATGGTATACTTACATTAAATTAAAGGGGCAACAATACAATGAAAGCTAACTATACTTGCAATTGTGTAGGTTATACAGAGATTTTTAACGATGCTACAGAAATGGCTTATGCGGTAGAAAATGCCAAAACTATGTTAAAAGGGGACTTTTATAATATGTCCGATGTTATACCTTTACATAAAAAGATAGAGCAGGCAGAATACAGCAAAGTTAAAAACTTATTGATATTACACGATATTACAAAAGATATACATTACTTTTATCTATAAAAATAGAGAGAAGCTAAAAATGAAGCATATACACAAGATAACTTTTAGAGGCACGATTGACATTATATCTTATAATAAAGTTTTGAGGCTTTTATATGATAATGGCATACCTTATAAATGCTTTCATAAATTTTCACAGACAAGAGATGACGCTGGACTTTTAACATACTTTGATAGTATTGTCTTTGTTTATGATAAATATATTCCTTATATTACAAATAGGAAAAAGATTGATATACAAGAATTGATTGGCAAGGTAAACAAAGAAGGGGTTAAAATATAAACTATTTCAAAATATGCTCTTGACAAAATGACTTTTATATGGTATACTTCTGGTGTTAGGCTATACTTACTAACTTTTTAAGAAAATAAGGAGCTGTTAAAATGTTTACTTGTAAAATAAAAACTGGAGCAGAATGGAGATTACCCGCAAGTATAAAAAGACAAGAGGAATCAGGAAGATGCCCTTCATCTACTTTAAGTGGCAAAAAAATGAACGACATTAAAGCAATTAAAGAAATATTAAAGAGTTTAAAAGGGCAGTATAAAACTATTACACAAGAAGAAAATGGAGATTATATTGTAATTAAAGCGAGGTAAAAATGATTAAACTACAATGTATGAAATGTGGGCATATAAAAAATTGTCTTCCAAGTGATTTAGTTAAGGACGATACTTGCGATCTATGTGGTGGCTTAATGGTTTTACCTAAGAAGGAATTATCTAGCATTGTAAAACAAGATAGCGTAGAACATATGGAACGACAAATAAATCAAAGGGGGCACGCAAAAGTATGGGAAATTATAGAAGGATTTGCCTACTTTAAAACAAGATTATCTTATAGGAAACTATTTTTAGAAGCAGGCGGGATTACTCCGAAAACAGAGGTATAGCAGTGAAAAGAAAAAAGATAAGAGCCATAAAAAAGAACAAGGAACTAATCAAGACTTACAAAAAAGAAATTACTCTAGACCATTTCTTAGGATTAGAAAAAATTAAACTTACTTGTATCAAGTGTCAGACTACTTATAATATATCCACACATAGACCAGAATTGTATACAGAGGAAGTATTGAGGAATTATATTTGTTTACTTTGCAGAAAATAAAGCGAGGAGAATAAAATGAAAACTAATTATCAAGTATTTAGTTGTTCACAATGTAAAGAAATTATAGAGTTAGAAATAACTGAAAAGGAATACATTGGTTATTGTAGAACTTGCAAAAGAGAAATAAGGATTAAAAAATGAATTGGCTTGATAAAGAAAACGAATTAAAAGAATTAGAACAATTATTAGCACAAGAATTAGAGGAAGAACAAGCCCCTGATTGGCAACAGTATGCTAATCTAAAATGGAGGATAAGAGAATGAAAACTTGTCCTAGATGTGGGGGCTTTGGCTATCTTCCCAAATATCCTAATCCTTATATAATTTTAACTCCCGCAATAATTAACAGTATAAATAGAAATGCTCCTAAATGTGATAAATGTAACGGAACTGGAGAAGTAGAAGAAATAAAATGACAGACAAGGAGTTTGATATGGCTTACTGTAAAATGCTGGTTGATCTTGCTTTAAAGAAAGCTGCCCAATACGAACTTGAGGGCAACAAGGAAAGGGCAGAATACTTTTTAGCACTTGCAGAAAAAGCTGAAGAAACTTACAAAAGAAAAATTGCTAGAGATCAACATTTTAAAAAGAAGGCATAGTTTAATCGTTTATATAGTTACTAGTATTAAGATAATATAGTATATAATATATACTGAAACTTGCTATATTTTGTTGAAGATTTATCTAACTGTTTTAATACTTACGAGTTGCGATTTAAAATTGAGCGATTTTGCGAGTTTCCGATTTCTTGAAATGAGCAAATACTACAATTTATAGTAAATGTATAATTTAATAATTTGTCTTAACTTACTTAAAATAAAAGACTTATGGGCAGAATAAAAAATCTTAAAATACACCCTTGACAATCGTGATTTATGTGGTATACTTTAGATAGGAGGATAAGATGAAGAAGAATTTTTATAGAGAAGTTTACTCTCAAGATAATCCTGAAGGAGATGCATATGGTTGGATACAATGGAAGGGGACAAATGTTTGTATTGATTTACATTGTAAATGTGGTTATCACGACCATTTTGATGGAGATTTTTTCTATTACTTTGAATGTCCTAAATGCCATAGAAAGTATGCTGTTGGGCAAAATATAAAATTGATAGAACTCACTAAAGAACAAATAAAATTTGGTAGGATTGACCACTTTCAAAATGGGTGGCTTTAAGTAAAGAGGAAGAATAAAATGAATAAATTTTTGTTAATATATATTATATTTGTGGTAATCTGGTTTTTAGATATTTGCTATGGTTTGATCGAAACTCTATGGACAAAATTCTGTGTATCAATGGGCAGGTGTCCGAGATGTCTTACCTTGTTTTCCTGCTTCAGTGACTTTGGAGTTGACTATGGTTATTGTAGAAAGCATATTGATGAGGCTTATTACGAGGATGGGGTTAAAGTAATTTTTAGAGATTGAAAAGGGACACAAAATGTTTAATAGACAAAGATATACGAAAAAATATTATCAGAAACATAAAGAATATTTCAAAGTAAAATATGCAGAGTGGGTAAAACAAATGCCTGATAAGAGTAAAAATAAAATACTACTATATTAGAAAAAATACAGAGAAGAAAACAAAGACAAAATAAAGAAATTGATTAAATTATGGAGAGAAAAAAATAAAAATAAATTAAAAAAATATATGATAAAGCGGAAAAGAGAGCATAGTAAGTGGTTTAAAGAATATAGTAAAAAATATTACCAAAAGAATAGAGAAAAAATATTAAAATATTTAAAAAATCGTAGAAAAAACGATATTAATTATAAACTAAAATGTAATTTAAGATTGAGATTGTGGCATGGGATTAAAGGTAATGTCAAATCTAATTCTACCATAAAATTATTAGGTTGTTCTATACCAGAATTAAGAAAGTATCTGGAAAATAAATTTAAATTTGGTATGACTTGGGAAAACTATGGTAAAGTTTGGGAAATAGACCACATTAAACCTTGTGCAAGTTTTGATTTATCCAAACCTAAAGAACAAAGAGAATGTTTTCATTATACCAATTTACAACCTTTATCAGTTCACGAAAACAGAATAAAGTCAAGAAATAAAAGAAAGAAGAAAAATGTCTGATTATTTGAAAAAAGAAGTTGAATACCAGATTATCTATATGACTAAAGAGGGCTTACTTACCAAACTTTTTGAGGGCAATGGTAACGAGCTAAATTGGGAAATTTTAGATTGTAGGAATAAGGGTATAGGAATTGTGGAGATAAGGGAGATATGAAGAAGCACAAAGATTTTAAGCAAAAAATACCAAAACCTAACAAAGTCGAAAGAGTTTATATTGATTTAATAAAACATCTTCCAGAAAGATATAAAATACCTATTAAATGTTTTAAGACTATAAGAGGCATACTTATGAGTGTCGCAAGAAGAAAAAGAACCACATATAAAAATAGAGTAAATTACTATACCAAATATCTTAATAATACAGAAAAGGCTACCTATATAGATACAAAGTATTATCGAACTATTAAAAAAGAAAAGTATACAGCTTTTGATATTGCTATGATGGGAAGTAGCTCTATTTTAGTATCTTTAGAAAACACTTTGTATTTAACTAAAAATAAGATTAAGTTTTTATTTCTGCACGAAATTGCTCATAATGTATTAGATACATTGGATGAAAGGAAATGCGATTTATTTGCGATTAGATGGATTAGAAAATTAAATAAGATCACAGGAGGAGAATAAAATGATATACACCAAAAACAATATAACTATTGAGGACTATATCAATAGAACTATTAGAAAATTTAAACAAATTATCTCTTACAAAAATAGGGATACTAAATTCTGGAAATGTATCCAATGTGGCAGGGTTAATGAGGAGATTTATATTTATTGTAATGAGTGCGGGCATATCAAATCTTGGAAGGATTAGGATGAATAAAAACTGGCTTATACTCTTATTGGTTACAATATTAATTTTAGAATACAAAACTGGATATAGAAAAGTTATGTCTGTGCCTGATAATTATAAGATTACTTATCCCACTACTGTAATAAGACTAAGGGGAAAGGCAAGAGGCCATAAAAAATATATTGATATGAGGATGATTAAAAGGATTTATAAATATAAATTGGAGGAAAAATAAAATGGCTAATATAGAAGGAAAATGAAAAAATACGATTTTATAACAAAAAAATTATTATTAAAGGAATATAAAGTAGAACCTATTGAAAAGATAGCAAAGAAATTGGGTTGTAGTAGGAAAGCCATAAGAAATAGGTTAAAGAAATATAACATTCCAGTTAGAACTATAGATATGGCTAATAGACTGGAGAACGATTGTAAGATTACAAAACAATTTCTTCTGAGAAAATATAATGAAAATAAAAAAACTATGTCACAAATTGCTAAGGAATTAGATTGTAGTGAGGCACCTATAAGAAATAGATTGATTAGACACAATATTCATATTAGAACATTTAGTGAAATATTGATAAATAAATTAGCTAAAAATATTAAAAATCATCCCAGTTATCTAGATGGGAGAGCTAGCAGAAAATATTATTGTATAAACTGTGATAAAAGAATTTCTGTAAGCAATGGTATATATGGACAGAAAAAATGTCGTTCTTGTGCTAGTAGATTGAACTGGAAGAATAAGGACTACAGAAATTCAATGGCTTGTGGTAGGAAAATTAGATATAATGGAATAGCTATGCGTTCTTCTTATGAAATTAAATTTGCTTATTTTTTAGATTTGAGTGGGATCAAATGGTTATACGAATCTAAAGCCTTTGATTTAAAACATTCTACTTATATACCAGATTTCTATATCCCAGAATGGGATTGTTATATTGAGATAAAAGGTTGGTGGAGAAAAGATGCTAAAGAAAAATTTAGATTATTCAAAAAGCAGTATCTAAAAACTAATATAGTTATAATAAATAAAAATAAACTGGAAAAACTGGGGGTGCTGTGATGGCTAATCGAAAGAGATTAAAAACTATTCGTAAAGGAAGGCATAAATCCGTAGCTGGTCATAGGAATAGAAGCAAGCGAAAGAAGTCTGTGTCAAAAAGAAAGCGATTGAGGACATTGGCTCAAAGATTGAATAAAAAACCTGTACCCACATTTCCAGATATAACTATTATTGAGGAGGTATAGAATGATAATTTGTGAATTAATTTTGGCAGTCTTATTACTTGGTGTATTATATTGTGTTTGCCAAGAAAAAGAAGAATATAAACCGAGTGAAAGGAGAGGATAAAATGATATTATTTCTACCCCCCCCCCCAGCTGTATTTTAATACTAGGGGGAGCAAAATGATTACAAAATTAATTAGGGTGCTAATAATTATAAATATTTTGTTGTCTATAAATTCAGTAGTTTATGCAGAAGTAATGAATTTAAGAGGTGAATATTATGAGAAAAATGGTTGTATTTATTTGGTAGGCAATTTAACAGAAAAGGAATTAACAGCAGATTTAGAGTATTATAAGGAAAGAATGAGTAAAAGAGCAATACAAGTTAATGCAAAATTAAAAAGAAATCAAGAATTAAAAATAGAAACAATTAAAGCACAAGCAATGAAAGATTATTTAATTGCCCAAAGTATGCCTTTACGAGAAATAGCAGATGTCCTTAAAGAAACAAGGGTTAAACAAAGTGTATTTATTGGGGATGTTAAATCTTATTCTACTTCTAAAGGTGGTAATGCTACTGCAACTGGTGGAACATCTAAAGTAGGAAATGTTAGTGCAAAGACAGGGGCAATTACTAATAGAGCTAATGGAGGAACAGGTGGGCAGGGTGGTAGTGCTACAACTTCAACAATAAACACTAATACAAATGATAATACTAATGATAATAGAAATACAAATACTAACAGATAATAAAAAGGAGCTAGTATGAAAAATTGTCCTTTTTTAAGAAAACATCATACAGAAGAAACTCGCAGGAAAATGCGAGAAAATCATGCAGATTTTAATGGTTCAAATAATCCAAACTTTAAATTTAATATTTCAAAAAATTTTTTACTTCAAAAGTATGTGGAAGATAAAAAATCGGAAGCACAAATAGCTAAAGAATTTGATTGTAGTGCGAGCACAATTCATAATAATCTACTTAAATATAGTATCCGAAGGCGAACTACTGCTGAGGCATTAAAAGGAAAAATACGACCAGATATTAGTAAAAGAATGAAAGGCAGAAAAAGACCTGATGCAAGTGAGAGGATGAGAAAAAACAATCCTATATTTAAGAGAGGTTATATCTGTAAAGGTAATGGAGCCTATTATAAAAATATATGGATGCGTTCTACTTGGGAAATTAAATTTGCTCGTTTTTTAGATTTGAGTGGATATAAATGGTTTTATGAACCAAAAAGATTTAACTTAAAGAATACAACCTATACTCCAGATTTTTATATTCCTATATGGGATTTATATATAGAAATTAAGGGCTATAAATGGAAAAGCTGGGAAAAGAAATTTAACTTATTTAAAAGATTATATCCAAAAGTAAGAATAAAAGTTTTTAGTAAAAAGAAATTAGAAATATTAGGCATAGACATATAAAGGAGACATAATGAAAAATAAAAATTGTCCTTACTGCAAAAGCGATAAAACCGAAGATATAGTAATAAGATTTTCGAACAAGCAGGAACAACGAGTTATGCTATGCCGAGAGTGTAAAAAAATTTTTAGGAGAGATAAAAATGAAAACTAAAAAACTAAAACCCGTCATTGTTACTTGTGTGGATTTAATGTCTTTCCCACGAGATATATGGGATGTTAAAGATTTGAATCCTGCTGAAATAGGTGTGATCGGTTTTCTATGGCATAAAGACAAGAAGAAGATTATATTGAAAAGAATGTTTGGTCATCCAGAAGATGAACCATTTGTTATTCCTACTGGATGTGTTAAACTTATAACCTATCTTAGAGAGAAATAAAATGACTAGGCAGTATAAGAAACAAATTTGGTCTGGAAAAACAGCGAGTACTCTGGAGCTTTTACAGGAAGAACGAAAACCAAAAACTCCTGTTGATATTCTCATTGAGGCAGAGGAGGAAGATGCTTTAGAAAGAAAGTATAAGCATTTTACCAAGAGAATTAGGAAGGCCCTAACAAAAATATCCAAAAGGCAAAGGCAGTGCATTGAGTTATACTTTTTGCGAAATATGAGAATAACAGATATAGCCAAAAAGTTAGCTGTTACGAAGCAAGCAATTGATTATTATTTAAAGCAAGCAATAAAAAATTTAAAAAAGTTGGTATAAACCCCCTTGACAAACCCCTAAAATCCCTCTATTATGAGGGCATAAAACAATGAAAAAGACATATCCTGTTACAAATAGAGAGGTTGACGAGTTTATCTATAATATGTTTGAGCGGGAAAATCCGCCAAGTGTATTTAGGTTGGCTCTTATTCAGTTGACTAACGAAGGATATAAGTTTAGCACTCAAAAGAGTTTACGAAAAAACTGGAACAAACTGATTGATACTGCAATTATTATCAGGGATAAAATACATTTAAGCAGGCGAAAAAAGAGCGATAATCCTGATACTATCGGGAATTTGTTTTTGAGTCTTTTGTGAAAAAGAGGAGCTAAAATGAGAAGGATAACCTTTAGCAAATATGGAATACATTTTGAAACTAACACAGGACAGATAAATGCTCACTGGAGAGATTTATTTGGTATTGGATTGGCTGATGATATCCCAAATCATATATTGAAAAGTATGCAGAGATTTTGGGGACAGGTAGTAGTGGGTATTCTCTTCTTATTCAAAGGAAAATAAGATGGCTTTATGTCTTCTATATCTTTAAACAGATAAGAACTATTAGATATGGTGGTAGGTTATTTGGGAATTCCATATTGTCAAAGTTATTTCTTGAAGTATTTGTAGTGGGGAATAACGGAGACTAGCGAATAACTAATCTTATCTGCATTATCAAACTAGAGGTAAATAAAATGATAATTAAAATTTTACTTTTGTTGTTGCTTCAGTTACTTTACGCTTTGGTAATAGCAATTCCGATTAGATTTTTTCTTAATTATGTATTTGGTTGTTATGGAGTTTTTACTTTTACATACTTACAAGCATTAAGTTTATATTTATTGGTTCAATTATTAAAAGGAAGGAACATTAAAATAGGATAATACAATGAATAAAAAACTTGAGGTAATAAAAAGAGTAACTAAAAGACAATGTAATTTTTGTCAAGATAAAAATAATGATTGTAAAGTCTGCAATGGAAGTGGTATCCATAAAGATTATTCCTATATTATGATAGTGGGAAAGTATGCTTATAGTGGGGATACTTTAAAATAAAAAGGGGATGGTATGCTACAGTCTATTTTAGAATATTTAGCAATTGCTTGTTTTATAGGGCTTAGTATTATTTCAGGTATAAATAAACAATGGGATTTTATGGGATTAAATCTCTCATTGGTATTTTTATATCTATTTCTTTATGTGCAACCTTTTTCAAAGTTAATTAAATAAGGAAAATAAAATGACCGATTATCAAGACCTACTCATAGCACTAAGTTTAATGCGTCTTAACAAGCGACAGTTTCTCGCTGTCCTTATGTGCTATACCTATTATCTTTATCAGAAGGAAACTCCAGACAGAGTTAATCTGAAAGATTTTAGCTTACAATTAGGATTGGATAGCACAGTCGGCTCGATCACTTTGGATAGCTTGGTGGATTATAATATTTTGGGTTCTATCGTTTTGAAAGAGAGTGCTGTGAAGAAAGAGATAGCACAACATTTTAATAGGAATTTTTTGGCTACTTTAAAGGGCAAGAAGAATTTAGTTAAACAGGCAATTAACAGGGCTGGATTTTTCATTGAGGAAGAAGCAAAGATTTATGTATTCAATCCAGTTGTGGATACTTGGAAATATTCTTCTTATAGTAAATTAAGAAAAACCTTAACTAGATTAGTCCAGAGATTTACAGAGAATAAATTTTTGAGTGAGCTAATAAAAGTTAAGAAGAAAGGCAACAATGGTAATGCGAAAGATATTGTGGACAGAATAAATGCCCCATACTTAGTTAAGGTATTTATGTCAAAATTTAATAAACTATATGGAAAAAGCTATACGCCAAATTGGGCTATGGATTGTATCAAGATGAACAATCTTATCAGGCAATTTGAAAAAAATAATATGACAGCGAAGGATATACCTATATTTTTGGACTGGGCATTTGAGCAGGCAGAAGATAGAAAAATGCGGATACAGATAGGGCTATTGCGGTATCTGGCTAATGATTATATTATTAAGGATATTGATAAGATAAAAAGGAAACAGAAGTTCAGGGAAAATATAGATGGGCATAAGTTCTTAAATAAAAAGGAGGCTGATTAGAATGCGCCTTCTCCTCACCTTCTTGGATTCTAAACTTGCCCCTATATTATTATAATTAATGAGGGCAATATATTTGCCGAGAGCAAACAAGAAGATTAGCTGAGATATAAAAGAATCTGAAACTCAGCACCAATTAAATTATGAGATATATTAGCAAAAAGAAATATAAAAAGTTAGTTAATCTTGTGGAGAAACGAATAAACGCCAATGAGGAATACGATATTGCTTTGGAATATTTTGTTGTGGATATTATTTTGGAACGATTGCATATAAAGGTGGAGGAGCCAAAATGACCCCAAAAGGATTAGATGAGATATTGAAAAAAAGCAATAGATGAGAATTTATTGGCTGACGGCACTGTTTGGTACGGGATGAAAGATACTATTACCCAAGCCAAATCTGAGATAGTTGGGTTATTGCCAAGTGAAGATATAAGTATTGACGCAATCAAATTACCCGAAGGTATTTCTCCCATTATGCGAGGTGGATATAAAGAACCTTATGTTAAAGGATTAGAGAAGGGTATAAAAGAAGGCATTAAACAATATCGCAAGCAAGCCCTTAAGAACCTTGGGATAAAAAAGAAAGGATAGGGAGATGAAAAAAGAAACAATATTATCAATCTTGAAAGAAATCAGGGATGCTCTAAAGCCAGTAACTGCCCCCATAAAAAGTGAGATTGTTATCCAGGGTAATTTAATGTGGGGCAAGACATTGCCGAAGAAGATGACTTGGGATGAGGCAAAGCAGGCGTGTAAAAAACTGGCAACAGGCGGTTATAAGGATTGGCGATTACCCACAATAAAAGAACTTATCAGCATTATTGATTATTCTAAATATGAACCTGCTGTTATTGACGGCATAAAAGAATACCAGTCCGACCTCTACTGGTCCAACACTACTTACGCTGACTACACCGCCGGCGCCTGGTTCGTCTATTTCTACAATGGCCTCGTGTACTACGGCGGTAAGGCTTTCTCTTGCTATGTGCGGCCTGTTCGAGGTGGCCAGTGATTGATATTTTGACAATTAAACGAAACGGAGCCACACAATGATACATACCGCAAGTTTAGAGGTTAGTAAAGCCTTAGATAAAGCAGGGATTAAGATTGATACGGAGTGGTGGTGGTGTAGTGTTTATAATAATTGGGAATTAAGAGATAAAAAAGAAGCCGTTTATGTCCCTCAAGGGCAAGGTGATATGGAAGTTATCCCCGCCCCAACTTTAGGGGAATTGGTGAGGGAGTTGCCTGATGCCATAAGAGATAATACAGGAAAAGTTGAATTTTCATTGCACATTACGAAACGATGGTCTAAACACGGATATTATGACAAAAATCCTTATTGGGTAGGTTATCAAGATTTAGAATATAATATTAAATATGCAGTAGAAGCCAACACTCCCGAAAACGCCGCAGGGAAAATGCTATTAGAGATAAATAGTGCCAAGAATTAGAGAGGTGGAGGGATGAAGAAGAAGAAAAGTTTGGTAGGGTGGGCTGATACTCAATGGAAAGAAAGGTTTAAGTTTTTCACAAGACGAAGAAATCGTACTAAAGAAAATGAATGGATAGATGCATTAAGGCATTCCGAATTAAAAGTTCCTTTGATTTATAGAAATAAGCGTCCTATGCAAGGTTGTGTTCATCCTTATCCGTTTTGTAATAAAAAGAAAAGAGTTCGTATCACAATAGAAGAAATATAATTTGAGAGGAGCTATTCTATGTGTGGAGGCAGGCATAGTGAAAAAGGGAAGGGATAAAGCTGAAGCGGGTATGCGACAAGTAACCGATAGGCAAGCTGTGAGTAAGTTAGGTGTCGGCAATTACCTCACCCCTCCAACTGTCCACCACTTTTATTGAAGATTTGAGGGAAGCTGAACAATGAGAAGGAGGAAAAGATGAACCCCAATCGTTCATATTAAACTATTTGGAAAATGAGGTAGAGAAGAAGTTAATTAAGGGGAGGTAAGAGATGAAATTAACTATTGAAACTTGCCCGTGGTATATGGATGCTGGGAGAATAGAAATTAGAACATACTTTGATGATGGTATGAGGCGTTTTGAAATAACAGAACTAATAGATAAAGGATTTTGTAAAGATAAAGATTTAATAAAGCGTATGATAGACCGACAATTTTACGAATTAAAAAGTCAGGTATATAAACATTTTGCAACAAATAGAGAGGGGGGGAGGTAATTATGAAGAATAAAGAGTTGAGTTTGAGGGGGATATTAAAAGAATTTTCAGTGGAATTTAGTTTTGACAGAACTCTTGATGAGATTGAAGCATACTATAAGAAAAGAAGATTGAGTGTGGTAGAAATATATCATTATTTACTAAACGGAAAGATTAGTTGGTATGAAACAGCAACAGTCATATTCAAAGCACAAGAGGAGAAATTAGATAAGTGAGAATAAAACAATTAGAAGAACTAAAAAATAAAATAAGACCATACTTGCGAGATTACTTGGAAGAACACGACACCAAGTTCGAGGGAAATCATCTCACTTGTCCTAATAAATCTGCACACAGAAATGATGATAATACTCCCTCGGCGAGCTTCTTCCCCGATGACGAGCATATTAAATGTTTCGTTTGCGACGAGGTAATCAATGCTGATATATTTGCTTGTGCTTATTTTTTGGAAGGTAAGCCTCTTACTGGCTCGGAGTTTATCAGCGATAATGTTTTATACCTTGCTAAAAAGTTTGGTATTCCTTATGAGATAGAGGATATTAGTGAGAAAGAAAAACAAACTGGGCAATTAAGGGAATTACTTGAGATAGCAAATAAAATGATGCGAGCAGTAATAAAACAAAATCACCCATCTCTACAAAAGGTTCAGGACTATATTAAGAAAAGACGGTGGGAAAAAATTATAGACAAGTTTGAATTTGGCTATTGCCTTTATGATAAACTAATTGCGAATCTTGAGAAACGAGGATACACTAATGAGCAACTAGAAATGGCTGGCTTAATGGATAAGGAGAACGAGAAAAACCAGAACAGTGCCAAAGGTGTTTTAAATAATAGATTAGTATTTCCTATTAGAGATGGGTATGGCAGGATAGTTGGATTTGCCAGCAGAAGATTGGAAGATAAAAATGGCGAAACAAAATATCTCAATTTTAGAGCAACTAATTTATATAGGAAGGCAGATATATTGTATAATTTAAAAGAGGCAAAAAACCATCCAAAGGTCTACATAGTTGAAGGATATAGCGATGTGTGGGCATTATCTTTGCGGGGGATAGATAATGTAATTGCCTTGTGTGGTTTGGGATTTAGCGATAAACAATATGACCTTTTAGTTTATAATCGCATTAAGCAACTATGTTTAAATCTTGACAATGATGAAGCAGGAAAAGAGGCAACTATCAGGATTGTCGAGGAAAAACTAAAAAACAAAGCAGATATAGAAGTAACAATTAAGGAACTCGATGAAGCGAAAGACCCAGATGAATATCTGCAAAACCATAGCACAAAAGAATTTTTTAATTTACCAGAGTTTACTATTTTTGACTGGAAACTTCAAGACCTGAAAAAGAATAAAGAGAATGAGTTTCTGAAAAACGATTTAATCCAGTTGATAGTAAATGAGGAAGATTATATAACTACCGAGCAGATGATACGAGATTTATCCGATGCACTGGATGTTACTTTTGATGCACTGAAAAAAGAGGTGGAACGAAATCGTAAATTGGGGCGTGGGAAATATTTGTTGACCTCAAGGGATATACTGAAAGAAAAGGCATCTCTGGAAAATGAGGTAAACAATTTCGAATCTTGGGCATGGTCGAGGGGCAATAGTTTATTAGGGCTTGAAACTGGATATCCTATACTTACAAAGAAACTGGATGGGCTACAAAATGCTTTTTATCTACTTGCTGGGGACACAAATATTGGAAAGTGCCTTTGTGGTGATACCAGAATAACACTTGCGACAGGTAAAACTATACCAATAAAAGAGCTAAAAAATTTCGAGGGAACCCAACTTATTGGGTTTGATTTAAAAAAGAAAAAATATATACAAACCAAAATGACTAAATTTTATAACAATGGAATAAAGAATGTTTATGAATTAACAACTACTAATGGTAAAAGAATAAAAGCAACAGCTAATCATCCATTTTTTACTATTGATGGATGGAAGAGCCTAAAAAATTTAAAAGTAGAAGAGGGGATAGCAGTTCCACAGGAATTATCTTTCTTCAATTCTAAATCGCCTATTACGAAAGAACAAATAAAAATTTTAGCTTATTTAATAGCTGAAGGATGTTTCAGTCTTAAGCATCGTAAGATAGATTTTACTAACACGAACAAACAAATTGTTAATGATTTTTGTCAAAGCATAAAACAATCTTATCCAGAAATTTTGATAAAGAATTATAAAGATATAACTTATACACTTACTAATAATAGAAAATTAAAAGATTTCTTAATTCTACAAGGTATATATGGAAAATTATCGAGAGATAAGTTTGTTCCAGATTCTTTATATAGATGTTCAAAGGAAGATACAGCTTTATTTCTTCGACACTTATTTGATTGTGATGGCAGTATTTTTGAAAGTAACGGTTATATTAGGATAGAGTTTGGAGTTAGTTCAGAAAAATTAGCCAGCGATGTTCAAAATTTATTGCTGAAGTTTGGTTTGCATACTAAATTTCGTGCTAAGAAGTTTCGATTTAATAATAAACCACAGGTTGCTTATATTATTACATTGTTGGATATTGAATCAATTAGAAAATTTATCAGAGAAATAGGCTTTTTTACCAAGCAGAAGAAAGCTATAGAGTTATTAAAAAAACATAAGAGTGAATACCCAAATGGTAAAGCTGATATAATTCCTGTTGATGAAAATTTAATAAATCATATATACAATATCCATAAAAATTCTAACAAAACTTGGCGAGAGTTTGCAAAATATTGTCATAATGTTAGAAGTGCAGGTAAAGGCTTCCTTAAACGATTTGAAAAATTAAAGAGAACATCATTATCTAAACAGATGTTATATAAATTTGCTACTTTCTTTGAGGATGAATACTTATTAAATTTATTAGAATTACCAATTTTTTGGGATAAAATAAAAACAATCAGGTATATTGGAAAAGAAGAGACATTTGATATCACAGTGCCAAAGGCCCATAATTTTATCGCCAATAATATCATTGTTCATAATTCGGCTCTATTACTCAATCTATCTTTAAATTTAATTAAAGATAATGGCAATGATGTTTTCGTATTGTTCTTTTCCATTGATGATAATGTGCGACAAGTTTTGCCAAGATTGCTTGCTACTACCACAGATTTGGAAATAAATACTATAGCAAATCCTAAATTTAAAATTAAGTATAACAAGGAACTTGCACCAGAAAAAGTTGAAGAACTCCTCAAGATTCGTGAAAATGCTGTAAATGATTTGAAAGGATTGGCTAACTCCTTTGCTATAAAAGAGGAAAATGATATTCGTAGCATAGAAGAAATGGAAAAATATATTCGTATCTATAAAGAAATAGCGGGCAAAAAACAATTAGTAGTTATCGTGGATAATTTGCACAGGATTAAAACAGAATTAAGGTTTGCTTCCACAAGGGAAACATATATGTATATTTCCGACACGCTAAAAAGATGGAAGACTGATTATGATGTTCCAGTAGTTGCTACTGCTGAAATCAAGAAGATAAACTCCTTACGCCGACCAACTGGCGACGATATAAAAGAGGTTAAAGATTTACAATTTGATTCAGATTTAACGGTACTGCTTTATAACGATTTTTATTTAAAAGATGATTCTACTTTGTATTTTGTGGACAATAGTGGTGAATCTCAGCCTATAATTGAGATGGCCATCATTAAAAATAAGACAGGTGGATTTAAGGGCAAGTTATACTATAAATTTTATAAAGATATTTCCAAAATCGTGGAGTGTACAAGAGAAGAAATGGAAACGTACTTTCAAGATTTTCAGAAATAGATAGGAGATTAAAATGCAGAATAGAGATAGTCGTAAACTTGTGAACATTTACTTAAAATTGAAAGAGGATGAAGAAGCCTTACTTGAAATGGAATTATCACACCCTAATCATAAAGAGTTTAGGGACATTATTCTAAAATGTGTAAACGAGTTAGATAAGGTAGCTCATTTACTTGTTGCAGAAGCGGGGCAGATAAAAGAGGATAAATAATGATTGAATTTGATATCAATAAACTACGCAAATCCTGTCGTGAAGTTCTGCCAGAAGAAGTAGAAAGTGTTACCCAACAACTTGAGGCAGAATTGGCACAACATCCCACTGGAATAGGTTTGGCAGCAAATCAAATTGGTTTAGATGTTAAGGTTGCTGTTATCCGAATTCCAGATAAAGAAAAGATTGATTTAATCAACCCAAAAATAATTGACTATAGTAAAGAGATAGTATTTTATCAGGAGAGTTGCTTGAGTTTACCAGATTTAAAAAAGCCAGTAACAACTCAACGATATAGAGAGATAACTATTGAGAATGGATTTGATAAGGGTAAATATGTTTTATATGGTATGGAGGCGATTGCTTGCCAACACGAGATAGACCACCTAAATGGATTGCTGATTACTGATAGGCAAGCCAAACCATATACGAGGCCGAGCAGGAAAATAGGCAGAAATGAACGGTGTGCTACCTGTAATGTGAAATATAAGAGGCACGATGGTGTTGAACATGGTTTTGTGGTAAAAGGAGAATTGAAATGAATTATAAAAAATTGGTATTAGTGATTAGTATTTTGGGTGCTTTGACTATTTTTTTGGTAAGTCCTTATTTTATAAGAATTGGATATTTACCTACTTTAAACATAGTAAGTTATGATGGAAAAACAGATACTAATTTTATTAAAACATATAATAGACAAGGTAGACTAATTTATTTGGCGAGATATACTGGTGAAAATCGTGCTAAATTAATTTTTGAAATTGATTTTGTTACAGGATTTACTTTAACTGATAAAAGGAGAATGAAATGAAAAATCTATTAAAAGAATTTGCACTATATTTATTAATTGCTGTAGTTTTATTTAATGTAACCACAAATGTTATACAGCAAAAATATACTGTGAAATTGGAGCAAGATTTATTGGAGACCATTGTTTTAGTAGAAAAATATATGGAAGGTGTTAATTCTAATTTGGATGAGGTAATCGAATCAGTAGAAGGACAGCAAAGACTAATTTTGGAGCAGAGTATAAATCTTGCTATATTAAATATGATAACCAAACCACAGAAAGAACCAGATGTTGAAAAATTACTAACAGCGACTGTTGAGATTACTACTATGGGTGATAGCGGTGCTGGTGTTTGTATAAATGAGGACATGGACTATTATTATATATTGACAGCACAGCATGTAGTTGTGCCAAGATTGGGCAATGTTATATCTGTTAGAACAAGGGATAAACTAACTTATGCTGGCGAAGTTCTTAAAGAAGACCCCAATATAGATTTAGCTTTAGTAAGAGTGAGAAAGTGCGAGAATACTCGTCTTTCAATAGTTAAACTGGCTAATGAAGAACCAAAAGTAAAGGACAGAGTTTTTGCAGTAGGGCATCCATTAGGAACTCATTGGACAATTACAGAAGGGATAGTTAGCAATGTAAATGCTTTTTCGTATCTGATGACAACTGCTACTGTTACGTTTGGAAATAGTGGGGGTGCTTTATTTAATACTGATGGAAATGTAATCGGAATATGTTCAAAAGTACCAGGGTACTCTCCTACTACTCCTGAAAGTAGTATGGGCTTGGCTATAAGATTAAGAGTTATAAAAGAGTTTCTGGAAGTTAAATAATGGAGGTGTTTTTAAAATGAGAAATAAAATAGACAAAGAAATGTTTATAAAAGACTATAATAATGGTCTAACGAATATTCAACTTGCAGAAAAATACGGTGTCCATGATAGGACTATTGAGAAAACAGCTGCTCGTTTTAGAGCAAAGGGGCTTATTGATTATAAAAAATACACAACCAAGTCAAAAGTTTTTGGAAAGACCGATAGTAAAGAAATCGTGAGTCAAAAGGAATTGTTGAAGCTATTGGCTCTTTATGAAACGAAGACTGCTGTAGCAGAAAAACTGGGTGTAGGTAAATCAGCTATTACCAGACTATGTAAAGAATACAATGTTATCGATTCTACTACCCACTCTAAACTTTTGGTAGAATCACTACATGAACTCACAAAGGATATAAAACCCTATGAAGCAGCTAAAACACACTCACACATCACTGGCGAAACATTGGTAATCCAGTTAACTGACTGGCACGCTGGGAAAGTAGTTAAAGACCAACAGGGTAATATCCTGTATAACGAGACTGTATTCAAGCGGAGAATGGATAAGTTTTGTGCACAGATATTGAAACTGTTGGATAATCATATCAAGAAGGGCACAAAGATTAATGATGTGGTCATTATCTCAACTGGTGATAATGCAAATGGCGAGGATATTTATGCGACACAGGCGTATGAGCAGGAATTAGCACCGCCATATCAGGTTATGCTTGTTGTTGAGGTATTTACCAAATTGATTCAGGCATTGCTTGATAGAAAATTGAATGTCAAGTTTTATGGGGTGAAGGGGAATCACGGTCGTTTGGGCAAGGATAAAGACCCTAATTCCAACTGGGATATTATGATATACCTTATTCTCAAACATTGGGCGTATGCGAATAGTAAAAAGGTGGAAATAAATTATTCAAAACTCGACTACCTCAATTTTGAGATAGAGGGCTGGAAATATCATATTAGGCACATAGCACCAGAACAATCAGATACATCGGCAGGCAGGGCAAAGTTTGGCGGATGGGCTGGTATGCACAATGCAGATGCCATAGTCTATGGCCATTACCATCATTTCGGAATTTTTGATGCGAATGGTGTTAGGGTATTTAGAGGAGGCTCGCCCATTGGGGCAGATGAGTTTGCCGAGTCACTGGCTAAAGAGGCAGACCCAATTCAGTTGGTATGGGGTGTGTCTAAGGATAGGATTTTGACATTTAGTTATGCAGTTGATTTGGCTGATATTTAATAAAAGGAGAATAAATGGAAAAAGTAAAAATGACTCCTAAATTATTAAAGATATTAAGAGCATATACTAAACTTTTTAGTAAGATTGAAGGAAAGTATTATGGTGCTATTGGTAAATTAGAAAAACAGATGGAAAAAGAAACTGGTATTAAAGGTATTGGATTTTATTTTTGTGATGGTGAATTTTCTGGAATAGGAATACCTGATGAACCCGAAAGAATGAAGTTATTACATAGAACAACATTGGAGAAATAAATGTTGACTTGGGCTCAAATCATAATAATTATATTGGCAATTTTTGCTTGCGTTGCGACTGTTGCGATTTGTGATATAACTATTATTAGAAAAATTAAAAAGTTAATTGAAGCGATAGAAAAACTTACATTGAAGGAGGATTAAAAATGCCCTACATTGAGAAATCCCAAAGAAGAAAATATAATATACTACTCGACCACATTTATGAGATAGAAACCAAGGGCGATTTAGAGTATTGTATTTTTAAGTTGCAGAAAATCTATATGAAAACGAGGAAATTTAAGTATAGTAATTTGCACGATACGGTTTATGCCGCACAACATTGTTCGGATGAATTTAGGCGTAGATATTTGGATAAGAGGGAAAATGAAGCCAGAAAAAATAATGGGGATGTGGAATGAAAAGTAAATGGCTTAGATTTATATTAGTAGAACAAGGATATAAGACATCGATATGGGTTGTTGAAAATAAAAAGAATGATGTTGGACTTGGTGTTATTAAATGGAATCCACTCTGGAGACAATATAATTTTATTCCTAATAATGATACGATATATTCACAAAGTTGTTTAAGAGATATTGCAGAATTTATTAAAAAATTGATGGATGAAAGAAAGAAAAATAAATGAATACTATATGTTTAGCAATGATAGTCAAAAACGAATCGAGAGTGATAAGGCGTTGCCTCGATTCTGTCAAGGGCATTATCGACTCCTATGTAATAATAGAGGATTCTAAATCCACCGATAATACTGTTGAGATTATTCGTGATGTTCTCAAGAGTATCCCAGGGGAAATAATCAGAAAGGACTGGGCTGGATTTGGCGAAACTCGAAACTATTACATTGAGGCAACAAAGGGCAAATCAGATTATATCTTAGTAATGGATGCCGACCAAGTATTAGAAGTTGACGATGATTTTGACAAAAGTAAACTGGACAAAGACATTTATAACTGTATCGTGAAATATCCCACATTGCAACATCATTTTCCTAAAATTTTCAAGCCTGATTGTGGTTGTAAATACAAGGGCATTATCCATAACTTTTTATCCACTGGCAATGTGACTACTGGACAACTGAATAATATCAGATTTATAGACTTGCACGATGGCAAAAGGGCAATGAACTATTCTGAAAAGATTAAGAAGGATATTGATATTTTGAAAAATGCAATAAAGACAGACCCAGAGAATAAGGTGCGATATACATTTTACTTGGCACAGTCTTTGCGAGAAGATGGCAGATACCAGCAGGCTATCAGGTATTATCAGAAACGAGTAAATTTTGGAGGTTGGCAGGAGGAAGTTTATCGCAGTTTATATCAGATTGGTAACTGCTATTTATTACTCAAAGACCACAGTAAAGCCATCACCAGTTATTTAAAGGCATACAATTATAGACCAACAAGAGCCGAAGCCATTTTTAAATTAGCCCTCCTTTATCGTAATCTCGGACAAAGACAACTGGCTTACGAGTTTTCCAAAATAGGAATTGGTATCAAGTATCCTAAATCTGATGTATTGTTTGTTGAGCATAATATTTATAATTATTTAATGTTATTTGAGTATTCAATTGCTCTTTATTATGTGGGGAAATATGCGGAGTCAATTAGAGTTTGCAATAAAATCGATTCTATGGCCGATGTTCCTAAATCTATTAGAGAACAAAATACAAAGAACAAACAATTTTCTATTAACAAAATCTTGAACTGGTTAATTGATAAAGAAACTTATGAGTGGATAAAAAGAAATATTCGTAAAGGAAGCACTATACTGGAATTGGGAAGCGGAGGAGGAACAATAGATTTAGCGAAAGACTATAAAGTATATTCTGTGGAACACGATAAAGAATGGTTAAATCTTTCACCAAACACAAAGTATATTTATGCCCCGATTAAAAATAACTGGTATGATGT
>Ga0114918_10001325_pt1 | contig 22111 bp, 42 predicted proteins | sample LantaG_FD_87015 | JGI IMG/M metagenome (GOLD analysis project Ga0114918, IMG submission 87015) | Deep subsurface microbial communities from Baltic Sea to uncover new lineages of life (NeLLi) - Landsort_02402 metaG | ecosystem: Environmental > Aquatic > Marine > Oceanic > Sediment | place... | reverse complement strand
TTGTATATAAATCTAGATGTACCAAGAAGTTTATTGATATAAACTCTTTGAACTTCAGATGGGTATAATTTTATTTTAATTGCATGTATCATGTTTGTTATTTAATTAGTATATTATACTAATCTATATATAAATATTCGAAAGTCAAAAAAGGTATTATATGATATTATTTATGTTTATTTATTATTGTTTTTTATGAAGTTATTCAATACCTCTTTACTTAATTTGTTTATCATTTAATTTTTTTATTTTTTCTTTCCTAACATTAGATACATATATAAATTTGTTTCTCCATCGATTATCATTTAAAACAATTTTCTTTTCTTTGCCTTTATTATCTAAAAAATAAACAACGTATTGTTCAGTCCATGGTAAATGTTTTTCTTTTTTGAAAATAATATATTCATAATTTTTAGTAATGGCATTTATACTTTTTCCTTTATATTTTATTATATCACCTTTTTTAAAATCAGTATTCATATCTATTTGTTATTATATATTTAGTAGCCTAATATAGTAAAAAAGTTGATTAAAAACGACAAAGATATATTTGAAAATAATAATTTTTATATATAGCATAAATTAGATAATTTAAAATATGCCTAGAGTAAAAAAAGCTATTAAAACCATTGCAGATGTTGATACTAATTTAAAATATTTAAATGTAAACTCAATTCAAAGTCTAATAAATGATAAACGAAGAGAGTATATTAATGTTAAAAATGCCGTTAAAATTTTAAAAAATTATTCTAACTGGAACGGGTACATTAAACTATACACAGAATTTGAAAATAATTATGAAATTGGTGATATTGTTTATATAACATATGTAGATGGTGATGTGACTAGTGGTGTAACTGTTTTTAATCTTGAAAATCCTTCAACCCCATTAACAAATTTTTATTTAGGTTATAAGATATTATTTGTGGATTATAATAAAAATGAAATTGTTATAAATAGATATTACAATGATATCACATCAAATTCAAAATTAATGAATCAATATATTAGTAAAATTTCATGTAGAGGTGGAAATTATATGGGTGATATTTCAGATGGTGTGGTATTTAGAGATTGTAGTATATTTAGTAATTTCTTTGGTACTTTAACAGGCACAATAAGTGAAGAAACTAACAATGGTTTAATTCCTGTGTCTGGAGTAACAATTTATTCTTGTGGATTACAAACATTATCAGATGAAAACGGAAAATATTTAATAGATTTACCAGCAGGTATAAATTTAATACAATATTCTGCGGTAGGGTATATTAGTCAAACTTATTATATAAACATAATTAAAAATAATGTGACAATTAAAAATATTATATTAATTGGTGGATATAATTCTATTGTTATAATATCAAATTTTAATACTATATGTGAAGGTGATATAGTTCATTTTGATTCTACTGTAATAGGATATAATGGTCTTGTTGCATATCAATGGACTCTTAATGGTTTGAATGTTGGTCAAAATAGTAGTAAATTTTCATATGAACAATTTAATAATAATGATATTGTTGCGTGTCAAGTTACAGATGGGTTTGATTATAGTATTAGTAATGATATAACAATCAATGTTACTCCTAAGAGTATATTAATTAGTGTATATCCAAGTGATACTATTAATGTTGGAGATATTGCTACATTTATAGCATATATAAACTGTTATAACTATCCTAGTTATCAATGGAAAATAAATGGATTGGATGTTGGTATAAATAATTCAGTATTTGCTTCAAATACATTAGTAGATGGGGATCTTGTTACTTGTAATGTAAATGGGGATATTAGTAATACAATAGAAATGAATATAATTGAATTACCAACAACTACATTGTTACCAACAACTACATTGTTACCAACAACTACATTGTTACCAACAACTACATTGTTACCAACAACCACATTGTTACCAACAACTACATTGTTACCAACAACTACATTAGAACCCGAATTATTTGAAATGTTTGGGCAGTTTTATGTTATTTAATTATTAAAAATTATATATTATCTAAGTCTTTTTTAATTGCTAATTTTTTTGATGAGTTTATTCTTTTATATAAATCATCAGGGTGATAACCATAATGCCATTCTTCCCCTTCACTAATATGAAATCTTTCACAAATAAGATGATGTTCTTCACATAATGATATACCATTTTCTAAAACATATCCACCATTAATAAAACACTCATCATTTCTATCTGTTATATGATGAGCATCAACTGCATCCTTACCACAGAACACACATTTATTATGATCCCGTTCAAATACAACTGTTCTAAAATTAATCCTTATTTGTTTCTTATTTTTCAATTTTTTTGAGTTTTTCTTTATCGAAGTAATAGTTAATTAAATATTTAATTTATTAAGTTTATCTTTTCTAATTATTTTTGTTACATCAGATTCTTCTATGATATTATTTTTATCAAAGTTAAATATAATTCCAACATTCGTGTTTTCCGTAAATATGTCATTATATCTTTCTAACACAAAACAATCATAAAAATATGTGTATTTTTTTGAGTCCATATTATAACTATTAATTAAAAATAAATTAAATTTATCAGTAATATCAAAAATATATTTATATTTTGAATATGTTTCTTTTGATTTAAATTGTAATAAAATATGTCGATTATTTCTAAAATATAATGAAACACCTTTTCTATGTTCTTCATTAATTATAATATTCATTTTAATTTATTTTTAATTATTTTATCATACATCCAATGTGAATTTGTAGTAACGTGATTTTCTCTTACCCATTTAGCAACTGACATGCTAAAATCTTCGTATTTAAAACTATCAGCTAATCGTATTACATATCCTTCAACTTTTTTAGTGTCAATTTCATAATTTCTTAAAAATTCTTCATTAAAAATACCTCTATATAAAATTGGAACATGAATTAATCCTAATAGTTCACACCATTCTACTGTATCATCATAAGACAAGCAAATATTATCATCATTCCATATTGAAAACACTTCAAAGTAAGTTTTCAGATCATTATAACCAACACTGTGTTGAGCATACATATTTTCACCACATATTCTCCAATCTTCAGGTATATCAAACTTCATATTTGCCCACATACCTTTTAACCAATGCCTAGAAGGATGATCGTTAGAATCTAAAGAACGAGCATATATGCACTCACGCATTAAATTCGAATTTTCACCGTCACGTTTTTCTGTCATAATAATTTCTTTACCATAAAAATGATCAACAGATGTTAATTTTTTATCATCTGAAGTGCATCCTTCTGACCAAGGTAAATGAAAAGTACGTGGGTATTTATGTTTCATAATAATTATAACTTTAAATTCAATTCTCTTATTTTTTTTCTTCTAATATCAGATATAGTATAGAAAAAATCTTTATATCCATTATCATAATCTTGAGGTAAAATACTAAAAGAATGTTCATCATTTTCATCATCTATTATAATGAACCCATTTTCAATTTCATATATATTAATAACAATATAAAGTTTACCGATAGTTAAAGTTTCATTATTAAATGGTCTCATTTTACATCCAGTATGACAATATAATTTATCTCCTACTTTCATTATAATAATTCAATTTTTTTATTTTATCTTTTCTCATTTTTAATTGAGTATGGAAGAACCTTTCATATCCTTTGGGATTAAAATAATCAGTTTTAGAGAAATTGTGATTATGATTTTCATCATCTATTATAACAATATCATTCTTTAATATTTTAATAATTTTATATTCTTTTACCAACAGTTAGAACTTTATTCTGATTGAACATCATATAACAAGGTGTATGGCAATATAATTTATCTCCTACTTTCATAATTAATGATAAAAATTTAAATTTTTTAGTTTTTTCTTTCTATCTTTTTTAATATTTTAAAACCTAGAACTAAATACATCACCAACATAACTATCTCCTACAATTTGGATATGTTTCTTTCCACTTTCTATATATGCATCAAGTACAATATATTCTTTCCCAACAGTTAAATTCTGTGTCAACCCAAGATTATCAATGCAAATTATTTTTTCATTTATTTTGAAATTCATCACATTTAATCTTTATTAAACATACCAGAGAAATCACCAAACATATTCATCACTTTTGAGAACATATTTGCATGTTCTGCAACATCTTTGTTATATTTTGGGTGTGTTTTATCTACTTTCCTAATATTCCAATCAGTTAAATCATCATCTTCATTAAGAGTTAAATCACCACATTCCATAGTAATACCAACACATTTAATTTCTTCATCACCAATACATCCTTCATCATCTGCGTAAACAAATTTTAATTGATTATTTGCATCCCTTCCTAATGATCGTTTCTTCCTACCAGTTGAATCTGAAAATGAATACCTTAATGATGGACCAACAGATGATACACAACCAAACATATCACGATTAAGAGTTTTAGCTACAATAAAATCCCCATCATTTAGTTCTAATACTGAATTTACTATTTCTTCTTTCATTTTTTAATTATTTTAATTATTTATATATTTGGTCATGTATAACAGTTTTAACAACTGGTGCATTAGAATCAACAAAAAATTCAACTACATATGCAAACTCACTATACACATGAACTATTGTACCGTGAGTATATTTTGGTATGCTACGACCATCTTCTGATAGTTCGAATTTCACATAAACTATATCATGTTCTTTAAAATTAGTCATTTTTCTTTATTTTAATAATATTTTATCTAAGTATTCCCACATTTCATCATAATTTGGTTCTTTGTGAAATGATATTTTTTTCCAAAATTTGATAATAAAATTATCTGTTAAATGTTTTTTGAAATTATCTTGTTCTTTCATATACACTTTAATCATTCTACTGCCTGAATCTGCACTATGTTTAGCATTTGCTAATCTATCACACAATTTACCAAAAGTGGCATATTTAGTATTTCTAATACCTCTATAATATTTAGCATTTGCTCTCGCTTTTCTGTTTCTACCTTTTTCATTTGTTAAGGCATAAGCAATTTCAGCAACTGATTTATTAGTTACTTTCATTAAATCATTATATGTCACACTTGGAACATCTTCAAGTATATCGTGTGACCATAACCCAGAAATAACATAATCTCTATCTTCTTCAGGAATAAGATGTATAAACATCATTGCAAAATCAACAGCCATTTGAAGATGAAAATCATATGGTTTACCATCATATTTCTGATTTACAGATTTATGAGATTTGATTGCAAATTCTTTTGATATTTCTATTATATTTTTCATAATACAAATATACTAATTATTTTCGACTTTTTGTAATTTTTGTAATTTTTTTAATCTTAAATATTTTTCATTTACAAAATGTACTTTAAAAGAATATGAAGAACTATTATCATTTTTAGCATATAAATATTGTGCATCATAAGATTCACTAACTAATTGAATAACCAATTTCCCATGTTTAATTAAAATATCAGATATTAAGTATTTTTTACCTTTTTTATGAACTATTCTACCATTAATATCTATTCTATCTTTAATACATAATGCATTATATCCTATTTTAATATCTTTCATCTGAAATTTCTTTTAAATGTTTTAATCTCATTTTTCTTATAAATGCTTTTACCTTTTCTTCTGGTATAATTTTTATATCACCAAAACAAGAACGACACATACAACAACCATCTAATTCATAACAAGCGTTATATATTTTACGACAATTATCACAATAATATACATTATTTTCATTAAAACTAAAACTATTATGTCTCATTATTTAATTTTTTAAGTTTATTTCGTCTTTCTATATTTCTCCATTGTTTTGACACTTTATTATACATATTTTCACCCATAACAATATACTCATTACCTAAATAGTCTTTAGATTTATATATCTTAGGACCTGTTATATATGTACTTTTATATACAGGAACGCCATTCATATTAAATCCAAAATAATCCATTTAAGTTTTTTAATTTTCTATATCTATTCATTTGAGGTAAAACATCTATTTCAAATGCTAATATATTATATGAATTATCTTTATATTCAACCATAAGTGACATTTCTGTTGCAAATTCTATATCTTTATCATTTGTATGATCTACAAAAATTGCATAGTTATCTGGAAAAAAAGTTTTGTTTAAATCAACAATAATTTTAGCCCTGCTTTTAGGTGTATTAAGTTCAAAAAAATAATTATCCATTAATACTAAAATGTTTTGTGTGCTAAATTCCATTTATCTTATTTAATTTCTTAACTCTTTCTAAACTTTTTTCTAAGTTATATTTTTTTCTCTTAAGTATGTTTCTTTCATTATTTAACTCACTTATTTTATCATAAGGAATTTTAGTATAATTACTATTCACATCTATTTTAATTGAAAAAATAATTAAATCTAATTGCTTTATTCTATTTTCTATTTGGTAAATTTTCATATATTTTTAGTTTAAGTCCCAACAGAATTTGGAAATAAATATATGATCTTCAGGTAGGTCATTAATATAAGAATTAAAGAATTTCATAAATCCTTTTTTGTCTATTTGATCAAAATGATTTAATTTGGCTAACCTCTTAAAATTATTATAATCATCTTTTTTTATAAATCCTCTTAATGGAATTATTCTAATAACACAACTATTCCAAGTGATGTGTCTACCATTAAATGTTAAAAAGTAATAATCTTCTCCATCATCACCAAATCCTACTAATCGTTCAATTTTATCATTATTGATAATAAATTGACCTTTTAATGTCTCATACTCATTTTTTAATATTGTTAAATTATCTGTCATTATTCAATTTTTTAAGTTTATCTTTTCTATTTTTAAGTTTCCATTCTTTATAAATTTTATCAATATTATTAAAATCTTTAGAAGAAACTTCAAAATCAAAACTTTTATCTTCATTAAAAACGTGATATGTCAATCCTCCAGCATTTTTATCTTTTTTGCCCCAAAACAGTTTACCTGAATCGCCACCCCAACAAGTTAAACCTAATGGATCTAATCTTTCTTTATCTATTTTTCCCCCATCTGTCCCCCAAACCATATTATAATAATTTTAAATTTTTTGTTATTTCATCAATTTTATCTGAATTTGATGGACCTATTGCAATACATGTTTTTGTTGAAACACCATTAAATTCAGTTAACCCTGCATCAACTATCATAGAGCAAGGGATATCACTATCTTTTGCTTTTTGATATAAATCATTTAATTCTTGTTCACTTTCACAACATACAACAATTTTTGTAAATATCCCATTTAACCAGTTATCCCAATGATCATTTTTTTCATAAGTAAACACTTTTTTGTATAATTGTCCACTAATTTCATCATTTTCAACTATATCTTCACATAGATCTAAATATACTTTAAAAGAAGAATGACTTGCCTGGCTTGCAATTTTCCCTTTTCTCATATTCAAATCTTTTCTTATAACTATTACTTGTTTTGTTTTCATAATATTAAATCATCTTCTTTATTTATTTTAGATAAGCTATAACCATCATATTTATATAATTTGCTATCATTTTTCAATTCTATAATCTCATTCATATCAGTTATTCTTTCCATAGTTCCGTAATCATTTTCTGTATAAAAACCTTCATCTAACAAATTTCTAAAAAACATTCCCATTATCCAAACCCTCCTGTTACTTCTTTTCTGTCTAACTCTTTACCACATGTTTTACACATAACTTTAGTTACATAAACTTCCCTGTCTAAATACCCTGCTGGTGTATAATCATTTACAATTTTTGTTTCATTATGAATACACACTTGTTGTAATAGTGTTCTGGTTTTAAGTAATTGTGTTGATAATTTAGTTTCACGTTTTTTTAATTCCTTATATGATTTAGCCAATAATAATGCTTCACCATTTTTTTGTTTTAATAAATTTTCTTTTTTCATTTATATTTATTGTTTATTATAATATAATAGTTATATTAACAAAAAAAGTTCTCATAAAGATAAGAACTTTTTACATATTATACAACATTATTTTTAAATTTGTGTAGAAATAATTTCTTTTGCACGATTAAATATTGTAGAATCATCAATTAACACCATTCCACCATCAGGACCTGACTCCATGTGTATACCAACTGCTGAACCTTGTTCATAATTTGCGCCACCAAAATAATTTCGAATTGTTTCTTCTGTCATATTAAATTCTTGTGACAGTAATTTAATTGTGCCATTAGGTAAGTTGTCTTTGAGTTTTCTTAAATCATTAAATGTAATTTTAATATCCATACGTTATAATTTTATTTTTTTTTGAATTTTTTAGGAAATAATATAATAGTAAATTTGATATTTTGCCTGGGTGACATTCTGATATATTTTCGGATGTAAATAAATATTTATTCATTCATTATTATATATTAATTTTTTATTTTTGTTTTCTAACAATTTTTATTTTTAATGCGTTTTTTATTGGTTTTTTAGATATTAAAACTAAATAACCACCACCACCAGCACCACTTAATTTCCATCCAATTGCGTCATTTCTAAATAGTTCAATTGTCTGTAGTATTTCTGGTGTTACCATATTTGGGAACATTTTTATTTGTGCATAAAAACTATTTTTTATACTTTTTCCAAACATATTAATATCTTTATTCTGTATAGCAATCCAACATTGATCTGCGGCTTCAGCTAATTTTTTAGCATTAGTTTCATTGATATTTGTGTTATTTAATACATTATATTCACTGACTCGTGGATTGAGTGTAATGAGCCATAAATTATCTTCTAAAAAATCAATAATATCATCATCAGTTTCTGATTGTATTATACTTGGCCAATAGTTCTCTTTTTCATAATATAATCTATTAACACATGGGTATACAATACCAATAGAATCTTGGGAACCTGATATTATTTTTGAACCTGGGATGTTTTCATATCCAAATAATGATTTTGCTAATATTTCTTTATCTCCATTTGGTATGTTTGTTTTCCAAAGTTGTATTGCTTTTATTCTTGTACTACTTGACATCCCACTTCTATGATTAAAATTATAAGTTGGTTGTACACTTATAGTAATCACTTGACCTGAGCTATATTTTGAAACAAAAGGTTGGTCTAGCCACCCTCCAGCTAAATCAAGACGATAAGGAATATTACAAATTGTTCTAAGTTCAGTTGTTGAACGTGTGGGTAATCCATTATGAGGCGTTCTTTTACTAATTATCAATTCTGTATTATTTTCTTTACAAATTTTTATTTTATCTGTTGTAAAACCATCTTCATTTACAAAGAAAATATCAGGTTTTAATTTAATAAATTCATTTTTAAAATCAAGTAAACCATCACCACTATTAATCCACGCATTTTTTACATACTTAATAGATTTTATCATAAAAAGTCGTTCATTATTAGTGTTAATAGTAGGCACACCTTTTAGTTTTTTTATTGTATCATCTGAACCTATACCAACATATAAATCTCCGTATTTTGCCGCTTCTTTAAAAAACGCAATATGTCCACTATGTAACATATCAAAACACCCTGACACAAATACTTTTTTCATAATTTTTTTAATGGTCTAAAATTTTCAATTTCACGAATTGTGTCATTATGTATGTTATTATATAATACTTGTTTAGATTTTAAATAAAATATATTTTTATCTTTATCTTTATCATATTCTTCAGTAACGAAATCATTATAATCTAAACTAAAATATGAATATAAACCTTTAATAAAGTCATTCAGATAAATTAACCTACCTGAACCTATTATTCCACTACTCGTTGCTTCTATTGATTTTTCTACGACAAATTTTGGGTGTAGTAATTCTGTATAATAATGTGTATCACCTATTATTATTTTTTCTTCATTAATAATAGATTTTATCACTTTATTTATTAAATGATAATCTTTTAAATTAATTGAAATAAAATCAAAAGGATGTAAAATTATAACATTAGGAAATAATTGATTAACTATTTCTAACATTACTCTTTTTGAATCTACATATTTACTTTGTTTATAATTATAAGGTGTTGTCACATCAATAGGACCGTTACAGTTATTCCAAAGATCACTTGTTCCATATATTACTACCTTATTTGCCATTTTGGTGTAGTGTTTTAAGATCTTTACTGTATGATCAACATGAACATCAAAAAACAAGTCTCTATCGTTTAAATGGGTTCTTTGTTCACCTAAACAAAGATATATACTATCATATTTTTTATCTGAATATTCAATATCTCTTGATGATATTTTCTCATAATCGTCTGGAAAATAATTAGATAATTGTGAAGTGTTTCCTATTACTAAATTTTTCATTTTATTTTTATATTTTTTCGCACATAACAGAAAAACTATACATTAAATCTGTTTCTGATACAAATATGTTTTTATAGCAACCTTCATGTATAAGAAAATCTTTAATTATAGTTGGTGATAATATGTGCTTATGTGACCAATTAATCCAAGGTCTCCAACTAACTTTATTATATGTTGGTAAATATAAAAATAATACACCACCTGATTTTAATTTTGTGTTCCAATATCTTAAAGTATTAACCCAATTATCAACATGTTCAAGACAATGACTACTAAAAATGTAATCAACTTCACCATCAGGTAATGTTAAATCATTATATCTATTATCTATTAAAGGATCAATAGGAATTGAACCTGGTAACGCCCATTCTATTCTACCTGAACCAACATCATAGCCTGTGCCTTTACAAACTTCTAATGCAAATGGAAAAATGAATCTAGCTGAAAAATTTGAATTTACAAATGCTGGGATCAGTTGTTCACAATTATTTATTACGTCTATCATTTATATAAAAAGTATTTATTTTTATATGTTATTTTTCTATTAAAGTTTTATATAAAAAAAAACTATTTAAATTAATAAATAGTCTCTTTTTTACTCATGTTATATTAAAAAAAGTAACGAAGTCCAACTTGCATTTGCCAACATTGACTGTAACTATAGTTTGTAGTGTATGAGTCCGTTAAGTAACCATCACTATTTTTAACCATAGAATACTCAGGTATATTATTTTCCATACCTTCATATTTAAGAATTTGTCCATATTCACTAGATGACATATTTTGATTTACACCCCACTCAGAGTTCAACATATTACCAAAGTTCAAAATATCTAAACTAAGTTGTAATGTGTGATTTGTTTTTCCTGCTTTAACAGAAAAATCTTGTAAGAGTCTCAAATCAAATTTATTTACCCAAGGCGCACGTGCAGCATTTGCTTCAGCATATTCGCCCATATGTTTACTTAAATATTTATCTTGTTTTGCAAAAGCAAAGAACGCATCTTCGTCTGCACTTGATACAAAATTAACATCACCTTTACTACTTGGTATATAAATTAAATCTGCTTTAACATTATCCCCATTCATATCATTACTATAAGTAAATGAATTTCCATAAGGAGAATATCCTGAATAGAATACACTTAAAGTTGTTGCCATATGATTATTTGCATATGGGATTCTATAAGATAATGCACTAATCACTTTATTAGGAACAACATATTGAGAACGTTGAACAGTAGCATTGTTAGGTCCATTTACAGAAACGACACCACCCCATGCGGAGTTTGCATAACTTCCAGGCATACCTGAAATTTCTTTCATTTCAGTGTGTGTATAAGCTGCCATTATATTTAACCCTTCTATTGGTTCAACAGTTGCAGTTAAATTAAGGGTATAACCATAACCTTCATTAGTATTTCTTAATACACAAGCGTCTCTTACACTGGTATAAGAATAATCTTCAGGGAATATATATCTATTGTCCGAACCTGAGAAAGTTCCCCAAGTTTTATTTGGGTTCATTATATTATAATTTTCCTGCATCACAGCATTTATATTCTTAGTGAATATACCTTCAGCTGTCAATTGGAATGGAAATGATACTGGTACATTATAATCAACAGCAGCAGATGTTTTCCAAACTTGAGGCATTTTAAATGTTGGATCAACACCAGCGATTGAACTTGGTCTACTACCATCTTCTGGTGTAACTTCTGTTTGAAATCCTAAAGTTGATATCATTTTATCAACATCAGTAATTAAATCACCTTGAAGAAGATCTAACCTTGAATCTCTACTTTTTACTGTTCCATCAGAATTAAATTTAGTTTGAACTTTCATTAATAATTGGTTCATACCTGCGTTAGATGGCATATTAGTGAAGAATACCAATGGCAATCTACCTGTGAATAAACCTGTTCCTCCACGAAGAATTACTGATTTATCATTATTAATATCCCATTTAACACCTATTCTTGGAGACAAATTTATTTTTGATGTTGGCCATGTGCCAGTGTCAATATTACGACCACTAAAGTCTAATTCATAAATAGCGTTGTTACGCATAATGTCATTGTAGAACATAATATTATCTGCTCTAAGTCCAGCAGTAATTTTTAAATTATCAACAGGTGTCCATTCATCTTGAACATATACCCCTAATTGATGAAAAACAACATCATTAACTGGGTTTCCTTCTCCATTTGCACCATAAGTCAATGCAAAATCAACTGGTGCAGCACCAGTCTCAAAATCTGAGAAACTAGCATATCTATAATACCCTGTTCCACTACGCATATATGAATTACTTGCACTCTGAAATTCATAACTTAACCCAGCAGTTAATTTATTTTTATCAAAATAATATGTAAAATTATCAGTGAAAGTAATTACTTTATTTTTTACTCCATTATTGTAAGTAAATAATTCATGTCCAGCTGACATATAAGGATCTAACGCTTCAGCTCCATTTGCAACATCACCACTCATAATATCGATAAATGGAAAAATAGAAGAATTAGTACCACGAATATCTTGCATGTTAGAATATGTAAATAATGCTTGATTAGACATTTTATCATTTATTCTACTATTTAATTCTGATGTAACTGAATTAACAAGATTATCCATTGAATATAAAGAATTAGCATAAGACATAGAATATTGTGACATTCTATATTTAGTTCTATCACGATAACTACCATCAGTAGAATTACCATTTGGTGTTCTCCAAGAAGTATTTTTAGTGTAATTATAACGAACACTTAATTTATTAGCATCATTAATATTCCAATCAATTCTACCTAATAATTTAATGTTTTGTTGATCTGCTGGGAAGTTAGTAAAAGAACCAGTCTCATAACCATATTTATCTCTTAGAATACCAGAAAATTTTGTTAAATCACTTTCAGATGTTCTTGAAATAGTTTGTCCATCAGAAACACCATCAGTTGATGCTCTCCAATTTACAACTTGTTCAGGTCGTTTTTCAATTTCTACGTTAGTAAAAAAGAATAATTTATCTTTAATAATAGGACCTCCTAGCGTTACACCATAAATTGTTTTAGATTCCTCTGCTCTATCACCAAAATCAAAATCTCCAATATTATTACCACGCATATTTTGATTTTGATAATAAGTATACGCAGTACCTTTAAATGTATTAGTACCAGATTTTGTTATAGCATTAACACCACCACCAATAAAGTTAGATTGTTTAACATCAAAAGGTGCAATAACAACTTGAACTTCTTCTATTGCATCAATAGAAATAGGATTCCCTCCACCAGGTAATTGTTCTCTTAAACCAAAGTTGTTGTTTAGGTTTGCACCATCAACAGTAAAGTTAGAAGAACGACCATCACCACCAGCAAAACTCATCCCATTAGAATAAGGTGACATTTTAGCCATATCTGTTATACTTCTACTTACTGTTGGTATAACGTTCATTTGTTTATTAGAAATATTTGTTGTTGCTCCAGTTTTTTCCGTTTGGAATTTTGATGCACTACCAACAACCATAACTTCACCAAGATCAACATTACTTTCTATTAAATTTACATTTAATATAAATGTTTCACCTAAGAGTAATCTAATATCAGTATACCCATATTTAGAATAACCAATAAAAGAAACATCAACACTATATGGACCACCAGGTCTCATACCTTGAAGGTTAAATGTACCTTCAGAATTAGTGACAGTACCATACTGTGTTCCAGATGGTTGATGAACTGCAATTACCGTTGCACCTGGTAATTTTTCACCATCATCACTAAATACATTTCCATTCATACCTGAAGTAGTAGATTGCGCAAAAGCAAACATCGTATTTAAAGAAAAAACGAAAAGAAAAATTAATTTTTTAATCATATATTTTTTAATTTATTTTTTTTTATCGCACTATTGCGATTCATTTTTTATTTATTAAAAATATTTAAAAATGTTTATATTATTTTAAATTTTTTATTTTTTCTAACCTTAATTTTTTAACTAAAAAAGGACAATAACTTGGGGTTATTTTATTTGCGTTAATATCACCTTTCATTATATCATAACTAGTGATGGAATTTTTAATTATATCATCATGAAAACATTTATAAGGTTTATTTCCAAAATCAGTAAAAGTAGCATCTTTTAAATGTATACATCCACTACACGTTATAAATTTTTTGACACTTGGACCCTCATTAAAAATATGTTCCACATCATTAATTATTTTTATTTATCGATATTATTGATAATTTCAATTGCCTTATTAGCAGCATTTTCCCATGAAAATTCATTTCTAATAAATTCTGATTCTTTTAATGCTTTATTTTTATAATCCCAATAATTAACATATACATCTTTCATAACTTTTGATAAATGTTCAAAGTCAGGTTCAATATAATTACCGACACCATTTGGAATAGGTTTTTCATTTAAAACATTAACTGGGTGACCTTTACCACTTGCAAATTCTAGTTGACCACTCCAATTAGAATATATCGATGGTGTACCAGATGCCATAGATTCTATCAATGGAAGATTCCAACCCTCTGAACGTGAACAAGATAAAAAAACATGCCCATTTTTTAAAATATTTATATAATCTTCACGTTTCAAAAAATGTTGAACTTTTAATCTTTCATCATTTAATTTATAAAAGTCCAATCTTTCTTTTGTTGTTTTCATATTATCTTCAGGATAATTATTATCTACAACTAATATAAGATCAACAGGATCTGTTTTTTTGAAAGTTTTTAAGAAAGTTTCTATAATTTCTTTAGTTGCTTTTCGGTATTCCCATCTCCCAACAAGTAAAAATTTAAATCTATTATCTTTATATAATTCTAATTCAGGGTTAAAAAAGTCTGGATTAAAAACATTACCATTCACGGCTTCAGGTACAACAAAAACTTTACTTTGATCATATCCTTGATCTATAATACATTTTCTTTGCCATTCAGATGGACACCATAATTGATCATATTCTTTTAATAAATTAAAAAATTTATCATCATATCTTGTTGATTCCCAAACATTATAAGCAATTTTAAACCCTTTATACAGATATAAATCATGATAATAATGATGATTTGTTTCACTTAATACGATATCAATTATATCATTATCGTTGTATAATGATTTATATTTTAACCCATCATTTACTTCATAATTACGAATATCAGTTTCACTACTAAATAACGATTGTTCACATATTAATTTTCTCTGATAATCAGATAAATAATCTTCTCGTGTGTGTGGGTCATTATATTTTCCATCTGGATTTTTAACACCTAATCCATTCCATGTTTTACCTACAGTAAAGTTTCGGATTCCTACATTTATAATTTTACTTAACGCTGTAAAAAAATCTCTTGAATGTGCGTTATATCCTGTTTGTCCAACAAAACTTGTGTGTGCTTTTATATATTTTGAACTCATACTTGACTTTTATTAATTTTTTGTAATTTTTTAAATCTTTGATATGCTAAACTTTTTGTATTCATATTTAAATATGACTTGAATGAATTATTTCCTAATTCAAATATCTTATAATGAAGAATATATTTTTTACCTAAATAAGTACCATAATTATGTTGTTCAATGATATTTAAATTTTCTTGATCATCAGTATTTATAACACAATGTAATCCAGGTTGGTCTAATGTACCTTTTCTACCAGTTACAATTATATCATCATCAATATTCTCATTAATAATAAATGGTGCGCTATTAATTGTTATTTGGTTTTTGTTATTATAAGATAACAATTGGTCTGTTAGATTAGTTAATATGTAATCATATGTTTTATTATTTACTAGAAAAAAAGTAGATGGACCATAACGAGATTCCTTTGAAATATAATTAGATGCATTATTTAATTTATAGTATATTCTTTTTTGATAATCTATTGGATATAATTCTTTTATTTCTTTGATATTAATATCAAATTTAACACCATCACTTCTATGTTTATTTCCTAATATAGTAACATTTTTACAAAAATCATTATTTATTTTATTTTTTATAGCGTTAAATATATAAATATCATCATTAGGGTTATATTGATGATAATAACTAAACTCAATTTCTACTGACGAATCTAAAGTTATATTTTGTTGCATTATATTTGGGGATATTGTTTGTATTGAAGTTGAACTTGAATTCAAATTAGATGTTCCAAATTGAAAATCAAAATATTGAATATTACATATCTTATTGGGTGTACTTTTAACAGAGTATAATTCATTCTCTAAATGTTTTATATTAATTTTTGGTATCATTAAAAGGTTTTTTTTTAATATATTAAGAAAATAAAAAATAGTTTTTAATATATAAAGATAATTTATGAAACATTTAAAAATATATGAAGAATATGAACCAACAGAACATGATAATAAAATATCTAATATGAAAAGATTGTTATCGCACTTAACAAAAATGATTAATGAACTAGGGTTTGATTATACTAATTATTTTGATAAACAAAAATGGCAAGTTGAATTTAATGTTGATAATAAATATATTTTTTATATAAGTGTAGAACATAATTATTTTTCAGGTAACATAGTATTTAAAATTAAAACCCCCCCAAATGTAAATCATGTTGTAGATTTTATTCCAGATTATTTTGAAAATATAAATGGTATAAATAATATGATATTTGATGGGTCTTATACATATGAATATGAAATAAAATATGAAGATGTTGATAACGTAATTAATCAAATAACTATAAATGATTTCAAATTTAAATTAAATGCAAATAAATATAATTTATGAAATATTTAAAAACATATGAGGAAAAAAATATTTTTTCAGAAATTATTAAAAAATATATTGTTATAGAATCAACTAGAGAGGATATACCAGCATATATTTTAAAAATAGAAGCAATTAATACTGACTTATTTTATTCCAAATTTTATTATATGGAGGATGATAATTTAATAAAAAGAGAAAATAAAGAAGATTCTGGGATAATTAGATTAAGTAATGCCAACCAAACAATATCTAATATTATTTTACAAACTGATAATTTTGAAGAAGCAGTAGAAATATTAAAACTATCAAGTACAACTAAAAAATATAATATATAAAATGTATATTCATTTATTAATATATAAAATAAAAAGATCTCTTAATGAACAAATTTACAAATATTAAAGATAATGTGTCAATACCAGACGAAGAAACATTATTTACTGGTAACTACATGAAAGTTTTAAAATATAAAGACACAGAAATTTTGGATAATTCAGATAAAGTTGCTATATTACCATACTTTAGGGATGAAGCCACATTTTTAATGAGACTGGAATACACTCCAGCATATCAATATAAAAATCGTGATAAATCTGATTTAAAAAGAATAACTAATTATTTGACTGTAATTACAGGTACAATGGAAGCAGGAGAAACACCAGAACAAACCATTAGGAGAGAACTTCATGAAGAAGGTGGAATTGTTTTAAATAATTTATATCCATTTGAAATTGAAGGTCCATTTTTTGCAAATAAGTATGGTACTGGTCAATTATATATTTGTTTGTTAGAGTTACCAGTTAACACATATCGTCAAATTAAACCACCAACTGATGGATCTAAACATGAAAAACTTTCAAGTTCAATTAGAGTTTCAATTGGTGATATTGCTCAAATAGTAAATAATGATTTAATAACAAAACATTTAGTAGATAACCTTAAAAAGTTAATAGAATAATTTTTTTATTGTATATTTATAGTTATATTTGTATAATAATTATAAAACATTGTTTATGACTGATTTACCAATTGAAAAATATCCAGTAAATTATAAATGTACTCACATTTATGACATCGCAAACACATTAGAAAAAAAGTATGGTTTAAATTTTCATAATTTAAAACCAAAAACACCAACAAGAAATTCCCATCACGATTTTAATTTCCATGATTTTATTAGTAAAAAGTTACAACAGGAAAATATATCAAATGGTTCATATTTTGTGTATTTTAATATAGAAATTCCAAAAAGTGTAACAAATTATTATTTTTTTGATATCACTAATAATGCAATATTAGTAGGTTTTAATGACATTGAACACCATTCTACAAATATTGAAGATTTAAAAATAATAATTTCAGCAAAAAAATATAATATATAGTTATATGAAATATTTAAAGTCATTTGAATTAGCAACTGGAGGGGCTGTTGATTATGATATTGGTGATACAATAATTTGTACTAATGAAATAATACACAACTTAAGGTCAACAAAACACAATCCGTTAATAAATGGTGCTAAATATAAAGCGTTAAAACTATACAACACACCAGAAGATAAATTTCTTAAAACTCCATATCTAAGAGTTGATGTTGAAAATTTAGATACTGGGGAAATTTCAAGAGGTTGGGAATCAAATAGATTTAAAATTGAATTTGAGGCTGATGCAGATAAATATAATATATAATTATGAAACACTTAAAACACTTTGAAGATTATGTACCAATGGAATATGTTCCATTTGAGGAAGATCACGAATCATATAAAAACGAAGATAAGAAAAAGAAGAAGAAGAAAAAAGGTATAGTTGATAAAGTTGATGTGATGCCTAATAAAACTAAGGATGAAATATCATTTAAAAGTAAATATTAAATATTATATTTATTTGTAGATTTTTCTAATTCATATTTTTTTATTTCATCATTTGTCATTTTTCTTGTAATTATGCTATTTGATACCCAAAATGTTTCACCATCAGCAAATTCAACTAAATAAGGTACACTATCAATTTTTTTAATTTCAATTATTTTAGAAAAAATATAAATAGTTTTATAAATACCTTTGAAATAATTTTCTTTTAAAAGTACATAATCACCTACATCATATCTAATATCATTTATGTTATTATATTCATTTATATATTTCATAAGTTATATTTATTTGCTGAGGATTTTACCTTATCAATAGTTATTATATTCTCATTATAAACTAAATTAGGTAATTTTTGATCTTTTAATGTGATTTCTAAAAATACACTATTACCATTAAATATATAATTAATATCTGTTACAATCCCATTATATATCCCACCATCATAATCACTTATACTATTAACTATATATTTGTTTATTAATTCATCATCAATTAATTTTGTAAAATGGTTTTTTGGGTTATAAATAGACATTATGAAATCATGATATAATTTTTTAATGTTTATTTGTATAAATTTATCACTTTCTTTAAAGTTTCTTTCTTTTGTTGTTTTTAAGAAATCTATATAACTTTCTTTTCCAGTTTTATATTTTTTCCCACCAATATTCCACTCTTCATCATCATTAGGATCAATTGTACCTCCTTCAAAACCAGGAACAATTTGTGGTTCATCTTCTACTTTTCTTGGTTCAAACATTCCAGGAAATTCATCACGAATATCTTCAAACAATTTAAATTTTGTAATCATAAAAAAAATGACTTTTTTATATATATAAAAAAGTCATTTTAGTTTATTTAGTTTAGTTTGTTACAAATCATCGAAATAAAGATTTTCAGAAATAAGTTCTGAATCATCGCCTATATCTGAAACTTTTAAACCATATTTTATTTGATTATTATTCTTTGCTATTACCCATGCTTCCTTTCTATCAACAAACCTGTTAAGTGACGTTAAAAAGCCTTGTAAATACCTATCTGGTAAATCATCTTCTGTTATATTAGGTACTAACTGTCTAATTGTTTCATAACAATCTTTATGTCTATATCCACACACAATTGTTGCGTTGTGGTTTATGGCAGAACATAAAATAAATTCATTTTGTTTCATCTTTATCTTTATTTAATATTTTATTAAGTTTTTCTTTTCTCATTTCTTTTAAATCTTCTTCAACTTCTAACCATTCAATTTCGGATGATTTTTTTACAGACGAAAAACGTTTTTCCACACATTCTTTTACCCATAAATATTGATTTGGAGAATACCCTGAAACAACTTCTGATTTAATTAATTGAATTTTTGACATACCATTTGTATATCTTTCAATTTCTTTAACATATACATAAACTGTATACGGTTTAGATGTATTGGTTTCTGAATCAGTTAAATTTATATTTTCATCATAATACCCTTGTCTATTTGTAGCTAATATACTTTTAAATTCTTGTATTGCTGCATTTCTACTTACTATGACATTATCCTTATTTTTTATAATAGATTTTAATTTTGTAACTTTCTTTCTATTTATAATAAAAAGTGTTAAAAATAAAATAGTTAAACATAAGAATAAACTTGCTATAGATATATAAATTATTTCCATTATTTATTAATTTTTTTTAATTTTTCTTTTCTTTTTAATTTTGTGAAAAGACCACATTTTTGAAACTTCTGATACCTTTTAATTTTATTATCAAAATGTATGTTAGTGTTAATTTTTTCTTGTTTTACACTTTTTTCTGATTCAATTAATTTATAATAAAATATTTTAATCACTTCTTTTTCTTTTTCTTTTAAATAATCATCGTCAAAATTTCTAGTCAAAAAAGTTATTCTTGATATATGGTTATCATCATAATAAAAATCATCAATTTTTTCTCCATCATTATACCCTACATAAAAATATTCTCGCATTAAAACAACTTCATTATTTTCAAGAGTTATAGATATTCTATATGTTAAAGGTGTTGCAAAACTCTTTAACGATTTATCTGAATCTGATCTATCTATTTCTATTATTCTGTATTTCATCTAATTTTATCTTCCTTAATTCTTTTTCAGAGTAAAACCACGAATAAAAATATGGTAACCCCCAAACACTATCTTTAATTAATCTAAATCTTAACCCATATATACCATTTTCATCATAAATATAAATGGTTGGCATGGTATCATTATCTTATAGTATAAATTTTTTATAATATATACCTTTATTAAATTTTATGTTAATGTCCGAATCAACATAAGAATCAGGTGTTGTGTATGATTTTTTACACAATATTTCTTTAAAGTTATACAATTTTAAACTTTTTCAAGTGTATTGTAATCAAAGCCACACACAGAGTCGCCATCTACAAGATGGACATAAACATATTTTCTTGCAACGTTTTTAACTACGCCACCATTAGGATATTTTTTTGCTAATAAACTGTTGTTAAATTTTACGTTATTCCCAGATGCGAAATCATTTTTTTTAATTTCCTCATTCCAACCACTCCATAATGTTGATATGATTTCTGTTTTTATTAAGTCTTTCATAACATCAATTAAAACCTTTTCTTTTTTTATTGTTTCAACATATTTATCAATATTATTAAACCCATTTTTACTTTGTGCTAATTTACCTGAAGCTCTAGCACCACCCCAACTTGAAGTATAATTCCCATTTGGTGTTCTCAAAGTAATATAATCATGTTGAACATTCAAAGATAAACCATGTTTTCCCTTAATAATTGACATAATTTTTTATTTATTGATTGATATATACAAAGATACGAAAAAATATTTAAATATCATAATCACCATTAAGATAATATCCAAAAAACAGTAAAGATTTATACTCACTTAAACTATTTTCTTTACATCTTTTAAAGTAATCTAAATTAGAATCAACTTGTTCATTAGAATAAACATAAACAATATATTCTGATTTATATTCTTTTGACGCATTACATTCTAATTGGCTTTTAACTTTATCAATATATTTATCAAACGTGTAATTCATTTCTAAAATTTTTATTTTTTATTTTTCCATTTTTTTTATGTTCATAAACATGAACATATTTTTTCAAACCTAAAATATCTTTTGTTTCTCCAATACCTTTATAATTCCAATTACTTTTTTTCATTTTTAAATA
>Ga0114918_10001324_pt1 | contig 22114 bp, 30 predicted proteins | sample LantaG_FD_87015 | JGI IMG/M metagenome (GOLD analysis project Ga0114918, IMG submission 87015) | Deep subsurface microbial communities from Baltic Sea to uncover new lineages of life (NeLLi) - Landsort_02402 metaG | ecosystem: Environmental > Aquatic > Marine > Oceanic > Sediment | place... | reverse complement strand
GGGGAACAAATAATAAAAGGAAAGGTGATATTTTTTGATAACTGAATCTTTTTTAAATGGTTGTTTTAGTTTAATATTGAGTAAATCAACTGTAAGGAAAGATAAAGCTCTTTACAGAGATATACTATCAATATTAAATTTTCAAGAGAAAAAAGATTCTCTTGATATTCCCATAACAATAAAAAACAAATTTGATTGTCTTAAAAAAGCATGTGAATTAAAACTTGATGGTAGAACAGATAAAAGTATAGTAGATAGTGTATTGTGTGGGGATAAATTTAGATTATTATCTGATTATGTAGATACAAAATTTAATGAAGAATTGAATGATATTATTGCAATAGATCTAGTTAAACAAGTTCAACTTAGAATAAAACTAAATTCATTATTTACTAATCATGATAAACTTAGTCATTTTTTATCTTCTATAAAAGATGGTTCATTTGAGTCAATTGATGATATAGTTCTTGATTATGAAAATATTGTTAGAGAATTATATACAACAATGATGCAAGAAAATCGAGGAACATCAATAGAAGCATCATCTTCATTAGATTTAGTAAAAGACGATTTTGATTCAGTAATATCTTTAACAAAAAGAAAATATGAAAGACAAAACACAATACCTACTGGTTATTCAGTATTTGATAATGAAATTTTAAAAGGTGGTTTAGAATCATCAAGAATTTATATTTTAGGTGGAGCATCTGGAGCTGGTAAATCAACAATATTATTAAACATGATGCTTAATGCTGCAACTAAACCACCATCAATTCAAAACTTATTGAATGAAATATCAAAACCAAAAGTAGATGGAATTCAGAATGTTTTTATAACTATAACAATGGAAAATTCTATTGATGAAACATTGATGAGATTATATCAATGTATGTTTTCAAAAACAGATGCTCAATATATATCTGATATTACAAATGGCGTTGATATTAAAACAAGAATTAATGATGAATTAAAAAAGACTAATAGTACAATAATTATGAAGTATTTCCCAGCAATGTCTATTAGTGCTTTAGATTTAATGGCAGTATTAGATGATGCTCTTGAAACATATGGACCAGGAACAGTCAAAGGATTATATGTTGATTATCTTGATTTAATGAGAACAGATGTTAAATATGATTTATATAGATTAGAATTAGGACATATTACTTTATCTCTTAAAACAGTTGCTGTTGCATATAATATTCCAATAGTAGCTCCAACTCAATTAGGAAGATCAGCATATAGAGTAACATCATCACATGAATTAAATCTAGATCAAATTTCTGAATCTATTAAGAAAGTAGAACATGCTGATTTTGTCGCTTTATTATCAAAAGATCCAACTAATGATAAACTAGTTCATTTGAAAGTTGGTAAAAATAGATCTGGTAAGTCAGATATAGCAGTTGACTTTTCAGTTGATTTTTCACATTTCAAATTTATTAATGCTGTTAAAATTTCAAATGATAAAAAACCAGAACCAACAAATTCTGATACCAAAAAATCAATTGATGAATATTCTGGTTTAATAACTTTATAATATATTTCTTATCAATTTATATATAGGGACTACATTGTTTATTTTGTAGTCCCTATTTTTTTCGTTGTTATATAGAAACAAACTGAATATAAAAAGGTTGAAAACATAAGAACAAATACAAAAGGAAGACAATACTATTTTACGATGAATAGTTAAATTACCAAAAATTCTAAGGAGGAAATTAAAATGAGTAAGAAAAAAGTTTCATATATGGGTCTTCTAAAAGAAGCAATTAGTGAGTTTGATACATCCAAATCAGTAGACGTAAAGGGTCCAATGCTTGATCCTATTCTATCATATTCTGGTGGTGGGGAACTTCCGACGCATAAAGATGCTGCAAGTATCCTTGAAAGATATTATTTTCAAGAAGAAGAAGATACCGGTGTAAGTGTATTTGAAGATACATTAGCAGCTGATACAAATGATGTTGATGCTATTCCTGGAAAAGATCCCAAGAAAACAAGAGCTGATGTTGAAGATGAACTTACTGAACAAGAAGATGCAGAAGAAGATTCTGATGATGAAAATCTAGGAGAAGCAGAAGAAGCTTCTGGTGATGATGAAGCAGCTGAAGTTGAAGAAAGTGCTTCTATTGAATTAGAAAACTCTGTCATTGAAAAATTGATTGCTGAAATGGAAGATGATCTTGATGAAAGTAATCATGTTGCCGGCGATAAAGGAGCTCAAGGCGAAGAAGCTATGGGCACTGGAAACGCGGATGATCAAGTACCACCAAGAAAAGATATCACCAAAGAATCAGATGATGCAGATTCAGATGATGAAGATGAAGATGTAGATGTTGACAAGAAAGTTGCAGAAATGGATGCTGGTGCTGATGCTGGTACTGGTGGTGGTCCTATTGGTAAAGCCAAAAAAGGCGGAGAAGATGAGGAAGATATTGAAGAAGCATTCAAGATTTTTGAAAAAGAAATCATGGATGATGATGAAGGTGAAGAAATAGAAGACGAAGACTAATTTTTAATATAGATTTAAAAGCTGAGAGGGATGATACCTCTCAGCTTTTTTTTTGAAAGGAGATATAAGTGAAGAAATATATGATTGAAATAAGAACCCCAAATAGAATGTTTTCAGTTAGAGGTGTTCTTGTAAGAACTCCAGCAAAATGGATTGTTAATGAGACAGAAGTAAATAATATTAAACTTAAAATAACATCTGAAGGGATAGAAAAATTTAGTATTGAAGAATATGATCCTACAAAAATTGAACAACCCAAACCAAAAAAAGAAGTTACCGTTGATACAATAACAGATTTAGAAGAGGAAATAAAGGAACCAACTACTACACTAGAAAAATTAATGGTTAAATAAATGCGAATGGAGTGAATAAATGAAGGAAATAACAATATTTCAAAAAAATAATCCACCGTTAGTATTTACCGATGAAGATACAAGTGAAATTGAAGGATATACCAAAGAATTAACTTCTTTATTAGAAGCATCTAATGTTATAGTTCTTGAAACAACTAGCGGAAATATCATCATAAGACCACATACTATAAATTCAATAAAAGTTATAAATATTGAAGATGTTGAAGAAGATGTTGAAGAACAAGAACTTAAAGAAGATGTAAAAGAAGTAGTTACTGAGGATATAATCGAAGATATAATAACGGACGGTGATTAAAATGATTCAATATTTCCCATATATAATAATTACATTAAATTTGATTTTTGGGTTATTGTTCTTATCAGCTTTTATATATTTTAAAATTGATAGTTCAAATAGAGATAGATTTTCTAAATTTGAAAATTATACTATAATGCTCCAATATTATATGGACAAATCTTATGAAATAATTTATAAAGATAGGATTTTGATTTATTCATTGGAAGCTACAGCATTAAATGATGAACAATTCAAAACTGTTGCAAAAGATTTTTGTATTTTAGTATTATCATTAATGGGACCAACAATTGAAAAAGAACTTACTAAAATACTAGGAAATTCAGAAACGTTATATTTTAACATGACTGAATTTTTTAATACAAGATTTGATGATGATGAGATAAGAAAAACAACACAAGATAATTTTATTAATGATGAGGTTGATGAACAAGGAACATAATTATGGATGAAATAGACATATTAATTGATAAGCTCCTTTCAGAAGCAAAAAGGACCTCAAGAGCTGTAATAAATAGAAATACAAAGATTAAAAAAGCTGCTAGTTCAATGGCAACTTCAATGGCTAGAAATAAAAATGATTCTGCATATAAACAAATGATAAAATACAGAGAACTATATTTTAAATATAGAGCTATTGTACATAAGAAGTACTCACCCAGAACTAGAAGCGCAGCCAGGAGATAATTACATGGCGTCATTGAAAGATACGTTTGATAAACTTAAAGCTAGTATTACCGGAGCTAAAACAGCTAAGACTGATGCTAGATTAGATCAAGCAGTAAAAGATATAGTTTCATATAAATCAAATTCTGGAAGAAATGGGTACGTTGATTTAGTAAAAAGTTTAATATCTAAAACTGCCGGTGGTGATATTAAACTAGATGGACATTCTGGATTTTTTGGTCAAGGTTCTACATCACCAGGAACATTTGGACAGGGTGGAAGATTATTACGATATAGAACATATCAATCTATCATTGATAATATAAATTGGTGTTACAGAGCATTAGATGTTATAGTTGATAATGTTCTAGCTCCAGATGATATTACAAAAGTATCTCTTGAAGTATCACCTAAAAGTTATCTTGGTGATGAAACTCCAGAAGAATCTAGAGTTTCTGTTGTAAAAGAAATTATTAAAGAAATTAAACTAGAAAAAAATCTTAATATAATTACTAAGAATACATTGTTAGCAGGAGACTTTTTTGTTGAATTAGCAGATGCAAGAACCGCTCTTACTAGTAAAGCATTGTTAGTAGAATCATTAAGAGAAGATATACAACAAGAAAGAAAAGAGGTATTGTCTTTTGATAAATTAAAAATAACAATGGACTATACTACATTTTATGAAAAACAAACATCAGGTGTAGCTGATACAACAAAAGAAAATATAAAAATAGAAAACCTTCAATTAATTTTTCATGAAGCAGCAAGAGTGATAAAACTTCAAAGTGATTTATTTCCATTATGTTTTGGTTATTTGATATTTCCAAAAGCTGCATTGAATCCGCAAAAAATGATACAAGATCAAGTAATTGATTCTATTTGTTTATCAATTCTTAAAAGTTTAGAAAAAAGAATTCCACAAATTTCTGATTATGGAGATGATAAAGAATTAAAAAATATTATAGCTTCAATGGTTAAAGAAACTAATCAAGATAAAGCTATGAGTATTAGATATGTTCCACCAGATAGAGTTCAACATTTTTTTAGACCAGGAATGAAATATTATCCATATGGTGAATCAATATTTGACTCTGCACAATATGCATCAAAAGTTCTTATTGCACTAGAAACAGCTTTAGCAGTACAACGTCTATCTAGATCAACTGAAAAAAGAAAAATTGGAATTGAATTAGGTCTTCCTCGTGATGCTAGAAAGATGATTGAAAAATTAAAAGAAGAATTTAGAAAACGAAAAATAAGTCTTGATTCTTTTGGAACAATAGATACTATTCCTAGTATGGTTACAACATTTGAAGATATCTATGTGCCACAAAAAGATGGAAAAGCATACGTATCAATAGATACCTTTACTGAAGGCAATGTTGATATGAGAAGTAAAGTCGATGAATTAAAATTTATAAGGGATACTCTTGTTTCTAGTCTTGGTGTTCCTGCAAGCTTTTTAAATATTGAAGAAAACTTATCTAATAAAGCAGCTCTAAGTGAAGAAAATATTTTATTTGCAAGAACCATAGTATCTCATCAGAAGTATTTAACAGAACAGATAAATGAACTATTAGTAAAAGTGTTTGATATTATAAATCCTGAACAAGCACTTACAATATTTGATCATATATCAGTATGTTTACCACCACCAAAATCTCTCCAATTTGAAAGAGAAGCTAAATATATTAGTGATCTTACAAATTTAGTTGAATCATTAGAACGAATTGGTGTTCCTAAAGAATGGTCAAAGAGAAAATATCTTACTAGCATTGATTGGGATGAAGTTGAAAATTATGATATTGATGATGAAATTGATAAGAAAATGGGTGTTGCTAAGAAAGATGAGGATGCTATGGGTGGAATGGGTGGTATGGGAGGCATGAGTGGAGGATTTTAAGGAGACTGTTTAATGGATAATAATATTGATTACATCTTAAGACAATTTCAAACTGAGTTGGATAAACAGGATGAATCTTCAAATAATAATTCATTTGCTACAACTTATCGTAGAAAAGGAGATTATAATGATGTTCCTACAATAGATGACGATGATGATTATAAAACACATATTGGAGCATTATTTAATGAAGCTAAAGAAGATGAAGAATCAGCACAGAAAGATATACCCTCTGAAGAAGAAGATATTCCTTCTGAAGATGTTAATCAAGATATGAGTGGAATGTCTGATCAACTTGGTGGTGAAGGTGGTGAAGGTGGTATGGGTGGTATGGGAGGAATTGGTGGTGAAGAAGATGAAGGTCCTAAAACTAAAAAAGAAGTAGGACAAGCATTTGAATTAAAGAAAATTTATTCCCGTTTAATATCAATAGAATCTTTTTTAAATATAGCAACAGATGAAAATTTAATTCAGGTAAGAAATCATATAGGTAGAGCTATTGAATTGTTTAGAACTGTAATTTCTAATTTTGATTTATATAAAGAAAAAATTGATGAAATTATAGTAGAATATTATAAATTTATTATACAAGTTTATGATATAATTACTAAACATTTTAAGAATATAAAAAAATAAGGGGATTTAATTATGCCATCATTTATATCAGAGTCAGCAATTTTTCAAGAAGCAAAAATTGTTCACCAATCACCTGGTAAAGCAAGATTTAGAATGACACTTCAAACAATGGATGAAGTTAATCAAAATCACAGAATGTACCCATCTAATGTTTTAATGGGTGGGATGGAAAATACAAGAGAAAGAATGGGAAGAAATGCATTCTTTGGAGAATTGGATCATCCTATGCCAAGCGGAAATGACCAATTTGATACAGTAAGACAAACAACAGTTTCACTTGAGAAAGTTTCTCATGTTATAAAAGACTTTGAAAAAAGAGGAAACATGCTAGTCGGTGAAATTGAAACTTCTTCAACACCAAATGGTGCAATTCTACATGGTTTATTAAAAGATAAATCTGGACTTGGAATGAGTATGAGAGGATTAGCAGAACTTGAAAGGAGAGAAGACTTTAACGTTGTTAAAGATCCCTTAATGGTTGTTACTTATGATGCTGTTTCTTTACCGAGTCATAAAGCAGCAGTTGTTGATTTTAATGAAATGAGATTTGAATCTTATATGTTAACAGAACAATCTGGTCTTGTTTGTTTAAATAATAGATGTTTCTTACCAAACTATTTTGATAAATTAGTTGAGTCAAAAATGATCAATTTTTTTAAAGCATGGGTATAAGAAACAAACCGAATTCTTTGAGAAACATTCTGGGAGTAATAAATGAGAATATTGAAAACGGATACCGACAATCAAAGAGAACAAATACAAAATGATAGAGATTTTATCTCGAGTGTATTAGATGAAATCTTTTTAATATGTCGTGAAGATAAGAATTTTTTAAAAGTACGAAAAAATGTTGAAACTGTTGATGCAGAAATGAAAACTATTCTTGAAAAACTTGAAACTCAAAATTCCTTATTAAACAGATCAATAACATTAAAAAATGATATACTTAAAAAATTATCAATTCTAGATAATGAAAATGAAAATATGAAAATTGAACTCCTAAAAAAGTTAGGAAGTGAATTATGAGAATTTTAGAAACAGCAATACCTGATATTCACTCTAATAATATTGATGAGTCGAAAGTTAAATTAGCAGAAAAAGTAATCAAAAATGTTTACCCATTATTTGATGAATTAAATTCTGATAAAATTTCAACTATTGCAAGAAGTAGAAGAGAATTAAAAACAAAAAAACAAAAAATTTTAGATTCAAAGGTTGGATTACAACAATATATCAATGAATTTAATAGACGTAAAAAAGTAAAAAAGTTGCTAGAAAAAATTTCAAGGCTTGTAACATTGGGTTTAACATCTGATGGAACAGCACGAAATGAATTAATTATTTTGTTGAAAATAATTAATAAGTTGCCTGATGATAAATTAGATAAACAAATCGACAAAACAACAAGAACCATAACCAAACGGTTTGGATCATAACTTTCACAATTTTAAGGAGGAAAGTTTACAATGAAAGAATTACTAAGAGAGGTATATGCTACCACTAAGAAAATTTCCGGGATAGATCCTTCTAAACCTGGTAATATGAAACAAATTCTGGTAGATGATAGTGCTTTTGAAGCATATGTTACCGGACTTGCTGAGTCTATTGAAAGTAAGAAAGATCGTGAAGCATTTGTTCGCCTTGCAGAAAACACTCGTGTTAATATGCTTGAAAACTCAATGTTTCAGATTAACCCTTACGAAACCCTTACCCTTCCAATTCTTCGAGTTTTCTATCCGAAACTTGTTGCAAAAGAACTTGTAACTGTTTCTCCAATGGATAAACCTGAAGTTATTAAAGCATTCATCACTGCAAAATTTGCTCCTGCTAATAACAGTACAAAATATGCAGCTCCTGTTACAGCAACCGACATCTCAAAAGGTCCTTCTATTGGAACTCCAATTACTGCAGCAGTAACAGTTCCTCAGTCATCTTTTGATATCCTAAATGAAATTTCTCTTACAAGTTCAGATGCACATCTTGAGAGAGATTTTGAAATCACAGCTGTTACTGATGGTACTACAGAAGTAGCAGTATCTATCGTCCCTGCAGTTGAAGGTCACTTTTCTTCAAGTGTAACAGCTGGTGGAAATAATGATGTTATTTCTGGTATGGTTGATTACTTGAATGGTACCATCGCTATTTCTAGTGCAACTGGTGTTGTTACTCAAGTTAAATATAATGTAACATGTTCTCTTGAAGAAAATAAAATCAATCCTTCAGTAACCCTGAATGTTGATAAAGTTAGACTTTATGCAAGAGATCGTCAGATCAGTGCTAACTGGACAATCAATATGGAACAAGATATGAGAGCTCTGTTTGATGTTTCTATGCAAGCAGAAATCGTTAATATTCTTGGCCAACAGATTGCTCTTGATATCGACAGAGAAATTATTGATGCATTGATTGCTGGTAATGCTAGATTGAATTCTGCTAGTCATGTTCAATCTTTCAGCAGAACTCCTCCTGGTGGTTATACATGGGGAACTAAATACTGGCATGAAAATATTGTAGTTCCTATGAATGAACTGTCTGCTCAGATCTATACTGACACCAATATGGAAGCAGGTAATACTGTTGCTTGTAACCCTCTTGATGCAGCTATTCTGGAAGACCTTCAAACATTCAACTACACTGGTACTTCTTCAAGTGATGGTGATCTTGGTTATAGAAGTGCAGTTGTTGCTGGTGGAAAATGGAAAATATTGACAAGTGCAGTTGTACCTCAGGGAACTATGCTGATGGTTTATAAACCAGCAGAAGAACTCAAATGTGTATATCTGTATTGTCCGTACGTCCCAGCGGTATTGCATCCGTACCCTCTGGGAGCTACGCCCAGTCTGACTATTCTTTCCAGATATGCTACATCTCTGGTTAGATCAGCTGGAATTTGTGCTCTAAGTATTACTTAGTACAAAAAAATAATAAGGTTTCTCGCGTGCTAGAGACCTTCACTCAAAAGCACCTGGAATTAATTTTCCTGGTGCTTTTTTTTCGTTGTTATTCCTTTCTTTTCGCTCTCAGTTGAAACATAGATGTCATGATATTACAGAACATACCAACTTGTGTAATGTTTCTTAGGGAACATATTCCTCTTCCCCAAAATCCTTCATCATCATGTTTTGAATCATCTGAATGTTCATTCCATTGTTGTACTTGCCAGTATCCAGATCCGGAATTGAATGTGATTCTCCAGGCAGCTGTATGCCATTTATCAGAATCAATTTCAATTTCATCTCCATCTACACTTACCGATAGTCCACATTCACGAGCAGTTTTGATAATTACATATCGTGAAGCGTTCTTAAATCTAGGCATAATGCCTCCTTTAATTATGTCGTCTAATATAGTAAAAACAGAACAAAATCACTAAGTTTTCTATACCAATAACGACGTTATTAAAATGAAGGACCCATTCCTTCATCATTTCTTTTTTGAAAGATTTTTTCCAATACTAGAAATCTTTCCAGGGTTTCCGATTCCTGCAGTAACTTTCGTAGATGTTACCACTGTTCTGGTTTTATTTATTTCTTTTATTATAGCAACCAAATCTTTGTTTTCTCTAATAATTGTTTTTATTTGTTTCATATCAACCTCTTAATAGGGTAGGGAGAAAACAATATGTTGGGTCGCATTAATGCCATATTGTTTTCTCCCAAGGTTAAACCCTAAACAGAAGACCCAATGCTCTATTTAAGGTTTAAGAGTAAACTTTTGTTTCATCAACTGAAATTACATATACTGGTTGTTGATGAATACACAAACAGTACGCATTTTCAGGAATAGTTTTGAAATCTGTTTTTGTTAAAATTTTTATTTTTCCACTTTGAATCAACTTTGAAAATCGGTTATTGAATTGTTCCTGACTTAATGTATTTTTATCAGACAGAAATGCTGAAACAAACGGTAATTCATCTTTTTCAATAACTCTGATAACATAATCTATTCCTGAATTTTTATCATTTAGATAATTGGTTATAACTTTCATGCTTGTAGGATCAATCAAATTTTCTGCAGTTTTAATCAATTCGCTAGGAATATTACCAACCAGTTCTGTTATCATCATAGATTAACTCCATATAAAGTTGTAAATATTATAAATTTTAAATGAAATTCTGTTTCCTGCCAAATCTTGAGCATATCGATATTTAATATCACCGTTAAGTGAATTGATATACTCAGGACATTTGTCATTATTACACCATAAATATTTCCAGTGTAAAACTCCTCCTTTCACCATTTCCTTTTTACAAAATGTACATTGCATTATTAACTCCTTTACCAAAATATCCAATCCCAGACAGATGCTATCACTTTACAAATTAAAGATATAGCGACAATTCCGAACATGAATAACAAAACAGGAATTCCAAGACCCACAGAAACTAAACAAACTACTGGTCCAAAATGTATAAGACAAGCAGTTATTAAACAAAATACTGATATCATCAATAATGTTTTCATAACAACAATCCCCCCTTCTTATATAAAATAATATATATAGAAGGGGAGATACTACCCTATTTTTTAATTATACTCAAATTATCTTCTCGGGGGATATGTTTAAGAGAACGTTTTGGTAATTTTGAATATAACCTTCTTGCATCACTTCTAAGCTTTCTTATGTTTGGATTATCTGCTCTCCAGGATCCAGCAACTTGATTTGTAACCATTTGGGAATCACCCATTATTTCAACTTCTTTTGCTTTTATTGAGAGAAGATAACTTAACAAATAGATTAATCCCATATATTCTGCATGATTATCTGTTTCATTACCAAGCGGAATATTAGTTTCTCTTTGAATCTCGTTGCCTTTATAATCAAACACAACATATCCACATGAAGCTTCTCCTGTTGATGAACCATCAAAATAACATTTATATTTTCCAATTTCTTTATTTTTATCTATCATTCCAAGATCAATAACAGACATTAACATATTATTTTTTAATTCACCATTATGATGAGCTCGAATTATTTCTACAGCAAGTTCAATACAATCCTCACATATGATTGCTTTTGGTGCTGCAACAGCTGGCATTTTACCAATAACTCTTCCACAAAATGAACATTTATCTTTTTTCATATTTTCTCCTTTGGTTTTACATTTTTCCAGCTATTTCCATGTTTTATATTGTCTATTGTAGTAACACCCCTTTCATATTCTTTTGCAAGTTCAACAGTTGATTCACCATCAATAAGTCTTCGTTTAATAATTGATACTTCATCAGAAGTTAACTTAGGAACACAGGCACCAATATATAAAGTATTATTTCTTTTTCTTGTTTGTAATTGTCTTTTTATTCTGTTATCTGTTCCAGGTGCTCCTTTTTTTAATTTATCTCTCATTGATTGTGGCTTTGGAATACCAAAAGAATGTAAATGAATGTGTTCACTATTTAAAACTAGCAATAAATTCCATTTTTCATCATTCCAATGATTACCATCTTCATGATGAAGTTCCCATCTCCACATAGAAGATTCATTCATTTTATTACCAAGATAATCTTCAAGAGGTAGAGATGGTAATGTAAAATTTAATTCTGGATGATATAAGAAATAAAACAAATATGTTTTTGAGATTTTTATGTTTATATATTCTTTTTTTAGATAAGCATCATCTCGACAACACCAAAATATACAATCATCGCATATATCAGTTTTATTTTTTAAATTACACGATACACAATCTTTTTTAAGAAATTTATCTATTTTTTCTTTAAATATAACCTGGTCTGTTTGGCACCTCATCTTTTCTCTCCCAAGGATATGTCACCCAATCTGTTGTGTGTTTTGCAAAAATATCTGGTGTGATCGTTGACTGTGGTTTCCAATGTAACACAACAATAAATGGATTCAAATGGGAAGCTACTTTAAGAGCTTCTTCCATTGTCACTCCAGTATCTAAAATGTCATCGACAACCATTATGTTACCAGAAGTCACAGTTGAAAGTTCATTATAATCAAGCAAAGGAATCCCAAGATTATGACTCAAGTGAACTGCTAATGGAAGACCACCTCTTGGGATTCCAACGATATAACTAAATGATTTAAAAGATTTTAACATCTTGGTTATATAATTTGCCATTTCCCCATATTCTTCATATGAGATAACTACTTTTTTTACACTCAAAATTACCTCCTATTTTTTTCTTATAGAATACAATTTATTTCCTTGAAAGAATCTTACTTGCATTCCATTTTTACACAATCTCATTGTTGAATTTATGTCAGGATCTACAATATCAACAACAGTTGTTGATTTAGGATTTCTAATAAACAATTCCATATCATCAACAGCATTTATGAAGATTGTTTGTCCATTATCAAGAACAATAAAGTTTGGTGTTGTTATATCAACATCATTAACTTTTCTACAATGATATGATTGATAGGTTGCATCAAATCTCAAAATGAAAAGATCATATTTTGAATCTTTGAATCCTGTTAAAATCAAAACACCATCTCTATGTTTCCCATTTACCATTTTATATCCATCGAGTTCAGGAATTTCTTTTTCAATATATAAACTGGTATCTCCTTCTCTTGGAACTGGGATTATGATGTATGATTTCCCCATAATTAATTGACAAATAACACCATTGAATATCTCAGCATTTGTCATTATACTCCATGACGAATCAATTGAAACCAATGTATTTGCTTGCATATCATGAAATCCTATTTCAAGTATCTCTTCATTATTAATCAAATACAAAGTATTTCCAATGATCATTTTTGAATCCGCTGACATTTCTGTATAATTCATACTTCTCATTGAATCAAGGCATTTGAGTTGTAATAACCCATTCTCAATTTTTACGAGAATTACATGGAGATTTCTTGGAGTTATTATTGCTTCAACTCCATCATTAACATGATAATTTGTTTTATTAATCCAAATATCTTGTTTTGTTCTTGTTACTTCTCTTCCATATATAGTTTTATGAAAGATTATTTCATCAGGAAATTCATGAATAAATGTAATCTCAAAATTATTTGTACTCTTTACAACAGTAACAACAACTGATACAGATCCAGTAACACCAGGAAGCAATGGCGGTTCAATACGCTTACCATTTTCAAATAGCAGTTTATACCATTTCAAATAATGATCAGGAATCATATTAAAATCCCTAACTGCTTTTGGTAAGTTAACATCGGCATTGAAAATTGATACATGATCTTTCATTCTCTGAACAATATCACCTCTTTTATATTTTTTATGTGACCCTCTAAATGGATGAATTCCCGTAAAGAGATAACATGATATGATAGCAAAAGAATACCAATCAGTAAGCTCAGTGAAAGTCTTTGATGAGTAATCTCTCACATTTGGATTAATAGCACTTGCTGGAAAGCTTGGAGTCTTCCATGCATTGGTATCAATAAACTGAGGAGTTACCCAATCGGTAGCAACAATGATATTTAATTCATTAATATCAACCATCAAAAAGTTTTGATGATGTGTTGATTGAATTGTTAACTTCATTGCTTCGGTTAGATCAACCAAATGTTTATTATTAATACCTTTATCATTTTGATAACCAGTTGTATAAATTGTAACCAATGGAACACCATTTGCTTTTGTCATTGTAAACCCAATTGGTCTATCTTTATTATCCAATATGATATCTTCGGGTTTAACAATATTTGGAGATTTAAGAGATTGAAGTTCCATTAATTTAGACTCAGGAACCATATGTTTTATTTCATGGTATATCTTATATACCTTATCTCTAATGATCCATACTTTTGCTTCACCTCCAGCTTTAAAATCAGAAGGATCAAGTTTAACTTTACCTTTTCCTCGTATCATCACTTCCATATTAATCCTCCCGGATAAATCCTCCAATTGAAATATCATCAGCATGCCAATTTCCAGATGATTCAACATTTTTCAAAAATCTTTTCATTCGACGTTTAAGATATTCACCATGTACACGTTTAAAGTTTGTAACTTCAGTGATAGCATCAACAAGAGAAATGCTATGATTAAATGAATCAATTCCATCTGATGAAATGAAAAGTGCTTTAGTATTTTCTAATCGAAATGTTGCATGGTAACCATAATCAAATGCAGTCACTTCATCATAAAGAGCATTTAATACAGTTCCCCTTATAATAGTCTTTTTTATATTTTCAGCTCTATAAGATTTTTCTCTTTGTGGATCCAACTGATAGCTTAAATAGAATGGTTTTTCTTTTTCAAATTGAATATTAATATAACTTAAAACATTATTATTGTCAATCCATATGATAACACCATCACCATATACACTTACACGAATTTCATTATCATATTTAAATGCTATCAGTAATGTAGCATCTAAACATGTAGCTGGTCCTTTGAGAACACGTACTGCCATTTCAGCATTATGAATTATAAGCTCACCAGCTTTTTGAAAATCCATTCCACCTTGATATCTTTTAAATAAATTTTGAGCTGTTAAACATAAAACCATTGAACCAATTTCAGCATTTTCTGCACCACTACAGCCATCAGATAATACAACATAATTATCTTTTGCAATGACATAATCTTGACATATATTATGTGTTTTACCAGTCTTTAAAAAAGAGTCAACATTCATTTATATTCTCCTTGATAGGTGAACCCAATTAAGGATTCACCTATCATATTTTTTAGAAGGTCATTTGACTTGGACCACCGGAACCGATTTGTTTTGATGTGTCACTGGTAATTGAAGATACTTGAAGGATAATCTTTTTGATTGCTTTCTCATCAAAATCCTTCATATCAATATATTCTGTCAATCCAGCTTCATCTTTAAACTCATTTAATTTTTTGGTAACATGAGTTGCCCAACTGGATTGATCTCCAGTATTCACACCGACAAGAATGGTCCGGTATGATTCGACCTGCTCACCTCTGATAGCAGCATCAGTTTTATCCTTGATTTCAGCTGCTGTTTGTATCTTTCGAGAATTATTTTCATCACCATCAGTAAGTAATACAGTGATAGCATTTACATCAAGCTCTTCATCATACAAGCGCTTTCCTTCAACCAAGGTTGCTTCAATTGCTGCCCCGGTTGCATCGTAAAGATTGGTCATTCCATTGCAATTAAAATCAGGATAATCTCTTGAAGGATCAATATCTTGAAGGAGTCTGAAACCATGAAATTCGCGAACTCCTATTGAAGAATTGAATCCAACTACCCGCCATAAAATATTCTTGGCGGTATCTTCACCCTTCAATTTTTCAACAATTTGTGAAGCAATCATTTTCAGATCATCTTCACGACCATCAAGACTTCCGGTTAAATCAATAACCAAAGTCCCAAGTGTATAAGTGGTAGCATCCAATTTGTCAATTGCCGTGTTTGTGTATACAAATCCACCTTGAATCTGGACTGTATTTTCATCAGATAATATACCCATATCAATTTCCCCCTTTTTATATAAAATCTATTGATTTTGCCAAACGCATACCTGCTTTAACTGCTTCATCCAAAAACGAATCGGTGAACGACTGAAATAAAGTCGAACCTGGGGGATCCGGGATTGCGCTGGTGCAATCAGTAAGAAGAACAATCTTCTTTACATTATCAGGATCAAAGTTCCGGATGATATCAAGCATGGTTTCACGAACACAAAAATTCAATGCTAAACCACCAAAATAAATGTTGTCATATTCTTGAAGCATTTTGATGAATGGTTTATTCAATGCTGTGGTTCTGTCATTTGGATCAACCATTGCTGCCATCATGCCTGAATAATGCTCAGTCCAAGGATTAGATCCTTTGGTAACATGTGTAAGAGTTGCAACGTATTTATCACGCCATGTAACTGCGGCATCAATGACCGGTTTATGGAGAGCTGCTCCATATGTTCCAATTTGACAATGGGGAAACCATACGGTCAATATGTATCTTCCTTCATTCTCAAGATGAACAACATAATCATATGCTTTTTGTTGAAGTGCTTGAACTGGAACGTTGAGTCTCCATAATCCATTTTTGATATCTTCGGATTTGATCCATGTGAATGGTGCCGGATGATTACCTTGTGAATCAACCCACAGTACCGGTGTAGCAATATGGAGATCATGACAATCATGTGTAAAAGATATTTCAGATATCTTTGAACCATAACCGCTAATAAACCTTGCGAAGTTTAACGCACAGTTAACACCATCGGGAACTGATAAACTTCCAAAATGAATTCCCTGAATCAATTCTACTCCTGGATATAATTTTGCTGCTTCATCTTTTGGGGGTAAAACAAAATCATTCTGAAAATCAACACCAACGATTGCATTTTTTTCATGTCGAGCCATTTTTCTCTCCTTTTTTATTCATAGTTTCTTACAACAATACCCACTGGTTGAGTTGGAATACCATCATCACTCAATTCAGCATACCTTACTGTCAAATTATCTCCTATAAGCAAATGGAGATTTTCAAAATCATTCCTCCTTTGTTCAACTGTTCCTCTCGGACGAACATCAAATTCTTTTCCATCCTCTGTTATACAACGAAAAATAACACATCCTTCATCATTACCAGTTCCTTCTTTTCCACCAATAATTTTGAATTCTGCATCTTCGAATTCTTTTACTTTCTCCAGATGGTCTGAATTAAATTCAAACATATAGATTCCATGGAGATTTCTAAGCATTCCCCCTTCAAATCCATCAGCAACCCATTTGTCATGCCAGAATTTTGCTTCGGCATAACTATTGACTCTTACTGTTGGAACGGTTTTTATCGGAATCCTTTCAATGGGTATTTTTGCAGCGAGATTATAATCATTAATTCGATTATATATTTCTTCCCATCTTTGTTCCCATGTTGGTCCAACATCTGCGTGATCGTAAATCCAGTATTCTAAAAGATGTGAATCTGGTTTTAGATCTTTTGTATAGGAACCAATTTTTTGAAGACTCCATCCATGTACATATAATTCACCATGAACTATTTCATTGGTATACAAAATATGTGATAAAAATGGAGTTAAATGTTCAAGAGTTTCAAATAATTTCCCACCTCTTGAATGATATGCCATCATATCAACAAATGTTTCTGGGTTTCCTTTTGGAATACCTTTCCAGTTCATATATTCATTTGAATATATTTTATGATTTGGTGTTCCATAAAATTTTCTTGCCAAACAACAAATTCCATTTAACTTTGGTTGCATATCACAAGGAAAAATAATCTTTCCCTTTTTTGGTCCTTTTGCAAGTTGTGGTAATATAACCCTTGGAACATAATCATTTGGGTCAATCTTAAGTTCATGATTAGAGTCCATTTTACTATTTATATCTGATTGTGCCTCATTCAGAGCTTGTTGGACTGGAGTAGTCTCATTAGACTTTCCAATATTTTTTCCTTTCTTAATTGTTTTATTATTTACAATTATTTTACCACCAACAGAACCATAAGATCTCTGAATAACTGCTGTTCCATCTTGATTTTCATATACAGCTACTGTCCATTCTTTAATCTTTCCTGTAGAAGCTAAAGCATAAAGAGTATCAAATTTTTTGATCAGTTTCATAATCCCCCTTAAATATTCCAATCCATGGATTTTAATTTTTCAATTGCTTTCGGATTAATGTTGGGTATTTCATCAATAAGTTCAAGTCGTTCTGCAACAGTTTCTGCTCCATCATAGATTTGATCACCAATCAAATCACATAATGTTTCTACATCATTATACAGAAAATCTGCTAATGCTCCTTGAATATCTTGAACTTTTAACTTTTTCAACTCTTTGATTTTATCTTCAAAATGCTATTCCCTCCCTTATTTTTTCTAAGATTATTCCCAATTCATTTTTACCAACAATATTCAAACAATCAACACATAAACAATCACCCCAAAAATTATCGTGGTGATAATTTCCTTCTACCAAATGTAATGGTTTTGTTTTAATCAACATTTCCATTAATTTGGGGTCTGAAAATTTATTCATTACAATTTCTGTCATTATACCAACTCGTATTTTCTTCCATTTTTTTCTTTCTGTAACAAGTTGTCCAAGTCTTTTTGCTTCACCAGGAGATGTTGCATTTAATATAAGTTTTCTTTCTTCTTGAATAACTGTTTTTGCTGCCTGATAAGCATGTTCTGACGTAGGGTATTCAATATGTTTATATACAGTTTTTGCATAATAAAAATTACTTAAAAACCTATATTCATCTTTGAATTGCATAGTTGTCATTGATTTACCTCCAGTGGTTAGAATTTAGAACAAATAATAAAATATTTATATGCCGAAAGGGGAGAATATAATGAATGATGCTAGATATTTTAATGATCAAGGACTTGTATTATGTCAAGTCTGCATGAAACCATTTCAAGTTATTTCTGCAACACACTTGAAAAAACATGAAATGACAATAGAAAAATATAAACTTACATATCCAGATGCACCATTATCTTCAAAAATATTTATGGCTAAAAATAAATTTAAAGATTCTGAAATATTTAAAGATGATGAAAAGAATCAATTTGGAAACAGTGTTAAAACAAATATTGATGTTAATGATATAAGAAAACTTGCTAAAAAAGCTGAAACTGTAGTAGTCAAACCTCCTGCTTCAGAAACAAATCTACCTCCAATACTTAAAAACAAGGTAGATATTCGGTCCTTTTTAAAAAAGGCATATACCCGTATAGCAGAAAATTATTTTATTGAAAAATTTGATCAATATGGTGGTTTAACATATTGTTATATAACTGATATAGTTGATTTACAAACAAAAACTATTTTTGATTTTCCAAATACATTTTGGCATAACAGAGATGCAAGACAAGATGGTTTGAGAAATAAAAAATTAATCGAAGATGGTTGGACTATAAAAACAATTATAGAACAATACCCTACTGTAAAAGATGTTCAATCTCATATGGATTTAATATTAGACGAATGTTCTTAAAAAAAATTAGAACAAATTATAAATACTCCAAAGTTATGAGTTTGAATTAGTTACGACATCAGTTACTTTAGGGACGTCATTATATGGCGTCCCTATTTCTCGTTGTAAATAAACAATATTCTCTCACTAAATAATATATATAGAATTTTTTTACTAAAAAAATAGTTTGTAACAATTATTTTCTTTTTTAAGTAACCTACAAATTTAGTATTAATTTAGAACAAATAAAAAAGAAATAATCTTCTCGAAGAAATTACTTATAAAGGGAATATTAATTAGAGATGGAGGTTTATAAATATGAGTAATCTTATACCAACACAAGTAAGAGCAATTGATCCATATGCTAGTTATAATTCAAATATAGCAAACCGACTTACAAGAATTGTAACAAATGGAGAAGATTGTTTAATATATCCAAATCCAATAGATGTTGAATCTTTATCATCTACCACAGTTACTGTTACTGGAGGTAAATGTGTTAAAGATGATGTATTAATTGAGACACAGGATTATGTAGTTGATTTTACTGATTCTACTTCTTATATATCAGTAAGTGGAACACCATTTGAAGAATCCGGTTATTATTATATTGTTTTAATTTACTCATATGCTAAAGTACAACCTCCTAATGAAGCATCCATTGCATTAATACACCCATCTCAAAGAGGAAGTTTATATAATGCATCCGGTCAAATTTTCTTAAAATGTGCTGAAATTTCAGAATCGTCCCCAGGTGTTTTTCAAATTGATGCTCTTCATGATTATGATCCAAGTAATCCAAGCATTGGAAGAAATGTAAGAGGAGCAGATCCATCTTTAAATGTTGGTGGTCCAAATGTTGCTTATGTTGAACAAAATTCAAATTATACAGCAGATATAAATGACAACACAATTGTTGTTACTGGAAATAGCACAATATTTTTACCTTCAATTACATCTATTACAAAACCAAAAGAATTAAGAATAATTAAAGCAGATGTGTCTCCTACGATAGTTACTATAGTTGCAGATACTCCTGATTTAATTGAAAAAGTAACATCAATACAATTGACAGAACAATGGAATGAAGTAACACTTATACCAAAACCAACCGAACTAGTTTGGGTTGAAGTATAATAATATAAGGGGGACCGATCATGGATTATAGGTTTACTGATGTATATAGTAGAATGAGTGCTCTTGAAAGTGGTCTTACAGAATATTCCACAACATATGGTTATGATAATGATGGAAATATTATATCAGAATCATATACTAATGATCAAGCTGAAGATGTACTTATAGAATATAGTTATGATTCTGCAGGTGATATTAATCAAGTAACTGGGAAACTCGACACAGTTCTTCAATATACCAAAACTTTTGAATATGATGGCGATGGAAATATTACAGCAACTGTTGTAGTTTAAAGCGAGGATATAAGCATGCAATTAGAAATATTTAATAACAATGTTACAGAAGTGAGCGTTACCAAATTATCTACAGATTTTACGTCATCTTCTTTTCCATCTAAGTCAGTAAGTATTTTTTCATTGCCTGCCAACTGTTCCGTCCTTGGAGTATCTGTAGATATTGATGAAAATTTCATAGGCGTTGATACAAATGAATATTTGGTAAGCATGACCAATAGTTTTATATCAAAAAAGAATTTAACTAATTTAAAATCTAAAAATTATAATTTTAGAGATTTTTCAGTTGATCCATATATTTCAATAAATAGATCATGGAGTACTGGTGGTAATTTATCTGTAGCTGTAGGATATTTAGCAGGATTAGGAACACAAGATGCTGGATTAAGTTTTGGTGGAATAACAACAGGATCTGTTTTAACCTCAGCTGCTGAAGAATATAATGGAACATCTTGGTCATCAGCAGCAAGTATAAGTTCTGCAAGAAGACATTTAGCAGGTGCAGGAAGTCTATCAGCAGGATTGACTTTTGGGGGAACTACTGGAACTGCAGTTGCAACAACAGAACATTTCAATGGAACTTCTTGGACAGCTGGAGGTTCTCTTAATACCGCTGATTCAACTATTGGTGGGTGTGGAACTGAATCAGCAGGATTGTGTTTTGGTGGTCAATCTGGTTCAGCAACTACAGAAGAATATGATGGAACTTCTTGGGCAGCTGGAGGTACTTTAAATACTGGTAGATCTTCTCTTACTGGGTGTGGTACTCAAACCGCTGGATTATCATTCGGTGGCTGGACAGTATCTGCTCTTAATGTTACAGAAGAATATAATGGAGCAACTTGGACTTCTGCTAATAATTTAAATAATGTTGGTTATTATCAAGAAAGCTGCGGAATTCAAAACGGAGCTGTATGTATAGCAGGAAGTAATGCATCATCTGTAGCTACATCAAATACAGAAGAATATGATGGAACAAGTTGGTCTTATGGTAATGAAACACTTCAAGCAAGAATTTCTCCTGGTGGTTGTGGAAATAGTAAATCAACCGGACTTACATTTGGAGGACAAAATTCTGTTTATTTAGCAACTACTGAAGAATATAGTTATTCATCTACTACTCCAATTTATGCTACTGTTGAGTCTCAAGGACTTGCTGGCTGGACTTCTGGAGTAAACTACCCAATAGTTTTGGCATATTCATCAGCAATTGGAGAAAGCAATTCAGCATGTATGAATGTATGTGGAGAAAATTTAAGCACCTTCTATTCAAATTGTTATGAATTTGATGGAGTTACTTGGAATGCAGGTGGATCAGTAAGTCTTGGAGTAAGGTCCTTTGCTACAGCAGGAACAGTTCTTGCGGGATTGAAATTTGGCGGAACACAAGGAACTCCTCAAG
>Ga0114918_10001323_pt1 | contig 22115 bp, 24 predicted proteins | sample LantaG_FD_87015 | JGI IMG/M metagenome (GOLD analysis project Ga0114918, IMG submission 87015) | Deep subsurface microbial communities from Baltic Sea to uncover new lineages of life (NeLLi) - Landsort_02402 metaG | ecosystem: Environmental > Aquatic > Marine > Oceanic > Sediment | place... | reverse complement strand
TTCTTTTTTTTTTTTTTTTTTTTTTTTTTCGCGCCCCCGCCCCCGATTTTGAAAAAGGGAAGTTTTTTCCCCTCCCTTTTTCATTTTGCCCTCCCCTCTCCCATTCCCCCCCCGCCCAACCCCGGGGGGGGGGGGGGGGGGTCAATTCTAAAAGGTAACACTCTCAAAAAACAAATCAAAAAACTGTTTCAACTCTCTTCTTCCTTCTTCTTTTCCTCTTTCTCTCGCTCTCCCTCTTCTACCTCCCCTTTTCCTCCTCCTCCCGCAACCTTCTCCGCCACCGCCTCCTCGGCGTCGGCCAGGAAGTCCTTGTAGTACTCCCTGTGGTCCTCCATGCACTTCTGCAGCGCCATGGTCGCGTCGCGGCATCGCGTGGCGAAGTCGACGGGAGAGGAAGTCGAGGCCTCCTCTCCTTTCTCGGAGGGCAAGGGGGAAGCGGCAGCGGCAGCGGCAGCGGCCGCGGCCGCGCCCTCTTCTCCTTCTCCTCCGCCCTTCTTCTCTTCTTCCTCTCCTTTCTTCTCTGCCTCGCGCGCTGAGTCAACGCAGCGAGACCACGCCTCGAAGGCCTCGGCGCAGCCCCCGGCCTTCATGAACACGCAGAAGCCGCACTCGGGCTTCTCGGCGTCGGCGGGGGCGGCGTCGGCGGCGTCGGCCGTCGGCGGCACTACCGCCGCTGGCAGTGCTTTTTTTTCTTCTTTGCTCATCACCGCTAGTTTTTTCCGATTGTTCCGGAGATTCTCGCCTCTACTCCCACCGCTTTAACGTTTTTTCGCCTCTTCTTTCCAGCACGGGAGCGCAGAGTTTTAAGGTAGGTACGCTGCCCGGGATCGGCGTGGTTGAGTACAAGGAGACAGCGCGTTGCCGAAGCGCAGAAGAAGAAAGAACCGAGAAGACAGCGATCTCGAGGAGACCTTAGAACCGAAAACAAAAAATGAAGAACAACGCTGGCCAAAGACCAAAAAAAAACTTACAAACTTTCACCGCTTCCCCCCCTTCTTCTTCCCGCCCTTCTTCTCGTCGCCTCCACCCCCACTCGCAGCAGCCAGTCCGACCAGAGCCCTCACCACCACCCTCTCCCCTCCGACCCTCATCCTCAATTCAACAAAATGCTCCCCCTGCTCGTCGATCGGTTTCTCCAAAACGACCAGCCTCGGGTCGAGTGAGATCCTCTTCTGCGCGGCGACGGCGGCGGCGAAGGCCTCGGCGTCGATAGGCTCGGCGATCTTGTCCGAAGAGGAAGGAGAAAAAGATGGTTGATCCCCGCCGCCGCCCTCGGCGCTGGGCTGCTGCTTGAGCGGGCGCACGAACTCCAGGGCTCCTTTCGAGAGAGAACGGGCGACGGCGACGAGGCGCGAAGGAGAGGTTTCGTCGCTCTCGTCGGGAGCAGCAGCAGCGGCAGCAGTTTCGTCCGCAGTCGCTCCTGCTTCCGCTGCCAGGGCCCTCTTCTTCGCCACCTCTTCCCTCTCGCTTTCCAACCGCTGCACTTCCAGCACGCTCCTCGGAGGCCTGCTCTCCCGCCTCGCCCTCCTGTGGGGCACCAGCTCCGCGGCGCCCCTGGGAAGCAGGGAGTTGCGGGCGAACCCGGGGCGTACGAGGTGCTCGGCGCCGGCCTCGCCAAGGCCCTCGACGTCCTGTTTCGGGGTGAGGAAGAGGGAGATAGAGCGTGAGCGGGGGGGAGTTAAAAGTTGGAAGAAACGGAAAGGAACGAAAGAGGGGTCGAGGTCGAGAGGGGAAAAAAAACGAAAAAACTCAGATCGGCCCGACACCGAACTCGTTTCCCGACCTCCCCTGCTCCTCTTCGAAACCAATCAAACCCGACCAGCATACGCTATTTCTTATTCTCTTACCTCCTTGAGCAGCACGGCGACTTTCGGCCTGCGGCTCGCGAAGCCCCGCGCCGCGAAAAAGAGAGATTGATAATTGCTCGAGGAGCGATCGAGCAACAGGCCGCCGCCGGCGTTGACATTGCTTCCAACGCTGCTGCTGTTGCTCGTCGACGCCCCTGCCCCGCTCGCGCGCCGCAGCGTCGCCGAGGCCAGGGACAGGGCCTGGCGGCGCGCTGGCTGCATTGAGCGGGAGAGAAAGGCTCGAGAACGAGAGAGAGAGAGAGGGAGAAGAGTGAAAGAAAAGGAGCGACGACGTTCGAAGAATCGAATGAAAAAGTGGGAAAAAATCGGCTTTACAAAACCACCACCACGGCCTCAAACTCGTCTTCGCCTTCGTTCCGCAGCTCCATTTCGTCTTCTGATTCCCCACTTTCGAAGACCGAAAACGCGCCCGCGTGAGAAGACAGCGACTTCCAAGCAGCAGACGACGAAGGAGTAGAGGAAGAAGAACAGAGCGCTTTCTCGCTCGACCTCACTGCAACCACGACGGCCGCCGTCGCCCCCTCGGGAGGGAACCGGTGCTTTCCCGTCGTGCCCCCGCCTGCTGCCAGTTTCAGCTTGTAAAAGTCGAAGATCCTCGACTCCTGGACCAGGGAGTAGCACGACGGGAGAGGAGAAGAAGGAGAAGAAGGTGAAGTTGAAGTTGTTGTTGTTGCTTCCGCGCGTTTTTCTCCATCTCTTCCTTCCTCTTCCTCTTCCGAAACCTCCACACCAACGATATGAGCCCCCTTCCTCAACGAGTCCCCCGGGAACGTCAGCCTGTGCACGAACGGTCTCCCGCCTGCCAGGAAGCAGAAGGCCTGGCCCGTCTCCAGGGTCAGGTCGGCGAGGGAGCGGCCTCCGTCGACGACGGTCTCGTTGCAGACGACGGCGGCGACCGGCGCTTCCTCTTCTCCGCATCCCTTCTTCTCCGCAGTCTCTCGATCTTCTCCGCAGACGACGTAGGCGGTGTCGCGGTCGTGAGAGTGCCACAGCGTCGTGGTGCCCCGCGAGAGGCGCGCCTCGTAGACGCGGCAGCGGAGGGAAAACGTTTTCGCCCTCCTCTCTTCTTTTTTCTCGCTCTCGTTCTCTTTCTCGTTCCTCTCGTTTTCGTTCTTCGATTTTTTCTTCTTCGTCTCCAGCACCATCTCGCAGAGCTTCTTGTGGCTGGGCTCGAGCTCCCAGGGCACGAAGTCTATCGTTTCTCCGTTGGAGAGCTCGATCGAGGTGGCGGGGCTGCGTTTTTTTTTAGAGAGAGAGGGAAGAAGAGGTCGAGGTTGAGAAGAAGAAAAAAAAAAAAAGGGACGATCGATGGGTTTCTCCTCGATTCAGCGAGCGCAATACGCCAATTCTAATCCTTGAGCCGCCTTCTCACCGTGTCTGTGGCATTGCTGAAAGTCAGAGCACTTCAACTATGCTTGAATCAGTGTAATCAAGAGCTCAGAGAGAGAAGGAAAGAGGTTGCGCTCGAAAAGAATTATTTTTGTTTTTCCTTTCGATTCTTTTTTTTTGTCACTTCGCTCGCTCGCTCTCTTTTTCCTCTCTCTCTCTCTCTTCTCCTCCCCGCGTTCAACCTCCTCCCACACCCTACAAAACCCTCCCAAAACCCGCATCCCGAGCGCTGGGGGGCTGCCTTGTGCCATGTACCAAACCCCCCAGGGAGGGCCGATCTATCGCCTCAGGACCGACCTCACGAGCGGCAGTGGCGGCAACTTTTTTTCGTTGTCGTCGTCGCCTTCGTCGTCGCCGACGACCTCTCCGACGTTTTCAACCTCCCCGACGCCACCAGCTCGAGGCCCGCAACTCTCGCTCTGGCCCGCGCTCACCACCGTCGTTGTCGCCACGCTCACGTCCACCGTCCTCCTGATGTTTTTGGCCGCGTCGGTGATGCTGGTCGTCTCGCGGAAGCGGGAGGGCGCCGAGGCCCGAGAGCGCGCCGCCGAGGCCGAGGCGGAGGCGGAGGCGGAGGCGGGAGCGTCGGCTGCGAGGTCTTCTTCTTCGGCTTTGGCTTCCTCTCGGCAGAGGCAGCCGCTGCCGCCTCTCGTCGAGGCTCCCTCTGGGTGCCGGATCGTGGTGCACCCCGACCGAAAGATGGCGCTGGCGCTGCCGGAAGAGGTCGTTTGAAGAAGAAGAAGAGGGGAAGAGGGGTGGGGGAAACGGCGAGATTTTTTCTTATGTAAAGAGTGCTTTGTTTTGTTTTTCGTTCTTTTCAAATTTCAATTTTTCAAACTCAAGCCAGCACCAATTCCCTCTCCTCCTCCCTCGCCGTCGCCGCCACGCCGTCCCAGGCCTCCTCGCCCGGGTCGGCCCCGGCAGCCCTCACAGCAGCTGCTCCAGAAGCGCATCCCAGCCGCAGAGCAGCCTCGATAGCGTCTCTTCCAAACAGCTCATCTTCTTCATCTTCTTCATCTTCTTCTTCTGTTTCTTCTGCTCCTTCTCCACCTTTTTTACTCTTCATCCTTCTCAGCAACAGCGCGCTCAGGAACCCGGCAGCGAACGCGTCCCCGGCTCCCACGGTGTCCACGACAGCGTCCACCGTTTCGGCGGGACACGAGTAGGAAAGGTAGGTGAAGTCAGAAGATTTACCTCCTTCTCCGTTTCCAGCTTCTTCTTCTTCTTCTTTCCCGCTTCTCTCCTTCTCCTTCCTCTTCTTCTTCACCATCGCCCTGGCCCCGGCCGGGCCCAGGCTGGCGACCGCGACGCGCGCGCCGAGGTCCAGGGCTCGCCGCAGGGCCCGCGAAACGGTCGAAACATTGTCGTCGCTCTTTCCTCCTCCTCCTCCTCCTTCGCTCGCCCCTCCTCCTCCTCCTTCGCCTCCTCCTGCTCCTCCATCTGCCAGCGCCGCGGCCTCCTCCTCGTTGCAGAAGAGGATGTCGACGGCCCCCGTCCCCAGGAGCGCCTCGAGCTCCCGCCTACGGGCCCGCACCACCTCGAACGACGCGCAGTCGATCGAGGTGACGACGGCGGCTGGAGGAGGAGGAGGGGTCGAAGAACTTTCGTCTTCTTCGACACTCTTTCGTTCTTGTCGCCGTTGCCGCAGCCGTTGCCGTCGCTGCCCCTCGCAGCGCGCCACGCCTGTCGCCCCCGCTGCGAGCCCCTCCCGCCACAGTGCGTACCCCTCCACGTGCACAGCCACGGCCCCTTCGCTCCAGCCGCGAGGCAGCTGCTTTTCCTCCCTGAGCAGGGCCGCGGCGCCCAGGCAGGTGCGCATGGTCCTCTGGCCGTCGCGGGAGACGAGGCAGAGGCAAGTAGCAGTGGGGAGCGAAGAAGCTTTTCCTTCTTCTTCGCCGCCGTCGTCGACCTCTTCTTCTCCCTCTCGCTCTCCGCCGCTTCCGGCCCGGAGCAGCCTCGGCGCCACGCCCGTCGCGGCCAGGGCCGACTCGTACTCTCTCGCGGTCTCGTCCCTCCCGGCCATACCGATGAATTGGACCTGAATTTGCTTTTCTTCAGAAGGAGAAGCGCCCGAAGAAGAAGCGCCCGAAAGCCGCCGGAGGAGCTCGGCGACGCCGCGGGCGACGTTGCTCGCCGATCCTCCTGGGGACCTTTTCACAGTCGAAGTCGAAGGGAGCGACGAGAGAAGCCGCTCCATGCCCATTCCGTCGATGGGGAGGCAGCCCCCGGGCTCGAGGATCGAGGAGGGCAAGGAGTCGACGTGCGCGATGACATCCATGACCTTGAGAGTTTCGGAGTTTTTTTTTCCGGGGTCGAGAGGAGGTTGAGAGAGCGCGAGAAGAAGAAGAAGAAAAGCAAACAAGCGAATCAATTGCGAGCGTCCTTTGCATCCGTCGTTCTCTCTTGCTTGTGCTCGATTCGACTCCGGACCAACCCCACCGCCTACGCACGGGGTCTCCCAAGCTAATAAAAATAGACGGCGGCGTCATGGTGCCCTGGAGAGCTTGAAAAATTGCAATGCGCGTTGCAGAGTTTCTTTTCCACTCCCTCTTCGGCCAATCGAGGAAAAAAATGAGAACGAGAAAAAAAAAATCTCCTCCTCCTTCATCCCTTTCTCCTGTTCGCCCTTCTTCAATTTAGCGATATACAAGTGTTTTTCTTTCATTACAGTTTTGCTTGCTATGCATCTCTCATCCAGCTCCTACGCTCGCGGACGAGGATGCAGAAGCAGCGGCAGGAACCGAAGCTGCCGCACTTGCTGCGTTTGCGTTCGCTGCCGCCGCCGCTGCGCTCGCCGCTGCCGCAGCCGCAGCAGCAGCAGCAACGGGGGACCTCTTGTTCGCCACGGCCGCGGCCGCCAGCAGCGCCTGGTCAAACAGCTCGCACCGGATCGGCATCTCGACCTCGTAGAAGGGGTTTTTCAGAACAAAGTCGCAGTAGAGGTTGTAGATGCTGTTTTTTTTTAAAGTTTTTGGGTTTTTCTTTCGTTTGTTGAGGTGAGAAAAACAAAAACAAAACAAAAAAACTCTCGAACTCCCCCAAAACCTACTCCTTCCCCCCTCTTCTCTTCTCTTCCCTCACGTATTACTCAGCAGTTCCCTGATCTCTGGCGCTCCAGGGGACACCGTCGCCAGGAACTTTGTGCCCGTCAGCGTTTGGAAGCAATGGAGGTCGAAGGTCGAGGCGCGGAGCAGCACCGCGCCGCCGCCATTGGACGAGGTCGAAGAAGAAGAAAAAGTCGGAGTCGCCGAGCTCGACGCGTTGCTGCTGCTCCCCTTCTCTCCGGCAGCACCTCCCGCGGCGCCGCCGCCGCCGCCGACGGGAGAGACCTGCGCCGAGATCGCGTGCAGGGAGTGCCAGATCGAGGCAGCGCGGAGGGTGTCGTTGAGGTCGAGCGAGGCCTCGGTGGGGACAAACTCCTGTTTTTGTTTTGTTGATGTTGGAAGAGGTAGTTGTCGAAGTCGAGGGTGAGCGAAGGTCGGTCGATCGATCGATCGAGAGGCAATCAATATTCAATCAATCATTCCCATCTTTTACCTTGTTATAAACCAGCCCGCCGGACTTGTTGACGATCATCAGCGAGTACAGCGTGGGCCCGGGGGTCTGCGTCGAGTCGCCAGAGGCGTTGGCGCGTTGCCGCATCATCTGTGCGAGGGAGGGAAGAGAAGCGAAAGAGAGAGATTCGAATGGGCTTTGTTTTTTTTTTTCGAAAGAAAAGATAAAAATGGAAAACGTTCGTCACGTTCTTCCAAAAATCGTAATTTACACTATGATGACTGAATAATCAAACCCCTCGGAGCCTGCGGTCGAGCGCCACCACCAACCCCCTCGCGGCCGACACCAAGCACGCGACCGACAGAATCCCAAACGCCAGCGTCATCGCCCCGTGGACCGCCCTCCTTCTCTTATTCCTACGCATCGAGGGCGCTCTCGAGAAGAAGGCGAAGGCCGGGGGCAGGACGAAGGTGGCCGGGGCGAAGGCGAGGGCTCCCACGAGGGACATGCAGACGGAAAAGAAGGGGAGAGCTGCGGCCGAGGCCGCGACGAGGAAGACGTAGCAGAGGCGCGCCGCCAAGGAGGCCCTCGTCATCGGAGCCGGAGCGCTCGCAGGCGAGACAGAGACTGCTCCTGCTGCTCCTGCTGCCGGAGCTGGAGGAGCTGGGGGAGGAGCTTCCGCAGCCGTCGTTGGGAGAGAAGCAGCCGCCGCTCTCTGATCTCCCCCTCCTCCTCCTCCAAACCAGCCCCTCCCCTCAAACCACCCCTCGAACCGCGAGTAGCACGGCTGAGAGAACACGTGGAAGCCCGCAGCGACGTGGAAGCACACGGCGGCGTTGGCCGCGGCTATCAGGGCCGAAGGGCCGGCGCCGTCGCTCAGAAGCACGTCGTCGGCGACTCGAGCCCCGAAGGCCGCGGCGCCGGCGGCAGCGACCGAGAAGTAGGAGAGCGCGACGGCGAGATAGGAGGCCCTCACCGCCGGGAACATCGGAGAAGAAGAAGGAGGGGCTGAATGAGGAGAAGAAGAAAGAGAGGAGGAGGAGGAAGAAAGGGAAGCAGCGATCTCGGGCAGCACCTTGAAATGATTTTTTTTTTTTTTTACGGATTTTGATGAGAGAGAAAGAAAGAAAAGAGTGAGTTTTTTCGTCTCTTTTTCTTTTTGTCTTCTTCTTCTCCCCCTCGCTTCCCTCGCCCAAAGAAAAGAAAAAGAAACAAAACAACTCACAAAGTGGCCTCCAAAGGCAAACAGGATAGTCGAGCACGCGTCGAGGACTTGCCACGCGGAAGAGGAAGAAGAAGAAGCGGCGCTTCTTCCTCTCTCTGTCGCAACCTCCGCTCCTCCAACTCCGCCGTTTCCCTTCGTCGCCAGTAGAACCCGCACCGACGCCACCACGGCCGCGCTCGCGTACAGCAGCGACGCCAGCGCCCCCCCGGCCGAGACGCCCGCAAGCCTCTCCAAGTCGGGCGCGACGACCGCGACGGGGAACTGCAGGATTCCGAAGAGAAAGGCCCAGGCTGCCGGGGAGAACGGCAGCGCTCCGCTGGCCATAGAGTGGAGCGAGGCCCCTCCCGTGACGCAGTAGGTGACGGCAAGGCTGTGGTTGGAGGTGGAGGAAGAGAGGGAAAGAGAAAGAAGGTGAGTTTTCGTTTTTCGGCGTTTTTTCGACCCCCCCAAAAAAAGGTAAAAAGTTCTTTTAAAAAAACTTCAACTCACCCGGCACAGGCCAGCAGCTGCATCGAGGCCACCGCGCCGCCCATCCGCGGTCCCAGCGTGGCCTCGGCGAGCGAGCTGTAGGTCTCGTAGCGATTGGCGGAAGACGACGGAGAAAGAGAAGAAGAAGGTTTCGTCGCCGTCGCCGTCGTCGCTGCTGCTGCCCCTCCTTCTCTCTTGCTCCTCTCCTCCTTCTTCCTCTGCTTCCTCCTCGCCTCTGCCTCCGCCAGGGTCTGCAGGTCCTGGTTCGAGCCCCTTCTGCCTACTCCAGAAGAAGAGGAGCCGTTCATCATGGAGGAGGGGGGGAGCGGCGAGAGCGGCAGCAGCTCGGGGGTCGGCGGCGGCGAGCGCGAAGACGAAGAAGAGGAAGCGGCGGCGGCGGAAGAGCTTCCTCTCTCTTCTCTCTCTTCAACTCCTCCCCCTCCTCCCCCTCCTCCCTCAGCGCAGAGCTCCACCAGCAGCAACGCCGTGTAGAGCGAGACAGCCGTCGCCACTACCATGAACGCGACCCCACCGGGCCACCCGAGGTCGACCAGGGCGCGCGGCAACCCCAAGATGCCGACGCCGACGACCGCGGTGGTGAGGTGCAGCGCGCCGCCGGCCCACGGTGGGAAAGAGAGGCAAGTTCGTTTGCGTTCGCTGCCGCCGCCGTCGCCGCTCTCGCCTCCGGCGTTCTTGTTGTTGTTGCTGCCCCGGAGCCTCTTCGAGGGCGTGGCGTCCTCCATGACTTCGGCGACCACCGACACGCCGTCGAAGGTCGGGGGGCGGCGGGAGGGGAGTAGCGACGCGGACTCTGGCCTGAGGAGGTCGAGGTCGCGGTCGCGGTCGCGGTCGTTGCGGTCGCTCGGACGAAACGACGCCGATGAAGAAGAAGCATGATTGCCGCCTCCCTTCCTCGGGGACAGCGAGGGGCTCCGGCGGTCGCTCGACCCTCCGTCGACGTCGATCACAACGTCCATGTGCCCTGGCCGGCCCTGCATGCCCCCCCAAGAAAAAAGGGGAGAGCGCGGGAAACGCGAGTGGAAAAAGATGGATGAAAAAATACGAATCGATTTGTGGAATCGATCCCCGACCTCTCGACCTCGACCTCGACGTTGAAATTTTTTAAACAAAGGCTTTCGTTCGTTTCCAACGCTCTCTAACATTTACAAAGTTTCTTCCCTACTCCCACTCCCATGCATCCTCGTCGTCGTCCGCGGTAGCAGCTGGGGGAGCGGGGGCGTCGGGAGAAGAGGTGTCGGGGAGCGCTTCTGCTTTTTCTTCGACAGCCTCTGCCTCTGCCTCTGCCTCTGCCTCGAGCGGCAACGCCGACGCCGCCGACGCTCCCACCTCTTTCTCGACCTCTTCTTCAACTGCTTCCGCTGCTGCTGCTGCTGCTGTTGCTTCTTCTTCGGCGATCGACATCTTCTGTAAAGCAGGCGCGACCTCTTCAGAAGGCGGAGGAGCAGGGGCTAATTCTCCCTCCTTGACGACTGCCGTCGCTTCGGTCGCTTCTTGTCCATCTTCTTCCTCTTCTTCTTCCTCTGCGTCGCTCCACCCGCCACCGGGTGGAGCGACAGCCGCGTCTTCCAAAACTTCCTCCTCCTCTTTTTCTTCTTCTTTCGCTCCCACAGCACCCCCACCTCCGCTGCCCCCTCTCCACCCGGCGGCGACGACCTTGCTCGCCTCGGCCGCGGCGACTTTGCTCACCTCGACCGCCTTGACCGCCGCCGCGCCGGCCGCGCCGGCCGCGGCCCTCCTGGCTTTGAGCCCGGCCTCCCGCGCGGCGCCCGAGGCCCTGACGGCGGCCTCGCCGACAGACGGGGGCAGCGCGGAGACGGCCGCGGTCGCCGCCACCGAGGCTGCCGAGGCCGCGGCCGAGGCCGCCGGGGCGGTGGCCGCCGCCGCCGCGGTTCCGATTCTACTCGCCGCCCCGAGCAGCTCTCTGGCGTCTCCCGCGGCGGCCGAGCGGGCGTCGGAGAGCTCGGAGGCCCAGTCGGTGTCCCGTGCCGCGGAGATGACCTCGCTGGCGGCGTTCGAGGCGGCGAGGGCGGCCGCGGAGGCCGCGGAGAGGGTCTGCGCCCACAAGGAAGGAGGAGGGGGAGGGGGAGGAGCTGCTGGTTGTTTTTGTTTCGACAGAGGCTCTGCCGCTGCAGCCGGAGGAGCCCTGTTATCTCCGTCCTTGTTGCTGTTCATCCTTTCATTTACTACTTCTCTATTTGTCTACTTCTTCCTGCTGTTTCTCGAGGCAATCGAGCACCGCGGTGGCGAGCCCGGCGAGCGGCGCGCCTTCGCTCTCGAGGGCTGCTGCGGCGCCTGATGAGCTCGAGCTGTCTGCCGCAGCAAGCGCCCGCGTCACCGCCGCTCGGGTCTCTTCGCTTCGCAGGGCCTGTCGCACCTCGGGCGAGCTCGCCAGGGCGTCGAGCTGGTCCTTGGTGAGGCGGCACGCGAGCTCGTCCGGGTCGAGCGTGGAGGAGGGTGGGGGGCCGAGGGCTGGAGGTTCACGTTGTTGAGGAAGGGAAAGAGGTTGAGAAAAATGCCAAGCACCATCGATCGATCAAGCAAAAAGTAAAAAAAAAATCATTTCTCACCTCGCCTGGGCTGCTGGTTCTGATGCTGATGCTGCTGATTCTGCGTCCTCGCCTGCGTGCTCGCCGCTTCCACGAGCCTGATCGTCACGCTCGAGATCGCCTCTTTCTCGCGGCGGATGGTGCGCACAGTGGCCTGCAAAGAGGACGACGACGACGACGCAATCGCAGAAACCTTGGCGGCGTCTTCGGCGGAGAGCGTCGCGAACTCGGTGCCGCCGAGGCTGATTCGGCCCGTGGCGGCGTCGAGGAGGACGGAGGCTCCGGCGCGGAGGTCGGGAGGGGGCGTGGAGTCGAGCCTGGTGAGCTCAAGGTCGAGGGGCATAAGGGAGGGAGGAAGGAAGTGTTTTTTCTTTGGAGTTGTGTTTCTCCATCGTTCTTCATTTTTTTCATTTTTCGTTTTTTGCCTGCGGCGATCGAAAGACATCCGTCACCTCTCCTTCTCCCCCGCTGCTGCTGCGCTCGCTCTCCCGCGACCTCAGAGGCGTTCTTCGTTTCGCTTAGAAGGCCCTTGTCTGAAGTGTCTCTGAAAACAAAGAAGAAAAACAGTCAAAAACAACCCGACTCCAAAAAGATATGCCGCCTCGATCTTCGTCATCGGCGAAGAAGAATGCCTCGTCGTCGTCGCGCTCGCTCAACCTCGACCTCACGCAGCAACTGACAGACTACGGCTGCTACCACTCCAAGGGGTGGAACCAGGTGCGTGGGCTTGTTTTTCTGTTTTGTTTATTTTGCTCCATTCCATATGGAAAGCGGCAGCAGGAGGAGCAGCGGCAGCGACTTGAGAGCTTGCTCACTCTAATAAAAATTTGAAGAAAACAAAAACAAAAACAGGTCGTCCATTTCTTCTTCGTCCCGCCACTGATGCTCACGCTCGCCGTGCTTCTCGAGGTGCATCTGCCCCCGCTGTCGAGCCTGTTAGTAAAGGCAGGGCTCGGAGGACTCGCGGGAGCAGGAGGAGGAAAAGCAGCACCTCTCCTGCTCCCGTTCCTGCCGGCGCCGCTCGCGGGGCTCTCGCTGCTCAACTGGCCCTTCCTGGTCCTGAGCCTCTACGCTGTGTATTACTCCTTCCTGGACCTCTTCGCAGGCCTCAGCTGGTCCGCCTGCCTCGCCCTGCCGATGTGGCTCGCGGCGACGGCCTGGGCGAAAGGAGGAGGAATGGGAGGAAGTTATTCTTTCCCCCTCATCGGAATCACAGCGCCGCTCTCCCCTTCGAGATCGGCGGGAATCGTCCACCTCCTGTCGTGGCTTGTGCAGGTCGGGATCGGCCACGCCGCCATCGAGGGGCGACGCCCCGCCTTAGTGGACTCTTTTTTTCAGTCCGTCGTGCTCGCGGGGCTGTTCGCGTGGTTCGAGCTCCTCTTCTTCGCCGGGTACCGTCCCAAACTCAAGAAGGAGGTCGACCGGCGGGTGGCCGCGGACGCAGAGAGGAGAAGCATGTTCGTCGAGGCCTCTGGTTCTCGTGGTTCTGGTGGTGGTGGTCCGCGGGTGACGAGGTCGCGCTCGAGCAAGAGGGCCTGATTTTGTAAAAACGAGGAAAGAAGAAGGGGAAAAAAAAAGTTGAGGCAACACACCTCCGATCGCTCTTCTTCGACGAATTCTACTCTCATCTCTCATCCCTCATCTCGCACCTCCCTCTCTCCTATTGTTCCCTCCGCTCTCCCTCGCTCTCAATTCTCCCGCACCATGAGGCGTGCCGTCATCTTCGCGCTGCGCTCCGCTGCGCGGCAGCAAGGACGCGCGAGCTCCGAGCTCACCTCGAGCTCGGCGAAAGCAACGTCGGCGGCGGCGTCGATCACCGCTCGCTTCGCTTCGTCGTCGGCGACCTCGACCTCCAACTCCAACTCCCTCTTGAACCCGAGCCGCCTCCGCCCTTCTTCTCCTTACCTCTTCCAGAGACAGCAGCGCCGCTCCATGTTCGTCCAGACCCAGACGACCCCCAACCCTGCGTCGCTGATGTTCATCCCGGGAGAGCCCGTCTTGCCCCCGGGGGCCGGCGGCGTCACCTTCTCCTCAGCGCGCGATGCACGCGCGGGTTCCCCTTCGAGCCCGCTCGCCTCCGCGATCTTCCGCGTCGAGGGCGTTTCTGCGGTCTTCTTCGGCTCCGACTTCATCACCGTCACGAAAAAGGACGAGTTCAGCTGGGAGCTGGTCAAGCCCGGAGTGTTCGAGGCGGTGATGGAGCACTACGCCTCCGGGAAACCCGTCTTGGACGAGAAGAGCGGCTCTTCTTCTTCTTCCTCCTCCGCTTCTACCTCTACCTCTGCAGCGGCTCACGGCGAGCCCCACAGGGCCCCGGACACGGCCCCTCACGAGGACGATTCGGAGACCGTCGCGATGATCAAAGAACTGATCGAGACGAGGGTGCGACCGGCGGTGCAGGAGGACGGCGGAGACATCGAGTTTGTCTCCTTCAACTAAAACGACGGCGTCGTCGTGGTGAGAATGCGCGGCGCTTGCTCCGGCTGCCCTTCCTCTGCTGTTACTTTAAAATCGGGGATAGAGAACATGCTGATGCACTACGTGCCGGAGGTGACGAGCGTGGAGGAGGCGGAGCCGGACGAGGCGCAGAGCGAGGGGGCCAAGGCGTTTTCGAAGCTCGAGAAGCACTTGTCGACTTGAAAGAAGAAGAGTTGAGTTTTGAGTTTTTTCTCTCTTTTTTTAGAGTTCTGTTTCATGCTTCTTCTTTGCTTTGTTCTTTGCTTTCGTTCTTTATTATTCGTTTCGTCCATTTGTGTGTAAAAGTAAGAGTTGTTCAAATCTAGATCAGCAAAGGGAGGGGCTTTCTATTCATTCACGAGAAGGGAAAAGAAGTCGTCTGTTTTTTTTACAGTTCTTTTTGTCAAGTTTTTTCAAAAGTACCCCAAAACTTTCCTTTTCTCTTCCCCTTCCCTTCTCTCTTCCTCTTCCTCTACTTGCTCCACACCGCGGAGCCGTAGACCACCACGCCCACAGCCTGCGCGCACGCCCAGGTGATCCCCAGATACGCGTACCCCCTCGCGTCGGCGGGGGCCCTCCGCAGCTGCGCGGTCACCTCTGCGCTGAGCGTCGAGACCGTCGACAGCGATCCCGCGACCCCGACCTGCAGGGCCTTCGCCACCGCGGCGGCCCAGACCGAGCCTGTCGGCGGCTTCCTCTCCAGCACCGCGGCCACGGCGAAAGTCACCAGGCATCCCCCGACGTTGGCCGCGAGCGTGCCAGCTGGCAGGAACCTCCATTTCCCTTTGAGGGAATAGTTGAGCGTCGCGAGCCTCCACCTGATCAAACACCCGACCGGAGCCAGGACGACCGCGAGCCACTCGCCGCGCCTCGAGGCGCTCGTCCCTTTCGATTCGTCGAGAATAAACAGCAGCAGGAAAGATATCCAAAGAACCAGCGCGAGGAAGACGGCGAGGGCGTTTGTCCTGATGGCGAAGGAGTAGGAGGAGAGGTTGGCCTCTGCCTCGGAGCCCCCTTCGGCTGCTCGCGCCGCCGAGCGGTAGCCGCGGCGGAGCAAGGAGGTGGCTCTGGAGGCCAACGGATGACGACGGTGGTCGTGGAGAGGAGGAGGGAGGAGCTCGGAAGGGGAAGGAGGCAAGGAGGAGGAGTTTGAGGAGGATGGGAGGGCAGCGGCGGCAGAGGTGGTCGCTGTTGTCGTTGTTGTCGCTTCCTCCTCTCCTCGCACTTTCGCAGCGAGGGTCGTCAGGGAGAACGAGACCTCCTTGGTGGTCCTCGGGTCGGGAGAGAGAGCGCGAGGTGGGGGCTGCCTCCAGGCGGAGGAGCGGCGAGAGGAGAGGGAGGCAGCTGCCGCGGCTCTCGCTGCGTTTGCGTTTGCTTGTTCCTCTTCTTCTGTTGGAGGAGCTTTCTTCTGCTGCTGCCTTCGCCATCGCCCGAGGCGGCCGCCGCCTCCTTCGGAGCTGCCGCTGGCGACAGAGGGAGCTCCATGGGTGGCGATGGAGGGAGAAGCAGCAGCAGCAGCGGAAGTGGAAACTCCTCCTTCGAGGTCTCGTTGCTGTTCTTCTCTTTCTTCTTCTTCTTCTTCTCTCCGGGCTTCCGCGGCAAAGGCGTCGGTCGCCGCTACGGCCTCTGCCCTCGCCACGGCAGCCGCGGCCATCGCCATCTCCCTCACGGCCTCCTCTGCCGCTTCGGCTTCTTTGTCGTCGCCTTCGTTCTCCTCGTCGACTTTCCCCGGCTGCTGCTGCTGCTGCTGCTGGTTCCTCTTCCTCCTCTCCGCCGCCGCGCCGGAGTCCGCCTCCCTCCGCATCGCCGTCAGCTGCTCGAGCACGGCCGAGCGGCGCGCCAGGGTCTCGATCGAGCGGGACGCGTGGTGCCTGGCGACGGCGGAGAGAGGGAGGGTGACCTCCCCCGTGGAGGCGACTTTCCTCGCGGCAGCACGGGCGGCGGCGTCGAAAGAAGAGTGAGGAGTCGTCGCAGAAGGAGGAGCCTCCTCGTCGCCGCCGCTGCCCCAGATCCTTCGGGCTCCTCCTGCTCCTGTTCCTCCTCCTCTCCGGCGAGCGGCAGCATTCGAAGAAGAGGCCCAGTCGACACCGCTGTTGTAGAACGAAGAAGAGAGCAAGCCTTCGCCTCCTCCTCCGTCTTCCTGCTCTCCGTCGCTCGCGACGACGCCAGACCAGGGGACCCCGATCGAAGGGGCGGCCTCCACTGCCAGCCTCGCCGCCGCCGCGTTCCCCCTGGCCCGCTCGCGCTCCTCCCGCGGGCGGAGCCTGTCGTCCAGCAGCCTCGCGGCGTGCTCCCCTGCCGCGTACGAGCCCAGCGCAACGTAGAGGCCGACCGTCCAGCCCCAAAGCCACTGGGGCCAGCGCCCTCCCGGCCTGCCGCCTCCGCCGACGGCCTGGGCCAGCAAGGCCGAAGACCAGGAGGAAAAAGTGGTCAGGCAGCCGCAGAAGCCCGTGCGGAGGCCGATGTGCAGCTCCGGGGACTGTTGCCACGGGTGCGAGGCAGGCAAGGCGGCGAGCGGCTTTGGCGCCCCGAGAGACAAGGTGGAAGAAGCAGCAGCGAGGCCCATGACGAAGGAGCCGAGGGCATTGGAAGGGAGATCCGGGAAGTAGGCTCCGTAGGGGTCGGCGCCGAGGCCTGTGCGGTTTGAGAAGAGAGAGAGGGAGGGAAGCGGCGGGTCGGGGGGTGAGCAAGAGGAGGTTGAAAAATCGACAGAGAAGAAAAAGAAAACGAAAAACCATCATCTCGACGCACCGAGCGACGTCAAGCACGTCCCGAAGCCCCCGCCCCCTCCGTTTCTGCACCCGTTGCTGAACAGCGCGTCGAGGCCTATCCGCGTGAGCACCCCGAGCTGCGAGAAGAGCACCAGATGCGCGACGACGACGGCGACCTCGCGGGAGAGGCCCGACGAGAGCATTGGAATTGGAATGATTTTTCTTTTCTTCTGTCGACGATGGACGCCTCTTTTTTTTTTTAATCAATTAATCACGAGAGCAAGGAGAGGAGGCGCCTGCGGTAGAGGTCGTCGTCACGGATGTGCTGAGAGTACGGAAAGGAGGAAGAAGAGGAAGAAGCCTCTCTCTCCGCTTTCTCCCTCCTCGAAAAAAGAGAGGGGAGGAAATTTTTTGAGAGGAAGTGAGTTTCAACGCCAACAAAAACGTCGAAAACTCTCTCGACCCCGACCACCTTCAACCTCTTCTTCCTCTTTCTTCTTCTTCCTTCGAATCCCTTCTTCTGATTTGCAATTTGATTAAAATAACAAGTAAAAGAAAATCAAGAGCTGGAAGAAGAACCGGCGCCCACTTTCCTGCTCCCTCCTCCCTCCTCAACTCCCGTCGCGCCGGCCCCGAGCTCGAGCGAGTCGACAAAGTTTTTGACGATCGCCATCCCTCCGTCGGTGATTATCGACTCCGGGTGGAACTGCACGCCCTGGACCCAGGGGTAGTCCCTGTGCCGCACCGCCATGATGACGCCGTCCGACTCCGTGCGGGCCGTGACTTCTAAGCACGCGGGGCAGGTATCGGAGGCGATGACGAGCGAATGGTACCTCGCAGCCAGAAAGGGACTCGGCAAACCCTTGAGCAGCCCTACCCCGGAATGCGTCACGGGGCTGGTCTTGCCGTGCATGACCCCTCCGGGTGCCCTGACGACGTCGCCGCCGAATGCTTTACCGATGCACTGGTGGCCCATGCAGACGCCGAAGAGAGGGAAGCGAGGGCCGAGCTCGGCGACTGCCTGAAGGGAGATTCCGGACTCTTCGGGCGCGCCTGGACCGGGGCTGACCAGGACCCCTGCTGGGTTCATCGCGGCGATCTCTGCTACGGTGATGGCGTCGTTGGCGACGACGATGTAGTCGCACCCGAGGTTGCCGAGGTACTGGACGGGGAGAGAAAGAAGGTTTGAAGAGGAAGGAAGGAGGTGAGAGGCAGCGGGGCTAGGTCGAAGAAAAGCGGAAAAAACAAAAAAAGGGGACGAAACAAAAGGCTTTCTCTCTCTTTCTCGCTCTCTCGCTCTCTTTCTTTCTTCTTATTTCTTCGTCACACACCTGGCAGAGGTTGTACGTGAACGAGTCGTAGTTGTCGATGACGACCACGGGCCCTTTTTCACCCTTGGAATTGCCTCCGAATGCGCTTATCGAAATTGACGATGACGGCGACGGCGACGGCGACGGTGGCGATGCTGATCGGTGTGGTCGTCGCCGCTCACGCGCAAGACCGGAGGATCGAACGCTACCCTCTGTAGACAGAGCCGACACCGTAAACGACGCGCTAGTCGAGTGGCAGCGGCGATCGGAAGCGGAACGCGTATTGGAATTGAGGCTCAGCGGTCGCCGGCGAACAGAAGAAAAAGCCGTCGGCGTCGGCGGCGTCAAAGTCGATCCGCTCGCTGGCGCCGAGGTCGAGGCGCTGCAGCCTCCAGCGCGTCGGGAGGCCATCGAGGAAGCCGACATTGACGTGAGGCGATAGAGAGAGCGAGGAGAGAGCGAGTGAGTACCTCTTTTGGAGAGAAGAAGAAGAAGAAATCGAAAAAGTGAAAAAAGCAGGTTGACGTTCGAAGAAGAAGAAAAAAAAATCGAAAACGCCGGCGAGATAACCCAAAAATAGAAATCCCCACTCTCTCTCAGAGAAAAAAAATCCCCGCCTCCTATCCAGATCGCTCGAATGACGCCCTCTTTCGCCCAACCGGCCACGGCCGAGGGAGGAGAGGGCGCCCACGAGACCTCTCTATCTCCTCTCTCGTTCCCGCAGAAGCAAGATGAGAGAGCGAAGAGCAACGAGCCAGAAGAGGCCTCCTCCTCCTTTGCTGCTCTCGGTCAACATCCTTCCTCCTCTTCTTCCTCTTCCTCTTCTTCCTGCTCTTCCACCGCCTCCACCTCCAGCTCCGACCCCCTGGCCCCCTCCCGTGCCCTCCTCGTCGCCTCCCTCACCACCGAGGTCGAGCTCCTCCGCAGGGAGCTCTCCGAAGCGAAAAAGCTCGCGTCGAACGCCCACGAGGAGAGGGAGCGCGCAGGCGCGCGGACCCGTTCACTCATGCGCGAGGCCGGAGAAGCCAGCAAGGCGGCAGAGAGGGCCGAGGAGCAGGCTAAAGTCGCGAGGCAGGCTCGCAAGCAGGAGGAAGCACGCGCGAAGGCAGAGGAGGAAGCCGCGCGGGAGGCGAGAAGAAAGGCGGAAGCAGCCTCGAGCGACGCCGAGGCCGTCGCTGCAGACGCCGCCAGGGCTCACAGGGTTGCTGTCGAGGCCTCTTCCGCGGCTTCCCTGGCCTTGCTCGCCGCCGCGGCGAGACGGTCCCGAGCCTCGGAGACCTCGAGGCTAATCTCCAGGGCTCGCTCCGACCTGGAAGCGGCAGAGAGCTCCGCTACCACCTTCGAGGAGGAGCTGTCGTTAGTTCGCGACCCTCTGCTCGAAGAGGCCCGATCGAGAGCCAAAGAGGCCTCACTGGCTGGCTCCGAGGCACGGGCGTCGCTCCCGGAGGCCATGACGGCCATAGAGGAGGTCCGCGGGGGAACCAGGGCGCTGACGGCTCTGTGGAGCACGGAGCTGGCAAACGCGGAAACCGCCGGGACTGCCCGCGCGGCGGCCGAGAAAAGGGCTTCGGAGGCCCGCGAGCTCGAGTTCCTTTCCCGGAGGGCCGCGGCGGACGTCTCCCGCGAGATCGGCGCTGCCAGAGCCGAATCTGCGGCGCTGGAAGGGAGGATCGAGAGGCTGGGGGCGGCGGCGAGGAGGGTCGAGGCCGAGGCGGAGCAGAGGCGCGCAGCCGTCGCGCGAGCCGACGCCGCAGAGGCGAGCTCGAGAGCTGCTCTGCCGGCGTTGCTCGCAGAGGTGGAGAGGGCGCGCTTGGTGGCACAGAAGGCGAAAGAAGACGCGAAGAGAGCCGAAGAGGAAACCTTGGCTGCGGAGGCGAAGGAGAGGAAGAAGAGCGAAAACAGCACAAAGAAAACGTTTTCGTCTTCGTCTTCGCCTTCTTGCTCTTCTTCTTCCTCCTCGGAGATCGCTGTTGCCACGCGTGCCGTCGCTGCCGAGGCCCGAGACGCCCGAGCCGAAGCCACCAGATGCGAGGCAGAGCTCGCCGTCGCTGCCGTGGCTCTCTCGAGGGCGGAGGCCGCTTCGAGCAAGGCGAAAGAGGGTCTGTCGAGAGTGGAAAGCGAGGCCCAAATCGCTTCCGAGCTCGAGGCTGCCGCTTCCACCGAGGCAGAGGCCGCGAGCAAGGAGCTGGACAAGCTCTTTAAGGCCTCTGAAGCGGCTGCGAGGGAGCTGGCGCGGCTGCAGAGGCACAGCAGCAACAGCAGCAGTGTTGATGTTGGTGTTGCTTGCTCTTCGTCTTCTTCGTCGTCTTCCTCTTCTCTGCTCGCTGTCGAGAACGAGGCGGCTGCGGCCTCCTCCGAGGCCGCCCGCCTCTCTGCCTCTGCCGCGGCCTCGAGAGAGGCCGCGAGGCTGGACTCGGAGGAGGCCGCGGCGCTGGCAGAGGCCGCCGACGCCGATGCCGCCGTCGTCGCCGAGCTGCTCGGCGCGAGGGGGGCCTTCGAGCGCCGCGCGCGGAGGCTTGGGGCCCGGAGGGAGCGCGCCGAGGCCTCCCAGAGGCTCCTGTCGCGGCACTCGGCGCAGCTGCAGGAGGCAGCGGACAGGGACCGGGCCCTGGCTGCGGCGGCGAGGCGGCGGGCGACGGGGGCGGCGCTGAAGAAGATGGAAGGAGCGGCGGCGTTGCGGGCGAAAGTCGCCGGCTGGCGAGAGGAGGCGAGGGGGCTCGAGAGGAGGGCCGAGGCCGCGAGGGCGGCCGCCGAGGCTTCGGAGAAGAGGGCGGAGGCTGCCGAGAGGGAGATCGGGGCCTTGCTCGCAGCAGCGGAAGAGGCGGAAGCGACGGAACTGGCGGAAGAGGGAGAGGGGGAGCGAGGAGGAGGAGGAGGAGGAGGAGGAGGAGGAGGAGGAGGAGGAGCAACGTCGTCGGCGTCGGCGTCGAGCGTCTTTGCGAGGGTCGAGGCGGCGCGCGCGAGACTGCGGGACGCGACGCAGCGGAGGGACGCGGCCGCCAGGGAGCTCCTGAGGAGCGCGGAGGCTCGCGCCACGATGGCTGCTGCTGCTCCTGGAGGTCATGGTCGGGCGGTCGGGCATTTTTGAAAAACAAAAAAAAGGAACATTAGTGTAACTTCAGTAAGGGTTAAGAGACTGTTTCAAAAATTATTTAACTTCTCTTTCAAGCGACACGAGCACGCCGACGTTTTCGACCACTCTTTTCCTCTCTCTCTCTTTAATTCATTGATAACTTACAAAATGGATCAACGAAATGCGCGCGGAGCGCGATTGCGGGGGGAGGGGCGCTGGGAAAAAAGGGGAGGGAAAGGAAAACGGGGAAAACTTCTTCTCGACTCTCAGGACGAAAAAAAGAAGAAGCAAGCTAAGTTTCAATCTCGACGGATTGGGATCAATGAATGGATGGCGGCGATGACGATGGAATGCGTCGCGCGTTAGACAGGGGGGAGGGCGGGGGAGGGGGGATGGAAACGAAAAACAACAACAATCTTCTATTATGATGAAAAAAAACTCGGGGGAAGGCGGCAGCGCCCTTTTCTATTTCTAGCTTTAAAGCTTTTTGAGTACATTATTCGGCGAACCGAGACCGCAGCAGCTTGCCCCTCGCGGCCCTCGCGGGGCCCCTGCGGCAGCAGAGGTCGCCGAGCGAGGAAGCGGAGACGTCGGCGGCCTTTGCCGGCGCCCTTCCCCCTTCTTCCTCTGCTTCTGCTTCTTCGGGCGCCGTTTCCGCCTGCCCTTCTTCTCGCTCCTCGCTCCCGCTGCTGCTGCCGCACCGCCGCTGCTGCTGCTTGCTTCGCATCTCCTTCGCCTGCCTGCGCTTGGGAGGGGTGGCAGGAGCGGGCGTAGCGTCGTCGTCGCTGGCGCCCCCCTGCCGCTTCCGCGGGACGCGCCTGGCCTTTGACGAGACAACGAAACCTCTTCTGTTTTCTTCTCCTTCTTCCGCTTTCACTGCTGCTGCTGCTCTCAGCTCCGGGGAGTCGACGGGCGGCGGCGACGACCGCGTCTCCCGCCTCTCCCTGCTCCGCGTGGGCAGATCGAGCGGTACGGGCGTCGGCAGCGAGCCGCCGATGAGCAGCTCGAGCGCCGGGAGTTGTTGCTCCTGCAGCGGAGGAGGAGGAGGAGGAAAGAGAGCCGGCGCCGCCGCTGCAGCGAAGGCAGCAGCAGCAGCAGCTGCTGCGGTGGCGGCGCTGTTCCCGCCTCCGGTGCGCTCGAAGAGCCACTCGCCGTAGAGGTCGCAGACGGCGGTGTCGTCGCCGGAGTCCCTGCTGGCGGGGAGCGGAGGCGGCGGCGGCGGCGGCGGCGGGAGAGGGAGAGCTGGAGGAGCGGCGGCGTTTGCGGCGGCGGCGGCGTTTGCGACGGCCGAGGCAAGAATCGCTTCCGACAGAGCCCCGAACGACGCGGAGGAACCCGCTGCCGCTGCTGCTGCTCCGCTCCGCCCTCCCAGCGTGATCGGAGGCAGCGGAGGAAGCGACATAACCTCGCAGCAGGGAGGGGCGGCGGCGGGGGCGTTGTTGTTGTTGTTGTTGTTGTTGTTGTTGTTGTTGTTGTTGTTGTTGTTGTTGTTGTTGTTGTTGTTGTTGTTGTTGTTGTTGTTGTTGTTGTTGTTGTTGTTGTTGTTGTTGTT
>Ga0114918_10001322_pt1 | contig 22141 bp, 27 predicted proteins | sample LantaG_FD_87015 | JGI IMG/M metagenome (GOLD analysis project Ga0114918, IMG submission 87015) | Deep subsurface microbial communities from Baltic Sea to uncover new lineages of life (NeLLi) - Landsort_02402 metaG | ecosystem: Environmental > Aquatic > Marine > Oceanic > Sediment | place... | reverse complement strand
GTGGATTGGTGTCCAATTGAATGTCAGTGCCAGTGAGCGAGTGCGCTCCTGGTCCCCTGGGGCTCTTATTGCGGTTATGCGTCTTACGTACGCTGATACGGGTCTGCTGGTGGCCTGACCCTGGGTCTGCCCTCGGGGCTGTGGACCCGGGTTGGACTCGGGGCTGTGGACCCGGGTGTGGATCCGGGTTGGACTCGGGGCGTGAGGATCTCGCGTGAGCCGTGAGGATTTGTGAGGGGCTCACGGCTCACGGCTCACGGTTGGCTGGGAGATCCGCGGTTGGCGAGGGCGGCTCGGGGTGGGGCGAGGGCGACTCGGGCTCCCTCCTCCAGACGTTTACCCCTTACTGGCATACGGGGGCTCCGAGGGACTCGGCGACGGTCGACGAGGGCTCGCGGTTGGCTCGGGATCTCGAGGGGCTCGCGGTTGGCTCGGGTCGACGAGGGGAGGACAAGGGGCTCTGGGGCGGAAATCAGGGGCTCCCTTCTTCAGACGTTTACCCCTTATGGGCATACGGGCTGCCTGGAATGGGGTGGACGGGAGGGGCGCGGGAGGGGGCCCGGGGGTCCGATGCTCGGGCGGCCGCGTTGGTCTAGGGTCTCTGTGGGGCCGAGGCGCCCTGGGGTCTGACTCGGGTCTGGAGGGGCGGAGCCTGGGGTGTTTCTCGGGGTCCCCGAGGGCGCCTGCCGTGCAGGTGGGGGCGACTGGGGGTGCGCGGGTTGGCTCGGGTTCTCGAGGGAGGGAGACCCGGATTTCTCGCGCTGCCTCCTTCAGACGTTTACGCCTTATTGGCGTACGGGACCCGGCGTCTGGGGTGGGGAGGGCGCTCCCAGCGTTTCCGGTATACTTGCTTGCGGGAGGCCGAATGTCTTTGCAGTTTGATTTTGCGAATGCGCTGACAGCACGCATGAGGGCAGAACATGCTCGCATCGGTGACGAGGGCTTCTCTCCCCAGGGCGGTTCGCTTCGCCGGACATATGCTGCAGCTCACTGGGATGTGGGTCCCTTCTCGACGGCCAGTTCCGCGACGGCTTCCATCTTGCATCGTCAGGTTGGCCGCATGGTTAACGAGGTTGCGGCATTGGCTCGTTTTGGACGAGTGCGAGTGCTTGGGGTTCATCTTTCTGACATTCCCACGAGTGCTGCTGATCGGGCGCTTTACAGGGTCGAGGTTCGGTTTCAGGTTCCGAGCGCGCCGGCCGTGACGCCGGCGGCGCCTGTCGCGTTTGAGGTTACTGACGGCAGTCTTCTGGCGTTGGGCGCGGCCGCTGCTCTTTCTCTGGCTTCGGTGCTTCGCGGTTCAGGGTGAGTTGCGGAGTTGATGAGCTGACTCCTTCAGACGTTTACCCCTTATTCCGATACGTGTTGGCTTTGCGCAACGCATTGCGCAATGCTTTGCGCGATCGCGGGGTCTGGCTAGGGCCAACCTCGAGAATGGGTCGGCATCATTCTTGAAGTGTGTGCGGGTCATGCAGCTTTCACCCGAAGCGATTGTGTGGCTCGTGCTGGTTTTCCTGGTGTTGTGGTCGTACTCAGCAGAGCCGCCATCGGGAGGTGATGATGATTACTGATCAACGAGTGATGCGGTGAGTGGGTAGAGTGACGATTCTGCGTTTCTGGTTGATGCTCTCCGTTCGCGCGTTTCCCGTATCGGGATAAGGATCTCCAGACCTTTCACTGTGAGGACGCGTGATGAGAATGACCTTCTACCTACCTTTGGTGCTCGTGATGACTGCGTGTGCGCCCGGATCGGGCATCGTTGGCGTGAACGCCGACACCGACACCGACACCGACACCGATGCAGACACCGACACCGACACCGACACCGATACGGACACCGACACCGACACCGATACGGACACCGACACCGACACCGATACGGACACCGACACCGACACAGACACCGACACCGGCGACACTGACACTGATACCGGTCTGCCTGGTATCGACGCGGACGGCGATGGGTGGTTCGACGGTGACGACTGCGACGACACCGATCCGGCCATCCATCCCGGGGCGCTCGAGGTCGGTTGGAACGGCATCGACGAGGACTGTGATGGCTTGGATGGCCGCCAACCCCAGGTGGGCGCGGGTGGACTCTTCACCTGCCTGCTCGAGACTGGCGGAAGCGTTTCCTGCTGGGGGGACAACAGCGCTGGGCAGTTGAACGCGCCGGCGTCCGCTTTCGCCGAGCTCGCGGTGGGGTACGACTTCGCTTGCGGGATCGAGGCCGGGACCGCGGCTCTGGACTGCTGGGGGGGCAACGCCCTGGGCCAGTCCAGTCCTCCTGGGGGCACCTACGCTCGTGTGAGCTCGGGCTATCAGCACGCCTGCGCGCTCGATGTCGCCGGGTCGATCTCCTGCTGGGGAGACGACGCGGGAGGGCAAGTTTCTGGCGCTCCGGGTGGCGCGTGGGTGGACGTGAGTGCGGGCTGGGCGCATTCGTGCGCGCTGGACGGGGCCGGGGCGATCACTTGCTGGGGAAGCGCTCTCTTTGGTGTGACGAATGCCCCACCTGGGGTCTTCGTCGAGCTCGGGCCGGCCTGGCGTCACGCGTGTGCGATCCGGTTAGGCGGTGACGCGGTCTGCTGGGGTGACAATACCGACGGAAAGGCCGGCAACCGTGTCGGGAGCTATGTTCACGTTGCCGCGGGGGACAGCCACACTTGCGCGCGCGACGTGGCTGGCGAGGTGGACTGCTGGGGCTCGAGCGCCTTTGGTCAGGCCTGGCCTCCGAATGGCCTCGGTGCTGTTCACATCGAGGCGGGTACTGCCCATAGCTGCTCGGTGGATGTGGCGGGCGTGACGCGTTGTTGGGGCTCGGATGCTTACGGGCAGCTTGCGCCATGAGTGCTGCGCATGGCGCTGACTCAGGCGTTGCCAGGAGCCGTAGTCCCAGATCCGACCGCCACCACCACCCTGGGTGACTCACGGCTCACGGCTCACGGCTGAAGGTGCGCCCAGAGGGTTTGTCGGGCAGCCGGAGGACCGGGAGCACCGTCGAAGGGTGCCCTCCAGACGTAGCGACGGCTTGGCCGTCTTCGTAAAGGCGCAGTTCGTACTCTCGGCCGGAGAAGTGCAGAATGTCCTGTATGAACGCCTCAGCCTTTTCGCGTGTGGAGAACCGGGCAACCTCGGTCAGCCGAAGGGGGCCGTAGCGCTTGTGCGACCGCGCCCTGACGCTCCAGCGACCGCGCCAGGGCGCCTCGGCCCAATACTTGTCTGTGAGGCTGAGCAGATGGGGCACCAAGACTGTCGTGGCTTTGGTTTGTCTGCCGGCCGCGTTGTCATACGGGGTTCCGTCGTAGGTCTCGATGCTGGCAGCGCGCGTCCACTCTGTCGGTAGCCGGGAGGCGAGTAGCTCGGGGCTTGGAGGCACCTCGCGGGGGTGAGGTGCAATCCGTAGGCGTCCCACACGATGCGGTCCAGGGTACTGTCGGGTGGGAGGGGAGGGCCGGGCGTGACCAGCGCGTCCATTGACTCCATGACTGCGCCTGGGGTGCTGCTGTAGCCCCGCCGCCGCTCCAGCAGCTCGCCTTCGCGGCTGATCACTACACCAGACCAACTCACGCGACGGAACACCACGAGGAGCTTGTCGTCGCCTGCGGTGGCGACGTAGATCTCGCCGCGACGGCGCCAAGTGGGCGTCGCGCGTGATCCTCCGCGCCGCATGGTGGCGGCGCCGGCGAGCGTGGCGGCGGCGGCGAATGCCAGCCAGGTTCCGTCGGTCTGGGTCATGGTGGGCAGTCTACCAAGGCCATCGGCGGCTGTCGAGGCGAGAGCGAGCGCTCAGCGCTGCCTTCCCCGCTTCCAGTCCAGGCGCGGGGCGCGCTGTAGGACGCGGCGCGGGTTGGCGCTCAGGTAGGAGTCGGCTACTCTGTTCGTGTGACGCCTACTCAGACCAAGCTGGTCGATGATCTGCAGCTCGGGTTGCGCTTGATTTGGCGCGTGCCGGTCTGCGACCACGATTGGGGTGGCGGTCGTTGCTGCTGGTGTGGCGCGCGCCTTGGTGAGCCGGATCCAGGGCGCTGCAATCCCGAGGTGGCCCGGATCTGCATCGCGAATGCGGTAAGCCTCGAGATGGCGTCCGAGTTCATTGCGTTGCTCGAGCGAGTCCACGCGAGTCTTGTCGCGCGTTGATCGCTCGCCTCGCAGCTTGCACTGCGCTAGGATGGCGACATGGCGAATGAACCTACCTGGCTTGTTGTCTCGACCCTGGCCGCTCTCGGGTTGGCCTGGGCTACCGGTTGTCCCTCGGTTCCCGAGAAGAAGGGATCTCCGAATGCGGCGATGGTGCCCCGGCTCGTGGGCCAGGTCGTCGGTTTCCTGGGGAATGCCGGTTTTCCCGATGTGGCGTCACTGGGGGGAGATCAGATCGGCTTGGGTGCTGTAGATGAGGACGCGGCGGTCCGGGCGCAGCAGATTGCGGATCGCGTCTTGATGTCGACCGGGTATCGGGCCAGCGTTGGGCGATCTGGAGACCAGAGGGTGCTCCAGGTGGTGCGTGGTCCGAATGTTCCGCCGTCCATTGACCGGCCGATGGCACAGGGGTGATCGACGATCTCACCGCGCTGCGGCATGAGTGTGTGGCAAGCGGCGAGTGGTGTATCCGTTGTGGCGAGCGCGACACCGGGCTCCTGTGCGAGGCCCGAGTTCGCGCCGAATGCGATGCCCTTCGGGCGATGCTTCGCAGAGCCCGGACTGACCTGCTGCCGTTTCACAGGACAGCCGCAGAGCCTGCTGTCGAGCAGATTCGACGCGATACCGCAAATGCTATCGCGGTGCTGCTGGGAGGGGAGCAGCGGCTAGATAAGCGCGACCTTGCCCCAGACGATGTAGACGCCCAGGGCGCTGTCGTACTGGACGATGGCAGCCTGGTTGGGCGCGATGCTCACGATGGTGGGAGCCAACGCGCCTTGCTTGAGTAGGATCGTGTTTGCGCCTCCGCCTACGTTGGAGACCTGGTAGGTCTCGCCGTCGCTCGGTGTGGCGTTGAGCTGGATGGTGCGTATGCTGCCTGAGGGATCGGCGATGACGCTGTGGGCGTCGTCGACGGTGAGCGCGAGGGGTGAGCTGATCACGCCGAAGTCTGCGAAGAGTCCATTGGGTGCGATCACGGGTCCGGGCATTTGGGAGGCGGGGCCAGCCATGATGTAGTCCTCGGGGGTACGGTGGGCGCCGCCCTCCTCGATGGAGGGCGGCGGCGGATCAGATCAGGGCGACCTTGCCCCAGATGAGGTACTGGTCCACGGCGGAATCGAACTGCAACCAGATGGCCTGGTTCACGGCCAGGGTTACGAGCGCGGCGCCCGCCTTGCCCAGGAGGGCGACGGTACTTCCGACGCCGCCCGTGTTCGAGATTGCGTAGGTTTCACCGTCGGAAGGGGTCGTGTTGAGCTGGATTACCACGGCGCCAGCGTTGGGATCGCACACCACTTGGTGGGCGTCGTCGGCGGTGAGGGCGAGCGGGGTGCTGATCACGCTGAAGTCGGCGAAGAGGCCGTTCGGGCTGATCACGGGTCCGGGCATTTGGCAAGCGGGTCCTGACATGGTGTCCTCTCGGAGTTGGAATCGAGTTGAGTGTATCGCGTGCTTATTGTGGTTGTAAGCGCGCAGGTCGTGCGTGCGTTACAGGGATCGGACCTTTCGAGACTTGTGTTTTACATGGAGCCGACCAAGCGCTGCACCCGTTGCGCGGTGGAGCTTCCGCTTCCCGCATTTTCCAGGCACAGCTATGCCCGCGATGGTCGGCGTAGTCGGTGTCGTCAGTGTGAGTCCGAGACTCGTTGTCGACGTGCGCCTGCTCCTGCTGGGTACAAGCAATGCCGACGTTGTGAGGTGATTAGACCGTTTGGCGACTTCGCGCGTCATGCCTGTAAGAAGGACGGTCACCGAAGCTGGTGTCGGGACTGTGAAGTGGCCAAGCGATATGCGCCTGACGTGGTTGAGCAACGTGTTCACCAGCGTCGGCTCGCGCTTCAGGTGCGCCGCTTGGTGGCGGGTATCGTTCTGGCGACGGGTCGCAAGGTGTGCGCGGGGCACTGCGGGCGCTCGTTGCCCCTGGATGCTTTCTGGAAGCGCGTGGACAGCCTGGATGGTCGTGGAGCTTGGTGTAGAGCGTGCGGGGCTGAGCGGCGACGCCGGCCCGATCCAGAGGATCGGGAGAGGTGGGAGCGGTGGCAGGTGCGCGATCGGGAGTACGCGCTGCTCGTGGAGGAGGGGTTACGTCTTGGTCGCGCCGATGGCGGCGCCCTTCTGCCCCGAGGGTCGGACGGTGTCGCCGATGGCGACGACGCCCAGAAATCCGACAAGCCACTCGAGGGCTTCGAGGGTCTCGGCCTGGGAGAGATCGGGGAAGGTGCCGAGCGCGAACAGCGTCATGAAGAAGCAAAAAACTGCGGTAATTGAGAGCCCTACGCGGACGCCGATCCATTTGCGCTCGAGTTTTTCTCTGGGGGTGAGGTCGGACATGAGGGCTCCTGGGCGATAGGATGACGAAGATTCAAGGATAGCTTTGTCTGCAGAAGATCTCGACAGGTTGTTGGCTGAGGTGGAGGGGGGCGCAGCGCCTCATCCGTCTCTTGTTGATCTTCAGAATCCGGCGCATTGGCCTCCGCCGTTGCGGTCCCGGTACTTTGTGGCGGCCGAGGGGGACGTGCGTCCCTTGCGCGAGCTCCAGAGCACGCTAGTGGGCCGGAACATTGGGATCGCAGCCAATGTTGATGCTGTTCAGGGGGCTCCAGGGATCCGACATCGGCCCGCGCTTGGGCGTTTGTTGGTGGACTATTTGCAAGCCGGTCAGCCGGCGTATATCGACAGTGGGGTGTATCCGCGTTGGGTTGCTGGTCGCTCGTTGCCTGACTTTGACCGAGTCTTTTCATTTTATGAGGGGCTCCTGGCAGATGCCGCGCGTCCCGATGCGCTTGCGGTGACTGCGCCTGATGCCATTGGTGATCGACGGCAGACCCGCGATCTGCAGCGACGCTATCGGCGGCCGATCATCGAGATGGTCAAGAGTGGAGTTCGTGTTGTGGTCCCGGTCCAGGGGCGGACGGCGTCCGAGCTCGCCGACTCGATGGGGGAGATCTCTTCTCGCTTTGTTGGTGCGTGGGTGGGTGTCCCGGTGCGCCGCAACGACACGACGCCATTGTTGTCGTTGGTGCTTGCCCTGTTGCGTTTTGGTCGATCGTCTTTGAGTAAACCTCCGACCTTGCCGCGCCTGCATCTACTGGGGCTCGGGGGGCGTCCTCGGGTGGAAAAATACGCTGCGCGGGTGGCGGCGGTGTATCGGATCGTACAGGGGCCGAAGATTGCCGGGATACTTCGAGAGCGGCAGCTCGAGGCGGGTGGGGCACTGGGACGTCTTCTGGCGCAGGTGGAAACGGGGGACGAGCGCGTGGCGGACTGGTTGGTGAACGCGCCCATGTATGAGTTGTTGCGATTGGTGGGCTGTGTGCAGACGCGCTCTCGGTTTCCGTGTCCGCCTGGGGGTGGCCGGCTTCAGCCAGGTCACAGCACGATGGAGGGGCATCCCGCAATTAATGAGCGCTTGCGCGGTTTGTGGCGGGAGCTTGGGGGTGGTCCGGCGGCGGCGAAGATCGCTCCCTTTGTGTCTAAGAGGAGGGGGGATGTTTGGACATGGAAGGTGCTCGGACGCCGAGACTTAGCCGTCGACTGGTATGGCCTGGTGGAACGATATGGCGGCTGGGACGGGGTGTGCGGGGATGCGATGCACGTTGCAGAGCAGACAGATCCTTGTATGGTCTCGGGGGCCTGGGATGCGGCCGATTTAGATCACCTGGTGCGCGGTGCGGGATTGTCGCGGATCGAGATGGATGCTCAGAGCGTTTCCTTTGCGGCCAAGACAGGGCGCTGGTTCGTTGGAGGGCGTCAGGAGCCTGCGGCTGATTGGTGGCTTGCTCGAGATAAGCCCTACCGATTCACATGGAACTTGTTGATGTTGGCTTGGGATCGCTGGGAGCGCGAGGAGCGCCTGCGTTATGAGTACCCTGTGAGTTACGACGAGCGGGGCTTTACGACGACGCTGAAGGTGCGGATGATGTTGGCCGGCCAGCCCTGGTTGTTGCGCGCATTAACTGCGCGCTGAAAGCTCGGCTGGACCGGGGTCGAGTGTCCGCATAGAATGCGGCTATGCCCTTTCTCGTGAACTTAGGTGCTGGCGGTGGCGGCGGCGGTGGCGGCGATGTCGTTGGGCCGGGTGCCTCGGAAGATCTCGGTATCGCGATCTTCGATGGTCTCACTGGGAAGATCATCAAGGACTCGGGTACTCGAAACTATGGGGAGCTCGCGGTTGATCCCGCGGGGACTGGGGTGCCGGGTGATCCGGTTCCAGGGGCTGGAGATCTCTACTTCAACACGACCATTCTTCGCTGGCGTCGTTACGATGGTGCGGCTTGGTCCAATCTGGTTGTCGAGGTGGGCTACCGTCCCTGGGAACAGCCCGCTTCGACGCCCGCGACGCTCTTTGTCGTGATCGGTGGTGACGATGTGTTTGGCCTGGGTACGCTGGTCAGTCCCTACGCGACGATCCAGCGCGCTGTCCGGGACATCGGCGACAACAACGGTGCGACGATCACGGTCGACATCGGTGTTGGGATCTTCTCGCTCCCGGATGTGATCGAGTTCCCGAGCAATGTACTGCTCCAGGGCACGACTTCTGATGGGGCGGTTGCGGTTCAATCGGGTGCAGCCGTTACGGCAACTCAAGCTCGGCTCGAGCTCGATGTGACGGGATTCGTTGGGGCAGTCATCGACGATCTCAAAGGGAACCTCATTGAGTGGACGGGCGGGCCGGCAGCCGGGCGCCGGGGTTGGATCCGGCGCAACGATGTGACGGGGACGACTGCGCCGGGCGTAACCCGGGTCAGCGTCTCTCAGGAGGGAACAGTCCTGGCTGTTCCTGTTGCTGGCAACAGCTTCAAGATTGTGAATATCGACACCGAGATCGCTTACACAACCGGTGCGTCCCCGGCGGTTTTCAGCGATGGGCTCCAGGTTAACGCGCGGTTCTTGCGCTTCACGACGACGGTAGCGGCCGCGTTGCTTACGGAAGGTCCGGAGAAGTTCGGTTTTCGGGATTGCAAGTTCGAGCTGGGGCGCATTCAAGCGCCTGCGCAGGGTCGTGTCGAGTTGTTCAACTGTTGGCTGCAGAACAGCGGTTCAGCAGCTCGGGGAGTCCTGTCGGCTCGGGGCGGTCAGATCATCCTCATCCAGGGTTCGGTGGTGGACTGTGTAGGCCTGGCGGCGGCGTCGGCTTTCGTGGAGCTGTCGAACAACGGGCGGATCCGGCATGCTGGGAACGTGATCTTCCGTGCCTTCGGTTCCAAGGGCATCCTGGCGGACGGTTCACAGATCAATCCAGACGGTGCGGTAGGCGTCCGTGACTCCTGGGTCTTCGACTCCTGCAATGGGGGCGTCCGGATCAACGATGAGGTTGTGTCTGCGGATGAGGGTCTGGCGGGCTGGTACAGGTTGCCTAATCTTTTCGACGATGTCCTTCCCCTGGTGCGGACCTACAGCGTCGAGGCCCAGGACTGTGCCTGCGTGGCGCTCGGCCCTACTTCTTCGATTGACTCGGCGGCCGGAACGAACGTGGTCAGCGCGGACGGCGGCCTGACCAACACCTCTCAGGCACCAGACACTACCATCATTATTGGCGGTGTTCCTGCATTCGTTGGCTTCCCTTCTCTGGCGGTCGTGTCGCAGTGGATCGAGTTTCCAGTGGCGCTCGTAACAGTCGCTTCGACAGAAATCATTCCTGCTGGGGCCCGCATCCTGCGCCGCAAGGTTGTCGTGACGACTCCCTACAGCCCCGGTGTCACTATCGCGCTCGATAATGCTCCCGCGGTCTTTACGATCATGGCGGGCACAGACAACACACCGCAGCTCGTTAACGAGTACCAGAATGAAGATCGCACCGTCTGGCCACTTGCAGCACCTGTGCGCGCGTTGGTCGTCGGCGGTCCCGCGGTCGGTGCGGCTGTCGTTATGATCGAGTTTGTTACGAGTCCCTTGAGCTAATGAGCTCCTTCCCTTGAGCTAATGAGCTCCTTGGGCTAATCTTGAATCCGAGGCTATCATGGCATTCTTCAGTAAAATCCGCGGTACATTCGAGAGCCTTTTCCAGATCGGCGGAACCGCCGGCGGCCAGGTCAAGAACGTTGCCGGTCCGATCCTTGAAGCGCGTAACGCAGCGGACGCGGCCTACATCATCATGCGTGGTGGTGACGCGCTCGGCGATGACGATTTGCTCAACCGTCGGACTGGTGATCTGCGGTACGGCGCTAACGGCGTATCCATGATTCGGATCCCCATCGCCCTGGTGACTGTTGCGTCGGTTGCTGCGATTCCCGCTGGTGCCATCGTCCTGCGGTCACGGGTGACCATCACGACGCCCTACAGCGGCGGGACGCTCATTGACGTTGGTGATACCGGTGGCACGGCCGACCTCTACTTCGACCAAGCTGACAACGATCCCCAAACTGCCAACATCTACGAGACGCCCCAGGAGACGGTAGGAGTGGCCGCGACGATCACTGCTACCATCACTGGTGCTCCCGTAGCAGGTGCAGGCTTCGTCAGCGTCGAGTACACCATTCCCGCCGTCTAGTGGGGTAGCAAGGATCTCTTCGTGGCATTTTTCAGCAAAATCCGTGGAACTTTCTACACCCTTCTTCAGCTCGGCGGCAAAGCTGGCGCGCAGTGGAAGAGTGTCGCAGGACCCATCATGGAAGCCCGCAATGCTACCGATGCGGCTTACATCATCGTGCGCGGACTCAATCCGGTCGGGGCGCAGGATTTTGCCACCAAGACTTACGTGGACACGGCGAATACTGCCAACATCACAGTCTTCTTCCCGGCTGAAACAGCAGCAGCTTCCGCTGATTATCGGGCGATTCAGCTCAATCCCGACGGTGGGTCAGGGTTGTTTCAGTTCAACTTCCAGATCCCAGCCAATTTCAGCGCGCTTGTATCCCTTGAGCTGATTGGGTGGCCCAACTCAGCGGGCAGTGCCGCCGGTCCTTACGATCTGACGAGCGACTACGGAGCGGTCGGGGAGCAGTTCGACGCGCACAGCGAAGCTGATCTCACTGGAACGGCTGACTTTTCGGTTTCAGGTCAAAAACTGGCTATAAATCTGGCGAGTGTCTTCTCGTCCCTAGCTCCTGGCGATTCATGCGGTGTGACGCTCGATCATAATACTGTCGGCGCCATAATCGGATATACCCACATAAAGCTGGTTTATACTCCAACTACACCATAATCAGGATTTGAGAAGTGCCGACTTACGGACCCTACAAGCACAAAGTGTCACCTGATGGCCACCTGGCACAGCCTCACGCCGGCACCCCGGCAATGACGGCTGGCGTACTGGCGGCGTTGCCGGGTCGGAGATGGCGGTCGCGCGCTGATGGTGATGAGGTCTACATCGACGTGGTGGGTGCGGGTCTCACCGCGTTCGAGGAGGCGGCCGTGGTGCAGGCTCACGCTGACTGGATTCCAGTGAACCGAGACCTTGGTTTCGCTCTAGACTCAACACGAGTTGCGCTACGCTGATCAGGTCACGCAAGTTACTCAGGAGAAAAGATGTCCATTCATAACGCAACTGTTGCCGGATTCAGCCGTGATTGGTTTGTCCGCGATTCGACCAAGAGCGGTGCCGAAGACGCTTTCATCTGTCTTCACGGACGTGACGCAGGATCCGAACAAGACCCTGCTCGTCTTCCCAGACGCGCTCAAGTGGCTTGAGCCGCCGGGCCCAGGTTCTGAGAAGGATTGGATCTGTCGGCCGTCGCAGCTCACAGAGGCTGGCTTTCCTTCCGGCGCAGATCTGGACACCGATATCGCCTTCCTCGTTCACTTGGTCAACTGGATCAAGACCGAGTACCCGGCCATCGAACGCATCTGGTTGATGGGATTCTCGCGGGGTAGCGAGATGGCCATGCTCGCAGCGACCCAACCTGCGGTCGTCGAAGTCGACGGGTACGCACTCAGCCATCGAGGGTGGCCAGATGAACTAGACATGGGGGACCTCGACACGACCAGGGCCATCGGCCTCTGGACGGCTCCAAACGACCCGCTGGAGGGCGAGGGGAATACGGCCACCTTTGCGGCTACAGCAGCGGCCTTTGCGGCAGCGTTCGGAGCCACCGAGGACGGGAGCTCGCCTACCACCAAGAACTGTGGCGGCACCAACAACATGCAAGTTCACACTTACTCCGGCGGTGGGCCGTTCAAGTGGTGGAGCCGCAATGGGGGACACGTCTGGATCAGCGTCTCCAACTGCTACGAGGAAAACTACTTCCGGGTCTGGCTCCACAACCAGACCTAGCTAGGGGCGCATGAGCAAGCTACTCCAATGGCTCCTGGCCGCATTTCGGCGGCCAGTGTTGGTGTCGACCCCAGCGCCCCCTTTCGAGGTGACCCCCATGCCGTCATCCACCTGCACGGTCATCAAGTCCGCTCCGGTCTATAGTGCACGGGATCTGACCAAGCGCATCGGCGGAGCCAAGACGACCGCGGGCTCCCAGCTCCCCTTCTTCCGGGAGGTGTCCGTCACCCACGGGGGTGCCCCGCTGATCTGGTTCGAGATCGAGTGGGAGGGGCAGCGCGCTTGGCTCGTCGCTGTGAGTGGCGGCACCTACGCCCTGCGGGACACGGATGAGGAAGCTGAGGGAGATCCGTCTACCGGGGACGATCCCTGGGATGTCCTACTGGAGCTGGCGTGTGATGAGCAGATTGCGAGGGCGCGCTACGGTTTTTCCTCGGGCCGTTCTGGGGGTGCCCAGGTGGTCAACCCCGAGGGCTGGTCTTGGCCGATGTCGGTCTTCAACAACTGCATCACCTGGACGGGTCAGGGACTTCAGCTTGCGAGGCACCTCTTGGGGCGGAGTGGCGAGATGACCCAGGCTGACTGGATGAAGGTCGTGCTCGGAGATCGGCCCTATGATCGTCGTGGGGCGGCCCAGGTGGCCTTCGAGTGGGGGATCGGTGAGACCCCCTTTAACATCGGCGGTGCTGCGGAGTTCACCGGGAAACTCAAGCCGGGCTGGTATGTTGGCCAGGGACTCAACGAGGGCGCAGACGGTAGGCTCGATACCGACGATGACACGGGGCACGGGTTCTTCATCGAGGCGGACGAGCGCGGGAACATCTTGATCCTCGAGTCTCGCGGCTTGGCGAAGGGTGGCTCGTTGGGGGGTCAGGACGGTGTGGGTTCCCGCTGTACGACGCCGCGGAACGCCCGGGACTGGTCGCCCCCTGGGAGGTGGCCGACCCAGCGGACGCCCTACTCTTTGGAGAAGCTCAGGGGGACTTGGACAGATCTGTGGATCTCGAAGTTGAAGTAGGTTCGCGGGCTTGGGCTGGCTGAAGGGGCGCGCGAAGAACAGATCGCGCCGTTGTGACCTCGAACCCGTTGCGCTCGAGGAGTGCGATGGCCTCCATGCCGCGGTCACCCAGGACGACAATGAGGGTTTGCCGGTTCATTCCTGAAGCAGGGTCTTGCGATCGGCGGAGTATAGCTTGCCGTCCCGGCCGACGATGGGCAGGTTGGCGGTTCCGCCAAGGGGGCGAGGCCGACCCGGCGGGACGCGAAGAGACGTCTTTGTTCCGGCTCCGCTGGTGTTGATGGCGCAGCCGGTCAAGCGTTTGGTGGCTGGCGCGCCGCAGCTCGGGCAGTCGATCGGATCGTTCCGTTCGGTGATCCGTCGGCGCTTGGAGAAGTGGATGGGGCACGCGGTGCAGGTGTAGTCGTAGGTGGGCACGGGTGTTCTCCGGCTTTGATGATATAACGAGGGTGATCAGGGAGGAATCATGCCAGCGGGTGAGGCGTATATTTCGTCGAGTCAGCTTCGGGTGGCGGTGGGAGCCGGTGCTTGGAATCAGGTGGATATTCCCGCTGGGGCGCGCGATGCGTTGTTGACGGTGGATGACGAGACAGCGACCTGGCGGCTCTCGACGGATAACGGGATCGGGCTCGGGGCCGGCACCTTCGTGGCGGCGGCGGTGGGGCTGACCTTTCGCGGCACCGCGGTGGCGCCGGTGACGGTGTACGTCAACCCCTCGGCCGGCACCACGATTCAGGTCCTGTATCAGACCGAGTCCTAGCTGATGAGCTCGGCGAGCTCGCCCATGCGGTTTCGGATCTCGCCCTTGCGATTCACCGGATCGGCCGCTACCCACTCGCGCAAGGTCTGGATCATCTGGTCGCTGCTCATGCCGTTGACATCGGGCATTCCGTCATTGTCGTTGGAGGGGCCTCGGTAGTGGTCGAGGCCGAAGTGTTCACTGTCGCCCCCGTCGTCGTCGTTGTCCGGGCCTCGCCAGCCGGCGCCCAGCGGGATCGCGGGGCCGTCGTCGTCTTCGTGACTTCCCGAACTCCAGCTCCTGGGTAGATTCTGCATCAAACGACCAGCGCCTTGAATGGCGAGCTGGCGTGTGGCGCCGTTGGGCGGAGGTGTGCCGGCGGCTAGACTGCCCGCGCGCTCAGCCGCTTCGGCGGGGCCATTGGCGCCAGCCATGTGTCCAGCGGCGTTGAGCAGCATGGGTAGCAGGCCGGCTACGCCGCCGGGTCCCGCGCTGGCTTTGTCGTCGACGATGCCGCGCTCGTGGGGGTGGGGCATTCCGAAGCGCATCGAGAAGGTCTCGACCATGCTGATCGTGCGTTCGAACATGGCCATCTGCTGGGCCTGGGATCGGAACAGAAACCCCCAGGTAGTCTCGAGGAGCTGGGCCATTTGTGGATCGTAAGCTCCAGGTCGGCTGCCCGAGCGTAGCGCGGCTAGGATCTGTGGCGAGAGTCCGCCGCGGTCGAGCTCACCCAGCGAGTTATCACCGTCGCCGTCGCTGTCATCGAGCAGTTCGTCGAGGTGGCTGTTTCCGTGGCTGGCGCTTCGCAGCGAGCCATGGGGTCGGATGGTGCGGGTAAAGGAGCCGTACCGGATGGACGAGGATCCCGAGGCGGTGAAGTTGATCCGGAGCTCGCCACTGAACATCTCGCCGGGACTGTCGGTTAAGCGCTGGCAGATCACCCGGAGCGCGGCGTCGATGTGTTGTGGATCGGGCTCGAGCGTGAAACTGTGTTCCTGGCGGGTGCCCGGCACGCCTTCGGGGCGCGTTCGGATCTCGATGCGCAAGCGCTGTTCGTCGGTCGCGGCCTGGTTGAAGGCGCGCTCTAGGGAGGGGCGCATCGGCGATTCGCCGTCTGAGCCGTAGACAAGGTCGGCATAGGAGCTGATTTCGCTCATGGGATTACTCCGGGGATGGGGGTACTAGGATCAACCTGACGTGCTCCGGGATCAGAGGTCGTTCCAGGTGATCTCGTGTTGGTCGAGTGCCTCGAGGATTGTGTCGAACCAGGGCTCGGGCTCGGCCCAGGTGAGGCCCTGGTTTTCGGCGAAGCGGCGGCGCTCGGTGTTGTCCATGGCCCCGAGGAAGTGGGTCGGCATGTAGGGCGCGAGCACGGCCGAGCTCGCCAGTCCGGGTTTGAGGAGGCCAAGCTTGAACAGGACGTCGAGGAGCCCCGACCACTGCGCGCCCTTCATGGGGAACGGGTGAAGCCAGTAGTTTCCACCGCTGCCCTCGACCGAGTAAGCGGCGGGAAACTCGGGGATGGCGATCTTGCCTTCCTTGTCGAAGGTCCAGTACATCGAACCCTGGGGGGACCAGCGGGATTTCTCGACGTCGAAGATCCGCACCCCCCACTTGTCGGGGGTCACGTTGCAGATGGCATCGAACAGGTGGGTGATCTCCTTGTAGCCGGCCGCTTCGCCACGCTTGGTGACCTGGAGGATCGCGAGGGATCGCTCGTCGTGGTTGCGCGCCCAGTCGACGAGAATATGGCCGATGACGAGAGCTTCACGGAGCCCAAAGGCGGTCAGGGAGTCGATGACGACCGGACCTTTGAAGGTGGTCTGGAGGATCTCGTGGACTTGCGCGGCGTCATTGACGGCGTGGATCTCCGGCATGTGGTCCGGGGTGATCCGGCGCAGCATGTCGCCTGCGGCCTTGGGCGCCTGCTCTCGGGTGAGCCACTTGGTGGGCTTGAGCATGGCGGCCAGGGAGGACTTTCCCGCCCCCGGGCCGCCGTAGATCGCGGTGGCGCCCTGGCCAGGCCAGGGCAGCAGGCGCCACGGACCGTCGAAGATCTTGTGATCGCCCCTTACGGCCTGGCGTGGCTTGGCGACATCCACGGCGCGGTCCTCGCTGCCGCAGGCGTTGCAGATCACCCACTCGTCGGGCCAAGGCGTGCCGCAGGTGTAGCAATAATGTTGCCGGGGAGGGGGAGCTGGGGTGACTGAACCAGGCCCGGGACCCACTCCGAGATCGTGCTCGAGAAAATCGTCTCGATCGTCGTCCCAGCCACTCATTCTGTAACCCCCTGTGAACCTGGTTTTCAGACCTGCAAAAGTATCTGAACACTACGAGGCAACCTTACTCACTTCCCAAGGGCGCCGCAACTGCTAAACCAGTGGTGTTGCGGTGCTCGACCGAGCTGCCGCCATTCCCCGACTCAGGAGCACGACGATGCTGGGCGATGCAAGCGACTTCACACCCCTCGATCTCCTCGGCTCGCTCGCGGTCAACGCGGTCGGGACGAATATGGCCTGTCAGACGGACTCGTTTCGTACGGGCATCAAGAACTCCGAAGGTCAGGTGCCCGCGTATGCGGACTTCCGTTTCCTCGGTGGTGTGGCCGCGGCTCTCGCCGCGCAGTGGGGCGGCCCTATGGTTCGCCGCGCTGGCCACGACGCGGCGGTGGGGCTCTTGGGCTCCTATGTCGCCACTGAGACCTGTCGCCGTCACGCCATCGCGAAGCTGAGTGCTGGAGCCCCCGCGGCTCCTGCGCCCAGTCCCGAGGTGCCGGCCGGAGCTCCCAACTACGCCTACGGCTGGTAGGGCAACCTCCACCGATTCCCCCTCTCTTTCAGGACACCCCTACAGGAGCCCCTCATGTATGACGAGATCGGCTACGACGACGACGACTTCGGCGACGAGGACGACGACTTCGGCATCACCGAGCGCAAGGTCGCTCACCTCCTCAAGCGCCGCGCCAAACTGGTCGCTGCGCTTCAGGTCGCGGGCCCTCGCAAGGCGCGCCGCATCACCAACCGGATCACCAAGATCGACGCGCGTCTCCAGCGCTCGGGCTTCAGTGCTCAGATGGCGGCGGCGGCCGACGCGATGGCCGCTTCTGGTGTCCAGGGCATCGGTGGTCTGCAGTTCCAGGCGCAGTCTCCTCCCGGACTCGGGCGTCTCGTGCGCTTGCCGTTCTATCCCAGTGTTGCCAACCCGGGCGCTGACGCGTTCTCGGGAACAGTGACAGGTGGTGGTTTCGGTGTGGCCTCGACCACCAACCCGGTGTTCATCGAGATCCCCACGCCCGTCGCCGCGGGCACCAGTGCAGGTGCTCACCTGTTGCGCACGCCCCAGATCTCCTGGGCCACGCTTCGCATCGTTGGCTTCAAGTCACAGGCTCGGGTATTCCGCGGGATCGCGGCTACCGGCCCGTCGATGGTGGTCTCCGATCTCCAGATCGGCGGTGGCGCCAATCTGTTCACACACGAGGACTTCGCGGACGCGGAGATCTACGATGCTGACCAGCCCGAGTTTGCCGGTCTGCGCGACTATCCGTTGCTGCGGTCTCCGAACGTGGCCGAGGTCCAGGCCCAGCAGGTCGGCAACGCCGCGACTGACACCGTGACCTTCTCGTGCGCGCTTCTCTGTGAAGTGCTCGTCGACGACAACTACGGGGCGCACATTCCTGGAGCTTACGCGCGAGCTGGTGCCATCGTCCGACAGGGCGGGAGCTTCGTCTAGCGTCTGAAGCCCCCCTTCGGGGGCACCCTTTTCGTCTTTTTGCCCCCTTTCATGGAGAGGAACAACATGCCTCGCACTTCCCGCATGAGCCCCGTTGAGCTCGCTTCGCAGAAGATCAACCGCGCCCTCACTGATGGCGTGGGTGGACTTCAGTTCACCGCGCAGAGTCCCCCGGGTATCGGGCGGCTGATCCGCATCCCCTTCTACCTTGCGAACGCTGTCGCGGGTTTCGACGCCGAGATCGGCCAGCTTGCGGCGGCCATTCCGGCGCTCGCCGGCACGGCTTCGACGGTTCAGCCGGTGGTGCTCATGCAGCCTCCCGTCGCCCCTGGCGTCACGCCGACGGCGATTCTGCGTACCCCGCAGATCTCGTGGGCGATTCTGCGCATCGTCGGGTTTGAGGCGTCGGTGAAGACCGAGGTGCTCCCGGCCGCTCCCCCGATGGAGGTTTGCTTCAGCGACTTCCAGATCGGTGGTGGTGCCAACCTGTTTGTCCACGAGGACTTCGCCCCCGCGTCGATCTACCTCATGGGTCAACTCTCCTTCGCCGGTCTTCGTGACTATCCGCTCCTGCGGTCGCCGAACGTCGCCGAGGTGCAGGTCCAGGGCATGGGTCTGATCGCCAGTCTCGCCAAGGCGTTCTCCTGTAATCTCGTTTGCGAGATCCTCCAGGACGACAACTACGGTGCGCATATCCCTGGAGCTTACGCCCGACCGGGCGCGATGGTTCGTCAGGGTGGCAGCTTCGTCACTGGCTGAGGAGGCCCCCGCGCTTCCCGGAAGTGAGCCCCGAGGGGCTCCGCGGTCGCGCGGGGTTGCTCGGGGCTTTCTTCTGTAGGAGAACTGGTGTCAAAAGAGCTGTCGCCCACGCAACGTCGCAGGCTCTTGCAGAACAAGCGCAAGATCGAGGCGCTGCTTCCGCTTGTGAGCGAGAAGCGTGCTCGGAACATGCGCGTCGAGCTCGACGAGATCAACGCGGTCCTGGGTTTGTCGGGCCGTGTCGATCCTCAAAAGCTGTTAGCGTCACCGGTCGCGTCAGCCGGGGTTGAGGGGGTGGGTGGCCTGGCTTTCCAGGCGCCTTCACCGCCAGGCCTGGGTCGGCTGATCCGCGTCCCCTTCTATCTCACGTCTTATACAGGCCCGACTGGGGTCACGGCGATGCTCACGGATGGGGGCTTTGACGCGCCAGCGATTGCCAATCCCACGGTGATCGCCTCGATCCCGGCGCCGGCCGCGCGCAACCTGGCTGGGATGACGTTTCAGACACCCCAGATTTCCTGGGCGGATCTCAGGGTGGTGGGATTTCAGGCCGCCCAGACCCCATTCACGCCGGTGTTCTTCAACCTGGACATCCTGGTGACGGTGGAGACGCTGCGCCCCTTCTTGCTGGTCAAGGAATTGTTCGTGGGGGGTGGGGCCAACTTGTTCAGTCAGGAGGGCTATATCGACGCGATCTTGTACAGCCCGTTGGTTCCTGAGTTCGCCGGCTTACGCGAAAATCCGTTGTTGCTTAGTCCGAGCGTGGCGACGGTGAGCGCCGCTATCAGCGGGCAGACGATCTTGGTGGGTCCGGTGCTTCAGCGTGCTTCCATCACGTTCGCGCTCAACCTGGTGTGCGAGATCCTTGATGACGACAACCATGGTCGACATATCCCTGGGCCTTACGTGCGGCGGGATGCGCTGATCCGTCGCCCGAATCCCCGTGGCAATTTTCCGAGGCTCTCATGAATCGTCACTGTCATTCTGCGCGTTGTAAGTTGGCTCATTGTACCCGAGGGCTGCGCTTGGGCTCGTTGGCGTTGTCGCCTTACTTTCGGCTTCAGACCGAGGAGGCCGCCCGGTTGCTTGATGGTTTGGTGAGTGTTGATGTGGGGCAGCTCGAGAAGTCTGGAATACCCAAGGGTCGCTATCCGATCATCGAGGGGATCCAGGCGGGCGCGATCCGGTATGAGCGGGCTGATCCGCGGGAGCACTGGCAGACCTGGCGTCAGTTGCTGGCTGGACGGCGAGGGGACTGTGAGGATCTGACGGCGGCGGTGGTGGCCGAGTTGAAATACAATGGGGTGCCGGCGCGGACTTACGTCTACAAGAGTGGTCCGAAGCTGTACCATGTGGTTGTGCAGACCGATCGCTGGGGATTCCTCGATCCAAGTCTCGCGGCGGGTATGGAGGGTAACGGGTGATGAATCGTGCACTGACCATTATGGAGCGTAACGAGCTCGCCGGTGGCCCTCGTCTCGGCGGGAAGTTCGACGGACCCAAGACGGACACGACCGCCCTGTGGAAGGGTCGTCCCCCCGTGTTGAGCAGCGGGATCGGCCCGCTCACCTTGGCCATCTCGGCTCGTAACGCCGCCCCGGCGGCGCTGGGCTCCACCGTGTCGCTCCGCGCCGAGTGCGGGAATGCCTGGGGTGGCGTGACGACGCGCGAGTTCAACATCGGCGGGGGGCTGTCCGCGGAGATGCGGGTAGGTAACTTCGAGCATGTCGAGGTTCGCGTGCAGCCGCGGCCTGTTGGCTCGGTGATTGTGGGGATCCCCGATGGCATGACGGTCTTTCTTTCCTGGACCTTCGATCTCATTGGCCGGACGCCGCTGTACAACTTCGTCGACTATCCTCTCGCGGCCGTTGGGACGGTCATCCAGCTTCCTGAGGGTGTCGAGTTCGTCACCGCCGAGGCCGCCTGCGTACTCACTTGGAGTCTCCCGCAGTTCGCTGCCACCTTTGTTCAGGCCGTTGCTGCCGGCACCCGGATCCCTACGATCTGGGGCGCTTTTTCGTGCAACGTCGCCAATCGTTTCATCTTTCAGTTGCGAGGACTGTAGGGATCCCTGGAAAGGGGCCTGGTTCCGCGCTATCCTCTTGTCGGAGATACCATCATGTTCTACAACGACACAGTCGCCATCGCTGGCGCTCTCTCAGGGCACTACGGAGTGGTCTCGGCCGCCGATCTCGTGGATTACGGGCAGACCGTGATCGTCAAGCCGGGCGCGAAGACCGATCAAGGGGTGATGCTCACGGGCGCCTATATCGCCGGGGTACTCGGCGATGAATACGCAGTCTATCCGCTGGGGATCGAGTACGGCACGGATCGTCTCAACGACGATCTCGGTCTCCTCGACGCGGAGCTCGATGCGCTCGGTGAGACACTGGAGGATCTCGACGACGGATTCGGGGATGCCTACGGCAAGGGCGGAAGCAGGGTGCGGAAGCGGTACTTGCGCGTGTTGGCCCGCTATCGCAAGTGCATGACCAAGCTCGGGATCAAGGAGAAGAAGGGGCGCGTGCGTCGCTGTGATCGACGCTATCGGAAGATGCTCAAGCGCTGGCAGAAGATGCAGCGCAAGGGGATCGACACGAGCGACCTGGTGAGCCCCGAGCAGGCCCGGGCTGCGTTCGCGGAACCCTCGGGTCCAGTGCAGGGACCTCGGGTGATCGCGCCGCCGGCGCAGTATGTGCCGCCGGTTCTGCCGATGGTGCCGCAGTACGGGCCGCCGGGGGGCGGCGGCGGTTATTTCGACGACCAGGCGGCGCTCGAGCGTGAGATGGCTTCCATCGCGCCGAGCTACGGCGCAGATCAACGTCAGCTCGTCGCCGACCTTCGGGCCGAGGCCGACACCTACGCGCTGTCTGGGATCGAGCACGACTACTTCGGCCTGGGTGGCTCGGACGTGGATGTGCGCTACACCGAGGACAGCCTCGGTGACGACGATGCCGATCTGCTTGGCAGGAGTGACGATGCCTATGAGACTGCGGCGGCTCGGCTTCGCGTTGCGGTTGGCCTTCCGCCTGATGCTGTGATCTTGCGAATGCACCGGGATTGGGCGCTGGAGTCGGAGAATCCGAAGATCCGGAAGATCGGCAAGCGGTATCTCCATGAGTTGGCCATTCACAACCAAAGTCGTCGCGATGATTTCGGCGATGACGACGGGTTCACCCGTAAGCAGCGTCGTCAGCTCAGGCGTGGGATGCGTCACCTCTCTCGGGAGTTGACGCAGGCCGAGCGCGCGGCGATCCGGAGTCAGCGACAGATGGCGCGCATGGAGGATGCGAGCCTTCCGGATGATGACGCGGATCTGGTCGGCGATCTCCTGGGAATGGAGGCAGAGTTCGACGATCTCGGTGACGACGACGCGGATCTCCTTGGCGAAGACGACGATGATCTCGGGGAGGATGATGATCTCCTCGGTGACGAAGACGACGACCTCGGCGACGACGACGATCTCCTCGGTGATGAGGGGTTGATGACAGAGGGGGAGAAGCGGCGTTTTCTTCGCAATCTGCGTCGAGTGGGTAACCGG
>Ga0114918_10001321_pt1 | contig 22150 bp, 17 predicted proteins | sample LantaG_FD_87015 | JGI IMG/M metagenome (GOLD analysis project Ga0114918, IMG submission 87015) | Deep subsurface microbial communities from Baltic Sea to uncover new lineages of life (NeLLi) - Landsort_02402 metaG | ecosystem: Environmental > Aquatic > Marine > Oceanic > Sediment | place... | reverse complement strand
GAAACAACTGTAAATGATACCATATTTGTCAGATTTCGCGAAGGATGCTCCCAATATTACCCAGGATATCCGTTACAGGCACCGATGAATATCTCAAAGTCAAATGCTCAGATCTCTGTTGCCGCTAATTTTTATGGCATTGTCTTACTGTCCTTGTGGGATACCTCGATTTAATCCTCTATCCGCAACTTTTTTTCAATCTTCATTGATAGCATCGTTCAGATGCGTATAATTATGTAAGCTTCTGTCGGGAAGTGTCCAATACGTTTATCAGAGGAGAAATTGATATGTCTGAGCGGTTAAAAAAGAAGGGGACAATTGTTGTCTACGGCGTGCTTTTTGTCCTGGTTAATGTTGCTGTGTGTGCTGTCGCCGCTCAGGCGGGGCAAAATGGTAAGCCGATCCGACTTCATCCGGATAATCCGCATTATTTTCTATGGCGCGGCAAAGCTACGGTTTTGATAACGTCCGGCGAGCATTATGGGGCCGTACTTAATCGAGATTTCAATTACAAAAAATATCTCAAGGCTCTCGAATCGCTCGGCTTTAACCTGACTCGCACATTCAGCGGCGCGTATTGCGAGCCAGTCGGGGCGTTTAAAATAGAAAACAATACCCTGGCGCCGGCAAAGAACAGGTTGATATGCCCCTGGGTGCGGAGCGATGAGCAGGGCTACGCCAACGGCGGCAATAAGTTTGACCTGACCAAATGGGACCCGGCTTATTTCAAACGCCTGCGAGACTTCATCAGCGAAGCAGCCAAACGCGGCGTCGTGGTAGAGCTGGTATTGTTTTGCCCTTTCTACGAAGATAGTATGTGGCAGCTCAGCCCGATGAACGCCGCCAATAACGTTAACGGCGTAGGCAAGATGGAACGTACTGAGGTTTATACGCTCAAGTATCCCAAACTGCTGGCCGTGCAGGATGCGATGGTGCGCAGGATAGTCGGGCGGTTGAAGAACTTCGATAACGTTTATTATGAAATCTGCAACGAGCCGTACTTCGGCGGAGTCACACTCGAATGGCAAGCGCATATCGCCGATACCATTGCTAAAGCCGAGGCCGATTTCAAAGCTAAACACTTAATAGCTCAGAATATCGCCAATAAATATCAGAAGATTGCCGATCCCAATCCGCGAGTATCGATTTTTAACTTCCATTACGCCAAGCCTCCCAATACGGTGACCGACAATTACGGCCTGAACCGGGTCATTGGCGACGATGAGACGGGCTTTGCCGGGAGCGAGCCCAAGCCATACCGGCTCGAAGGCTGGGATTTTATTATTGCCGGCGGAGCGGTGTACGATAACCTCGACTACTCATTTAACGTCGGCCACGAGGACGGGACGGCAAAAATCAACGCCCCCGGCGGAGGCGGCCCGGTCCTGCATAAACAGCTAAAAATTCTAATCGACTTCATAAACGGCTTCGATTTTATAAAAATGAGCCCTGACGATTCGGTTATTAAGGGCGGTATACCGGATAAAGCAACCGCCCGAGCATTGGTACAAAAAGGGCGTGCTTACGCCGTTTATATCAATGGCGGCAGCGAGGCACAGTTGCAGATGGAAATGCCGAAGGGTAAATACATAGCCGCGTGGATAAATACAAAAACCGGCAAAACCGATAAAAACGAAACATTCGATCACCCCGGCGGCAATCGAACATTGAAATCGCCGGATTACCAGGACGATATCGCTCTTCGGATACTCCGCTCGGACTAAGATCGCCCTGCTTTGAGCTTACCGGCCGATTTCCGTTGCTGGACAGTGGATACATATCCATAAAACTATAGATGGTGTGTATGCCGGCGGAAAACCTCAAAAGCTATAAAATCGTTGATATTGATATGCTTACGATGTATAGTTTTGTTGTAAGGGTAAAGTGAAATATTCTCGTGCTGAAGGAAGTGTTTGAAATGAATTGCTGCTTTAGCAGGACAGACGGTAAGAAACAGTAATAGCGAAAATATGGAGGTTTTCATTGTGCGGATAAGTAAGGCTATACTTGCGATTGTGTTTACGGGCATGATTCTGGGCAATTTGTATGCTCAGCAGGCGGACTCTGATGATATCTCAGAATATTATGGATTCGAAGAAATAGAGATCGTCAAGTTGGACTGGGGCATTAAAGATCTGCTGGTAGCCGATTTTAACGGTGACGGCCGAAATGATATCGCCCTGACCAATAACAGAAAGGCCAGAATCGAGCTGTTGATACAGAAAGAAGCGGTCGGCCCGGGCGAAAAGGATGTCGCGATCGATCCTGCCGACATAGACATCAATGCAATCACCCCCCCTACCCGGTTCGAGCAGCAAAGCATCGCCGTTTCCCAGAAGCTGCATAACCTGGTCTGCGGGGATTTGAACTCTGACGGGCGGAAGGATCTGGCTTATTACGGCGAGCCAAAGGGCCTTTATGTGCTGCTGCAAAAGGCCGACCAGGCCAAATCGGATCAGCCGAAATCGCTGAGCTGGCCGACAAGGAAAAAGATCAATATCGATGACGGCCTGCCGACTTCCAATGCTTTGGTATGTGCAGATCTGAGTAATGACGGCGCCGACGATTTGGCTCTGGCCGGACGTGACAGTATTTACATTATCGTGCAAACAGAAGACGGCTCATTGGCCGAGCCGGTGAAATATCCCACTTCCGCACAAACACTGGGTATCGAGATTGGTGATTTGAACGGGGATAACGTTAACGATCTTATCCTTGTCACAAACGATATGGAAAAGCCGCTACACGTTCGATTCGGCCTGAAAACCGGGCAGTTGGGTCCGCAGTTGCAGTTTGCTATTGAGAGACCGTTTGCATTGGTGCTGAACAATATAGATAAGGCTGATGGGGATGAGGTTTTGGCTGTTGACAGTTTGAGTGGACGGCTTATCTGTTATCAATTTGCCGCTGAAAGCCGAAAAGATGACGATTGGCCGATTTTGTTTTATCCTCTTGCATCCGGGCAGGAGGATACTAAGCGAGACCTGGCCCTCGGTGACGTCGATGGAGACGGCCTGGCCGATGTGACGATAAGCGATCCAGGCGCAGCCGAGCTGATTCTCTACAAGCAAAAGGCGGGCTCCGGGTTGGCCGAGCCGGTTAGATTTCCCGCTTTTGCTGATATTACGAGCTTGTCTGCCGTTGATATCGATGCCGATGGAAAAACTGAATTGGGCGTTTTGAGCCTGAAGGAAAAGGTCATCGGCATAAGTGAATTCGAAGATGACAGGTTGTCGTTTCCGAAGCCCGTCGGCGTGACGGGTGAACCGGTGGCGATGGAGCTGGCCGATGTCGACGGCGACGGCAGTATAGATTGCCTTTACGTATCCAGAAGCGATAACGACCTTAGAACTCTCAGGGCGGTTTATGATCTCGCCGCAAGCGAAAAAGACCGGGCGGATTCGGCCGAGGCAAATACTGAAAAATCTGAGACAACCGAAAAAGCCGGCCGGGATGGACTTGCATTAGAGCTTAAAAAGCTGACCTCCAATCCTGATGGTTTGAAAGTGCTTGACATCGACCAGGACGGCTTGCTGGACGTCCTGATATTTGTCAGCTACGAACCGCCCATAATGGTTCGCCAGGTAGAAAAGAATAAATTCGAAGTCGTTGACTCGCCAAAAGCTCAGAGCAGTTTGATTAAAGATGCCAACCTGCGATCAATTTCCGTCGCCAATGTGGACGGCAAGGCCGGTGATGAGCTGCTGGTGGCGCAGAAGAACTTCGCGAGAAGCCTGGTATTTTCAGAGGGACAGACATGGAATGTGATTGACCAGTATAACGCCAAGAGCACGGATAACCAGATACTGGCGGTTGCCGATTTTGATCTCGACGCGGGAAGTCCGGCGAACAGGCCCTCTATTTTGCTTCTGGACGGACAAAAGAGCCAGCTTCAGATACTCAAAGCCGGCAATGATAAGACCTACCGGGTCGAAAAGGCATTGGATGTCGGCAACTGGAACAGTGCGGCACATCTGAAAATGCTGTTTGCCCCACTGACGGGCGGCGATGTTGAAAGCCTGCTGCTGTTCGACAGCAAGAAGTTCGCGCTTATTACTCCGCTGAGCAGCAAGAATTTTGCTTGGAATCTGGAGCAGCAGTTCGGCTACGAGACAAAAATTAAAGACGGGATATACGGCAACCTTGCAGCGGGCGATATAAACAGCGACGGCCGGACCGATATTATCATGGTCGAGTACGGACACAGTCATATCGAGATACTCGCGCTCGATGCCGGTTTCAAGCCTGTCCCGGCGATGCGTTTTAAGATATTCGAGCAAAAAAGTTATCGCGACAGCAAAGGTGGCCCAAAGGCCAGCGCCGAGCCGCGAGAGTTGACGGTTGCCGACGTGACGGGTGATGGTAAAGACGACTTAGTCACCGTCATTCACGATCGCATAATCATTTATCCTCAGGATTAATTCGAGTTTTCATAAGCCTCGGCTAACATCGAGTAAAAATCGAAAAAAGCGGTAATTAGGGAGCGGAGCAAATGGAAGGTTACATCATTCTTCTCATTCTGCTGGCCATCGCCTGTATTATCTGCGGGCCTATTGCGTTAATCGTCAGCATTATCGCGTTAAATAAGACAAAGCAGATATGCCCCCAACCACCTCGAAGGGTAGAGATGCCGGCAAAAGAAGAAATTACAAGACCGGCAGCGGTAATTCCGGATACAATTGAAGTCAGGCGGGATAAGCGAGCCGTAGAGCCGGCTGAAACGGCAATACAAAAAGATAAGAAAAAGGCCGAGCAGGAGATTCTTAAAGCCGCCGCTGAACGAATCAAGGAAAAGTCAAAAGCACTTGTCGATCGTAAAACTGGTACGCTTGAGCAGCAGATTGGTACGCGGTGGGTTCTCATCGCCGGTATTATCACGGTAATCTTTGCGGTGGGTTTTTTCCTTAAATACGCATACGACACCAACTTAATAGGGCCTCTGGGCAGAGTGGTAATAGCTGCTATCGCTGGTCTTGTTGCTCTGGCGGTTGGAGAGGTCACGCGCAGGCGCGGATATGGAATCGTTGCGAAAGGAGTGACATCGCTGGGCTTTGCGATAATGTATGCGACGGTTTTTTCGGCTTATCGATTTTATGAATTGATCGAACCGACATCGGCTTTTGTTCTGGCAATATTCGTTACAGCGGCGGCAATGCTTTATGCGGTGAGCCTGAACGAAATTGTGGTTGCTTTTTTGTCTTTGCTTGGCGGTTTTTTGACGCCGGCGATAGTTTCGACCGGAGAGAACCTGCCGATTCCTTTGTTCAGTTATGTTTTGATTTTGGGTGTTGGCGCGATGCTGTGCTCATATTACAGGAAATGGCGAGCAGTAAATCTGCTTGCTTTTGTCGGGACATTCCTGCTGTACATCGGATGGTTCGAGAAGTTTTACCGGCCCGCTGTCCGAACGGCTGAAGGGATGCCGGAACAAATGTCTGTTGCATTGGCGTGGCTTGGCATTTTTTTCGTGGTCTATCTCGTGCTGCCGATACTTCACGAATTAGTCAGAAAAGTCAAGGCCCAGGAGGAAGATGTATTGCTTGTTCTGGCGAATGCGGCGGTTGTGTTTTTCTACCTATGGAATATTCTGTTTGCAAATTACCGCACCGAGCTTGCTTTTTGTGCCCTTGGTTTGTGTGCGGCTCATTTGGTTATGATGACTGTAGTGATCAAACGTTGTAAAGAAGATTTGCGTTTGCGGCTGGCGCTGCTTGTGATTGGGCTTTTTTTCCTGACGATTGCTGTGCCGCTTTACCTGAAAATGTATGCAATAGCAATGGCCTGGGCGATAGAAGGTGTGATTTTGGCAGTAATCGGGCTGAAGTATCGCAGTATCTGGACACAGCTTGGAGGAGCCGTTGCGCTTTTATTAAGTTTCGGCCAGTTACTGTACGAGCTACCAATGCATACGGGAGCATTCACGCTCGCATTCAATCCTGCATTTGGCACATGGTGTTTTGTTGCAGGTGTGCTGCTTGTCTGTCACATCATATACAGAAGGACCTCAGAATTGGCACATGAGCTGCGAGAACTAATCTCGCAGTTTCTGTACGCGGCGACGACACTTTTATTGATGGCGGCGTTAGCAATGGAATGGTACTGGCATTGCGATTACAACATTACTGAAAATGCTGCCGGGGACAGATTATTCCTTAAGGGGATAGTGGTATTATTCACGGCGTTCCCACTGCTGCTTCTTGTTCGTCCAATATGTCCGCGGGGGATATTGTGTAAAGTTGTTGCGATGTTTCTGGCGGGGGCCGGCTCAATTTTTACTATGTTGGTGTTTAGCGAGTTTTACGGCGACAGATTCGTGATTTTTGTAAATTTGGAATTTGTCATAGTCCTTGTATTCGTTGCAGCACTTTTTGCAGCCGGCTGGCTCCTCAGCAGGGAACAGGAAGATGATCGACACACTCGAAATTTCGCGATTGCATTTGTGCTGGCGGGGATATTTGTGCTGTGGGTGCTGCTGACAGAAGAGATATATCTCTACTGGTATTGCCGGAACAGATTCGCTGAAAGAGCCGCTAACTGGAAGTTCTTATCGCATATGTATATTTCTGTGATGTGGGCGGTTTACGCCGCGGTTTTAATGACAGTGGGATTCTGGAGAAAGAACAAAATGTTACGATATATTTCGTTAGGATTATTTGCTTTGCTGTTGCTGAAGGTCTTTGTTTTGGATACGAGTACAGTAAAAAGCGTGTATCGGATAGCGGCATTCCTGGCAACGGGAATTACATTAGTGGCAGTGTCTTATCTATATCAGTTTTTAAGGAAGAAAGGCTTTTTTGATACGATGCTGTCCGAGGAAATTACGGATGAGTGATTACGAGGTTTAAAATGGCAAGGTTGGGAATTTTAGTCCCGGTCATAGTTATGCTGCTGACTGGGATGATAGATAACGTTTTTGCTCTTGATTTGACCCAGTGGAAATATCAAGCTGAGGTAACTGTTGAAGATAGCGCTGACCAGTACTGCACGTTGATACTTACACCTGATATTTACAATGCGGCCAGAGTAGATTTGGGCGATCTTCGACTTGTCGGCACTGACGGAGAGCAGATTCCGTACGTGCTGGCTAAGCCAAAAGACATCACGAAGAGGCAGAACTATAGGCCGGTGGTGATAAACCGCTCAACAGGTGCGGACAAAGCAGCGATGATTACACTGGACTTCGGAAAGCAGGTAATAAAGAATTCCATCGAGGTCGAAACAGGCGGGAATAATTTCAGGCGGGCTGTCAAGGTTGAGGGTTCCAACGACAACATCGAATTTTTTACGCTCGTCGAGTACGCGTACGTCTTTGCGGTCAGTTTCGACAGGCGATTCGAACAGATTGATTTGCCGCCGAATGATTACCGCTATTTGCGGATTAGCGTCCTGCCTATGGCGACAGAAGATAAAGTTCCTATCGTTGATGAAGTAAGGGCGTTTAAGATTGGGGAAAATTTTGCTGAGCGTCAGACTTTGGAAATGACGCCAATAGAGCACAGCGAAGATGAAAAAAACAATTCGAGTATTTATATCTATGATCTTGCATTCTGCCGTCTGCCTGTAAGTGAAATCGAGCTTGATATCGCTGACGATTCGTTTTACCGGTATGTTACTATTGCAGGCAGAGATGCAGAAAAGCGGAAGGTTAAAATCGACAGTGAAGATAACAGGCAGCGGTTCAGAGAGGTTGATGTCAGTTGGGAAAGAATGATCAATGGTACGATTTACAGATATATCGTGGCTGACGGGCAAAAACGTGAAAGCCTGATTTTGCGTATCCCTTCGGGCTGGCGTGTTTACAGGTATATAAGAATCACAATCAGTAACTACGATGACAAGCCCGTCATAGTAAACTCGGCCTCGGCGAATATGATAGCTCATAAGATAATATTTGAGAAGAAGGATAATGCTGCACCGATACTTTATGTCGGCTCGGAATCGGTCCGGGCGCCGCAGTATGACCTCGAACGCAGGCTGAGTAATCCGCTGCAGGTCAAAGCTTCAGTGGCTAAGCTCAGCGGGATTACAAGCAATCCGTTATTTGGACAAGCCGAAGAGAAACCTGCTGCCTGGACTGAAAGGCATAAAGTGCTGCTGCTTATAGTCATGATCATAGTGGCACTGGTATTAGGTGGATTCATATTCAAATCGTTCAAATCCATTCAAAGCGAACAGGCTCAAAGTTGACAACCGGCAGCAGAGCAGTCTGAATGTTCAGGAGTGAGCTTATGCAAAAAATGGTCGGTAACAAAAATAAGGTTTTTGTTGCGCTTAGCGGGGGAGTGGACAGTTCGACCGCCACGGCATTGTTGTGCCGGGATGGTTTTGACTGTGAGGGCGTGTTCATGATTACGAATGACAGTGCCGGCCACGCACAGGCAGAGGCCGAAATGGTTGCGGGGGAATTGGGGATAAAGCTCCATGTGATGGACCTTCGCAAAGATTTCGAGCGAATTCTGGACTATTTTTGCAGCGAGTACAGAAAAGGCCGGACGCCCAATCCGTGCGTCTTCTGCAACAGGCATATGAAATTCAGCAAATTGTGGGAGTTTGCTCGAAGTCACGGTGCCCGGTTTCTTGCCACCGGACACTATGCAAGGATTCTCAATCGGGATAATAACGTGGGCCTGTACGAGGCTGCCAATCCTTCCAAAGACCAGTCCTATGTCTTATCGATGATTGACAAGGACATATTGCCTAAAATAATTCTGCCAATGGGAGATTATTCCAAGGATCAGACGCGAGAGATGGCGGCGAAATTCGATTTAAGCACTGCACAAAGCAAAGAATCGCAGGAAATATGTTTTATCCCTGACGATGATTATGTCGCAGTGCTCGAGCAGCGGTGCCCCGAGCTTGTTCGTAAGGGCAACATTGTCGATAGCAGCGGCAAGATTCTCGGCGAGCATAATGGTGTGCACAGGTTCACTATCGGTCAGCGGCGAGGCCTGCGAGTGGCCATGGGCAGGCCTTACTATGTCACGAAAATTGATGCCGAAAGCAACACGGTTACGCTCGGCCCGAAAGAAGAGGTAATGCAGAAAAAACTTCGTGCAACGGGTACTAATTGGCTTATTGATAAGCCGGTCTCGCCTTTTCGAGCGAAGGTAAAGATACGCTATAACAGTAAAGGTGCTTTGGCGACGGTTACTCCGCAGGATAATAGTGTTGCGGTTGAATTTGATGAGCCGGTATCGGCAATAACGCCGGGCCAGTTAGCCGCTTTTTATATTCATGAGGAAAAAAACAGCAGGCTTATCGGCGGCGGATGGATTGACAAGGTGGTCGAGTAACGGTTAGTATTACTTTGACAACAATTCAGGCTTTTTAGGTATGCAGGCACACGATGACATTTTGGAGTTAGTACGGCAAAAGAGCGCTGAGGCTGTAAAAAAAACGCAGCGAGCGTTAATTTTGCAGCCTGGGGCGATTGGCGACTGTATATTAACACTGCCCTTAGCCGCATATATGAAAGATGCGCTGGGTTTGGGCGGAATTGATATTCTTGGGCATACCGAATACATTGGCTTTTTCCCGGGCAGGTCATGTGTCGATGGCGTTCGCTCTATAGATTCAATGGATTTACATCGATTGTATGCTAAAGCGAATAAATTTGAGCTTAAAGACAAGGATCCTTTGATAAGCGCTTTTGGCGACTATGCCTGGATTGCGACGTTTTTGGGTGAGTCGAACAGCAACTTCGAACAAAACCTGATTTTTACTGCCAATTGCAGCCATAGCGCAGAGGTTATAACGCTCTCTATAAAACCCCCAAAAGGTTTCTCTGAACATTTAGCCGACTTTTACATCCAGCAATTTATAGCCCAAAGCGGCCATTCCTTGCATTCCCGGAAGTTTCAGGCCGGCGACTGTTTAATAAAAGCGACAGAAGCGGATATAAACACAGGCAAAGAGCTGCTAAGAGAAATAGGCCTTGGTTCCGGCGAGAAGCTGATGGTTATTCAGCCTGGCAGCGGCGGAACAAAAAAATGCTGGCACCTGGAGAACTTTTTGGCTGTGGCCGGAGAGCTCGATTCGAGAGGTGTTGAAATCGTATTTTTATTAGGGCCTGCCGAGATGGACAGATTCAGCGATGCGAAAATTAAGAAAATCAGCAGCGTTGGAAAGTGCCTGAAGAATTTGTCTTTGACGAAGGTGCTGGGGCTTTTAAGTTGTGTGGATGGATTTATCGGCAACGATAGCGGGATTACGCATCTGGCTGCCGCCCTGGGCGTCAGGACGTATGGTGTTTTCGGTCCGACTAATCCGGCAGTGTATAAATCCATCGGACCGGCTGTTACAGTATTTACAGGCAATACTGCATCTTTTGCCAGGAAGCCCTCACTGAGTTTACAGCAAAAAATCCTAAAGGTTTTAACTGTGTAATGTTTGAACCGAATTGGGTTAATGTAATTTCAGGCGGATTTATAAATAGAAAAAGCGGTTTTTACGTTAGAATCCGGTAATGGCAAAGATGCTTGTTTTGCATGTTTACCGGCTGAAAAGTTGACCTCACAAGTGTTTTTGTTATAATGATCAGGGCAAGGCTTATGCTTCGGAAAAGGGGGCGGTGCTGTACTTAATAAAGTTTTTGTTGAGGTGTTCGTATGCAAGAAAGAACTTTGGGTGAATTAGCCGAATATGTAGGCGGGCGGGTCTGTGGCGACCCTAACGTGATTATCAGATCTGCCTCTACACTCGGGCGGGCGGAAGAAGGTGATATTAGCTTTTTGACTAATCGTAAATATGAAAAACAGTTGCGGACGACCAAGGCAAGTGCAGTAATAGTAGGAAAAGAAACGCCCCCCTCCTCAGCCCATCTGTTAATAGCTGATGATCCTTACTATGCCTTTATGCAGGTAATGGTGCTCCTGCATGGGCATCGTAAGCATAAAAAAGTAGGGATCAGCCAGAAGGCTTCAATTGCCGATAGTGCTAAAATTGGTGTGGACTGCCATATCCATGATTTTGCGATAATAGAGGATGAAGCAAGAATCAAGGACGGGTGTATAATTTATCCCGGTGTGTACATTGGCAAAGGTGTCCAAATTGGCAATGATAGTATAATATATCCTAATGTTACCATATACGATGGTTGCAAAATCGGCAATCGAGTAATTATAAACGCGAATTCGACGGTCGGCGAAGACGGCTTCAGCTATGCCACCTATAATGGCGTACATCACAAAATACCACAGACCGGGATTGTAATATTAGAAGATGATGTTGAAATCGGCGCCTGCTGCGGAATCGAACGAGGCACGCTCAGTGATACTGTTATTGGCCAGGGCAGCAAGTTGGGTGATATGGTTACGATAGGCCATGGTACCAGAATTGGTCAGCATTGTTTGCTTGTAGCTCAGGTTGGAATTGCCGGCTCGACTAACCTCGGGCATTACTGCACAATCGGCGGACAGGTTGGTATTGTGGGTCATATTAATATTGGTAACAATGTTACTATTGCGGCGCAGTCCGGCGTTATTAACAATATTCCAGACAACAAAGTCGTCCTGGGCTCACCTGCTATCGAGGCGAACATGGGCAGGCGAGCGTACAGCATGATACAATACCTGCCTGACATGCGGCAAAATATTAGGGGGCTTCAGAGTCAATTTAAACAGATCGTTTCGCACATTGAAAATGATTTCGAAGAGCCGGCAGAGCAGGATGGTGACTCATAACTCTTAACTCGCGATTGACGCTGTGGGCCTTGAGAAGGGGTATGTTAGATACGAATATCGAATAACAAACGTTGAAAAATGCGATTTCGACAGGCCTATCGATTTTCGAACAGGGAACTTGTTTGAACAAAATACAAGATATGAAATACGAGCCGCAAGATGTGCTTGGTTTAATTGCCGGAGAGGGCAGACTGCCCTTTCTTGTGGCCGCCGGCGCTAAACAGGCGGGATTAAGAGTAATTTGTGTCGGCTTGGCGGAGACGGCAGATCGTAACCTGGCTGATGAAGTTGATGTATTTTACAGGGCGGCTATCGCTCGACCGGGGGGCTGGATACGGAAGTTGAGAAAGCACCGTGTAACCAGTACGATTATGGTTGGGCGGGTTAACAAAGGGCGGTTTTACACGCCATGGCGGATTGTGCGCTATCTGCCCGATTGGCGGGCATTCAGGATATATTACTGGCGGCTGCGCGGGAAAAACAGACAACCCGACTCACTTCTATGTGCTTTAGCGGATGAGTTGGCCTCCGGAGGGATAATATTGGAGAATTCGATTATGTATTGCAAGGAGCATCTGGCGACGGCGGGTTTGATGACAGAAACACAACTGCCCTCGTCAGTCAAAAGCGACATTGATTTCGGCTGGCAAATAGTTAAAAAGCTCGGCGAGCTGGATATAGGTCAGGCGATTGCCGTGAAAGAAAAAGAAGTCATCGCTGTCGAGGCAATAGAAGGCACGGCCGCGATGATCGATAGAGCCGGCGGGCTTTGCAGATCGGGTGGCTGGACGCTGATCAAGGTTTCCAAACCTCAGCAGGATATGCGGTTTGACGTCCCGTGTGTAGGACCTGATACTATCAGAAGTCTGGCTAAGTACAGAGGTAAGTGTCTGGTTGTTGAGGCGGAAAAGACGCTCATTCTCGACAAACCCGAGACAATAAAACTTGCCGACAAATTAGGAATTTCTATTTTTGGACAGTGAGGTATAGTATAATCACCGGGCGGATTATACTGTACCAAATTATCATATGGCTGAGTTTCCTTTTCAAGTCTTCGTCAAGCGTACCTCTCTGAATAAGCAGGCAGGAATGTTAACATATCCTGAGTTTAAAAAGTATCTGAGAACGAGTGAGAGGCACATGCGAATTAAGGCCGGCGAATATATAGCCGAGCTTGACAGGGATTTTTGTGCCGGAGCGGAGCCTCGTGATTTTATAGAACAAATAGATACGCTGATGGATGCCGGGCAGATTCTTAAAAAGGGAGATACCGTCTATGTATCGCATATAACGTGGAATAATAAAAATATCGTCGTGAAACGATATGATCGTAAGGGATTTATTCATTCGCTGCGGCATACGATTAAGAAGTCCCGTGCAAGTAAAGGATGGTTATATGCGCATTTTCTTGGAGCATTGAATATAGCTACCCCGAGAGCCCTGGCTTATATCGAGCAGCGCAAAGGATTGCTGATATGGCAATCTTATTTGGTAACGGAATATGTTGATGGGCAGAAATTATGGCATTTTCTAAGGGAAGACAATGTCACTGAGCCGCAAAAACAGGATGGAATTCGGCAGGTTGTGAAACTGCTCGACAAGTTGTGGAAATATAGTATCACTCACGGCGATTTGAAACATGTGAATGTTCTGGTTACAGAAAACGGGCCGGTCCTGGTAGATCTTGACGGGATGATAGTGCACAGGTGGGAGCTGCTTTACAGAAATAAACGGGCAAAAGATATGGAGCGTTTTCTAAGAAAAACAAATCTCTCTCCGGCACTGGATAACTATTGCCAACTGCTGATTTCCAGTAGTAAGGACTCTTCCCAAAAGCTCCCCGAAGGTTTTGAGAAGATGCGAATTGATAACTGGATAATCCTTATTCGTAAGAACTTTCCCAAACATGAAATTCGAAATTTTGTTGCAGAGAGTGATTTGTCCGCCGATGATCAGAGTCAGTTTGTCAGAGTTCCATCGTCCGATTATACCCGCGTATATAAATACAATGTTTGTTTGGACGGCGTTGCCCATCCGCTTTATATAAAGAAGTACCTTTGCCGTTCGAGACTGGATTTCTTAAAGCATCTTTTTCGTCCGAGTCGGGCCAGGCGTGCATTTAATGCCACTTTGATGCTGCATAAGAATGGATTTGATGCTCCTGCCGTTATGGGATTATTTGAACAACGTTCCGGTCCGTTTTGTACCAACAATCTCCTGCTGACCGAGGGGATTGAGAATTCAAAGTCAATGTCGGAGCTTCTCGCTGATATTTGTCAAAACTCCGGCGGGGATACTTCTATTGACAAGCGTGCTTTGATAGAGGCTTTTGGCGGGATAATCGGCCAAATGCATGCCAATGGTATTTTTCACGGCGATTTGCGTCTCGGCAATATTTTGGTTGTGAGGCAAGAGCAGAAATGGCGATTTTACTTAATCGATAATGAGCGAACAAAAAAGTTTTACAATCTGCCCGCATGGCTGCGTTTGAAGAATCTCGTACAGGTAAATATGTTTCGAAGCGGCATTACAAATACCGACCGTATGAGATTTTTCAAAGCTTATCTGAAGCATAATCCGGCGGTTGCAGACAATCGGCAGGACTGGACCGTAAAAATATTAAAGAGAACATCCTGGCGCTTACGTGGTAAATGAAAAAGACTGCGGTATGCTCCCCGAAATCAGGGCCGGGGTTGTGAGTCCGAGCGTCGTTTGAACATTGCCGGAACCATCATGATTAAGCTTTTCGGATTAGGATGGTGTCGAAAAGACTTTCTAAGATACTCGCGAGCGACCTGCAATTTCCCTTCCCTCATCGCTGCGACTGCGACCCTGTATTCTTCCTTGCTCAATCGACGCATAGCGATCTTTTTTGGCACAACGCTATCGCCGCCTTTTTCGTAGTAGAAGCGTTCAAGAACCTTCAATTCAAGGATTCGATTCTCAGTAGAGGCGGCGGAAAGGTTTCCCGTATGCCGGCGTCTTTTAAATGTGGGTTCCGCCAACGCGATAAACCGGTATTTCAGTGACAGCCGAAGCCACAGGTCGTAATCGGAGCAGACCGGCAGGGATGTGTCGAAACCGTTAGCCGTTTCCAGAACCTTTTTTGGGAACATCGAGCCGCATGAGTAGACGAAAATATTCTGAAAAAGATGTTTTGTTATTTGACCGCTGTGCAGCCTGGTTTTGAACTTTCCATAGACTTGTCCGTTTTGATCTATTCGAAGATATGGGCCGTAGACTATTACATCACCGCCCTCGGCTTGCATTACTTGTATCATCCTGTCAACAGCGTCGGGCATGAGAAGGTCGTCTGAATCGATAAAAGTGATAAATTCGCCCTTTGCAAGTTTTATCATCTTGTTTCTCGCCGCGGCGTCACCGCTGTTTTTCTGCCAGTGATACCTGATAGGGTAATCGATGTCCTTTAGCATTTCGGCTGTACCATCTGTGGATCCATCGTCTACCACTACCACTTCGTAATCTTTGTACGTCTGCGCAAATATGCTATCGAGGGTTTCCCGGAGGTAATCCTTTCTGTTATATGTGGGGACACAAATGCTGACTTTAGGGGCCACAATTAACTCCGAGATTCAAAACCATTAAAACTCAAACGGAAGCGGTTACTTGCGACGATATACAATATACTCATTTCAGGTCCCTTCTCCATCTACCGGTTTGACGACACACGCAAACTGGTGGTATCTTGCATCCCATAGTCTATTCCACAAGAGAAAATTCAGAACTCTGAACTTCTTATTGCAAGTGGGATGCAGACCTTCGATTTTCAAGACTTCGTATCCTAACCTCTGGAACATTTTGAGGAGGCTCTTATGAGTAAAAAATCGCAGATGGGTGCTATCCAATATACCTGCCTCCTTATAATCCCATTCCCCTCGCCAGGCAAAAGCCCGCAGATTATTCCAGAACCTTACGTTTGGAATTGAGAGAACTACAACACCATTGCTCGTCACTTTGCTTTTAATGCTTTGAAGCAGTGAGAACGGATCCTGTAGATGTTCCAGTACATCATTCAGAATTATACAGTCAAAATACTTATCCGGAAGTGTCGTTAGAGAATCGCCGGCATCACTTCTTACAACCCTATACAGCTTTTCGGCAGCAATCTTTACATACTTCTCCTCGATTTCAACTCCCCAGCATTCGGCATCCAGTTCTTTCTTTACCAATTCGGAAAACAAACCGCATCCACATCCGAATTCCAAAGTCCTTTTGGCATTTTTCGGTATGTAACTGAGCATCTCTTCCCGGGTATTCTGGTAATAGACTTCAGACTTCGAATTTGAATAACTAATATGACTTCCCATATCAACGCTCTACGTTCCTATGTCGGGCAAAGGCTCGGGCATCTGCCAGTCAGGATTCGGATCATTCTTCCTGCTTAACAACAAAGTCTTGAACATGCCCATATAGAGCCTTACATCTACAGGCCAGTATCTAATGGCGCGTTTATATAAAGTGACGGCTGCCGCCCTCTTGCCGGCCCGGCGATATGTTTCAGCCACGCTGCGAGAGGCATGGCTGAGCCTTCGCCGGGCTATTCCGGAAGGTATCAGTTTGTCTCCGCCCAATCTGAAATAGAATCTTTCCAGGACCTGGATTCTTGTGGGAAGGACCCCTACTATTGCAGAAAAGTTTTCGGCATGTTCTCTTTTAATTGTTTCAACATCTTCGACAAACAAGAACATGCACCGCGTTGATAACCTCAAGAAGTAGTCGCCATCCTCGTAGGATCGTCTAAGTGCTTCTTCAAAGTAAAAATCTTTCAAGACAGACTTACGAATCACCGCCGCTGAGGGCCAGATAAAACCTCTCTTGAATAGATCCAGTGTTATTTGCCCGCTCCTGCCCTCCGGCCTCTTGTATGACTTGACTTTTCTGCCGTTTGGATACACTGTCGTAATCGGACTATACGCGGCATCGAACCCGATTTTATTTTCCAGGTGAGATATCATAACTTCGAGATAGTTCTCAGGCCATAGATCATCATGGTCCAAAAAAGCGATGTAATCACCTTTTGCCTTAGACAGGCCGTAATTACGTGCACTGGAAGTACCGCCATTGTCCTTATAGAAGTACTTAACTCGGCCATCTTCGATTGCATTGATAATCTTACGTGTATCGTCTTTAGAACCATCATCAACGACAACTACTTCCAGGTCCGGCTCAGTCTGGGCCAAAACGGAAGAAATGGTCTCATTGACCATGCCGCTGCTGTTATAGGTCGGGATTATTACACTGACTCTGGGCACATTAGCCTCTCGCACAGGCTTCATACTCATTTATGTAGAGATTGCTTAGCTTTTCTCTGACTACGTCATGTGAGTAAAACTGTTGAATTCTATCTCTCGCTTTTTCAGCATATTTTTCGAGCTGCTCCCTGGACGCTCCCCCCAGGTCGATCATAGCCTTGGCGAGGGCTTTTGAATCTTTTGATGGGACCAGAATCCCAACGTCATCGCTACTAATGACTTCTGCGATCCCTCCTACTCTTGTAGCAATACATGGAATCCCAGCCGCCATTGCCTCCAAAATAACCAATGGCATACCCTCAGCAACTGAGGAAAGCACAAATACGTCCATCCCCTTCAGCAACTGCTCGATGTTATTTCTGTGTCCAAGGAAGTGTATTGCATCGCCGCACAACGTATTCGACGCTTGCTCCTGGAGTTCTGCTCTGGATCGGCCATCACCAAGCAAAACAAGGTGGGCAGATGGCTTTTGCTCTTTTACCTCTCGGAATGCATCAATCAGGTATGATAGCCCCTTCGTAGGAGCAAGCCGTGCTATTGTGCCAAAAACAAATACATCGGGCGGTAGTCCTAACATCTGCTTTGCATCTGCCTTGGTAATTGGCACATTATTGAAAAGCTCAAAGTTAACCGAATTTTCCAGGGCAATCACCTTTTCCGGGGCGACTGATGGATTGTTTTTCAGCACATCATCACGTACGCTTTTGGCGCAGCCGATAATTCGGTTGAATCGTTTGAATGAGAAATAATTTAATATTCTTCTTATTCTGTTTCTTGTTCGACTCAATCCGTGTACATGCGACAAAACCACGGGTGTTTTCGCACATATTCCTGCAAGAGCGCCGTAGAAGCTGGACTTGTAGCGATGGCAATGAAGTATATCAATTTCTTTTTCTTTAAGAATTTTAACCAGCTTGAATAATATGGAAAAACGGAACGCTTTAATAGACTTTTTATCGGACAGATAAAAAACCTTATACCCCGCTTCTTCTATCAGGTTTTTTTCAACACCATAACCACTCAGGTAAATAAAGATTACTTTATAACGTTTTTTATCCAATCCCAATACAAGATCGTTCACTGATGTCACCGTGCTGTTATATTTAGACCAGAATAACGCCAAATTAATCTTGTCTTTTCCCAAAATAAATCTCCAAAGCTGCTTTGTCTTTGACGCGATTTGACACTCAAAAGGATTTTTCCTTTGGCTCAGCGATTTCCGTACATCGATTCATAGTACTTCTGGTAATCGCCGGAGACGATGTTTGCGAGCCAATTGGAACTCTCCAGGTACCAGTCAATTGTTTTATTGATACCTTCCTCGAAGCTTAAAGACGGCTGCCAATCCAACTGGTTGATTATCTTGCTTGCGTCGATGGCGTATCGCCTGTCGTGTCCAGGCCTGTCGGTAACGTGCTTTATCAGCGATTGTGGCTTGCCCAGGCGGTTGAGTATCAGATTGATGACTTCCAGATTCGCTTTCTCATTGCAGCCGCCAATATTGTAAATTTCGCCGGGAGGTGCTTTTTGCAGCACCTGCCAGATCGCCGTGCAATGATCATACACATACAACCAGTCCCGCACATATAATCCATCGCCATAGACCGGCAGCTCCTTATCGTTGATGGCATTGTTAATCATCAGGGGAATGAGTTTTTCCGGGAACTGGTATGGTCCGTAGTTGTTCGAACATCGGGTGATGTTATATTTAAGGCCCCACGTATGCCCGAAAGCCCTGACGAGGTGGTCTGCCGAGGCTTTGCTCGCCGAGTAGGGCGAATTCGGACTCAGTCGCGTCTGTTCGGTGAATTTTCCTTCCGAGCCCAATGCTCCGTATACTTCATCGGTAGAGATTTGGATGAATCGCTCCAGCTTCTTGTCGCGTGCGGCCCCGAGCAATGTGAGTGTGCCGGTAACATTGGCTTCGATGAAGATTTTCGGCTCGGTGATCGAACGGTCCACGTGGCTCTCGGCGGCAAAATTGATTATCGCATCGATCTTGTGTTCGTCGATGATTTTTTCAACCAGTGCGCCGTCGCATATATCGCCTTTGATGAATTTGTGATTTTCGTGCTCTAAGAATTCGTCAAGATTTTCAAGATTGCCGGCGTAAGTGAGCTTGTCGAGATTAACTACAAAGCAATCGGGATGCTCGCCGAGCACCATTCGCACAAAATTGCTGCCTATAAATCCTGCACCGCCTGTAACCAGAATTCGTTTCATAACTGCCTTAAAAAAAGTTCCAACGGAGCCTGCCAGCGTTCGATCGGCTCATCGAGCAAAACCATAATTTTACTGCAATCGAAGCGACTATTCAAGGGCCTTTTCGCAGGGCTTGGAAAATCGCTGGTTTTGCATGGCAGCAGATTGACATCCATCGAAAGTTTGTCCAATATGAATTCCGCCATGCCGAATCGGGAGACGCAGTCGGCGCTTGCAAAATGATATATGCCCTCGGGCTTTTTTCGCAGCAATTCGCAGATGGCCCTGGCCGCTTCGATTGTCGCCGTCGGCGAACCTGTCTGGTCGTCAACGACCTTTAGCGTATCTTGTGATCTTGCACGCTGGATGAGCTTTGTTACGAAATTATTGCCGGCCGAGCCGTAGGTCCACTGGACACGAACGATGCAATATTCACAGCCGCTGCGGGCAAGTAGTTGCTCTCCCGCCAATTTGGTTTTACCGTAAGTGTTTATGGGATTGGGATGGTCGGTCTCGAAGTAGGGTTTATCGCCGCACCCGTCAAAGACGAAATCGGTGCTGATATGAAGGACCCATTTGCCGGCTTCGCCAGCGATAGTACCAAGCCGCCCTACTGCCTTGGCGTTGACCTCGTATGCCAGTTCGGCATGGCTTTCGGCTCCATCGACATTCGTATAGGCGGCACAATTTACGATGATTTCGGCGCCGGCAACGGCCTGCCGCAGGTGATCGAAGTCGGTGATATCAAACTCCGGCAGGTCGAGGACGATCGGATCAAATCCCTGCTGCCGGCAGACTTGGACTAAATCGGAGCCAAGCATCCCCCTGCCGCCCAAAACAGCAATTCTGGTGCCTTCAGCCGCCATCATATTCTCCCGAATTGCGGCAGATTTTCAGGCCGGAGGTCTTTGAGTCTGGGATAGACCGCATCTTTAGTCGACAGTACCGGCTGGGCTGTCGGCCATTCGATCCCGATGTCCGGGTCGTTCCAGATAATGCCGTGTTCGGTCGCCGGATTGTAGAAATCGGTGCACTTGTATGAAAAAAGTGCCGCCTCGCTCGTCGCGCAATATCCGTGAGCGAAGCCCGGCGGGACATACATCTGCCTGTGGTTTGACTCGGAAAGAACCTCGCCAATCCACTGCCCGTAAGTCGGAGAACCGACGCGAATATCGACGACAATATCCATGACCTCGCCCGATAAGACCTGAATCAGCTTGCCTTGTGATTGAGGGTATTGGAAATGCAAACCTCGCAGAACCCCTTTTTTTGAGAATGAGATATTATCCTGCACGAAATGACCGGGGAGGCCGGCCTGCTCATAACGCGTGCTGTTCCATGTTTCAAAAAAGTATCCCCTGTCATCGGTGAATACTTTTGGCTCCAAAATGAGCACTCCGGAAAGTTTTGTTTCTTCAATATTCATTTTATACCATGCGGCCGTTTCTTATCAGACGGGCGGCTCCTTTGCTACCAATTCATTGGCCCTGTTGAGCGATTCGAATGTGCCGGCGTCCGTCCACCAGCCGTCGATGATGTCATAAGCCAGTTGATCCTTTTTTATGTAAGCCTGGTTCACATGAGTAATTTCAAGCTCGCCGCGACCTGACGGCTGGAGCGTTCTTATTATTTCGAAGACGGCGGCGTCGTAGAAATAAATACCGGTCACGGCATAATTCGACTTGGGTTGTTCAGGCTTTTCTACGATGCCGATAAGCCTGCCTTCGGACAGCTCGGCAACGCCGAAACGCTGCGGATACTGTACTTGCTTGAGTAGTATCCTGGCGCCGGCCTGCTGGGCGATGAATTTGTCCGCATGGTTTTTGAGATTTGCCTTGAAGATATTGTCGCCGAGGATAACGGCAAGAGGGTGACCGTCTGCGAAATTTTCCGCTAATGCAAGGGCCTGCGCGATTCCACCGGCCTCGTCCTGGACCTTATACGTGAATCGGCAGCCGAAATTTTTTCCTGAACCCAGTAAGCCGACCACATCGCCCATATGCTCAACGCCGGTCACAATCAGAATTTCCTCGATGCCAATCGCAGTGAGCTTTTCAATAGGATAAAAAATCATCGGCTTTTGCCCCACCGGCAGCAAATGCTTGTTTGTAACCTTTGTCAGCGGCATAAGCCGTGAGCCCGTGCCGCCAGCAAGAATAATGCCTCGTAAGTCCATATTAACCTCACTATTCTCAAGTAATTGCTTTTGTTGCCCCTGTTGTGAAACCGCCATCGACTAAAATTATCTGGCCCGTAATATAGGCGGAAGCGTCCGACGCCAGGAAGATAACCGTGCCGTCAAGATCGTTTGGCAGACCCGGGCGATTCAGGGGAATTCTGCTCTTGATATTATCTACCCACTGCTTGTTCTCGTACAAAGCCGCGTTTTGGGCCGTTTTGAACCAGCCGGGAGCCAGGACGTTGACCGTGATTCCGTATTTACCCCATTCGGCGGCAAGACTCCTGGTCATCATCAGCACTCCTCCCCGGCTGGCCGTATAAGGCGTTATTCCCTCCATACCGAAGACACACGTGCACGAACCCATGTTTATTATCCTGCCGTAGTTGCGTTTTATCATCTCCTTTGCTACAGCCTGAGCGCAGAAGAAGTTGCCCTTGAGATTGGTATCGAGGACGGTGTCCCAGTCCTCCCATGAGAAATCGGCGCTTGAATTTCGGATATTTAAGCCGGCATTGTTGACCAGAATGTCAATCTTGCCGTACTCTTCGATGGCCATTCGGACCATATTCTCGATATCGCTCTGCGAGAGCACGTCCACCTGGACGGCTAACGCCTTTCTACCGAGAGATTCGATTTCCTTCTTGAATTCGGTCAGGCTCGATAATGTCCGGCTGGTAATAACCAGATCAGCGCCCGCTTTGGCAAGTGCCCTGCCGAAATACTGGCCGAGGCCCCGGCTGGCCCCGGTTACAATCGCAACTTTGCCGGAAAGGTCAAACAAATCCTGCATCTTTGATTCCTCTGTCTTATGG
>Ga0114918_10001320_pt1 | contig 22155 bp, 36 predicted proteins | sample LantaG_FD_87015 | JGI IMG/M metagenome (GOLD analysis project Ga0114918, IMG submission 87015) | Deep subsurface microbial communities from Baltic Sea to uncover new lineages of life (NeLLi) - Landsort_02402 metaG | ecosystem: Environmental > Aquatic > Marine > Oceanic > Sediment | place... | reverse complement strand
GAAATTTTTAGGCAAAACGGAAGCGGTTGTGATTATACCGTTCGATGCGTTCTCGGATATTGATGAAGAAAAGACAGGTGGGTATGTGATACCTGAAGAGATTGAGAAAGATTTACCTTTTTGAAAAATAAATGAAAGAAAATATGAATTGGACAGACAAAATACAAGTATTCAAAGGCGACTGCTTAGAGATAATGAAAGACATTCCAAGCGGTTCAGTAGATGCGATTATTACAGACCCACCATACGGAACAACCGCGTGCAAGTGGGATAGTGTGATTGACTTCGAGTTGATGTGGGAACAACTAAACAGGATTATAAAGCCTAATGGTGCGATTGTGCTGTTTGGTAGTGAGCCGTTTAGTAGTGCGTTGAGGATGTCAAATATTAAGAATTATAAATATGATTGGGTGTGGTTAAAATCAAAAAAAGTTGGGCACTTAAATGCCAAGCTTATGCCAATGAACGGACATGAAGTTGTATGTATTTTTGGAAAAAAAATAAGATACTTTCCACAAGGACTTTACAAAATAAAACCAACTAAAAAAACCCATTCAAATAATGGAGCTTACAGGGAAAGCTCAAAAGACACAATACAAACGGTTTCGGGATACCCTTCTACTGTTTTGAGCTTTAAGCACGACAAAAGCCATGGACACCCCACCCAAAAACCCGTTGCCCTTATCGAGTACCTAATCCGTACCTACACTAACGAGGGCGAAACCGTGTTGGATTTTACGATGGGGTCAGGCACGGCAGGCGTGGCTTGTATAAATACGAACCGTAACTTTATAGGCATTGAAATGGATGATAACTATTTTGAGATAGCACAGAAACGCATCAAAGACCATTCAGCCCAACAAAAACTATTTTAATCTAATAAATAAAACAAAAGTTTGTAAATATAAAAATAAAGTGTTTACTTTGTGCTATTGTTAATTAAAACACAGAAAATTATGGAATACAAAACACTAAGACAGCTCGCCCTAAAAATAGGCGACATGATTGAAGATGACCAAGGCAAACGCGGCGTTGTTTGGTTTGTCGAAAAGGATTCGATTAAGGCTAACTATCCGGATGGCAACTGTCGTCATTATGATATGGATATTGCAAAGTATAAAAAAATAATATTATGAACAAGAAAACAGTAAAAGAAGCTATTGAGCAGGGTTTGAAGATTGGGGATAAGGTTTGGATAAAGGAAAAGGTTAAAGATATTGACAGGGTAAATACAGAAATTCCCCTTAAAGTTTTTAGTGACTGGTTCGGATGTGAAGAAGAAATCTACCTACCAACCGACACAGCACCAGTACCCGAACCGAAGTTGGAAGTCGGGCAGTACTGGCATCATCCTGAAAATGGTGCTGAATGGCTTGTAGGTAAAAAGACGCAAGGCGCTTATTTTGTATGCGAATGCACTAAAGAAGGCGGTATTTGGGCGTTTTCAGAGATTGAATCTTGGGATTTAGATGAACTTAACCATATCGGCTACGTCCTAGGCCGTCACCCTGACAACATCGAAGCCGCACCTGAATGGCTAACCTTAGCGGAGTGTAAGCCGGGTGTGGGTGATGTATTGGAGTTGATTCTTGACGATAAAGAAGTAATTGAAAAAAAAGTATCGCAAATATTAGATGGGGTTGTTTATTTTGGAGCTTTTAGCTTTTTGCCATTATCAAATGTTAATAAATTTTGCCGCGTCAAATCCCGCGCCCCCAAGCCCGAACAATGGCAGCCGAAAGAGGGGGAATTGGTATGGAACTCTATGCTTAAAATGAAATGCCGTGTTTTTATAGATATTTATTCAGACGCATTAAGATGGGCAGGATGTGACCTTAAAACAGGCGATTGGCATTCTAGTAGTGATTTTGAAGGTTGCGAACCCTACACCAACCAAGACAAACCCTCGATTGATTTCAGCGTTGCAGGGCAATGGATAACGGACGGTGAAGTAACCTGCATGACTGCGGGAGAAATTTACGGAGACGAAGACTTTTGGGCTTACGTTTTGGGAGATATGAAAACTCAATGCCATTACAAAAAATACTTGAACTGGCAACTACTTACACCCGAACAAATGCGCCCAATTCTCGAACTAATTAAAAATATTTGATAAATAAATTTGCAAATATAAACAAAATGTATTATGTTTGCATCAGTGGTCATTGAAACGGCTACTAGAAAAAGTTCTTAGTGTTTTCAAATCAGTCTAAACCGCTCGCGTAGGGCGGTTTTATATGGCGCGTTGCTCGAATGGTTAGGGGTTTGGTTGCAGGCCAAAATAATGTGGGTTCGACTCCCTCACGCGTCTCGATGCTACCGATATTTTATATTCGTAATTAGATGTTAAGATATAATCTTTCTAAATCGGTAGCAGTTTTTATGGGGGTGAATTGGAATCGATTGCTAACAAGGCAAAGGAGTCAGCACGGCGAAAGCCAAAACGCTCAAAAGGCGAATCTACTTGTATTGCATCGGAAGGCGGACAACGCCCAACGGTTGAGGTAACAGAGCAACACCAAGAAACAGAAGTTGCACTCGCGGCCTAGGAAGCCAAAACGGTTATCGGATTCCATCTAATCCGGTTGGTGGAAAGTTAACTTCGGTTAGCCCCAAGTTGCTAGACTTAAACTAGCTATGCTGTAAAATCCTTTTTTGTGCGAATTAGTAAGACCGGGCTTCGATGCCCGCACCTCCACAACTCTTTCTGTTTTTGTGTTATTTGTGTGTTATAGGGCGGTTAATCCCGCCCTTTTTAAAAAAAAAACTATGGTGCTCAGTTACGAAGAAGCTTGTAAAAAAATGGATAAGGCTGAGGGCGTATCGAAAAAAATAACGGAACGCTATGCTTATGGGCGTTGCTATTATCTAATCTCGATAGGCAAATTAAAAACAGCCGAATTTGACTTGTATATCAAAACGGATCAAGGTTTCCAAGATATTGGCAAACAACTAACAGGGTTCGTAACCGCCGAATCTGTTGATAAACTCATATCCGAACGCGAACCGTTATTGCGCGAAAAAGGCATTACCCGAAAAGGGATGGCTATCGTTGCTAAATTTCAAGATGGCACCGAATCTACATTTTTGACCAAAGGTGAATGCTGTAAGTTTTTCGGCATCCACCCCAAGGACATGAAAAAGTATATCGGCACTAAGTTGGCTATACAATGAAAATAAATACAGCTCGCGTCATTGAGCTCGAAAATGCATTAAATATAAATCTATCCGAATCAGAGCCACAAACCGAGCTCATATACTTTGAATATGCTAATAAAACTAAGTGATATACAGACCCAAACGGGTTTTACAGACCCGAAACACGCTCGCAATTTAGCGGACTGGTTACGGTCTGAGCGTCAGTCTGAGCCTGAGTATTTAGATGGTGAAATTGCTTATGTTCGGGGCTTTGTGGTTAGCGTGTTAAATAATCGCTTATCACGAATCGAAAATAAATACCCATCGACATTAGAGTCGGTACAAAACTTTATTAGTGATACCATCCACACCCCAATTCAGGAGAACCCGAACAATACGCCTATCTTCGATACCGAGCTTGGAAAAGATACTGAAGGCGCTTCGGTGCCTGAAACCGAACCGAGCGCACAGGAACATCCGAACACGGTTACAGATGCCGGATTGTCATTCGATACTGACCCTGAAACGGATATTGGAAGCGGACATGGTAGCGATGCTCCCACAAAAGAAAAGCCCGACCGATTTCGGCAATTCTTAGTAAGTCCGAAGGCGATGCTTTGGGGTACAATTATGGCTATCGGAATTTTCTTACCGTTCACGGCCTTGAATCTCCAACAAAACATAGCTATGGAACGCGGCATATTTGTCGATGGTTTGTGTTGGTTCATGGCTGCGATTTGGGATTTTTCTATACTCCTATTCGCCTTGAACGGTCGCAAGCTTATGTCGGGAATAGGAGCCTTTGTGATGTTTGTTTTCGTTGCTGCAAAATTCGACTTCTTTGCCCGAATGGTAGGCGATGAATGGCAGTTGAATATCGTTATATTTTGCATCGTATCATATACCCCTTTGCTAGTCCATCAGTTTACTGAGTTGGCAGTGGGTACAAATAAAACCTAATTATTATGCACAATCCTTATCTAAAAATCCAAGACAAACAATTTTTTTTGAGTGAAGTCAAAGAAATGTCCGATTTTGAACCCTTGAACGATTTGAGGATTTTAGTTCTTGAACTAAGAGCTAGTCTAAAAATTGAAATTAACCGATTGAAAACTAACTATTCAGTTGGCGAACCATCTGACAAAAAACTGTTTAGTTCATTGTCTAGTATTTATAAACTAGCTGGTTTTTTTCTGTCTGTAATTACTGATAAAATTTCAACTATTAAAAAACCTGAAAAAAAAATTAAAGAGCATCATAATATAGTTTTAAAAGAAAAGTTCTATCATGCTGCTAAAGAACTCCTGTCCGATTCCGATTTTAATAAAATAAAAACATTAGCTGAGTTAAGAGCTATTCAAGAGATAAACCATGAATGAGCACAAAATCGAGCTACTAATTGCCAAACTATCACTACACAAACTAACCCTAGAACAATTCCTCGAATGGATTGAAGGCGAACCCAAACCCGAAAACGGGTACTATCCTAAAGACGTGGATAGGTTTATTTATTGGAAGACAACACCGACTATCTCACGACCGTATAAACACGGTAAAAACTACTAACAAATGAATAAACCAATAGCTTACGTCCGTGCAGGGCATTCAGACATAGACCCGAAAACAGGTCTTTATCTTACCATGCGTGACGAGCATTCAAAGTTTTATAAGCACACGAACGGCAAGCCATACCATGAAAACGGATTCTTTTATGAAGGCGTATCAAATAGGCTGATAGCTGATAAGTTTATCAAGTTGGGACGTGAAACAGGTTTTGAGGTTGTGCAAATACATCACCCTTACCAAGACATTAACCTAAGGTTAGCCTGTGGGTACGCTAATAAGCATTACAGCGTGCACGGCAAAGGCCGTCCGGCTATATTCTTAGACATACACAGCAACGCAGGCAAAGCGCGCGGGTTAGCACTATTATACTATCCCGGTTATGTAAAGGATGGTATAGCAATCAACGCACCAAGCATCAAGGGCAAGAAGCTTGCTGAAGATATGGCGCAGGAACTAAACCCTATTTGGCTTAACGAGGGTGCGAAGTACGGAACAACACCAGTGCGCCCCGGATGGATATACAGGGGCGGTAAGATAGTTGCCCCCTATTACATGGTCCAACACACTAATATGCCTGCAATCATTATAGAAAATGGTTTTTTTGATAACGAACACGATGCCGACTTGCTTATGCAGGACTGTTTTCAGGATAAGTTAGCGCAGGGTATGTTGATGGGCTGTTTACGGAATTTTGGCTATCAAACAAAAATAAAAATATAAGGCGTAACAATGCTTATCATCGCTTAAAAACAATAAACAAATGAAAAAAAGTATAGGAAGCAATGCTGCTAGATTCGCGCTACTTGCAGCATTATTATCATCAGGCCAAAACCCTATGAACTTTGGAGGTAATAGGGAGTTCACTCAAAGAACAATGCCTAAAAATGGAAACGGAGGTAGAACTAATGCTCAAAACCTTAAACGTAGAAGAATGCGCAAACTTGTAAAACAGGCGCGCCGCATCAACCGAAAATAAATGCTTATCATCGCATCAATATCAATATTCACTTACGGGCTTATTCGCGTAATTCAGCACGCTCAATGGCTTATGTCTGAGCGTGGCGAAGACCCGGAACCCGACAAAGAACCGATTGAAATTGGTGTACGAAAAAAATACCATAACGGATATACCTATATCTCCCCTACCAAATTGGAAGACTATGAAAATGAGCATTTTGAATGGGATGTTTATTCTGAAGTAGTGGTGGGGGAGGTTCAAAAACTAAACGAAAACCAAGACTATGACGAAGATTGAGCTTAAAGGATACGCGATAGGGGCTCTTTTCCTAATATTGCAAGTATTCATCATCAGGAGTGCAAAAGCGAACCAAATAACGGACTTCGATAGTCACGCACCATTAGCAAAGGTTATACAATTATTTTCGGGAGTACCTGCGAGCGTGCAACTAGCTCAGGCGTATTGTGAGACCAATTTCGGTAGAGCCGACACCATAGGCACGATGTATAACAATGTGTTCGCTATAATGGATTTTGAAGGGGATTATTGGGAGTTCGGCAATGGGCCCGCGCTTGGATGTTGGGGCAAACGAACTTATATTTGGAGAAGATACGCTCACCCGACACTCAGTTGGATTGACCACGCTTATTTTTTTATGGTTCATAATCCTAGCCACCTTCATAAGCCTTGGTCGTATTGGTGTGCGAATCCGGTGCGATATGGCAGGCGCGGATATTGGAATAAGATTAGAAAAACGATTATTGAATTTGGTTTAGATAGATACGACTTATGAGAAACGGACATAAAAACTACGATACCCCTCCAATTATTGACGAGCCCATCAAATCTTTATTGAAAAAACTCAATGATGAAATCAATAATACAACAGGCGATGATCAAGAAATAAAAAAATATCAATATGATGCTGTTTTTTATCTATATAAATACTATAACACCGTTTACCAAGCAGAGTTTGTACGTAAAAAAACTTTATCAAAATTAGACAAACCATGATAGCGCTAACAATAACAATTTGGATAACAGTTGGTTTTTTACTACTTTTCATGGTATCGAAAGTGGTTAATAAAATCGAAAAAGAGGAGGACGACTATGAGTAACGACCCAAAAAAAGAGCTTGACAAAGCGCGCGAACTCGCAAAAGATGACGCGAAAAAGCTAAAGGCTATTCAAATAGTTGAGGATATAATCAATATGTCTATAAAAGTAGCAAAAAACCTATCTAAGAAATGATATACTACACCTTCATCAAAATATTCAGATGGTCAATGCTGCTCATCTTCGCGGCTGGCCTTCTTTACGCTGGAATGGCAAACGCTGCCGACTTTGACCAAATAGAACTCCCATTTAGGGGTGTGGTTCATACTGCGTTGGGTCTCGCTATTGTATTTCATTTTGGATTGATGTTGTATTTCGGTTCTGAAATTGGTGAGATTCTATTCCGTTTGTACCTAGACGACCATTATATTGTAGTCCAAAAAGGACGCGAACCACAAAGGTACAACGCTGACCAATGGCGTAAGCGCCAACACGAATATGATGATGTGGCCGACATTAAGATTTATTACAATAACCCTGAGGGTAAGCCCTCAATGACTAAGCGTTTGCGATGACTCCAATACTACCCGACTATAAACCCGAACAAGGCCAATGTTTGCCCGTTGCTTTGGCTTTATTCTTAGAATCTCCCAGAATACTCGATAAGTGGAAGTCTAAGAAATACGGCTACATCATGGCCGAACTAAACCGTATGTTACCCGATTACATCATGGCTGACTGCGTATGCAAGACGACACCTGATAACGTCCGCACAGCTATCCATTTAGTACTCCCGACTGAGTTCGCAAAAGGCGTAATGATTCCGTTATTCATGGAAACGACTAAGCACGCTATTTTGGTGCTGATTTGCCCTGAGACGTTCGATATGTATTGGTACGACGGTGTATTCCGTAAATGCGGGAAAGGCAACCTAAACACGATGCCGTTCACGAATACGGTTTCGGTTTGGTGCTTACGCGAAAACATTAAAAACGGATTGGTCGCGGCTAATCCTGATGAACTTAAACACTTGTTGAAATGACCGCACAAAACCCAATATTCCTAAAACACGCAGCGATGTCCGTATCCGAATCGTTTGACCTACTCGCACACGACACGGACGGCAACACGCAAAGACGCGTAAACGGACGGCTATTGTTCGGGTCGTTTGACCTTAAAGCATCCGAAATCGGGTACGTATCCGACAACGTATCGAAGGCGTTAAGCGTTTGGCTTACGGCTTCGGGTTATGAGCGCGTCACGTTCGTATGTATGTGGAAAAAAGAAGCCGCACACGCTGTTGTACAGGTGCACGGAATTAACTCCGAAGGGAGTACGGTTTTATTTGCGGGTCGGGTATAAGCAGCTAGGCAGGTGCCACCCTCACCCGAATGCGGTTCGATTCCGTTACTACCTTGCATGGTGCTTCGGGTTTGGGGCTTGGTTCGATTCCGAGTAGCTGTACTAAAACTAAATAATATGGAAGATTTTAAAATAGAAGATTTTACATGGAAGCCAAATGATGAGATTTCATGTAAATTATGGGATGTAATTCTAAAAAATTTTATTTCAAGGCAAAATTCTATAAGAGCTGAAATCACTAAAAAATGGGCTGAAATTCCGTACAAAACAAGTACTTCTACTTTATGCACTTCAGCGTTAGATATACAGAAATTACACTCAAAAATGGCTCAATTGAAAGACGACTTTATGATAATAGCCTTTATATTTCAAGACAATTGCACATTGGCTTAAAACTCAGCCCTAAGCGCCACCCAAACCGATACAGGGGTTCCGAGTAATATCCAAATCGGATTGAAACCGAATGCTACCCACATCACGGACCAATTAATCAACGCGGCCCATGTCGCAAAACAAAGTAAGCACGCGCCTAATGACTTCCAAAAGTTTAGGCGCTTTTGTTTTTGTATTTGGGCTTCAACTCGTTTGCATTCATCCAAATGAACTTGCGTAATCCGATTTGCTTCCACAGGCGATGCCCCTCGCACTGCGACAATAAAACCGCTATCGGCATCATGCTTCCAATCTTCAAATTTAGCCCGTAGGCGTGCGCTTTCTTTACGCTCGAACTCTTTGTACTGCGAGGTGACGAAACGACCCCATAGGCTAAAGATACGGCCTTTGTCGTACTCTTCACCCGAAGGCGAACCCATGCACCAGTGCAAAAATGAAATGCTAATGCCGATACAGATAATAATTAAAGCTATTTCCATGATTCTAGTATTGTGATAAGTAAGCATCTATTTTGTTAAGGAATAAAGTTTTTAGTTCGATGGGTAGTAGTATAGGCGGTTCTATGTCAACGTCCATCTCATCTAGCGCTTCTCTAGCTTGCTTTATACTGCCTGCTAAAGCTAGTGTTTTCAGCTCGCCAAATTTAGCTTCAACTAATCTTGTTTGCGCTAGGGTCATTTCTTCGCCAATGTCTAAATGGGCTGCACGCTGAATTAGACTAAATTCATCAACACAAAGCTTACCAAACGCCCTGTCTTTTTCATATCGTACATTCTTTTTCTTCCACCAAGATGCTTCATCTGTAACGGAATTATTGTAGTTTTCATCGGCCAATGAAACATAAATGTCGATGCCGTGTAAAACCTCGTATCCTAAAGGATATATTGTATAATTATTCCAAGTTTCCATTTCTTACATTTTGAAGGCTCTAATAATGCCTTTATGATGAATTGCAATAGCGCCAAACACTGTCGCTATAACCTGTATTTTAGTGCCTGAAACGACAAAAGCAATGCCGACCCCGTAACTAGAAGAATTAAAAGATCTAACAGTCGTTGACAATGTTGTGACGCCCCCTATCCTTTGTGCGTGCACGCACCACTCGCCATAAGCACCCGTCGCAGCCGTTCCTCTTCTTGCTATATTTTCGGCTTTGAGTCCTACTGTTTCGCCGTCTTGAATGTCGTATTCATAAACAACAGTATTAACTAATATTCCACCCGAAACGGTTTGATATATCTCTTCGACAAAGTATGGAGATACGTATCCACTTCCACCGCACACCTCAAAAAAATCAGCATTCAGCAACGCTAACAAATCCGAAGCCGTACTCAAAGCAGGTAACGGAACTTCAGCAGCCGGCAACACTTGCGTGGATGTTACCTCGCTCGCTTCAATGTTGATATAGCGGCCCTCTACAAAAATCTGTACAGTAGCACCCATACAAATCACGCGCGCGGTCGTTATGCAGCTTGTAAAGGATTCAAAGACTATGCCTGAGTTGGTCCTTAGTTCTATTAGGCCTGTTGTTAGTTTTACTATTTTCATTTATCCTAGTAGGTTAATTAGTTTATCATATAAATCTGCATTCGACACAGGTGCAACGGCATTTATTGTGTCTATTTGAAGCGTTTCGCCTGCTCCGTTATAGGTAACTGCCCAACTCTGCCCGCTTCTGTCTTCTACTCTCACAAAACTTTCATCTGCTGCGAGCTGAAACGAAATTATGTTTTTATGAAAAGTAGCTTTTTTGTAAGGCGCCACTAATCCCGCGTAAACCCCAAAATCTACATGTATAATGTTTGCCGTGTCTGTTACTGTTATGAACGCCATGTTACTGTTTATCGTTTAAGTTTAGAGAACCAAAAAACGTTTCTGAAGCACCTGTAAGCCTGCGAACTGCAATAACAATAATGTCAGAACCTTGCAATTTTATGTCGCTTAAATCGCCTTCAAACTGTCCGCCCTGATTGCCTTGTGCTGCCGAAAAAGACCTTAAAACTGTCCCTCCTGTTACAGTGCTTGAATTCGTTTTTGTAGCGTCAAAATCAATCGAACTACCTGAAAGCGCAGTCCACGACAGCGCAACGCCAGAAATTGTCGGATTTAGTATAACTTGTACATTGTATGCAGATGTACTTGTACACATTATTGTAAAGTCTCGAAGCGTTACAATAGAGTCGGGGAAAGACGCATTTAACCGGATTGCAAACAACGCACGCAAAGTAGATGCATTCCCTGTTATCAAGGGTGTTGTACCTCTATCGATTGCGAACGGTTCGCCTAAATCTTCAGCTGAAAAAACAACCGGCAAAGGATTAGGACTAATTACATTCACATCAATAGGGCCAACTATCCCACCACTATCCACTACAAAAAAAAACTCACTCAACAACGCTGCTAAATCTGTGTTAGAACCCGCAAACGGGACTTCGGCAGCGGGCAAAACCTGAGTCGCTGCAACATCAACAGCCGCAACACCAAAAACAGGATAACCATCTTGCAAAATCTGAATAGCTGAACTACCCACAATCTGAACACGCACCCCAATATCTTGTATAAATTGGAATACATTACCCGAATTATCGGTTAAGTTAACATTTTCGTTTTCGAGCTTTACGAATTTCATGGCAGTATTATTTCAGAGTCGCCCCCAATTATAGTTGTAAATTTAAAACAGTCATAGATACCCGACAACCACACATCTCCATTCGGGTCTAAAATTTGTGCGATATAGGTATAATTTTCATTCAAAGCAGGCAATTGGAAACGTATCGGTTGGCCCACTGAAATATCATTATACACCCGAGTATTACGACGACCGAAACCTAATACGATTGTATATTCGCCATCTTCCCCAATACCCGCAGTTTGGCCCGTATCGAACACGAGTTCGCATGGCTCAAAGCATCCAAGCTCTAATGTATTTTCGCAGCAAGGGCAACAGTTAGCCATATTAACAGATTTTGTACTCGACACATTTATCCGAGTATGTATATTGAAATTGTAAGTTAAAATCTACGGACACGACCTGTAATCCTGATTGTAATGTTGTCGCATCTTTCCCCGTTTCGGCTACATACACCTCCCAAGGCACAGCACTAAAACTAGATGGTAGCGCACGCGCGTCCGTAACTTGATACGGTTTTGCAACGTCCGTTAAATTAGTCGTAAACAAAGCGAATTTGAACGCCTCGACTAATGTTTTCGGGTCCTGGCATCGATGAACGGCTACCAACTTAAACGGAATCCGTGTAAGTATTTCAGTTCCACAAGAACCCCGACGTGCATTCGCTGCCGTTACTGGTACATCAACAGGCGTTCCGTTTTGCCGGATATAGAAGTAACTACCTTTTGTATCATCAAGGCCTAAAAATTCACGTTCACCGGAAGCGGATAGGGCCAACGATACGACCTGACCTTTGATGTCTTTGATAGCAATGCCGGAACCGGTCAAGCCATTGCCTAACTCAGCAATGATTTGGTTTATGATTTCGGTTATGATTGTTTGTGCTATCTGCATTATAGTATTGAGTCTAAAATTTCCCTTAATTCAATTGCTGCGGATCTTAGTCCGAGTTCGCGTTCATCATCCGATACACCCGAAATGTCAGCCCCAAAACGACGCTCATTCGCTGTCATTTTTTCGGCTTCAAAATCGTTGGTGTATCGGATATAAGCTGTTCCGGATTCTTCAACAACTTGAACTGAACGCTCTAAACTTCCTGAAAAATTCAAATCTACGGTTGAGTTTTGACGGCCTGTTTTCTGTCTTAATTCCGAATATCCACCTGACAAATATTTAGTCTTATGGTTCTTTCCGTTCTTGAAAACCCTTTGACCGTTCTTACCCTCAGGCGTTATTCCACTTGCAGCAACACCTATTAACGCATTCGGATTTTGATAAAACGGATTAGTCGAATATTGCCCAATTGGTGAGCCTCCAGTCGTCAAACCATCCGTAAAAATCCTAGTCTTATACTCAGGAATAACCGCAAACGCCGCCGCAATAGAAACCCGTTCGGCTGTCGATTCATCGGAAACCACAGCTTGCAGAATTTGAAGGCGTTGTTTTAGGTTTTCAAGGCTCATAATCCTCTAAAATATTGATGTACTTTATAAAAGCAAGGAGCGCACCCCATTCCCAAATGCTTATTATTTGGATTAGAATTATACCTATAAAAAGCGTCTCTCCAATGAGTCATTTTTCGTTGGTTTAAGAGCTGCATAATAGTCCTAGGGTTATACTGCTTTAAATCAGCATCTAAAAGCTCGAATAGTTTTTTGTCGGTTTTAGTCGGTTGTATCATTACGGTATCATTGCATTGCCCACAATCCGACCTTTGCAATTATAGCAATATTTGTCGGTTTTCATCAATTGAATAATCGCATCAATATCTAAATTAAGATAATCAATGCTCATTCCCTCCCAATCTTTTTGTTTAGTAGTCGCCCACTCTTCGCCGTGGGTCTTAAAAATATTCAAACGGTTGTTAGGTGATACCCACTCTTTTGCAATTTCAGCAGCGAGCTGATACAAGATAGCGAGTTTAACGCCCTGTCTTGTTAGGTATTGGCATAGAATATCAACATCGGTGCAATCTAAGGACATGCAAGCCCCCAAATAACCCACAGTTGAAATATTAGTACCGCTCCATCCTTGAACCTTCAAATATTTTGATTCTTGAACACAAGGTACGCACGATGTCGAAGCATTGCATGCGTATTGATATAGACTTAGGTTTGTACTATCAGCCGTAATCAATATATTTTGTTCCCGAAAATGTTGACGAACTGACACTACGTGCTCAAAATCGGCTATCGTAGTAAACGGAAAAGACCAAAGCATATTACCGCTTAGGTCTGATATTTTTAAGGTCGTAGCGCCTGAATTTACGGATTTGATTTTGATTGATTCAACCCAAATCGCTGCCGATTGAGACCCTAGCCATTGTTGACTTACGAATAACCCTTTGTCCGCTGCAACAGGTGAATCGAATGCAGTTGTTACCGCACACGAATTTGAGATTTTGCCCTTACTGTTTAGCTCGAGCCCACGCATTGCCAATAATCCACGCAAACGAGTTTCGACGATAATGCCGGCAAAGTTTAATTTTTCGGCTACTAATTTAGTCGCTGTCTGTAATTTTTCGGGTGTAATCGCTGCAATATTCTCAACGCCCATACCTTCAACTAATTCGAGATATAACCCCGAAGTCGGCACAGGTGCCGGACTGCCATTGCATCCGTCACGAAGTAGAATATAATCTAGCAGGCAATTAGTCATTATCTTCGTTTAATTCGATTATTGGTTCTTCAATTGGCTCAAAAACAAGGTCTTTGGATTTGCTTTTCTTCGGTTTCTCAATTACGGGTTCCTCGGCTACTGCCTCACGTTTTTCGGGTTCAATGCCTGCAACTGATTCAATAAACAAAACCCCGTTGGCATACTTGACCGTTTCCGGCCATTGGCGTTTTTGCATTGCTTTTTTGACTAATGTATCCGCATACTTAGTACCTAGTTCAAAGCTCCGATTTTTTATTTCTCCGATTCTGCAAGAAGACATCGTACCGGCTTTAATCTGCTCAAATTCTTTGAAATCATTACAAACCTTAACCCTGAACGTAGGGCGAGCCCCCGCACGGATTAAATTAACCGCTTGTTTTAGTTCCGGTTTTAGTTTTTCAAGTGTTGAATACATACTTATATTTTAAAAAGGGGCGATACTAGACCGCCCCTTGAATTATGCAAAAAACGACTAAGCAATTGGTGAGATAGGAATAACCAAAGGTTGAGACCATTGTACTCCATAACTCAACGTACCATCTAATCCGACTGAGAAATATTTCGGTAACGTAGTTGAAAGCGTGCGACCGTTTGCAGCTCCTTGTGATTGATCTACTGATAACCAGTAGAAACCAGTAGGTAAGCTAAACGGAGCTAAACCACCGACGCCACTTACAGACGATGTTACTTCTTGCGTTAATGCTTCATCAGCATAAACTTTCAAGTAAACATCAGGTAAACCAACTTCACCGCCATCTAAAAGGTCGTTATTGTTGGTATCTTCAAATGCCGTAAAGTTAAAAGCAAATGATTCCGGGCAAACAGGTGAATCACCGTTTGCTGTGTCCGTACATCCACTCGAATCCGCTAAGGATTGGATGATAGCCCCACCCTCGCTAACTTCGGCAAAGAACTCGCCAAATGTACCGTAGAAGTTCGCAGTTGTAACCGCGTCGCTAGGTGCACCCGTACCAAGGCTTGTACCTCCAACTGACCAACCTAAAGTACTAATAGTAGCACCGTTTGAAGGTGTTGAAGTGTCAGTGATGTGAATGAAATTATCGGTAGTCATTGCCAACTCAACATCAGCGCTCGCAGCACTTACGATGTCGATTTTGATAATCGTACCGTTTGTGAATACATTCACAATTGTAGTCGAAGCTGAGAAACGAGCCGATACAGCAACAACGCCGTAAACATCTCCTAATTTTTCAATCAGTTTCGCAGTAAACGCAGCACTACCAGCCGAATCGGTCAAGTCATAAGACCCACCCAAGTTGATAGCAGCACCTCCGTTTACTTGGAATGCAACAGCATCTGTTAGTGATAAAGTTGCCGTGTGACGGTTGTACTCGCTACAATCAGCTACATAAGAAGCATCACAAACGATTTCACATTCCTCGTAACCATTGCAAAGTGGGTCAATCGGTGCTTTTTCAAGAACTTGACCACAGGCCGGAGCTAAGTCACAGTATGCAGTATCAGCGCAAACGGCTTCGTAAACAAATACGTCTTTCATGCCTTCGTATTGGCAATCATCAGTCCAGCAATCAGGCATACCGAAAACATCAAACCCGATGCTCAATTGCATGGTGTATTTGATTTCGTCAGCACAAACGTTTTTGCTGATAACAATGTCGTGAGTCAATCCGTAGAACGGGTCAGGGATAGTATTGCGAGATTGTAACTCAGAATTGAGCGCAAATTGACCAACGTTACGAACGTAAGTTGCTAATTGAACCGCACCCGGAGCCATAGCCAAAACCTTATTAGGACCACCCAAAGCGATACCGATATTGGTATCAATATAGAAGGATTCCATGATTTGTTGCAATTGTGGATTGAAGCCCAATTCATTACAACAAGTAATGCTTTTAGCCATTCGCCAATCATCGTAAAGGTTAGCACCTACGATAACAAACGGCTGCCCGATTTGGCTTTCCAAATAGTCGCGGCGTAAGATTGAAGCACCAACAACCGAAACCGTTTGACCGTCAGCACGGAACAAAGGCAGGTCTTTTTGAGAAACAACAGGGTCGTTACAATCGCAACGTTTGAAGTTACCGACACGCTCTTTGGCGATAATGCCGACAATCAATTGTTCGATTTCATTCAAATAATTGATAAGGGCATTGGTGAACACGTGGTTTTGATAATCCACGCGACCTTCTTCGATACAACGCAAAAGCGCATCGTCAATCGTTATCGGTTGAGATGTGTGGCGGAAACGGACAATAAGGTCGTCCGATAAAGGCGCGACAGAATCAACACCCGGATTACAGTATTCAGGGCCTTCATTCGTAAGAATTGGGGCTTTTTTCGTAATAGGGTTGAACTTACGATTTACAATGTACGCTTTACCGTCATTTTTGTTAATCATTTGAACGTCGCCCAAACGTACAGTTCCCGCGTTAATCCACGCCGGAGTTGTAAGCAATTGCAATAAGCCGTTCCCGTAAGAAGGTCGCCCACGGTCACCGACCAATGTCATTATATTTTCGCTTATTACCTTATAGGCTTCAGCAGTAGTAATATTCATTTTTGAACTATTTTTAGATTCGTAGAAATAATTTAGGTTCGTTATTAGCTCGCTAACGTGGGCGCGGGTTACTGCCTTACGGCCTTGTGAGAGGTTGTTAATATATACGTTGTAAATCTGAAATATATTTATAATTTCAAGACTTATTTATTTAGCTGTGCTTTGATGAAATTAGGATGCACTTTGAGGTCTCCCTTATCATTCGTAAAACTAAGCGGAGTTTTGTCACCGGCACCGGCATTAGATTCCTTTTTGAAGGCGTTCTCAGCCGCTACGATTTCAAAGAATGCGTTGATGTCTAAATTTTGGGTTTGTTTGTTCGGATTCGGGATTCGGGCCCCATCTTTTACAAGCCAAATTTTACCGTTAGCGCTATCAAATTCGGGTTTGTATCCCTTTTCTTGGAGCTCCATTTTGAACACAGCTAACATTGCTTTTTTGTCCAATCTTGGATTCTCAAAGCTATTAACTAGACCACTTACCGACTTGTCAAAAACTTGCATTTGCTCTTTTTGCTGATAGCTCGTTTTGATGTTGTTGATTTCGCCTTGAAGCTCAGCTTCTCTTTTTTCTAAAACCGCGTTTGAATCTTCGAGCTGCTTAGTCAATTGAGCGACCAAAGTGCCGTCGTTGTTTTTGATTGCTTCGAGTTGTTGAGCTTGTATTGTTTTGATTTTCTTTACGATTGCATCTTTACGCTTAGCGCCTTCAACTCCATCGAACTCTTTGATGTCGATTCCAAACTCTTTAGTAAAGAAAGCTTCAGTCGATCCATAAGCCTTAGCAATTTCTTCGCCACGAATTCTAGATTCTAATTCGCTGCTAATCCGAGTTTTAATGTTGTTTTCATACTCAGATAGGTGCGATTGTGCAAACTCTTTCGGGTCTAATTCGCCCGCTTCAATTTTAGTTAGTGCGTCGGCATCAATGCCGAACGCTTCTACAAGTGCTTTTAACTTTTCCATAGTCGTTAGTCGTTTAAAAAGTTGTTAAAAAATGATTTATTTACGTCCGCAGCTACTGCAACCGGATTTCTTTTTTTTCTTTGGTTCGTTTACGGATAATTCCATTGATCGCGCTTGCGGCTCATCTTGAATGGTCACCAGTATCGTTTCTAATACCTCCCATTGTTTCGTAAGCAGATAGTTACTTAAATCGGCTTGTGTGACAACCATCGTTTCGTTGGTGCCGATTTTCTTAATTTTAATATCAAATCTTGTTGCCATTGCTTTATTTTTTAGTCAAATATACACTACTACGCACGGGCCATGCCGTATGTCTGCAATTATAGCCGCCCCTATTTATAGGCCATGTATCTTCAGTTGTGCCTTCAATAAATCCGGTACCGTTATTTTCAGCCCACTTTATTTCTTCTTTCAAATCCGTTTTTAGTATCAGGCCTTTTTTTGTGTTCTTACTATAATTAACCCACCGTTCGCATTGCGGGCGCGAGTCCTTAATCAAACTACCCTGATAGATATAAGCATCGAACTCGAATATATTACTGATAGCTGCATTAACGCTGCCTTGGTACTGTCCGAGTGCGTCACGGCTGCCCTGTAAAGCTAATTTCTTAATCAGGCCCTGGCTCTTATCGGTAGTCAACAACTGAGCCCGTAGCGCTTCAATCGTTTGGGTCAAAGACGCGCCCTGACTAACTGCCGAAAACAATTGAGCCCGAACAGGATTGATAATTACGGTTGCCATCCCTTGCTTAGTTAGGTTGTTGATCGTGTTTTCAATAGCCGCTCGTTGCTGAATCGTATATTGTTTTTTAGCCTTTGGGTCAGTCGGGTTTATTCCGGATAGTTCTTTGTGCAATTCGGACATGGTAGAAGTAATCTTCGGATACGCTTTTAAGAACTCTTTTACCGATTTGGTATATCCCGACCGAATTTGAAAACGTTCGATAGCCGCTTCAAATCCCGCTAATCGTTTTAGGTTCGATTCGCTTCGTATAATAGTACCACCCGAATCCCTAAATTTAGACACCCACTCGACAACAAGCTTAGCGAACTTCGGCTCAATACGGTTCATTTGAGCCGTTAGCTTAGTTAGTGCTTTGTCTATAATTTTGTTGATGTCGTTTATATCTGCCACAGGTTACAATTCAGGGTCATCATTCAAATCAATATCCTCCATATCTTCAATATTCACGCTGCCTAAGTTTTCGATAAGCTTATTCAAATAAGTATCAATCTTAGTACGAATACTAGCGAACGTTTCGACAGGGGCCTCAAACAAATTCAACTGATTAGAATAGTATAAGTCCGAAACGGCCTGATAAACGTAGTTAGCCTTAATAATATCGCCTTTTACGATTGTCCCGGATGCTAACCGTTCGTTTAATTCTGCACTTGTGTAGAGTACGAATATTGTATAATCAACACAAATTTCAGCGAGTTTTCGCGCGATTTTATCTTGTGCGTAACGCTCATTGACCAATCGTAAGAACGCTTCCAAACGAATTGAATCCGGCATTCCCTCCTGAGTGCTTTTGAACTCGGCCATCAATTCGACTTCGGTTTTGAGGTCGAAAGATACCGGCTCGTTTACGGTTACATTTGATTCGTAGTCCATAAACCGAATAGCCTGCACAATCTGCAAGAAGTGGCGATAATGGCCGTACATGGCCGTGCTTATCTTCGCGACTTCGATGTATTCCGGCTCCCTATCCATTTCTTTTGCCACACCCGATTGAGCAGATAGCAAAGAACGGTTGATGTTTAGCACCTGTTCGGCCTTGGTTAATGCCGATTCCGATTTGGTGTTAACGATTTGGATAATGCCCGGGTCAGGTGAATAGTATTTGATTGGGTCTTGGAAAACGTGGGTATCTTCGGGGCCGATAGTTTTTGTTGATTCTACTAAATTGTAAATACCAAGCGCACTAAATGCTAATTTCTTACCCCTTCCACCGCAGCTTTTACAGCCTGATTCAATGTCTTTATCTTGGTCATAAATCTTACCTCTACCTAAACAAGTTGTACATTCAATCCCCTCCGTAAACCGCAAAGGAAACGCGCTAGAAGTCATTATCGACTTTTCCTGATTATCATAAACCGCCGCGTCGTTTAGATATGGAACCGCTGCCGAAAAATCAGATTGAAAAACAATGTATTGATGCCCTTGATTGTCATAAAACGGAACCGCACGGCCACCTAAAGTGAACCAAGGCCGTTTGCCTGAGTTGTGATAATAAATAGGTGTCAATACCCCTTCAACGATTTCACCGTAAAACTCATCCGTGATGATATAATAAGTATTATTAGTGGATGCAATTAAGGGCGATTGATATTTCGGTGCAATAGTGCCTTTATAAATAAGCATAGGCACATCAGGGTCATTGAAAACGATACGACTTGATGGGATGATATTAAATTCAACATCAACCTTTACATTATCTTCTTCGATACCGCGTCCGTTAGGTATCACAACACCGACCGCATTAGGGTCTAATACCCGATACGGTAAGATTACATCAAAAAAGTACGAAAACACATCCTTATCCATATAGGACGCGTTTTCGTACCATTGTTGCATGTTCTCATTTTCAAAGTAAACACTATGTTTTGAACTACTCAAAAGACGTAGCAACTCAGTTGTAGCTTTCACCACCGGAGACATAGTTTTAGCGCTATAAATACCTTTTCGATATTCAGCGATTGCAGGGTCTTCGTTCGGAAATGCTTTTTCTAATGCCGTTGGAATATTGCCATAGAAATGCGGCTCAATCGCGTGCTTAATGTCAGCCCATTCCTTTTTAAATGGGTGCTTAGGCAGCGAATTGAATGTATATCCTAATCTAGCAAAGAATGCTTCTACGTCTCTTGGGTTCATACTATTATGTTACGGTAATTTCAAGGGTTCCGGTTACGCCGCTAGCATCGTCAGCCGTAGCGACAACGGTAACAGTTCCGACAGTTCCTCCAGTCAATAATCCGGCTGCGTCAATCGAAGCGGTTCCTGTTCCCGGCACAACTGACCACGTCACAGTTTGTAGCGTTGCATTAGCAGGCACAATCAAGGCGCTCATTTGCAAATCTGGTGCAGCGGCCACAGTAGTCGCACCACCGGCACCAGATACGGTAATAGTTTCGACCCAACAAACGGTTGCTAAGCTAGATAAGAAGTCGAGTAAAACTTGGTAGAAATAACCCGGCGTTTCTTTGAAAGTGAAAACGGTAACCCATTTGAAGTCATCCTCATTTGTTTGAGGTGCTTCGGGTGCACCTTTTATGCTTACGTTCGAGTAAAAACCGTCCGTCTCACCGATTAAGCGAAGGTCACAGGTAATGAACCCAAATTCATATTTGCCACGATTCTCAACACGATTGAAGAAGTTGTACAAATCATCAATCGAGAAATTTACGTCATTCTCGACATCTTCGAGCGTAACCTCCCTTACTTGCTTAACTACTTCGTTTTCCACACAGCTCCCGCGTGCTTTTTCGGTATAGTTAGGTGTCGGCATTTGCCCCAAAATACGGCTTCCATTGATGCGTAAGATTACATCTTTGTTCGCAATAGCCGTAATCCATTCGGCCTCGGAGGTTACGTTCGTAAACGTGTACGTACATTTCTTAGCCGCGAAACCGATAATACCACCCGGAAAGACGGTTGTATCGCAGGGGTCACACAGATAGTTAGGTGCATCATCATCGCCAACGCAAGGCGGGCACACACCAAAAACACCCATAGTAGGCATTAGATATATTAATTTCTTCATTAGAAGTTACATTTTTTGTTGTCAATAAAACAAAGTTTTTGGAATGTAATGTCAAGCGGAAAAGCTCGATAATCATCAGGCTTATCGGTAAGCTCAAAATTTATGTACTCGATACCGTCAACGGTTACGCTTCTACCTCTCACAGCTTGGGCGATACGCCGAAAGTAGTACGGAGGAACTAATCCCGATATAATCTTAAAATTATCAAAGTTTTTACGTGAAATTACCACGTCCCTATCATTAGTTTCAACACTATCAGCGATACCGTTTTGCTCGACCTCTCCAAATACTCGCAAACTGTTGTAAAACGCTATTGTTGAATTTCCTAATGTATTATCTAAAGACTGATAATAGTTTCTATTACAGTCAAAATTTCCGTATGTAGATTCAATCTTGGTCGTGATGTCGCATTCGTGAACCTCCTTAAATTCGTCAGTCCAAATTGGGGGCACGACTATTATTCCCCCTACTTCGTAATAAGTTATTCTCAAACGGAAGCACTTTAATTCATCAGGCAATAAGCCTGTATTTACGAACCAAGTTTGAACGCTGCCCGTTGATTCTGAATACCCGACCCAATAATCAGAACAAAAATCATCGGCAATATTAGAAAAAACATTACCGTCAGCATCAATCAACTCGATTTGTACGTAATAATTAATGGGTGAGACCAAAGATCGAATGCCTGCCGTTATCGTTTCCGGTGATGCGTTGAAATTATCCGTAAACCGCGTTTGAAAAGGCAATATATCACCTTTGACATACGGCTGATAGAACGGGCTTACACCCTGACACAGATTGCAGTTCCAACCGTCCGTCTCATTGCTCATAAAAGCAGGGTCGAGCACAGGACACTCATAACGAATCGGCACGTCCGCATGGCGCGAATATGTCAAAGCAGAGCCCAAAACGGGAGTTATAGGATAGATTACTGTTATCATTACTTACTATACGTTTGTAAAATGAAAAATATTTAAAAATAAATGTTCTAAATATTAGGAAATATAAAAAATAGTTGTAATTTTACATCCAGGCGGGCGAAACGTACCGCATCACAATCAAAAAAATGTAGTTATGAGCCGATACAAAAAATTATTCGACTACCTAGAAACAGAACTAAACGCAAT
>Ga0114918_10001319_pt1 | contig 22166 bp, 21 predicted proteins | sample LantaG_FD_87015 | JGI IMG/M metagenome (GOLD analysis project Ga0114918, IMG submission 87015) | Deep subsurface microbial communities from Baltic Sea to uncover new lineages of life (NeLLi) - Landsort_02402 metaG | ecosystem: Environmental > Aquatic > Marine > Oceanic > Sediment | place... | reverse complement strand
CTCTCTCTCTCTCTCTCTCTCTCTCTCTCTCTCTCTCTCTCTCTCTCTCTCTCTCTCTCTCTCTCTCTCTCTCTCTCTCTCTCTCTCTCCCCGTGGTTAAAAAATGGAAACCTTTTTTGTTGTTGCGTTTTTTTGCTGTTCTCTCCCCGGCGAAGCTCCCCCCCTCCATATTAACGAATGTGGTGCGGTGTTGTTTGGTGTTTTGTATATGAAAGAAGAAAGAAGAAAGAAAGAAAGAAAGAAAGAAGAAAGAAGAAAGAAAGAAAGAAAAAAGAAAAAAGAAAAAAAGGAGTTAACGGCGCGCGAGAAGAAAAGAAGAAAAAAAGTTTTCTCTCCCTCTCCTCTCTCTCGCTCGCTCGCGCGCACGCTCTCTCCTTCTCTCTCTCTCCCTCCCTCCCTCCGCTCCTCCAAAATCCCAGAAGTCAGCCCCCGCGGAATGGTAAAAGGAAAAAAAAGTGAAGCGCTTTTTTTGTGGTGTGTGGAAATGTTCTCAACTTTGGAAGAAGAAGGAAAATGGGGGACGAAGAAAAGAGGAATTCCGTAAATGAAAAAAAAAACGGGACAAAGGGTTTGTTATTTTCCTTTTCGTGCGTGCGCGCGCGCGCAACGCGGGCAAAGCAGACTGATCCAGGACCGTGCAATGTTTCCTCCGTCCTCTTGCAAGAGTCACGGAGGAGATCCAAGAGCTGCGACGAGCTCACGCGCGTGTGACGACGACGACGACGAAGAGGGATTTTTTTCCCTCGAGAAAAAAAAGTTTCTTTTTCTCTCAAGAAAAAAGAAGTCTTCACGGCCGCGAAAGGCAGAAAGGTCTTCAGCAACCCCAAGGCGGCGGCGGTTGTCGTTGTTTGTTTTGCTTGTTTTGTTCGCGTTTGTTGAGTCAGAAGATAGCGAATGGAAGGGGGGGGGGAGGGGGAAGTAAAGGTGGCGGGAACGAGAAGATGAAAAAAAGAGCTCTTGTCGACATCTTCTTCTTCTCTTCTCTCTTTCAGTCCCTCCGGCGCTTGGCGCCCCTCGGGGCCGTCTCCGCGGCCGAAACGGGCGACCGCGCGGCCTCGAGCCGCCTCGTCGTCGCGTCGAAGGCCGCGGCGGCGCGGAGCTGCTGCTCCTGGCGCTCCTCCTCGAGGAGCTCCCGCTCTTGCTGCTCGCGCTCGTGCTGCTGCTGCTGCCCTCTCTCGGCAGCGACGGCGGCAGAGGCAGAGGCGGCGGCCGCGGCGGCTGCTGCGGAAGCGGAAGCGATCGCGGCGGCGGCGGTGCCCCCGCCGCGGACGCTCGCCCCGGTGCCGTCGTTGGCGGCGGCGGCGGCGGCGGCGGCGGCGCCCTCGCCGGCGTCCCCGGCGTCGCCGTCGGCAAACCGCGCCTGCAGCACCAGCGGGTTCTCGGGAGCCGTCGCCGCCGGGGGGGGAGGAGGAGGAGGGTCCAGAGGCGCCGGGGGAGCCTCCTCGAAGGTGAGCTCGAAGGCCTCTGCGAGGGCGGCAGAAGAAGGGCGAGGAGGAGGAGGAGGAGGAGGAGGAGGAGGAGGGGCGAGCTCTTGCTGCTGCTGCTGCTGCTCTTGTTTCTCTTCTTCGCCGCCGCCGTCCTTCCTCCCTTCTTCTTCCCTTCCGCCTCCCTCTCCTCTCGCGGCGGCTGCCAGCAGCGCCTCCAGCTCCCCGACAGCCGGCAGCGCCGCTCCGGCCGAAGCCCTCACCTGGAACATATCCAGCGCGGCCCCGGCCCCCTGGTCGGTAGACACCGCTGCCCGCGCGACGCTGAGGCCCGACGCGTGCAGCGCGCCCGACAGATCCCGAAGCAGCGCGGGCCGGTCGGGCGCGACGACGCGGACGTAGAGCACCCCTGGGCCGCCTCTCTTGACGCCCACGCTGACGTTTCCCCCGCCGTCGGCGGTGATGCCGGCGGAGGCGGCGGCCTCGGCGACCAGCGCGTCGTCGCGGCCGGTGCCGCCTCCGGTGTTGGTGTTGGTGTTGCCGCCGCCGCCAAAGGCGTTGCCGAGGTCGCCGTCGTCGTTTCGCTCTTCTCGACCTCCTCCTTGTTGCCTCGTGTTCCCCGCCCCGCCCGACTCCGAGGCCGCGGCCAGTAATTCTTTCAGCTTGATTACGGCGTCGGCGAGGACGGCGTGCTTGGCCCTCTTGGCGGACGCCTCCGAGGAGGAGGCGTTGTTGTTGTTGTTGGCGGTGTTGTTTGCTCCGCCTCCGTTGCCGTCGCCGCTGCTCGCAGATGGGCCGGCGCCGCGAAGGAGCCTCCCGCTGCCTCCTCCCGCTCCCGCCGCCGCAGCAGCAGCCTGCTGCTGCTGCTGCCGCGACGAGGACGACGGCCGCGGCGGCCTCTGCGGCGGCACCAGCTCGCGAAACTCCTCGATAAGCTGGTTGACCCGCTCGCGCCGGAGGCGCTCCACGTTCGAGTGGCGCGCGTTTTTCGGGCCCGCCGCCGCTCCTCGAGCCGCGTTGCTGTTGTTGTTGTTGTTGTTCTGGTTCGCGCCTCCGCTTCCTCCTCCGCGCCTGGCGTTGGTGCCGCCCGTGGTGGTGGTCTTGCCTGGTTTTGTGTAGGTAGTAGTGTTGGTGGTTTTGGGAAAAAAGAAAGAAAGAGGTTGTTGTGAGCTTCTCTCTCTCGGCGCGTTTTTGTTTCGATTGAAAGCCAAGCTTTCTTTTTTCTTCTTCTCTTCCCGCGCCGCCATTCCCCCATCCCACCCCTCGCAGCCTCGACTCACCCGAGTTCCCACGCGTGGAGGTCGAGCCCGAGCGCTGGTCGCCCTTGGAGGCGTCTCTCTGGATGGCCTGCTGCTGCTGCGGCGGCGGCGAAGAGTCGGAGCGGCGGCGTTGCTGATGATGGTGGAGATTTTCGTCGTCGTCGAGCGCCGGCGGAGGAGGAAGGACCACCTGATGCTGAGCCGGCGCCTCAGCCGCCGCCGCGGCCGCCGCCCCCGCTGCGGCGAGCTCCGCCTGCACGGGAGTCAGACCGGACACGAACGGCTCGTCGTCCAGGGCCTCGAACAGGAGCTCGTTGAGGTGCGCGCCGGCGCCGGAGGTCCTTCCGCTCGGCGGTGTCAGCCCCGCCATTCCTCTCCAATCGACGTCGCCGACGAGGGCTTTTTTTCCTTCTTCTTCTTCTCTCTCGCGCCCCTCCTCTGCCGCACTCCTGGCTCTCTCCTTCGCTCCAGCTGCGGGCACGGTCCCTCTGACCTGCGCCCGCGCTCAAGAGAGAGAGCGGAAGAAGCAGAAGAAGAGAGACGAGGAGGAGAGAGAGAGCGCCACGCAAAGAGAGAGAGAGAGACAGAGAATGGCACCTCTCTCGAGGAAGCAAAAATGTGAGCCGAAATTTCTCGACCTCGACCTCTTCGTCTCTCTTTCTCTTTCTTTCTCTCTCTCTTTCTTCTCTCAAGGGCTCTCTCTTTTTTGTCAGTCCGTTCGTTGCTCTTTTTTTTTGTTGTTGTTACACTAGGTAGAATTCTGAGAAGAGGGAGAGCAGTTGATTTTTTTCAAGTACAGGGGAGAGCATTCCGAAAAGAGAAAAGGGACAAGAGGTAAAAGAAAAAGGAAGAAGGAAGAGGAAGAAAGAAGAAAAAAGCTCTCTACTCGTCCCCCTCGTCCTCGTCCTCGAGCTGCGGCCTCGCGAATACGCGCACCAGGCCCCTGCGCACCACCGCGGCGACCCCCGAGGGAGGCAGCGTCTCCCCGTCTGCGTTCCAAGGGAGATAGGAGGAGGAGGAAGCGAAGAGAGAGGAAGAAGAAGCGGAAGCGGCGGTTGCAGCAGCGGCAACCAAGGGCTCGACGACGACAGCGCGGACCGCGACGACAGAGACCCACGGCAGCGCCGCCGCGCCGCCCTTCTTTTTCTTCTTCTTCTTCTTGCTCTTCTTTCCGCTCTTCTTCTTCCCTCCCTCGTTCTCGTCCTCCTCCTCCTCCTCCTCCTCCGCGACAGCAGCAGCAGCAGCGACAGAAACAGCGGCCGCGGCCTCCTCGACGACCCTGGCCCCGTCCCTGGAGACGGCGACCAGGAAGCGGAGGAACTGCAGGCGTGAGCAGGCGCGGACTCGGACGAGCGACGCGAGCCCGTCGGCCATCGCGCGGTCCGGGGCGATGCCGCTGGCGGACCTGTCGGAGCGGCAGGGGAGGCAGGCGAGGAGCACCGCGGAGAAGGAGCCCTCGACGGTCTTCCACTCGGAGGAAGCGGAGGAGGAGGAGGTTGTGGTTGGGGTTGGGTTCGGAGAAGAGGAAGCTTGTTGCAGGGCGAAGGCGCTCCCGACAGCCCCTGGAAGCAGGGGACCCCCCGCGGGCGTGCGCGGCGCGCTCGCCCCGTCGACAAGCTCGCCCTCGCCGCCGCTCTCGGCCTCGTCCTCGGCGACAGCGGGCAGATAGCGGATCCGGAGCGTGTACTTCTTCAAGAGGGCGAGTGTGAAGAAGCCGGCGATGCAATAGCGAGCGGGCCCCAGCCAGCGCATCTTTTCTGATAACGCTAACAAGTCCCCGAAGTAGCCGCAGGAGGCCATGCAGGCCGCCGCGCGAGGGGCCCAGAGGGGTTGTTCCGAGGCGACAGAGGGAGGGGGAGGAAGGGGCGCGGGGGCGGGGGCGGCAGCAGCAGCAGCAGAAGAAGAAGAAGAAGAAGAGCTGTTGTTGCCTTTCCCGCTCTTCTTCAAAAAGCTCGAGGAGGAAACCGCCGCGCCCCTCGGGGTCAGCGGCGACCTCCCGGCCGCCTCTCTCCCCGCGTCCTCCTCCTCCTCTTCCTCCTCCGAGGAGGCCGTGGGGGAAGAACGAGGCGGGGAAAGAGCTGCTGCTGCTGCTGCTTTTTGCTCTTGCTCTTTCTTCTTCTGCTGCTGCTGCTGCTCTCTCAGCAGCTGCAGCTCCGGCAGCACGGGGCCCAATGCGAGGACGTCGAGCCTCGCTCCGTCGCCCAGCGCGACGTGCAGCGCCGCGGCGGCCGGGCAGCGTGTGCCGTGGATCGACCAGGCGAGGGCGTCGGTCGAGCCCGCCGGGATGTGGCCGAGGCGGAGGCGGGAGGCCTCGAGGGCGCGGAGGGAAGAAGAGGTCGACGGATTCGGATTCGAATCTGATGTCGATCCCGCTGCTCCCCCTCCGAAGCGGATCGCAAGCAGCCCGTTCAGCGCCTCCTGGAACAGCCCGTCCCCTCCGACGACCACGACGCCGTCCAGCGACCTCAGCTTTTCCAAACTCAGGCCGCGGACGACTCTCTCGGCGTGGCCAGCGCTGTCGGTCTCCAGCACCTCGCATCGGATTTTGGAGATTCCAACGAGCAGCGGCTGCGCGACGCGGGACCAGACGCCCCTCGCCGCGCCCTTCACTCCCCCGTAGGGGTTGAGCAGCACCAGCAGCGCCCTGGGACGCCTCTTACTCCCCGCGTTCGACGCCGCCGCCGAAGCGCGGATGGACCTCGCCCAGGCCCTGGCCGCGCGCGGACTCGGGGCGAGCAGCGAGATGACGCGCGGCCTCCAGTCGCCGAGCCGGCGTCCTTTCGACACGGTGTGCACCCGGACGAGCCACGGGCCCCTGCCGTGCGGAGAAGCCGTCACTGCTGCGGCACAGTTGCGGAGGAAGGAGAGGGGGGAGGAAGAGAGCGACGGTTTCTTGCTGTTGCGAAGCAGGGCCTCGGCGCCGAGGATGTCGGCAAAGGGCAGCAGTGGCGGCAGCAGGAGCGACGACGACGACGACGACGACGACGACGACGACGACGACGACGACGACGACGACGACGACGACGACGACGACGACGACGACGAAGAGGTTGCGGTTGCGGCTGAAGGAGACGAAGAAAGGCCAGCTGCTGCTCTGCCTCCGCCCTTGGTCGAGAACGCGATGCCTCCCTCCGTCAGGGTCGCCACCGCCGGTGCGCGGCGCTGCTTGGCCCGTCTCTGGAACCGAGGCGGAGGAGGAGGAGGAGGGGGGACGGCGACATACTCTCGCTGCGCCCTGAGCGAGAGGCGGAGCGCCGGGACGCCGCCGCTTCTTTCTCCGCTGCCTCTTCCCCTCTCTAGGTCGGGGTCTTCTCCTTCTTCTTCTTCCTCTTCTTCTTCCTCTTCGGCAGCATCTGTGATCGACGAAACCTCCTCGGAAGAAGCTGTGCCCCCACCTCCCAGGCGCTGGTGCTCGAGAAAGGGCGCTGTCGGGGACCTGGAGTGGGGGTTGAACGAGAGAAGAAAAAAGATTTTTTCGGGAAAAGTTAGGGTGAGTCGGGAGGAGCTTCTCTCGAATTCTCTCGCCTTTTCCCTCTCTCTCTCTTTCTTTTCTCTTTCTCTCGCCGTCTCCCTACTCACTCCGCGGCCCCGACCGCCGGGGCACGAGAGCGGCGAGACAAGCCCTTGGCAACCGTCGCCGCGGCGGCGGCGGAGGGCTCGTCCTCTTCCTCCTCGTCTTCGTCGCTGGTGATTCGAGCAGCGGCAACGGCGGGCATCATCATCGAGGCCGACGACGACGACGACGACGAGATCGGAGCATCATCGGCGCCCCCTCCGACTGCCCCTCCGATTCCTCCCCCTCCTCCTCCTCCCGCGGCCGCGAACAGCGCCGCCTGCAGCCTCCCGTGCTCGAGCGAGGGCTTTTTCCTGTGGCCTCCGCCTCCTCCGCTGCCGCCGGAGCCGCTGGAGCCGGAGCCGTCGGCGGGGCCGCCCCGGAAGGCCGGGGAGAGCATTTTCGGAGGAGGAAGAAAATAAACAAGGGACGAGAGAGGAGAGAAGAGATTTTGAGGAGAGGCGCGATGGCAATTTTCACTTTTCTCTCTTTTTCTCGTTCTCCTTTCCTCCCCCGCGCTTCTCTTCTCTCTCCCTCCCGTGCCTCTTCTTCTTCCCTCCCGAGCAGCTCGACACCTCGCGTCGCCCATGATCTCGCTGCGCGCCGGGAGCGGGAGCTCGGCGCTGGCGGGAGCGGCCGGTTCGAGGACGATGATGGAGGCGAAAAAGTTTCCATTTGACATTCGCTGCTCTCGCCGACCTCAACAACCTCTACACCAACCTCGACGACGACAGCGCTTCCCGCTCGACGTCTCCGCCAAGGCCACCCCGCCGCAGCCCCCGATCGTGCGCGGCGCCGGCGGCGGAGGGACCAGCCCCAGCGACGATGAAGACGGGGAGGAGGAGGAGGAGGAGGCAGAGAGGGAGCGGAGGCGGCGCTCGGGAGCGGGGAGCTCCTCCTCTTCCTCTCCGTCCTCCTCTTCGTCCTCCTCTTCGTCGCCTTTGCCGCCAAAGAGCAGGAACGACACGATGAGCCTGCAGGCCCGGGTCGCCGCCGACGTCCTCGGCGTGGTGCACCCGGCGAGGCGCAACCTGACGTTCAGCAGGGCTCTCGACGTGCGTTTTTGGGATTGGTTTTTTTTGTTCGTGAGAAGAAAAAAGGAAGAAAGAAAAAAACGGGTGAGAGGGAAAAAAAACTCACCTCTTTCGACCTCGAAATTTTAAAAATCAAAATATTTTCTCTCTTTTCCAGTCCCTCACCGCCTCTTCGCTCGAGGCCTACTGCTGCGGCTGGACCGAGTCGGACCTCGACCGGGAGCTGGCGCGGGCGCACGCCCGGGAGCGCGAGGGTGAGAGCGGTTGCTTTTTCTCTCTCTCTCTCTCTTTTTTCCCTACCCTCGAGAGAGAGAGAGAGCGAAATCTCACTTCAAAAAAAAAAAAAAAAAAAAAAAAACCACCCAGCCCCCAAACCGGCCGTCGCGGCCTCCTACGTCCTCCTCGTCTGGCTCACCGCCGAGGCCGCCGCCGAGGCCCTCGGCGGCAACGCCCGCTCGGCGCTCGGCCTCTCTCGCTGGTCGCCCGCCCCCGCCGTCTCCGAGCGCTCCCGCAGGCGCTGGGCCGGGTTCGCGAAACTGATCGTCGACGCGTACTACAAGAAGTCGTGGGCGTGGTACCCGATCGAGGCGCTGGCGCTGGAGATGAGCGCGGCGGCGCCGGCGGTGCAGCCGCGCGGGAGGAGGCGGCAGGAGAACCCGAATGCTGCGAGCGACGACGGCGACGAAGATAACTCCTTCCCTTCGTCTCCTTCGAGTGACGATCTCATCTTTGCTTCTTCGCCCGCCGACGTTGCGGAGTGGGCTCGCGTGGTCTACGCGACGCTCGATCTGCTGGGCAGGCGCGGGGAAGGGAAGAGGCGGTTTTGAGTTCGATTTTCTTTTTTCTTTTTTCGGTTTTTGAGAAGAAAAAAAAAGGAGGAGGAGAAGGACAAGAGAGGGGGAGTTTCCTGCTGGTTTTTTCGTTTTCGGCTTCTCGCGAACCAAACGAACGCGCGCTTTTTTTCCTGGACTCTCTCTTCTGTTTCTCTCTCTCTCTCTCTCTCTTTCTCTGTTTTGCATTCGTTTTTATTTCATTTCATTTTGTTTTTACAAAAGTGTAAGTTTTTTCCTCTATGAACAAAACAAAAAATCCAACTTTTTCACTCTTTCACTTTTTCCCGGCGGAAGCGGCAGCGGCGGCGGCAGCGCTGCTCGCCTTCGCCGCCACCGCCTCAAGCCAGCTCGGCAGGCTCGCGAACGCCCCCTTCGCGAAAAGGTCGTCCTCGAGTTCGGCAAGGGACCACCAGTCCTCCTCCCCGCGACGCAGCAGGTGCGAGCGGCCTGCGCGGGCCGCCGCGGCGAGGAGCGCTGAGGCGACGACGGTAGCGGAAGAAGAGGAAGAGGAAGAAGCGGCAGCGACCGCCGCCGAGGCCTTCTCCCTCGCCTCCCTGGCGGCCCTCAGGCTGGGAACCCTCGAGTACAATGAGCTCGGGACGTGGATCAGCGGCGTCGAGCGGATCCCGGTCAGAAACTCCGCCGCGGCGTCGCAGATCGGCCTTTTCGAAAAGTCGAAGCTCGACACGACGAGGCGTGGCAGCGGCGCCTTCTGCTTCCTGGAGCAGCAGCGCTGGCACTGGAGCGCGACGCAGTATTCGCAGCGGACAGATGCGGGAGGAGAAGAGGGAGAGGAAGCGGAGCGGGAGGGCGACGAAAGCAGCGAGAGCGCTGCCGCCGTCGCAGCCGTCGCCGCCGTCGCCGCCGCCGTCGCCGTCGCTCTCGCCGGGAGCCCCACTCTCTCGCCGCAGGAGGAGCAGGCGCCGCGCTGCGCCAAGAGGAGCTCCGCGTCACTCGGCGGGGGTTGCGGCACCGGGTCCGTGAGCAGGCGCATCCTCGAAGGGGGCGGTGGCGGAGAAGGCGGCGAGGAAAGAGAAGGGAAGAAGAAGGACGAGAGGAGCTGCCGGAGGACGAGGAGGAGGCGGCGCGTTTCTTCGCTTTCGCTCTCTTCGCTTTCGTCGTCTTTCTTCTTCTCGCTCGACGCCGACGCCGCCGACGCCGCCGCCAGCAAACACGCGTTCAGCCCTTCCTCCATCGCCAACCTCCGGGCGGCCACCACGGGCCCGGACAGGCGCGCCCCGCCGCGCGCGGCCTTCGAGGCCTCGAGCGCGGCCCATGCAGAGGCCCCGGGGAGAGATGAGGAAGAAGAAGAGGAAGAGGAAGAAGAGGAAGCAGCAGAAGAAGAAGACAAACGGAAGTGCTTTCTGATTTTCTCTCCGAGCGCGGCAATTTCTTTGAAGCGAACGACAGAGAGAAGGATATCATCTTCCGATCCCCCTCTTTCCCTGATCTCGTACTCGGTATGCGTGACCTCGGGCCTCCTCGCGGCCACGGAGACGGAGACGGCGCGAGGAAGAGGGAGGAGGAGGTTGAGAGTTTTCGCCGCCGTCTTCGTCGCTTTCGCAGTCGTCGTCGAGAGAGCTGCGGAAGCAACAGAGCTTCCGTTTCCTCCGCTTCCGCCCCCTTCCTTCTCGTTCAGGATCGCCGCCATCTCCTCGACCAGCTCCTGGTGCTCCTCTTCGTCCACGACGCTCGAAGGGGCGGAGGCGGAGTCCCCGGAGTCGAGGTCGCTGAGGCCTTCCTCTTCTTCGTCGTTTTTGTCTCCGTTTCTGTCGTTTTCGCCGTTTCCGTCGCCGCCGTTGCTTCGGTTGCTCCGCGCGGCCGCGGCGGCAGAGGCGACGGCCGCCACGGCCGCGGCGGTGCCCCTGGGCTGCATCAGAGAGCCCCAGAAGGAGCTGCTGCTGCTGTTGGCGGGAGCAGCAGCAGCAGGAGCAGCAGCAGCGGGAGGAGTCGGAGGCGGAGGCGGAGGCGGAGGAAGAGAAGGAGGAGTCGCCACTGCCGAGCTCCTCGCCGCCCTCGCCGCCGCCGCGGCAGAGAGGCCCCTCGCCGCCGCCGCAGAGGCAGCCGCCGCGGCGGAGCGCCCGGCGGCGAAGAAGAGGCCCGAGGAGGCCGCGAGGAGCTGCTGCTGCTGGTGAGGAGGAAGAGGAGGAGGAGGAGGAGAAGCAACAGGGGAAGGCTGCGTCCCTTCTTCTTCCTTCTCCTTTCCTTCTTCGAGGTCCTCTCGGATCTCGACCGTCACTCGCTGCCGCTCGCTCGCTTCCCCCTCGATCCTGAAAGAGACCGAAACGAGACGCTTTTCCTTCGGAGAAGTAATCTGCTTCGCTCCTCCTCCTCCGGTGGCCCACGAGGAAGCGGCGGCGACCGTCGCGGCGCCCCAGGCCCTCGCTGCCGCCGCGGAAGCTCCTGCTGCCGCTGCCGCTGCCGCCGTCGCCGTCGCCGTCGCCGTCGCCGTCGCCGTCGCCGCCGTCGTCGTCGCGGGCAGCGGAGGCAGAAGAAGAGGAAGAGGAGGCAGCTTCGCCGCGGCCACCGCCGCGGCCGCGGCCAGCCTCGCCCTGAGGTTGGAAACGCTTCCTGTGTCGGCCGGCTGCAGGGGCCTCTCCGGGACGACGCCGTCGGCTATCGTTATCCGCGAGGGGAGGGGTTGTTTCCTCCGAGAGGGAGGAGAAGAAGCTGCTTTTTTTTTCCCTCCGTCACTCGCCGCCGCTTCTTCTTCCTCCTCTTCTTCCTCCTCCTCTTCCTTCCCTTCGTTTTCGTCCAGGCCCCGTGGCGAGAGATCTCGCAGCATCCGGAACCCACGCAGCGGCGCGATGGCGGCAGCCACCTCCGCCGCGGCCTCCTTGTCCAGCGCAGGAGGAGGGACAAGAGGAGGAGAAGAAGAGGAAGAAGCATCGGAAGGAGGAGGAGGAGAGAGAAGGTAGTGCGCCGAGCAGATCTGCCGCTGCTCGGGGAGCGCGCCCGCGAGCGGCGCGAGGCCCCCTTGCAACCCGGCAGCCGAGCGGAACCAGGCCTCCTCGAATCGCATCGCCGTCTGCTGCTGTTCTTCTCGGGCGATGTCGCCGGTGCGGCCGAGCAGCAGCGGGAACGCGGCCTCCGCCGAAGAAAGAAAAGGGAGGAGGGGCGACGGAGGAGGAGGAGGAGAGGGTTTCTTGGCTGTTGCCTCTCTTTCTTTCTTTCCGCCTTCCTCTTCTTCTCCTTTCTTCTTTTCGCTTTCTCTTTCTACTATTCGCTGCTGATGCTGCTGCTGCCCGCGTAAACCTTCGCTGAAGAACGCGACCAGGGCCCGGGCGAGCGCCGAGGACTCTGCCTCGGGCACCGAGAGGCGAACCTTCGTCGTTGAGGTCGTTGAGGTTGAGGTCGAGGTCGAAGAAGCTGAAGCCGAGGCCGTCGAGCCTCTTCCTCCTATCTCGACCTCTTCCTTCTCCGACGCCTCCAGGGCCTCGCGCGCGGCCCGCTGGACGGCCGCGACGAGCTCGTCGCGGCGGGCGCGGGCGAGGGCGGAGGGAGAAGGAGGAGGCATTTTTTTCCTCGCAGGTCAACGTCGAGAGTGAGGTCGAACAACGAGCGATTGGGGAATTCAATGCAACGGTCTTTTCGCCTTGATCGAGGGCTCTCTCGCGCCTTTCAACCGGCCAGGGACCAAGAGAACAAAGCGATGGTCATGCTGAAGCAGAGGGTAGGGCGCGAGAGAGGGAGAACAAGGGAGAAGGCGGAGAGAAAAACCTCCAGTGTCGAGGTGATGCAAGATATGGAAGACGAGAGAGTGAAAAAAAGCGAGCAAGAGGGGGCGAATGGAAAAAAAAATCGAAAGGCGAAGAGCGTCGACTTTTTTTGTCTCTTCACTTTCCTCTCTCTTTTTTTCTTCAGCCCCTTGAACTCCCTTTGTCTTTTAAACCAGACAACACTCCGTAACCATGACGCAGATCAGCAAGAAGCGCAAGGTATGCCGCTCGAAGGACTTCCCATGCGTCGAAGCGAAGAGAGCAGCGGAGCGAGCGAAGCAGCAAGAGGCGAGGGGGGGGGGTCGATCAAGAAGGCCGCCGCCGTTGCCGATTGACAAACTTCGATCGGCGGCCTCCTGCTCTCTCCGTCGCCGCGGCCTTTCAAGCAGGGGCGCCTTCTTTCTCCGATCTCTTGCCGCGATGCGAAAATACCGTCGCCGATGCGTCCGATTGAAAGCGTAGCCAGAGCCAGCGAGAAGGCGTGGAGGAGAAGCAGGGGGGCGAAGCGCTGATGATGACGATTGATGGCGGCCCCAAAGCCGCCGCCGCCGCCGCCGCTCACATCTCGCCTCTCTTCCCCCTCTCTCGCGTCTCTTCCATCCGCGCTGCGCCCGCGATCTGTGCCCCGATGGCCTCTAACGTGCTCGCTCGATCGCAATGCGGGCCTGGCTTGGTCGATCAAGGGCGCCTTGCTGCACGAACGCGCCCACGGATGATGATCTCTCTCGCGCGCGTGAGTTTTTTTCCTCTCTTTCTTTTTGCTCACCCCTCTTTCGATCAATCGACCTCGAAATAAATAAAAAAATCAACTCCTCAGTTCGTCGCCGACGGCGTCTTCTACGCCGAGCTCAACGAGCTCCTGACCCGCGAGCTTGCCGAGCAGGTACGAGTCAAGGAGGTGGAGAGAGAAGATGAAGGAGAAGAGAGAGCGTGGAGAAAGAGAGAAAAGCGAGAGCGAGAGAGAATCGCCGATCTCGGAAAATCGAGCCGTCGTCGCCGCTGCTTTTTTGCTTCCCTCGACCTTTTTCACCTCACCCCAACTCTCCTCTCTCTTCCAAAACTGCCCCCTTCCTCCCCTCCAAAACCCCAGGGCTACTCCGGCGTCGAGGTCCGCGTCACCCCCATGCGCACCGAGGTCATCATCCGCGCGACGCGCACCCAGGACGTCCTGGGCGTCAAGGGGCGCCGCATCCGCGAGCTGACGGCGGCCGTCCAGAAGCGCTTCCGCTTCGCTGACGGGTCGGTGGAGCTCTACGCCGAGAAGGTCAACTCTCGCGGCCTCTGCGCGGTCGCACAGGCCGAGTCGCTGCGCTACAAGCTGCTGGGCGGGCTCGCCGTGCGCCGCGCGTGCTACGGCGTGCTGCGCTATGTTATGGAGGCCGGAGCCAAGGGCTGCGAGGTGGTTGTCTCCGGAAAGCTGAGGGCGCAGAGGGCCAAGGCGATGAAGTTCTCCGACGGGTAAGGAAGAAAAGAGGAGATTTTGGATTATTTTTTCTGTTTCTCTTGGTTTTTTATGCTTTTGGAGAGGACTGAATGGAGACGGGGCGGTAGAACGGGGCGAGCGGAGCGTAACAGGCCAAGAACGGGGCGAAACGGCGCGGAACTCGAGCGGGGAAGAAGAGAAAAGAAGCCGAAAACGAAACCGGAAAAAAAAACTCATTCCAAAAAACTCCGAATCACTAAAATTTTCAAAAAACAACTTCCACCAAAAACAGCTACATGCTCTCCGCCGGCGACCCCGTCCGCGAGTACGTCGACTCGGCCGTCCGCCACGTGCTGCTCCGCCAGGGCGTGCTCGGCATCAAGGTCAAGATCATGAAGGAGTGGGACCCCACGGGGAGGCAGGGGCCCAAGACGCCGCTGCCGGACGTCGTCACGGTGCACGCGCCCAAGGAGGACGAGTCCGGGGTCGCGCAGGTCGCCGCCGGTGCCCCCGCCGCCGCCGCCGCTGCTGCTGCGCCCGCGCCTCCGGCGACTGCTGCTGCTCCCGCGTACGCCGCGGAGCCTGCTTTCGCGTAAATGAAGAGGGAGGAATGAAAGGAGGGAGAGAGATCTTGATTTGACTTCTTTTCTTTTCCCTACTTTTCTTACCAACCTTTTTTTGCTGTGTGAAAACCTTCTGCGTTTCCTTTGTTTTTTTATTTCTTCATTTCGAAAGACCGCGGTGTGTTTTTGATTGTCTCTACCTCTCTTCCGCGCGAGCGCAGTCTTGAAAAATCTACTTGATTTTGAATTCAGTTTTGCTAAAATATTACAAATGGGAAAAGAGCTCTGTCTTTTCTCTTCTCTTTCAAGCGGCAAACTCCTCCTCGTCGCTCGCCGAGCGGCCCCCTCCTCCTCCCCTCGCCCCGGAGGAGCCCCTCTTCGCGGAGGAAGAAGACGAGGGAGAATGAGACAGAGTTTCAGCGGCAGAAGAAGCAGGCGAGAAAGCCTCTCCACCTGCTCCTGCTCCCGCTCCTTCTCTCGTCCTCCTCTCTTGCTGCTCCTTCGGCTGCTGCTGCCTCCTCCCCCACTGCTGCTGCCGCTGCCGCTGCTGCCTTCCCCCGCCACCGCTCGCCGCCAGCAATCCCTCCAGCGCCTCCAGCTCCGCCAGGGCCTCGCCGTCGCGCCAGGCCTGCGACGCCCGCCGCAGCCGCTCGGGAAGCGACCGCGGGACGAGCGCGGCGCCGGCTCCCTCGGTCTCTTCGGAGGAGAAGACAGCTCGCTGTTTGTCGACCTCACTCTTCTTCGTCTTCTTGTTCTTTTTGCCTCCTCCCACGCTGCTGCTCTTGCTCAGCTCGCGCTGCAGCTGCCTCTGCCGCAGCTCCCCGAGCGTCCGCGCGTACAGCCTCAGCGCCCTGGCGGCCGCGAGCGCGTCCCTGCCTTCGAGCCCGGCCGTGAACGCTATCCGAGCCAGGCGCGGCGAGGCCAGCCCCTTTTCGCTCGCCTCGGCCGCGACGGCGGCGACGGCCGCGGCGTTGCGGTTGGGGGGCCGGAAGCCTCCGCCGCGGCGACGGCGGTGGCCTCGGGAGCGGCTGTCGCGGAGGAGGTCGTCCTCGTCTTTGTTGTCCTCGTCGTCGTTCTCGTCGTCGTTTTCTCTTTCGAGTTCTCCTTCCTCGATTCCTCCCATCTCCCTTTCGACCTCCTTCGCGCCGGCAGAGAGCAGCGCCGACGCCGCCGAGCAGTAAGCCGCCGCGCCCGGCTCCAACCCCAGGACGCCCTCGTAGGCGTCGAAGGTCTCCAGGGCGCGCTCCGAGTCCCCGCGGAGGGCGCAGGCCTCGAGGACCAGGTCGGCGACGGCGCGGGGGACCGGAGAAGAAGAGGAAGAAGAGGCGAAAGTTCCGCCGTCAGCGTCGAAATCGCCGTCGTCAAACGACGAATCCGGCGAGCTCTCTCTTCTTTCTTCGACGGCTTTCTTCCACTCGACGACGGCGTCCTCGAGCAGGTAGTAAGCCTCGTCGATGGCCTCCACCGACCGCGACAGGGCCCTGGCCGCGTCGCGGAGCCCGCCGCGGTGCGGGTCGAGGGCGACGCTAGTCCGCAGGGACAGGTGGCGCGGGGAGACGGCGCGAGGGAGGAACTCGGGCTCGTCGTCGTTTTCGTTTCCGTTTCCGTTGTCGTTTTCGTTGCCGTGCGCAGCCTCCAGCGCCGCCACGGCGGCCAGGGCGCCCCGCACGTCCCCGGCGCGGGCCAAGGTCGCCGCCAGAGAGTGGTAGGCGCTGGCCGGCGGGGAGGCGGCTCTGCGACCGAGGGGGTGCGAGACGTCCGGGTCGTCGAGCGCCTTCGAGAAGAAGAGCGCCGGCGCCGACGACGACAAACGCGACGAAAGCGGCGGCGACGGCGACGACAGCCTCGGCGCCTCCTCCTCATCGTCGTCCTTGTTCGCCTCGTCCCCTCCGAACCCCAGCTCGGGCGGCGGGGCGAAGCCCTCGGAGTCGCTCTCGAGGCCCTCGGAGGAGTCCGAGGCGGCGGAAGAGGAGGGAACAGAGGAAGAGGAAACAGAGGAGGAAGAGATCGACGAGGACGACGAAGAAGAAGAGGAAGAGGAGGCTTCCCTCGCGCGCACGCACGCCTCGAGGAAGCGCCACGCCCTCCTCGCCAGCGGCGCCGCCTCCGAGGCGGAGGCGTCGGCGCTGGCATCGGCGCTGGCGCTGGCACTGGCGTCGGCGCAGGCGTCGAGCACCGAGAGGAGCGCCTCGGCCGTCTGCTGCGACGCGTGCTGCAGCGCCCTGGCCGCGACCGAAGTCGACGACGACAGAGACAACTTCGAAGCTTTCCCTTCCTCGTTCGGCTTCGCCAGCGCGACCTCCAGCAGCTCCGCCACGCCCTCGAGGTCGCCCCTCTCGGCGGCGGAGCACAGGCAGCGGGCCAGGGCCCAGGGCGGGACGCGCCCCTGAGAGACCCGCATCAGCCGGGCCGCCGCGGCGGTGCCAGTGACGAAGAGCTCTTGTTCTTCATTTCCATTTTCTCCGCCTTCACTGATTCGCACCAAGGTCTCCCGCGGCCTCTCCGCGAGGAGCACCGCGGCGGCGCCTCGCGAGAGGTGGTCCCGCCACTGCCAGCGCAGGTGCGCGTCCTTGCGCTCGGCCTCGGCCAGCAGCGCGTCGAAGGAGAAGGCGGCCGGGAAGGGCGCCGAGAGGAGGGTGTTCTCGCTGTCGCTGCTTGCGTCTGCGCTTTCTTCGCTCTCGGCGGAAGAAGAAAGAGGCGACGGCAAAGAAGAAGAAGAAAGAGACGACGAAGGGACGAACCTCGCCGTCGCTGCGACGGCCAGCCACAGCTCCTCCACCGTCAGCCTCTGCCCCGAGAGCCTCGCCTCGAGGTGGAGCTGCGCCGCGGCGGCCGCGGCGAGCGGGGAGGGCTCGCGCAGGAGGGAGAAGCCCGAGAGCGAGCGCGGCCGCCTGCCGCCGTTGCCGCCGTTGCCGCCGCCATTGCCGCGCCACGACGAGTTCGGCCGCTCGCTGTTCGGCGCCAGCGGCGGGGAGAAGGACGACAGGGCGCCGCCTCCCACGGCCCCGCTGCCGCACTCCGCGGCGCGGGCCAGCATGGCCTTGGAGGCCGCGCGGGAGAGCGGGGGCAGGACGAGGTGGTGGTGGTGGTGGTGGAAGAGCGCGGGAGGAGAAAAGCTGCTGTTTCCGCTGCTGCTGCTTCCGATGCCGCCGATGCTCGCATTCGCTCGCAGCGCCCCCGACGAGAGCGCCAGCGCCGGGTAGAGCCCCTCGAAGCTGACGGCACCTGGCATCGGCGGGGGACCCCTCGCCGCGGCCCAGGTCGCGGCGAAGAGCGAGTCCGGGGGCGTCTCGAGCTCGGGGTCGAGGTTGAAGAAGAAGGAGGAGGGCAGCGGTTGTTCTTCTCCGCCGCCGCCTTTTTCGCCGCCGCTGTCTTTTTTCTTCGGCGGCCGCCTCTTCTCGCCGCGGACCCCGGCGCTGCGCTGCTGCGCCACGAAGCGCTCCTGCTCCTCGCGACGGAGCTCGCGGTGGCTCCGGAGCGCCTGGCGCTCGCGACGCTGCCTAACCCACGCCGGCTCGGGCTCGCTCCCTTCGCCGTCGCCGTTGCCGTTGCCGCCGCCGCCGTTGATTTGCCACCGCCGCTCTCTTCCTCCGCCGCCGCCTCCCTCGCCGCTGTTGTCGCTCTCGAAAGAGGGCAGCGCCGCGGGGCGGGGCAGCGGGGCCTGGGCCGAGACGATCACGGCGGCGTCCCTCGCCGCCGAGGCGGCTGCCAGCGAAGGGGGCACGGGGCGAGCGACGGAGACGGCGGCCTTCCGCTTCGGTTTCTTTGATCCCGCTTCTTCGCCTCCTTCATCGTCGTCGTCGTCGTCGTCGTCGAGAACAGAGACCGCCGGCGTGAACGCGAAGTCGTTGGCGGCCCTCTTGAAGACCTTGACGGCCTCGAGGTAGTCTCCCTGGCCGGAGAGCCGCTCGATCTCCGTGAGCAGGGGGTCTGAGGTGTCCGAGGGGGCAAAGGCCGGGACGGGCCTCTTTTTGAGAAGAGTTTTGCTTTTCGGCGACCGGCGTTTGGAAGGAGAAGAAGGAGAGGAGGTCGCTGCTGCTGCCGCCGCTACTCCCGCCGTCGACGCTTCCGATTCCAAATCTTGCGCGCTCGCCTTTTTCCTCGAGACGCGCTTCTTGAGAGTGCCTTCCGCGGTGAGCGAGGAAACAGACGAAGAGGCTTCTTTGCTGACCTCGGCTGGGGCCAGAGTCGACGCGTAGCGCCCGCGCAGGGAGGAAAGCGACGGGGCATTGGCTCCGATGATTATGCGAGCGAGCGGAGAAGCAGCGAAGCTGCCCTCGGCCGCCACGCCGCCGCCGGCAGAGGTCAAACTCGATGCCGCTCCCGCCGCCTGAGCTCCTCCCGTCGTCGTTCCTCCGATGCCATTGACGCCAGATCCGCTTCCTCCATTGCGTCGCCGCAGCGCCGCGGAGGCCACCGAGGAGAGCAGCCTTCGCATCCGGGGCAAGAGAAAAGAAAAAGAAAAGAAGAGAAATCGGATTTATGAGAACTTTTTGACCTCGACCTCGACTTCTCTCGACCCTCGACGAGAAAAGACAAAGAGCTTCCTCTCTCCCGCCACGCGCCTTCCCCCCTTTCTTCTCCCTTTCTTACAAACTGCTGACTGCAATCTCTGTTATTGAAATCGACAATTGGAGAAAGTGGAGAGAGGGAATAGAACGGAGCAAAGAGCGAGTAAAAACAAGGGGCAAAAACGGCCTTCTTTGTTCGGACCTAGCCAAAGAGAGAGGGAGAAGGGGGGAAGCAAGGAAAGGGGCAAAGAGCGAGAGCGAGGAGCGAGGAACCACTTCTCGGCAGCTAGCACGCCGATTCGATCAGCGCCAATCGCAGACAGGCTCTTTTCTCTCTCTCCTGTTGCTGCGAACGAAAAGGGAACGAGGAGGGAAGAAAAAGGCTTGCTTTGAAAAAGAAAGCAAAAAAAAAAGGCGGAAAAAAGAAAAAACTTCGAGCGTCGGAGCGAGAGGGGTTTGAAGGTCACTATCTCTTCTCTCTCAAAAAAAAGCAAGCAAAAGCGCAAAAAGCAAAAGCGCTCTCCTCATTCTAAACGCGCTCCTCTCCGCCCCCTCCGAGCAAGAGCCCCCTCAGAAGCTCGTCGGCGTCGTCGTTAGCACTCTCTCCCTTCGCAAGGAAGTGAAAAGAACGATGCCGGACATCCCCGCTGGTGAGGAAAGAAGCATGATTGATTGACGAAGTCGCTCTTTGTCGTCGCCCGGCCGGTTCTCTCGCGCCGCCCCAAAAAGAGCAAAAGGAAAATGTCCCTGCCTTGCTCCCGTCTCCCTGCTGACCGGGTCAATTTCGATCCTCTCTTCCGCGCAACGTCACGAAAATGAGTGTTGTGATGGACCTGGATGGACAGAACCGGCATCGGAGCGCGGCAACGCACCTTTCCCAGCGTGGATGCGCACGAGCAGTTTTTTCTTCCTCTTTTCTTTCATCGAGTTGTCGCTGACTCTCGAGCACCTCTGGATTTCCCTCTCCCTCCTCCCCTCTCTCATCTCCAATCAAAAAACCAGGTATCGACATCGGCGGGAGCGATGACGGCACTTCCACGGGCCCTCAGCAGCTCTCGGCCCCTTCCTCCCGCGAGGCCCGCGGCGGGAACGTCTCCGCGGTCGCCTCGAGGCTCAAGCCGAGCTTCCTCAAGGGCCAGCGCGCGTACCTCGTCGCGACGTCGTGCTACCTCCCTCCCAAGGAGGACTTTGTGCACAAGACCTTTTTGATCAACGCCATCCGCAAGTCGGTGAGTCTACTTCTTTGAGTGATGTAATGTGCTCCCCGTCGGACTGGCGATTGGATGGAGAGAGAGAGAGAACGGAGAGAGAGAGAGAAGGAGGGGACGAGGAGAGAATTGATCGAAGAGAGGGAAAAAAACGTCGCATTTTCTCTTCGGGGAAGGCACGCCTCGAATCTTCTCTGGGGCCGAATTCCGATACTCGCGCCTCGGATGCGTCCTCTTTTCGAGTGCAAATACCGACAAGGGGTCGCATCTGTGCCATCGCGGGGGAGAAGGAGAGGATCGAGCGGGTGGAGAGCACGCTAGCGAGGCGGATGAGAAGCGAAAGAGAGCGAGCGCGAGAGAGAGCTTCAGAGCGAGCGGGGGGCAAGAAGGGGCTGGTTGACGATAACGAAAAAACCGAAAACGCTCACCTTTTCAAAAAACAAAACCTTCAAAAACAAAAAAACAAATACACCAGGGCTACTTCAACGAGGTCGCGCTCGCGTTCATGGAGAAGGTCCTCGACGCTTCGGGACTCGCCGAAAAGGTGAGGGAGAGAGAGAGGGAAGGAGAGAGAGAAAGAGAGAGAGAGGTCCTTTCTTCTTCAGTCCGCGCGCGAGAGGGGCAACGCGAGGTGGCGAAAAGCTTTTTTTTCCTCTCTCAATTTTCTTTCCTCACCTCCTCTTGCTTTTTTTTCTTCCTCTTCTCCTCTCCTCTACTCTCTAAAACTCTCCGATTCCACAGACGGCGCTCCACCAGAACATCCTGAGGATGCAGGACCTCACCTACAAGCCCTCTTACAACGACATCCTCCACGAGACCGAGGAGATCTTCGAGACGATCGTCGGAGACTTGCTCAAGAAGACAAACACCAAGCCCGATGAGGTCGACGCGGTCATCACCTCGTGCTCGTGCTTCGCGCCGATGCCGAGCCTGGCAGCGCTGGTGGTGCACCGGTTCGGGATGCGGAAGGACGTGCAGACGTACTCGCTGGCGGGGATGGGGTGCGGGGCGTCGGTGGTGTGCGTGGATATGGCGGCGAGGGTGAGTTTTGAAAGAAAAGTTTTGAGTTTTTTTTCGGAATTCGGGTTCTTTTTTTCTCTTTTTTTTTTTGTCTCGAGGTTTTTTTAATCAAAACTCTCTCTCTCTCACCTCTTCTCACATCTTCTTCTCTCTTGATTCCCTACCCCACCAACAAACCAACAACAACAGCTGCTCGCCACGCTGCCCAAGGGCGCCAAGATCATCATCGTCACGCACGAGAACGTCTCGCAGGGATGGTACATCGGCAACGACCGCTCGATGCTGCTCGTCAACTGCCTCTTCAGGGCGGGAGGCGCCGCGGCGCTGATGACCAACACCAAGCGCGGCATGGGGGCCCGCTACGTGCTCGAGCACTGCGAGCGCACCCACTGGGCGAGCACGCAGGAGGGGTACGACTGCATGGGCGACGGCGAGGACGCCGACGGCAAGAAGGGCCACTTCATCCGCCGGTCGCTGCTGCCCGTGGCGACCGAGGCGATCAAGTTCCACCTGAAGAGGCTGGCGCCGCACGTCCTGACCTGGGGGGAACTGCGTAAAGCCGCCAAGGACCCGAAATACGTTCCCAGGTTTGGGAAAGGGTTTGAGCACCTGCTGCTGCACACGGGAGGTGAGAGGAAAGAGGGGAGAGAGAGAGAAGTTTTTGGAGTTTTTTTTTTCGTTTTCGTTTTCGGGGTTTTTTTTTCTTTCTTTCGAGAAACACTCACTTTTTTGTTTCTCTCTTTCTCTCCAAACTAAAATCCAACCCCCTTCACCCACTAACCAGGCCCCGCCATCCTCGAGGCCATGGCGGGCACGCTCGGTCTCTCCAAGGACGACATCTCCGCCTCCCGCGAGACCTTGCAGAGGTTCGGCAACACCTCGGCCGCCTCGACCTTTTACACGCTGGCGCACAGGGAGACCCTCGGCGGCGTCAAGAAGGGCGACCGCCTCTGGCAGCTGGGGCTGGGCGGGGCCTTTAAGTGCAACTCCGCGATCTGGAGGGCGGTGCGCAACGTCAACGAGCAGCACCCGTGCTGGGCAGCGGGCGTCGGCGCGGTCGAGGAGTCGGAGCTGCCGCAGATCGCCAGGTGGCGTGCCGAGAACGCTGCGGCGGCAGAGGACGCGGTGCGGCGCGGGCTCGTGGCGGCGCCCAAGGCCCCCGGCACCGGGGGCGGGTTCAATGCCTTGGCCAAGCTCGACGCGCTCAAGAGCGAGGCGAGCGTCGAGGCTTCGTCTGCGGCGGCGGAGGCGGAGGAGGCCGGCGGCGTGTCGTCGGCCGAGACGTCGACGGAGGAGGCGGAGGTGGAAGTCGGCGGCGGCGGCGGCGTCGGCGGCAAGATCGGCGGAGGGAAGAAGGTCGCGGACGTGCCTTCTATCAAGAGGCCCCTCTCTGCTGCCCGCGCGGCAGAGGCGTGAGAGAGGAGAGAAAGAGAGAAAGAGAAAGGGAAAGAAGAACTTCTTCTTGTCCGTCCCGAACTCCCTGTTCTCCTTAGCTAGTCCCCTTCCGCCCCCGTCTTCGTCCCCACACACACACACTTTTGTTTCGTTTTTCGAGCGCCCCCCCCCCCCCCCCACTTCCCACTTTTTCTTTGGCTCGCTGCATCGCTACTTTCTTTTTG
>Ga0114918_10001318_pt1 | contig 22170 bp, 19 predicted proteins | sample LantaG_FD_87015 | JGI IMG/M metagenome (GOLD analysis project Ga0114918, IMG submission 87015) | Deep subsurface microbial communities from Baltic Sea to uncover new lineages of life (NeLLi) - Landsort_02402 metaG | ecosystem: Environmental > Aquatic > Marine > Oceanic > Sediment | place... | reverse complement strand
GAATATCCAGGCGAAATAAAACAAGGATTAGATAAAAATCAAGATTTCATTGAAATCATAAAAGAGCTTACAAGTGGAACAGATAAATCAAATGAGAAATTAGAATTATATAAAAAGTTTTGGTTAAATAAAGTATCAAGATATGAATCACAGAAGGAACTTATTGATTCATTAACTAATTTTGTCTTTGCTGATAATAGTGCTGATGATATTAGAAGGCAAATAGAATCAAATTCAAATTTAAAATTAGTTTTCGATGATGGTGAAATAATGGTTGTTAGAGTATTATCATATGAGGCAATACAACAAATTGGAAGTGATACTTCATGGTGTATAAAAGATTCCTTGTCTTATTGGACAGATTATGTAGGAAGCGATACAGTACAATTAGTTGTTTTAGATTTAGGTGTACCTAGAACATCAGTAGATAGAAAGATAGGTGTTACTATTAATGGTAATGGGTTTTATAATACCGCGCATAATGTAAATGATAGTTATGTTAGTAAAGATCGTTTAGAAAAAATATTAGGGAAAGCTAATATTTCAGTAAGTGAAATGTATGAAGCGGCTCGTTATATGGGATCAAATGAAGAATATTCTTCTGAGGAAGTTTCTGACGATAGTTATGGTGGATGGTAAAATGGAACTCAACTTTCAAATATATAGTGCATGGACTTTTACATACCAACATATGAAGAATGTCTTGAAATAGTAGACGAGAACCCTAAAATGTATTTTTATGAAAGAAAATATATCATAGATAGTTATAGACTTTCTATCTTTGGATATAGACACGCACAACAAAACAATTTCATGTTACCGATCATTCCCAAACCCGATGTTAATGCTTTGGAACTTAAAGGAATATCATATGTTTTTAATGATGACGGTTCTGTATTCAATCATTATCTGATGTTAAATAAATTTTGGGAACTTAATCAATATGAACATTGTACTTATGAATGTTTTAAAGATAAAGAAATAAAGAACATCACAACAAAAGAAGATGGATTCCTTGTTACATTTATAATGTTACCAAGCGGAGATATTATATCACAGACTAAGAAAGGATATGATGGTTATGTTAATTTGATGGCAAATGAATATCTCGGCAAAACGAATTATTATAAATTTATTGGATATTGTTTAAGAAATGATATTCAGCCTATATTTGAATTAGTAGGAGAAAAAAGTTATGTGAAGTATGTAGAATCAGATTTAATCCTTACTAAATTAAGATGTAATAAAACAGGAAGGTATTTAGATATTAAAGATTATAAAACTTATGAAATTTCTACGGTTAAAGAATATAAGAATAAATATAATTTAGATACATTATTAGAATTAAAAGAAATTATTAATGGTGTTGAAGGATGGATAGTCCATTTTGAAGATGATACATTATTAAAGATTAAAACCGATTGGTGGATAAACCAAAAGAAAAAGAAACATGAAACCGTATAAATTTTATGATTGTTCTATCAACTCCGTTTCAAACAAAACCCATAATAAAGATTCATTAGGTCCAGTTCAAAACGACATAATGAAAGACCTCAATCAGTATTCTAATTTATTTGGTTTCAGAAGAACTTATAATCACGAAGAAGCAGATATATTTATAACTAATACAACTTACCCTTATAAAATTCTTGATTGGTCGAAAAAACATTCTATTCCTAAAATTAAAAGGATGGATGGTATTTACTGGCAAAATAACTTAATTCATAAAAATCAAAAATTAAATGATGCTGCACTAATGTCTGATCATGTTATATTTATTTCAGAATATTCAAAAAAAACATTAAAAACATTATATGGTATTAGTCTATATAATAGTTCAGTTATATTAAATAATGCTGATGACACAGTATTCTTCCCAAGAGAGAAACCCGATTTTAGATTAGTTTCTTCATGTAGTAATTGGGAAAGAGAAGGTAAAAGATTAGAATATTTAATCGAATTAGCAAATAATATTGATGATGAAATACACCTTATTGGAAAATGTGATATAGACTTACCTGACAACATGGTAAAACACGGTTATATTGACAGTCAACAAAAAATGTCTACCATAATTGATGAATCACACATCTTCATTTCGTTATTTTATAGGGATGCTGGCTCCAAGGTTACTTGTCAGGCTGTTAAATGTCACGTACCAGTCCTTTACGTGACCTCTGGTGGACTTAATGAGTTAGTGCGGGGTAATGGGGTATCTATAACAGATGATACGTCTATGACCTTTAGAAACGATATACCGACCTTAAATATTGAAGAAATGTTGAAAAATTACAAAGAATTAAAGTATTCTTATAATGACATTATAAATAAATATAAAAAAAGAGAACCATATTATCGTACAATGGAAAATTATTTTAATATAATGAAGAATTATATATAATAGTATGAAATATTTAAAACTTTTTGAAAATTATAATTATGATGATATTGTATTCGTTAGATATAATATGTATGATACTTCTAGTACAAAAAGAAACCTCCCATATGAAGGTAGACAATGTTGGGCAATTAGTAAAGATGATTTACCAAAATATTTACAGGGTATGAAATTAGCCAACACTAATTTGGATGAAATAGAAATAATTAAACCAACCTCTGATCAAAAAATATCTGCATTAGATTTTAATAAAGCTGATAGTTATGTACTTGGTTTGTCAGATGATTTACCAAAATTAGAAAAATTTGATATAGATAAACACACACTTAAATATTATAAAGTAAGTGATAAAGAGAAAATAGACCAATTAAAATATTATGATATAGTTGCTCCTGATTATTACCCTATAAACCCGTATCAAATATTTTTAGTTTAATTTATAAAGTTTTTATTATATTATAATAATCTGTTATTCTTTCAAAATGATTAACATCTTCTCTGTTTAAATGTTGAAATATTTTAATGACTTCATTATCTGTATGACCACTCATTATTTCTTGATAATGTGATTCCCCTACTGAACTTTCTATAATAAGTGCAATTTCAAAACATGATTGTCTGGATGGGTTTGATTTAAAAGATTCAATAATTTTATCAAATTCCAAATTCAAATTGATTAATTCTTGTATGTCATTTAATATTATTTCTTCTGGGAGATCATTTAATTCAGCAAATTCGATTGTAGTCTTTAGTAAAGCGGCGTGATTTAATTCTTCATTAGCAATTTCCCACCAAAAATTAAAATCTTCTTTGTAATGATCAGCAAACATAAAATATAATTTACTTGCATTTATTTCTATTTTCACTGCTTCTTCCAAATATTTAATAACCTCCATATTGTCATGTTGTTTTTTATGATGTCATGTTTTTAGGACATTTTGACATATTTGGTATATATAAAACTTATGGCACATTTATTGATATATAAGTGTTAATTAAGACTAAATAAAAATAACAAAAACAAAAGAAAATTATGGAACATTTAACAAAAGAAACATTTAAAGAAAAAGTATTCGACTTTGAAGCGAATAAAGAATGGAAATTTGAAGGAGACAAACCAGCAGTAATTGATTTTTATGCTGATTGGTGTGGACCTTGTAAAACCGTAGCACCTATTCTTGATGAATTAGCTACAGAATATGAGGGAAAAATAGATATTTACAAAGTTAATACTGAGAATGAGCAAGAATTGTCAGGTATGTTTGGAATTCAAAGTATTCCTTCAATCTTGTTTATCCCTATGGGAGAACAACCACAAATGGCTATGGGTGCATTACCTAAAGACACATTTAAGACTGCATTTAGTGATGTCTTAAAGGTTGACTAATTATAATTCACTCTAAAACAAAAAAGGGAAGTGATTAACTTCCCTTTTTTTTATTTCTTTATTGATCGTTTATGTTCTATTGATTGTTTTCGTGCCAATTTACACATTTTAGCAACATCTTGTAGACTTTTTCTTAATCTTGTGGTTGCTGCTTTATTATTCTTATCATATACTTTCACATAATCCTTCTTAGCTTGTTCTAAAATATCTTGCAACTGCTCTATTGTAATTCTTTCTTCCATCTTTTGTTATTTATTTTAGTGTTATATATTAGATTTAAACTGTTCAAAAATAATAAAACGCATAAAAAAACCCCTATCAATAGTAATTAATAGGGATTTTCATTGTGATTATGATGGCTTAATCACATTTAGACCAGTTACAATCTAAACAGGTTTTGCACCCTTCTTTGAAAACTATATTGTGAGAATGACACACAGGGCATTCATCACCTAATATCTTAGTACCATCTTTTATGTACTTCTTTATCATACGTTTTACACCATTTCTCCAAGTTGAAAATATTTCAGAATCACCAAAATCTAATTTATCTAATAATGATAAAACATTTGGTAGTGGCATACCGTGTCTTAATATTCCTGATACTAATCTACCAGTGTTCCAAAACTCACGGTTAAACGCTCTTGATAACCCTCTGAATTCTTGTACATATCCATCTTTATCAATATACTTTAAATCATATCTTGAATGACCATCTTCTTCAGCGTTTCTTTTTTTAATGATTTCACCTGATTCGATATAAGTTGGAATATTAACTGACTCTTGTAATCCTGTGAAGATTTCATATGGTCTATTATCTAATAGTCCTAAGAAACCAATCCACTTTTCTCCTTTATTAGTAAATCGAATTACATCACATTGTAAAACTTTTGGTCTACGTGGTGCGTCATTTTCTTGAAATACATTAGGTTTCTTTTCTGATTTAGTAACTAAAACTCCACTCCTTGATCCATCACGATAAACAGTTATACCTTTACATCCACTTCTCCAACCATTCTCATATACTTTACCTACTAATTCTTCATCCACATCTTTAGGTAAGTTTACTGTTACTGAAATAGAATGATCTACCCATTTTTGGATTTTACCTTGCATCTCTACTTTTTCTAACCAATCAACATCATTAGATGTAGCTTCAAAATAAGGTGATTCTTCAATAATTGGTTGTAGATCAACATGTTTCATCCTTTCTAATTCATCAGGATCGTAACCTTTCTTCTCAGCCCATAGTTTGAATTTAGGATGGAATACATTATATTCTTCCCAACTATCTCCATTTTCATCAACAAAATCTACTTTAGTTGATTTGTCATTAGGATTAATCTTTCTTCTCCTTGTATATACTGGTAAGAAAACAGGTTCAATTCCAGATGTTGTTTGTGTCATAATGGATACTGAACCTGTTGGAGCAATTGTAAGAAGTGCTATATTTCTTCTACCCGTTTTCTTATACATGTCTTGGAATTCTTTAGGTAGTTCTTTCCATACACGCTGCATAAATGGATTATTAAATTCTTGATCAAAATTCCATACATCAAAAGCACCACGTTCATCAGCCATTATAATAGATGACTTGTATGCGTTTACTGCTAATGTCTTATGTACTTCAACAGAAAAATCAGTAGCTTTCCTTGTACCATATTTTAAACCGAGTGCAGCTAACATATCACCTTCAGCGGTAATACCTAATCCTGTTCTTCTACCTTGATGTGACTTCTCTTTAATCTTTTCCCATAGTCTAATTTCTACAGCTTTAATTTCATCGGGTTCAGGATCACTCTTAATTTTTGCAATAATTTTATCTACTTTTTCAATTTCTAAATCAACAATATCATCCATGAATCTTTGTGCATATTGTACGTGTTCTGAAAATAAATCAAAATTAAAAGATGCATTATCTTCAAAAGGATTTATTACATATGAATAAAGATTGATTGCTAATAACCTACAAGAATCGTATGGACATAGGGGAATTTCCCCACACGGATTTGTTGATGTTGTAGTGAATCCGTGTTCTGGATACATATCAGGTAATGATTCTTTATGTACAGTATCCCAAAATAATATACCAGGTTCGGCTGATTTCCATGCATTATGAACAACTTTTTTCCATATCTTACTAGCATCCACTTCCTTTGTGTATTTAGGTTCTGATGATCCAACTGGGTATCTCTGAGTATATGGTGTATCATTAAGAACACAATTCATAAATTCATCATTTATTCTAACAGATATATTAGCACCTGTTACTTTCCCTGCTGTCATTTTAGCATCAATAAAATCTTCTGAATCTGGATGTTCAACCGAAATTGATAACATTAATGCACCCCTTCTACCATCCTGTGCTACTTCCCTTGTGGAATTAGAAAATCTTTCCATAAAAGGAACTACACCCGTTGATGTGAGTGCTGAATTTTTGACAGGTGCTCCTTTAGGTCTAATATGACTTAAATCATGGCCTACACCGCCTCTGCGTTTCATTAATTGTACTTGTTCCTGATCAATTTCCATTATACCACCATAACTATCAGAATCATTCCCAACAACAAAACAATTAGATAATGACACAACTTGCATGTTATTACCAATTCCTGACATTGGACTTCCTTGTGGTACAATATATTTGAAATCTTTTATTAAATCAAATATTTTTTCTTTCGATAAAGGATTTGGATATTTTTCTTCTATCCTATTTAATTCCGATGATATTCTATTATGCATATCATTCGGTGTTAGTTCATAAATATTGTCATCTGAGTCTTTTAACGCATACTTGTTAATCCATACATCTCTTGATAACAAATCATTTTTAAAATATTCTGATGCGTGCTTCTCCACCTCTTTTCTGCTGTAACTGTTCATTTATTCTGATCTTTTAATTTTTTATAGAAAGTTTATACCATCTAAATCTTTCAAATAACCTTTTTGGGTTAACTCTTTTATTATAATTGTAGCAGGTCTTTTATCTAATAATTTAAACATATTGAATATATTATCAGTAAAGTAATATGATAATTCAACAAATATTTCAGATTTAGTATATCTGAACCCTAATTCTTTTAATAATAAGTTATAATAATTATTAAAAGTTTCTTTATTAGGTTTTCTTCTATTCTGTTTAAAGTCTAATTCAGTTTTCTCTTTTAGAACTTCATAAACATCTTTTGTTAAATTGTTTTGTTCGATATTATTAGAATATTGTTCAGATTCATAATCAAAAAATGTAGAAATATCTCCATAATCATCTTGTTCAAATCCTTCCATTCCCTCTTCTTCGGGTTTTTTATCTAACTTACCCTTGAAAATAATATCTCTCTTTAACCTATGTTTCCCCTCTTGCCTGTGCTTGTTTGTATTAAAATGATATAATAAATCAAATTTTTCCTCTTTAGATGGTGGTTTATCAATATAATTGTCGTATTCTTCTTCATCAGCTTCACCATCAAAATCATCATCTTCTATATCATAATCTTCATATGGTATTTCTATTATTTCTTCTGATTCTTCTTCAATTATATCAATATCTTCCATATCTAAGTCATCTTTTTTATCTTTCTCATTAAAATCCATGTAATTTTTATCTTTTGACATTCATTTATAGATTTTATTTTGAACCTAACAATACATCATTATCCATTGTTAAGTATTTGTTATTGAAATCAAATCTTATTTGTTCTTCATGGTGTTCACCATCACGTAATTTCAATATTTTTAATTTATAGATATTCTCTTTCTTCATCTGAGAATTTCTAATGATCGCCCATACACTATCGGCTGATTCAGCAATCGCTTTACTTTCGGGAATATCATCTAAGTTAATATCCGATGCTCCCCACACCGATTTATCTGTTTGAGTTGCAGTAATCATACAAATATCATACTTATCACCCAATCTTCTTAATCCTTCAGCTAAGTGCTTACCTTTCAAATATAACATTGTATCTAATCCATACCCCTTTTCGATTGACATAAGGTTAATATAATCAACAATCACAACATCTATTTTAAGTCTTTTTACTTCCTCAAATTTTTTAATGAAGTTTTCTAAATCAGTAACAGTACAATCACTAGTTGGATATTTCTTAACAAATAATCTACCAGGTTTTCCACCATCGAATAATTTATTAGAAGGTGTTAGGTTTTTTGTTTCATTAATTTTCTGCTTCATGTACATACTATCTTTACTCATAGTATCATATTGATCAACAGGAATTTTTAATCTCATTGATCCAATACGTTTCATACACTTTCTTGCAGCCATTTCTAATGTTACAAACACAACATTATATCCCATGTCTGTTAATTTAGCAGCAATGTTTTGTAACCACATAGATTTACCTACGTTTGTTTCACCCATCATTATATTAAATGTTGCGTGATCCCATCCACCACCCATGATTTTGTCTATATTAGACCAACCTGTTGGCATCTTTCGTTCTGAAATAAGTTGTTTGTGAGAATCAGGATCATCGAAATCATCACCTAAGTCATCATCATCATTTCCCAAAGAATCAATTTCTGCAAATTTATCTTTAAGTCGTGTAGCAATATCCATTACATTATCATAATTGATTTCATCCATGTCTTTAATCAAGTCAATAGATTCTTTCAATTGATCTCTTGTGTGTTTAGATACTTTCCACGATTTGAATCTTGACATTAACCATTCATCTTCATACGCAGATAAATCTTCTTTTAATAAAATTTTAAGTGATTCTTTAGTTACTTTTCTTTCACTATCAATTAAAGATACCATTGTCCAAATTTGACCTGGACTTGGTACAACTTTAGAAGTTGATTCAATATATTCGCTTCTGATTGTATCATATACAATCCTTATTTGTTCGTTTACAAAAAAGTGAGGTTTTACTTTATAAAATTGTTCTGGTTCAGTCAGAATTTTAGCAAAGAAAGCCTTCTCTAAATTTACATTAGCAGCATCAGCCATCAAGTTTTAATTATTTTTTAAGAAAATAGATCGTCGCTGTCGATTTCATCGAAATCCGAATCTTCTATTACTTCATCATTATCCATTTTTTCGATATAAGTTTGCTGCTCTTCAAAAGAAGAATAATCGAAATACTTATAAACGATTGGTTCTAATGCTTCTAAGACATCTTTTGTGAAAACTTCAGGTGTAAATAATTGTTTTTCAAACACAGATTTATCTAAATGCTTTATATACCAGCGCGTTCCACCAGGGGTAACACCAATAACACCATTATCTTCTGTTTTCTTTCCTTTAGCTATACCAATCTTATCAAAGTTCTCTGGTGTACAGAAAAATTCTAAACCTCTAAATTTATTTGTACCAAATTCATGATCAATCCAAAATTTAACTTTCTTTGGTTTAGCAATACGATTTTTCTTAGCTTGTGCAGTTACAATTACACCAGATGCGTTTAAGTCCATTTCATCTTCTCTACCTGTCTTTAATTTAGCAGTAGAAAGGAATACAATAGTTGAAGCTGAATATTCAGCACCTTTACCACCACTCATTACAGGAACAGGGAAGAATGAAGTAGTATCTTCATAAGTATGATTTGTACAAACCATTGGAATACTAAGATAACCTAAATCAGCGTTAATTACTCTAAATAATTGTTTGATAGATTTAGCTCTTGTCATATCTTGTTTATTCTTACCTTCAAGTGCATCAGCTTTTTCTTTTTCTGATGCTAATTGACCGATAGAATCTAAGAATATAACTACTTCGGGTATTTCTGCACCATCATCTTTTGCAGTCTTTAAACCATCTAAAAATTTAGTTAAAAAGATTTTTAAATCTTCTACCTTATTTGATGATATTAATTTTAATTTTTCGTCATCAGTTTTAAGACCAAATCCTTCTAAAACTTGTCTACTAACTGAATGTTCCGTATCAATGAATAAAATAAATTTACCTTGTCTTTGTGCGTTTCTCGCAATATTATAAACAAGGTATGATTTACCTGTATTTGGGGGACCAGCGAATATTGTTATTCTATCGTCTGCTACACCACCATGAATGATACTTTTAGAAAGCAATGCATTCATAATATAAATATCAGTATTTATGAATCCTTGTTCTCCTTCTTTTTCAATTATGATTTTTGTTTCATCGGAAATTTTGTCAATCATTTGTGACATTTGAGAAATCGAGAATGATTTCTGCTTCTTACCTTTTGCCATTTAGAAATTATTATTTTTTTGAATTGTAACGAGAATTACAAATCAATTATTCTTTTTAGAGTGTTTTCGATAAAAAGTTTATAGTTTTTACACATTTCTTTTAGCATATTTTATCAATTAGACTTAATGTAATCAATATATATTAAAAAAGAATCTAAAAGATTTCTATGGATTTTTACCTTGTTTTCACAAAAAATCGAAAAAGGTTTGATAAGTATATAAAAGTCAATAAGATAAAGAATAAAGTTATAATAGATATAAAGTTTCTGTTGGATGATTATGAAGTAGATGATTACGAAACTTATAGAGAATATTTTAACCTCATTATATATACACGTATTAAACACTCAATAGACAAAAATAAAGATGTCTATTATATACCTAATTTTAATAATAAAGACTTTGATATAGAAGAAGTGTTTAAAATAAAGAAAATACTTTCATCTAATGAAATGAATTTCAATATTTTGATTTTTTATGATGAATTCAAAGACGATGATTATATAAATCAGTCTATTCTAGAGAACATGAATATCTTTGATGCTTCCCAAATACTTAAAAGTTACTAAAAGAATTTTATATATAATATAAATATTTTTATTTAAGTACATTAAAATCAAATCTATAATATTTATGTTCGATGAAATGAGTTTTTTATTTGAGGCGAGTGGAAAAATTTCTAATCAATTTAATACAGGAACAGACGTAAGCAGAGCCAACCTTAACGCTACTTCACAAGTGAAGGGTACAAATAATGGTGTTCAATCAGTAAATAATGAAAAGATAGAGTATGATGAAGATGCAGGAGAGTGGAAATTTAATCAATATACTGTTACTAAATCAGCATTGATGAATTATCTGAAATCACCTTTAAATGATGCATACACAACAACAAGGAGTAATCCTTATTTAGCTTTATTGGAAGAATTTAATGGAGAGGGAGATAAATCAAAAGCATTAAAATTAAAACCAACTGATTTATCATATCTTAGAGATTTAGGAGTTTTCCCTATTAATAGACTTATGATATTAAGAAGGTTTCCTGAAGGAGCTTTAGTAAATACCGATTTGAACGACACAGATGTAGAACCAATATCAACTATTATTGGGTGGGTGCCGCAAGATGAAAATTTATTAAATTTTAATGTAAATGAAGTGTGGAAAACACAACCTAAGTGGTTACATGATTTAATGAGAGAAATAATCCAAAGTGAATTTGGAATTGATATTGGTAATATACTCCCTATCCCTGGGTGGGGTCAAGGGTTTATGTTTGGTTTATTGAAAAAAATGGGTTTGACAGATTATAGTGCAACTGAATTACCGATTGGAGATGCTAACCTTTTAAGAGAAGGTATAACAAGAGCACATGATGAACAAGGTTTAAAATCAGCATTTAGTTTCAATTTAGAAACAGTTTATGAACAAAAATATATTGGTGGAATTGATGCAGGTGCAGCATTTAATGATATTATGTCTAATAATTTAACAATGGGTACTTCTAATATTAGATTTTTAGGAAAACCAGGTAATAAATTATCAAAGGCATTAAGAGAAGCTAACAATAACCCAGCTAATCCGGAAGGCTGGAAAAATTTAATTATAACTACTGTAAAAACTGTTGTATCAGCATTAAAGGGTACAATAACACAATCTGTCGAAAATAATAAAGAATTTTACAATCAAGATACACCCGTAGAAACAGGAGATAATGAAACAGAAGAAAAAAAGACTAGTAAAGAAAGTGAAACAGCATTAGCTAATGCAGGTAAACTCGGTATAATTCAACAACTTATATCAAGTGTATTAGCATCAACAATTGCGAGATACCAATGGCCCATTAGAGGAGCTCTTAATCAATTAACAGGTGAAGCGGCTACACCATGGCACTTAACAATAGGAAATCCATACGCACCGTTACTATCAATTAATAATATTGTAGTTAAAACATTAGATGTCACAATGGGTAGTGAGATGGCTTATAATGACTTGCCAAGATATATGACAGTTAAAGTTTCATTAGAACAAGGTAGGGATTTTGGTAAACAAGAGATAGAAAATATGTTCAATATTACATACAAAAGAATATATAAAAAAGTTAATAAAGGTTAATTATGCAATTTTATACATATGATAATACTAATCAAAAAGTATCAAAGGAAGGATATATATTATATGATTTCTTTGATAAGACTATGGTAAACGATAAAGAACTCATTTATAGTCAATATACTGTACCAGAAGAATTTGATAGTAGGTTAGATTTAGTATGTAGACACATATACGGAAGTACAGATTATATGGAAGAATTAATGACTCAAAATGGTATCATAAATCCGTTTTCTATTAAATCGGGTGATGAATTATATTATTCATATTCCACAAATGATCTTAGAGCATTGTACCAAAGAGATAAAGATTTAAACGAAGAAAATAAGAAGAAGATATTAAGTGTAAATAAAAATAAAGCTTCTAGTCAAGACCCAAATGCATCATTACCACCATCAATAAAACCTGGTAATTTAAAATCAGTTGATGTTAATTATAGTAAAAAAGTGATAACGGTTATAAATCAATTCAAGTAAGATGATAACAGTAATAGATAGACCTAGTATTAAATTAAAAGAAATAAGTTTCGATTTAGTAAAAGAAGGTAACAAAAATACAAAAATAGAAGAATTTTCTAAAGATATTGGTCGTTATCCCTATATCGAAATCGGTAAATTGCCTATACAACCTGACCAAACAATATTGTTACAGTTGTTTAATGATCAATTCTTACCAAGAATTTATATACAATTTAGAGATACATCAGGTCAATTAATAGACCCATTGTTCCCGATTGATGATACTATCTTAAAGGTTTTTATTCAAGCTGATAGTAATATACTTATGCCAGTAAGAATGGACTTTAAAATAACAGACATTAATCCGATTAAATCAAAAGCAGGTGATAATTATGATGTTATTTTTGAATTACACGGAATATTAAATGTTGATTATTTATACAATACATTTTTCATATCACACGAAAACACAAGTTATAATGTGTTAAAAACATTAGCAAAAGAAGCAGGGTTAGGTTTTGCATCTAATATTAATGACACGGATGATAGTATGGTTTGGATAAATCCAGCAATCCATTATTTAGATTATATGCAATATATAATTAAACACTCTTATAAATCACAAGAGTCATTTATGTTCGCATATGTTGATTTTTATTATAACTTAAATTATGTAGATATTGAAACAGCACTTAGTGAAGATATTGAAGATCAAAAATATATATCAAGTGATAATTATTACTTTGATACAGATTCAGAACAAGAAACAACTGATGATTTAGTATTAACTAATCATCCTGATAAGCAATCAAGTAACCTGTATATAGATAAATACAATTTATTAAATAGATCAACAGCTTTAAATTTAGAAATAGGTTATCTATATTACATGTCATATTATGATACAGATGGGAATACATTATATAAGCTCGTATTAGATAATATATCAACCCCTGGCGTAGATAATAATAGTATTATTATGAAGGGTGGAATTGGTGAAGTTTCACAGATGCAACAGTATTCAGCCGATGGTGAATATATAGGAAAATTAGATACAGATAATGTTCACCAATATTTCTTGTATTCATTAAAGCATAATGAGAATAATTTAAAATTTTTACAAAAAGTAAAATTGAAAATAACTATAAATAAAGCTAACTTCAATTTATATAGATTCCAAAAAATTAAAGTCAATTTTTATAAGACAAGTCAGATGGACGAAGATGATGTTACTGTTCAAAAAACATTACCCGTAAGTGGAAAAGACATTGAAGAAAAAGCGGGTGTAATATCAGAAGAAGATAAGCTAAACCAAAGATTAAGTGGCGATTGGTTAATTACATCAATTAATTATACATTTAATAAAAGGGGTGGGATGGAACAAGAAGTAACATTAGTTAAAAGGGAACTTAGTTTCAATGATAATGACTTTGATCCTAATAGAGCTTATTAATATATAGATAAAAAATAAACAAATATATCCAATGGGGAGATCAGCATTAAATACGGGATTAAGCGCATCAGCTAAACAAGCAGCTGACGCTAAAATAGCACAAGATTTAGCTAATGGTAGTCCTGTGAATGATCCTAGTGCTATTGATTCAACTCAGGTGAAAAAAACATTGGGTTATGTAGACGGGTATGCTAATTATCAAACAAAACATGGTGGACCTGTTGACGGCACAATAGATGGACCAAGAGTAACTGCTCAATTAAGAACACCCGAAATCGAAAACCCAAAACCAGATAGTTTCTCTAATCAAGTAAATACACAAGTTAATAAATTTAGAAACATATTTGGATATGGTAGTGAAAATAGTAATGGTTCAGATGGGATAGAGGACCCAACTTTTATCGTTTTTGATTTACAGTTAGATTATGCAGAATCACCATTATTTAATCAAGTGAATAATTTTATAAATGAGTATTCTGATTCTATTCCAGAATTATCAGAAAGAAGTAATTTGTATGATCAATTCGCAGGTACTTTATTTAAAATATTTCCATCGAACTCAGATGAAACAAGTGGATATAAAAGACATTATATTAATTCTATATCTGGTTTGGATAACTTATTTAAGAAAATTGTTAAATACCCTGAAGATGTTTTAACATTTACATTATCAGAAGATTTAACTATGATTTCACAGTATATTTCTGAATTATATTCCAATTTGGTTTATTCTTATGATACACATAGGTATCTTATACCAGATAATTTATTACGTTTTAATATTACTATTTTCTTTAGTGATGTTAGAGATTTAGTTTCATCAGTAGTTGAAGGTGGGAATATAGTTAATGAAAATACATCAAAATTCGCATATGTATTACATGATTGTCAATTTGATTTTTTTAATTCAAGAAACTTTGGCACTGATGTTACGGTGTCTGGTTTTGATGGTGGTGCTACAACAACTGCTGCATCATTATCATTTAATATAAATTATAAGTCATATAGTAAGATCATGTTACCAAATCTTATTGATAATTCAACATATATTGATTTAAGAGAGAGGATTATAACTAGTAATGATGATATTGATTTAGATAGATTTAATATTGATACAGAACCAGGTGCAATACAAAGAGAAAAAACACAAGCAGAATTAGAACAACAAAGTGTTCCAATAGGTACATTACCAGGTAAGATTGATCAAGTTTCTTTGAATAATCCACCAACAGGGTATGAAATACCACGACCCGGATTAGGCGAAAAAATTAAAAACGCATTTTCAGATGAAATATCTGATGTAAGAAATGTGTTGGTTAATAAGGTTAAAGAAGAGGTAACTGTATTAAGTAGTCAAGCACAACAATTTGTTAGTGATCAAATATTTGGTGGTCTTGATATTCCAGGATTTAATGGGATAACATTAACGAAAGTAAATGTGTATTATGATGATCCATTTCAAGCATTAGATAAAGTAAGTTTCTTTTTAGAAAGGTTTGTTGATAATACAGTAGAAGATATAAAACAAAATATAAAACTTGATGTAAATGCTCAAGCAGAAAAAGGAGATAGAGTTAATATCTATTGGGGTAACGCAGCTGTTGAAGATGTAACAGGTGAACAATTTGGACAAGACTTAGGTGATATAGCAAAAGGTGCATTCTTTGGTGATACTGGTGCACTCCCAAGAGATTCAAATGTTTATAGTAATAATCTCGAAAATGGTAAAACACCTACATCTGAAAATAGACACGGTGATACTGATCTCAACCCCGATGGTAATTACAATGAAAAATATCCTGAAGGTAGTGTTCAACCAAAAGGTAAATATAATGAAAAATATCCTGAAGGTGATGTGAATGAGGATGGTATATATAATGAAAAGTATCCTGAAGGTGATTTACATGAAGATGGAGTTTATAATACTAAATACCCGAATGGTGATTTACATGAAGATGGAACATATCACGATAAAGAACCAAGTGGCACTGTTCAACCAAAAGGTAAATATAATGAAAAATATCCTGAAGGTGATGTTCAACCTGATGGTACATACAATGAGAAATACCCTGATGGAGATGTTCATGAGGATGGTACATACAATGAAAAATATCCTGAAGGTGATGTTCAACCTGACGGTACATATAATGAAAAATATCCTGAAGGTGATGTTCAACCCGATGGAGAATACAACGAGAAGTACCCCACAGGTGATGTTCAACCCGATGGAGAATACAACGAGAAGTACCCCACAGGTGGTATAGACGGTGATTTACACGAAGATGGTACATATCATGATAAAGAACCAAGAGGTGATGTTTATAGTGATGATGACTTAGAAAAAGGTGTTAAGAAACCTTCAGGTAATGTATATGGTGATGAAGAAACGATGAAAGCAAAATCGTTATTAGAAGAAAAACAAAACCCCGAATCAAGAGAACCCGAAGGTGATGTTCACCCAGATGGAAAATATAATGAAAAATACCCGAAAGGTAATTTATATAAAAAGGACAATGATAAATAATGGTTGATGACAGTTTTACAGGTAAAATATATGTAGGTACAGTCGAAGATATTGATGATCCTAAGAGATTAGGGAGAGTCAGGGTCAGAGTTCAATCAGTATTCGAAAGAATACCGTTAGAGCATATACCTTGGGCTCATCCTTATGCTACTCCCCCACATGGTAAAACATTTGAATTACCACCAGTAGGGAAAATTGTTAATGTAACATTTGAAAACGGTAATATGTATTCACCACATTATATTTCAACAGAAAAATATAATATAAATTTACAGGATAAATTAGAATCATTAAGTGCAGAAGAATATAAACAATTTGTTGCTATATTATTTGACCACAAAACAAGGATATATTCTGATAATGAAAATCTTACATTAGATTATTTGTTGAATAAATTAACAATAGATAGAGAGGGGATTAATTTAGAAATAAAAGATAATGTACAGAAAGTAACATTGGGAAGTAAAAGTGCTGACCAAAGAGTAATATTAGGTGAACACTTTCTTTTAGATTGGTTCATGGAGTTTGTGAAATTATTATTAAACCCCGTTAATTTAACAGGGAATATGGCAGCCCCCATATTGAAACCACAAATTGATGCACACTTAACTAAATTCTTAAAGGATGTAGGTAAAATGGTATCAAGTAATGTATATGTAGTAGATAATAACAAGGTAGAGAAATTAGAAAGAGATTCAGCTACATCGGGTGTAGAACACGATGATACGGGATGGGTATATCCAGAAAACGACACAACAGGTAAAAAAACAAAGAAACCGTAAGAAATGGGAAAATTAACAGATGCTCAATTAGATCAACTTACTACTGCTGAATTAGATGCGTATGAAGATCAACAAGCTTTGGAAAATCCTGGAGATTATTTTACACCCGAACAAGTTGCTGATATAAGGAATAAAAATAAGAATCTAGCTAACTCCCAATCAACAGATATAAGTACAACTGAAAGTATCAATATTGAAAATTCTGAAAAAGTTTCCAAGGAAACTAAAAAGGAATTAAAAGAAACAGAAGAAACTAATAGTGAGGAAGTACAAGAAGCTAAACCTAAATTAGTAATTAAAATACCTAAACCATTCGCATTGGGATATTGGATTATTGATTTATCTAAATTATTAGGAAAATTACTCGCAGGAATATTAGCAGCAGTGACCGCATTATTGTTAGGATTAATTGCTGGGTTATTAGCTAATCTATTACAAAAATTATTAGATAGAGGACAAAATATATCTCAAAGTGATATAGACAGTGCTCTTAATGGAATGGATATGAATGCGTTATTAAATCAAGCACAATCCGAATATGATAAACAACAAAAATTAGGAACAGATACAGAAATAGATATTAATAAAGGTGACGGCGAAGTTACTGATATTTATGGTAAAGGAAACACTAACAGAAAAAATATCTCTAATAAAAATAAATACTCTCTTAATAAAAGAAACAGAAAAGATATATTAGATTCTGATGTAGTAAAAGAAAGGGATAGTAGTAATAATAGAAATGTTAAACATGTTAATAATCCTAATTATGGGGTGTATATAGATTAAAATAGATCAGATTGTAAAATCTCCATCAAACTTAAAATACCTTGTTTTGTACCATCAATAGTAACATCATATAAACTAAATACATTGTTTTCTTGTGGTGATTTTTCCATGTATCCTGTATCATTTAATAGTTCATCAAAATCTGATTGGTGTTTTAAGTAAAAATTAAATAGATCATTATCTTCAACCAATTCATCTATCATATCAGCATCTTTCCCTGCTGTTATATAATTAGTAAAAAAATCATTCAAATCTTCTTTCTTAACATTTTTAATATCAGAAGCTTCAAGTGTCATATCAATCATTTCTAATAAATCCATTTTTAATTCTGGGAATGATTCACCAACCTCTTCTTGCAATTCTGTTAAATCCAATGCCTCGTTCAAATAATCTGAGAAAACTCTAATTTTCATAACTTCTTTTTAATTTTAATTTATATATTAAATATCATAACCGAAACTAACGTCTGTTACAACCATATTTTCGTATATACCACCACTAATAGTACCATCAATGAATTGACCATTTTTCCATATACAATCAGTAATATGTCCTCTTTTCCATACAATATCAAATATGATACCAGAATAGAATCTACCTGTTTCCCATGTTCCGTTATGGAAACAACCACCAAACCACTCTCCGTTTGTGAATGTACCACCATACCATCTTGATAGGTTGTGATCTATTGAAGGTTTTACTACACCATTTACTTCATTTAAACCTGAATGGAATTGACCATTTGAGAATGTACCGTCATACCATGTTGCTCCACTCCCTTTATAATTTAAACCAAATCTTGTTGATGATGTATCTTCGTTTGTTGATAGTGTACCACCGTACCAATTACCATTTGAGAAATCTCCACCTAAGAAGAATCCCCCATACCATTCTCCTATTAAGAAAACTCCATCATACCAATTACCATCATACCATATAATATTGTTAGCAAAATCGTTATAAAAATTCCCACCTCTAAAAAAAGCAGTATTTATTAATCCACCTTCAAAGTTTCCACCTTCAAATTCAGCCGTTTTCAAATCAACCCATGTTAAACCTATTACAATTGTTTGTGTTATTCCTGTTGAGAATGTTTGTCCTGAATATGGTCCAGTACAAGTTGTACCTGTTACTGGAGTTGATGTTGATCCTGTTGTACAGTACCCTGTTGTTCCTGTTACAATCCATTCTGTTACTGCTTGATATACAAATGTTTCACCACTTATTCTATAATCTTTTATATTATCAATTATCCAATCTTTATCAATTTCGTAAGGAATATCTAATTCATCTTCATTTTTAATTTGTCCAAAGATTCCATAATGGAATGTACCACCTTCAAAATATCCACCTTTAAATCTAGTTTTTGAAATATCGTGTCTATTTATTGATAAATTACCTAATAATGATTCTCTATAATCAATATCATAACTATACATATCACCTGCTTTCCATCTTCCATTTATGAAATCACCTGAATACCACGTTCCACCTTCCCATGTACCACATATCCAAGTACCTGAAAACCAAACTAATCCATTATCATCTTCACCTATAATAGCATCTTCCATTTGAGCATTAAATATCCAGTTATATTTAATTTTAACTTTATCTAATGTCAAACCACCAACCATTTTAAATTTTGGTTCATTGAAATTTACACTACTAATGTCTAACGTTATAATGTTATCTGCCATTATTATATTTTAATTTTTATACTATATTACCACCAGGGGTTGAAAAAACTGCATCAGATAATCCGTGCTTTTCTGACAATATACCCCATGTACTTCTAACGTGATTCCAAACAAGTTGTATAACATAATTATTAGATGGATCAGCCGATGCACTATATGTGAAAATATTTGCATATCCAGCAGGAAGCCCCTTTCTTATATAAAAATTATCTGGTGTACCTGCGTGTGAATTTTGAAAATATCCAGTTATTGTAATTAAAACATCGTGATTAGCATCCTGTAAATTACCCAAATAAACATACATATTATTTCCACCTGTATAATGGCTTGCATAATAATATATATTTATGTGATTATACATTGATGGGATAATATCAGTAAAATTTTCTGGTGGATCGGAAGTTTTATTATGATAAATTTCATATGTTTCATTTATTTGATGATCAATATATATTTTACCATCTATACCCGCAGTTGCACCAACTGCGCCTGCTGAACCTGCTGTAATAATTATATCCCCTCCATCACCAGCAGAACCATCAGTAGAACCACCATCACCACCATCACCTGATGTAATTGTTATATTTCCACCATCTTTACCAGCACCAAAGTATTGACTACCATCTTCAGTTTGATTATCTCCACCATCACCTGATGAAATATTAACATAACCACCAGCTCCAGCAGTACCTAAATAAGCAGCATCATCAATAAAGTTTCCACCATCACTACCATAAAGTATTAAATTACCACCATCACCAATCTGACCCTGTTCCCCTGGATTATATAAAGATGGTGCAACCCCACCACCAATCGTTACTGTTCCACCGGCTGATGAACCAGCATCATATCCAGCATATCCACCAGTACCACCAATAATATTTATACTACCACCAATTCCACCAAGATAATTAGTACTATTTCCACCAGTTCCACCCTTTAAATTAAGACTTCCACCATCACCACCATCAGGGGATGAAGCACTACCACGACCACCTGTTAATTCAAGTATTCCACCATTTACTGCTATTGCAGAATCAGCATCTTGACCTTTTATTGATAATTTTCTTGTTGTGCTACCTTTTTGTATTCCAATTACTTGATCACCAAATGCTGATGCACTAGCAAACATTAAATTAATATTATCTGTTCCACCAACATTTGCAATTGTAATGTGTGTACCTCTTAGTATTAATTCATCTGCATTTAAAGTACCTATATTTATACCTTTAGATACAGATAATGACCCGTTTACTGTCGTTGTATCTGTCGTTGCATTACCTAAAGTTGTATTCCCATCAACAACAAGAGCACCATTAGCATTTAAAGTACCATTAGCATTTAAAGTACCATTTACATCTAAAGAAGTTGTAATAAGAGCATTACCTACAACATGCATATTATATGTTGGATCAGCAATATTAACACCTACATAGTGTATATTTGTTCCACCGTTATAACCTGTTGCTTTAAACGCTGATGGTACACTCCACCAATCAGGTGCGTGTAATGATATTTGACTATCTACATATAATTTGTGTGTAATATCTTCTGTATTAGAAATCGTTGGTTCTGATCCATTTATATATGATGCTTTTCCAGTAAATGCTGATGTAGAAGTTACACTCAATGTACCAGACGTAGATATACTACCAGCTCCCATATTATTTGTAATTGTTGCACTTCCTGCTCCTATATTATTTGTAATCGTTGCACTTCCACCACTTATAGAACTTGTTGTTGTAATTGTACCTGTTACTGATAATGGTGTACCAATAGTAGCCAATGTTGTTGAAAACGTTGATCGAGCTGTTGTTGAATTCCATGCAGTAGGACTTAATCTTATTTCACCAGAACTAGTTGTTCCTAAGTTAGCTATATTTACATTACTTATAAAATTTGTATTAACAAATATAGAATTATCTGTAGCAATAGCTCCACTAACATCTAATGGGTAAGCTGCAGTTGTTTTACCAATCGCCACATTACCTGCATTAAAATAACTAACACTTTCTGCTGATATTTTAGTATTTACTGTTATACCATCATCAGCATAACCTTCAATATACCCTTCTGCTGAACCACCAGAACCAGAATATACTTTCCATCTCAATATTTCATCTGTTGAATCTGTCCAATGTACATTTAATGTACTAGTTCGGGATATAGTATCAATAACAGGACCAACCCACAAAAAGGAATTAATATTATCATTAGAACCTATTTTCATTGTACTACCATCCCAATTAACCCATTTATTCGTACTGTTACCATTTAATTGTAATATTGTTTCTCCAGGTGTTGAAGTAGTATCATCAATCGTAAGTGTTGCATTAAATGTTGGAGTATCAAATACTTCGTCAAAAATCTTATCAAGAGCTTGT
>Ga0114918_10001317_pt1 | contig 22177 bp, 34 predicted proteins | sample LantaG_FD_87015 | JGI IMG/M metagenome (GOLD analysis project Ga0114918, IMG submission 87015) | Deep subsurface microbial communities from Baltic Sea to uncover new lineages of life (NeLLi) - Landsort_02402 metaG | ecosystem: Environmental > Aquatic > Marine > Oceanic > Sediment | place... | reverse complement strand
TCCGGTCGGATTGGTCTGTCCAGCAGCGTATGAGCCTAACCAATCCTGCCCTCCCAGCAGCGGGATGCCACTGAGCGCACCATTGGTGTAAAGCAGCATTGTGAACATGCTGATGTTGGCCAATAGCGCGGCCATCAAGATGACCGGGATATTGGAGGCGTAGATCAGTTTGATAGGATATCGTCCACGCGCCCCACGGGCGGTGCCGTGGGCCAGCGGAAGCTCGATACGGGATGATTCGGCATAAGCGACGAACAGGAAGATGATTATCGTCCCTACCAAAGCTATCAATGGATTGGGATTTTGTATTAAAATTTGTTCATAGCCTCCGCCTACCAACCCCTGCGCGGACGTGTTTGTCAATATAAAGATCGTTTTCGGTATGCAACCGACCGGCGGATTGCTGGTGCTTAGGGCCATATCAGGGTCGTATCCTTCAGTGTTCAACGTTCCGGTGAAGAGCGCTTCAGCGACGCCGGCGGCGATGAACAGCGAGATACCGCTGCCTATACCCCATTTGGATACCACCTCGTCCAATAGGAAGACCAGATAGGAACCGACACAGAGCTGCAGGATGATGATGATCCTGGCGATGTTCTCGCCATTGATTATCCCTGAGTCTCCGAAGGTTCCGCTCAACCCTCCGATGAAAGTGTCCGATGGTACTAGGTACCCGAACACCTGAGGCACGGCCTCCACTAGTATCATGACTATGACCAGGAACTTCTGGCTGCTTTGATAGACTGCCTTGTCTTCACGGTCCGTGAGGTCAAGCTTGATTATCTTGGCTCCCACGAACAACTGCATGATGATTGATGCAGTGACTATCGGACCTATGCCCAGGTGCATCAGGGATCCCTGCGCACCGGCCAGGATGGCACGGTACTGGGCGAAAAGATCGATGGTGCTTGAGCTATCCAGCCCATACAGGAAGATGTTGGTCATGACGAAGTAGAACACTAGTATGACTACGACCCACAACATCTTGGTCCTGAAATGGACATGCCCCTCGGGTTTGGTGACCGCCGGTAAGCGGTCGGTTATAGGCTTGAGCTTATACAGCCTGCTCTTCTGGTCTTCGGCCATGAATACCACGCGATACTTTACTCTGGCACCGTGATATGACCGCCTGCCTCTTCAATCTTGGCCTTGGCCAAAGCTGTGATCTCGGAAACTGTGATCTCCAGAGATGTGCTCACCTGACCATTGCCCAGCAGTTTGTCCACGCCCATGGCGGTGAGGTCAACGGCTATCGTTCCGTCCCTCTCCACCGCGGTACCTTGGACCTTCATAGCGTCCATGATCTGCTCCAGATCTCCCACGTTAATGGTGATCTTGGCGCAGACCATCTTCTGAGGCCGCTTGAAACCGTGCCGGCCGAAGTGATCGGGCATATATTTCAACATGTACTGGACCTTGTGCTTGTGCAACCCGGCGTTGCCCGTTCCGCCGCGCTTACCGGCACCACGTCCGGCCTTCTTTCCGCGACCGTGGGTCCTGGAGCCTCTGAACTTGTCAGTCCTGCTTACCATCTTAGTTCACCTTCAGATCATCCTGGAGATGAGATCGTTGATCTCTTCTCCCCGGTAGCCCAGGGCGCCTCCGGCCCCGAAGCCGCGTTTGACACCTTCGTAACCTTTCCTAGGCGGGCTCAGGCGGAATAGTGGCTTTACGTCCTTCATTTCCGAATACTTGGTCTCGCCTTTGGACACGCCCTTGGCGAAGGCCATTATGGAACCGAATGGGGTGCTCTCCTTGACCACCTCATCGTCAATGGGCTTGTCGCCAATGAGCCGGCCACGGAACTTTATCATTCTGGCCAGGGTCTCCTCGGAAACCTCGCCCCAGGTGATGTAGTCCTTAGCCTTCATCAGCATGCCCTTTATCTCTGCGGTCTCCTGTAGCACAACGCAGTGGTTGGCTCGGTTCAGGCGGAGCATGAGCATGGTATCCTCGATATCGCCCTTCACTCCGGAGTGACCACGAATTCTAATTGCTGCATATGCCATGAAGCTCACTCTCCCTGCTGCTGTGCCTGATCGTCCTCGGCCATGTGCATTTGCATCGGACCGCAGACGATGTGCTGTCGCTTCTCCTGCTCCTCGGACACCCTCATCTCGATGGTGTTCCTTAGAGCGTAATAAGTGGCGTAGGCGTAGTTAACGGTGGTCTTGGTGTGACCCTTGGCATATCCCCAAGAGTCCTTGACCCCGGCCAATGTAAGGATGCTCTTGGCCACGTCGCCGACCGCCAGGGATATACCCCGGGGGGCGGGCTTGAGCACCACTACCACCGAGCCAGACTTGCCGACCACGGTGAATGGCAGGGAGTGGGGCGTTCCGCACCCACATTCCCACGATCCGCAACCGCGCTTGATCTCGATGATATTCAGCTTGGCGTTGTCGATGGCCTTGCGGATGGAGGGTCCGACCTCCTTTCCCTTGGCTCTGCCAATGCCGATGAACCCATCGCCGTTTCCGACCACACAGGTGATCCTGAACTTGACCCTCCTACCGGAGTCGGTCATCCTCTGCACGATGTTGACGTCGATGACCTCATCCTTCAGGTCGGGGAGCAGTATGTCCACGATCTGCGCCTCGCGCAGTGGGAGCTTGGTGGCCAGGGCCTGGCTCATGGTGGTTATCTCACCGTTGAGCACCATACTTCCCAATCTGGTCATGGGTACCCATTCCATATTAATCAGCCTCCATGCGGCTCTTGATGTCCTGTACCATCTTCTCCACGTCCTCACCGATGTGTTTGCCTGCCAGGCGTTCCTTGCTAGGCAGCACTTCCTTTCCGTGGGGGATCTTCATGCCCGCGTCCAGCATGCCTTTCAGGGCAGCGAACACGGTGGCGCCCTTAGCTGGCACCTTGAGACCGATGTCGAGCACCGCCTCGGTCAATCCCTTGGCCACGGCCTTCTTCCCGGCCAGGTAGCCGGTCAGGTATGCGGCCGGCACATTGCCGGCGGCCTTGGTCCATCCCATCTCCACCACTTCGCGGGAGTGGGCGGTGACCAGCACCTGGTCGCCCTTGGGGTCGAAGTCCACTATCTGAATGCTGATGTGCCTCAGGGAGGTGCGGACCACGGCCCGCGGTATTCTCGCTCGTAGCAGACGAGCCCTCTGTCGGTAATCGGTCCTGCCCTCACGCCGGCGGCGGAAGGCCAACTTGTATCTCGGTCCTTGCGCCATCAGTTCTCCTCCTTAAGGTAGCCTTCGGTCTTCAAGTGCATTAGCAGGTTGTTCCTGCTCCTGAACATGCCTCCCTTGGCCTTCATGTAGAATTCCCGGTATACGGATCTGGTGATCTTGCCCCCGTCCCGCAGCTCGCGCAGCGTGGAACGCAGTGGCCTGATCGTCTGGATCCATGCCTCCTTCTTTGGCCTTCTGGCTTTGGAGGTACCCTTCCTGCTGCCCTGTCCACGCCTGCGTCCCTTCGCTTTCTGGGCCAGCCGGTGGCGGGTCCTGCCTCGGGATATGCCCTTTTTGGGCAAGGCGCGGATGGACCCGGATTGGATGGCGGTTCTGATGTCCGCCCGGGTTATAGCGTCTGCGATGTCCTCTATGCGGTTAGGGTCTATCCAGACCCGGTTATAACCGCACTTCATGACTTCGGCCGCCATGCGCTTCTGGTTCTTTAGATCCATCGTTCTCACGTCCTGTTGAGTATGCGGATTCCCAATTCATCCGCCTTACTGGTTATTGCCATTCTCTTCCTTCCACCCACGGTGCCACCGATGCGTATCGCCTGCACCTTGGGGTCCATGTTCTCCACTTGGTCGGAGTTATACACCATGACCTCCTGGAAACCAGAGGGATGGTAGTCGCGTACCATCTTCGGTCCGCGGAAGCCTATCGAGACCACTGGCGGGCGGTACGATAGATGCCGGCGCATCTTGGAGTGAATGCCCTTGGGCTTTCTCCATTTTTCGCCGAGCCTCGAGTACCGGAACCATTCCTGCCTCTTGAACGCGGGACGTTTAGAGTTCTTGCCGTTCCTCATTACCAGGGCAGCTTTTATCTCTTCGGTGAGCACGGCCTTGACCTTCACGACCGGCTTGATCTCGTCCTCGGTCTCGACTATCTCCGTCTCCACCTCTTCCATTATCTCTATCCAGTGATCGGCGATCTTGTTGCCTACACCGTCCAGGGCGTTGACGATCTCCTTCTTGCGCTGCTCGTCCTGCAACGCCTCCAAAAGTTCGTCAAGCCCCCCTATGCCCATGTCGGCCAGCTGTGCGGTGTACTCATCCCGGTAATAGGGAAGGTCCTGTATGCTCTTGATCTCCTTCTTCGCCGACATTACTTCGGCCTCCTTGCCTTCTCTACGATGTAGATACCATCCTGGAACACCCTAGGGTCAAATCTGCGGATCTTAGTGGCACGTTCGATGTTGGCAGCGGTCTGGGAGACTTTCTCCAGATCGGATCCGGTGACGAATACCTCGTTACCCTTTACCACGACCTTGGCGCCTTCCAATATGACGGCCGAGCGTGGAGCCTTCTCTCCCAGGAAGTTCTCGATGACGAACTTTTCGCCTTTCACCACGATCTTCATAGGGAAGTGGGAATAGACCACCTTCATGGCGTATTCGAACCCGTGGTTGGCCCCTTCGATCATGTTCCTGATATGTGCGGTGTATGTACCGACCAAGGCCTTTTCCTTGACACGGGGGTACTCACACTCTATGTGTACGGAGTCCTCCTTCATGGAGACCTTGACCTTGGGGTGACCGAAGTCGCGAATGACCTGACCTTTCGGTCCTTTGGCGGTCAGCTCGCTGCCCTTCATGGTAACCTTGACCTCCGTAGGCACGTGCACCGTGTCGTCCAAATGTCCTGTTACTGTCATGTCATCCCTCAGTATACGAAGGCTAGCAGCTTGCCGCCCACGCTATTCTCCTTGGCCTGCATGTGAGTGATCACGCCGTCGGTGGTGGTAAGTATGAGCACGCCGAAGTCCTGGGCCGGCAGGTAGCGGGCCTCGAACTGTTCCATGTTAACTTTCTTCACCGAGTAGCGTGGCTTGATCACACCGCAGTTGTTGATCTTTCCCTGCAACTTGACCTTGAACACACCGGCCTTGCCGTCCTCTATGAACTCGAACTGGTTGATGTAACCGTTGTCCTGCATCACCTTGAGCACCCGCCCGATGAGCTTGGAAGAGGGCCTTATGAGGCACTCGCTCTTGCCCACGGCCGCTGCGTTCTTGATGGTGGACATCGCATCATTCAATGGATCGCTCTGCATTTTTTTCACCTCACGAGTACTTCTTGAACCCTATCTGCGGCGCGATCTCCCTGAAGCATTGTCTGCAAAGGTGCATTCCGTAACGGCGGACGAGCCCTTTCTTACGACCGCATCTGGTGCAGCCGACGCTCCGTCCGAATTTCTTTTTAGGCTTCAATCGATCACCTCTATGTTGAATATCTCCTTCATGAAGTTCATGGCCTCTGTCCTGGTCATACGGTGTTTCTTGGGCACGCTACGGCGCATGACGCGGCGCCTGGATATTCGCTTTCCAGGCCTTTGGATGGATACACTTACGTCCATACCAAAGATACCGATCTCCGGGTCGTACTTCAACCCGGAAAAGTCGGTGTAGTCGGGTATCCCGAAGGACAGGTTACCCTCTTGATCAAAGGAGTATGAGGCGATGCGGTTCTCGCGAATGGTGAACGCCCTTTTCAGGAAGTCCATGGCCTTCTCTCCTCTGAGAGTGACGATGCATCCGATCGGTTGACCTTCGCGGATGCCGAAATCACGGTTGGTGACCTTGGAGAAGGTCTGCTTGGATCTCTGTGTGGTGACCATCTCCAACACCTTCTGTGCTTTTACTAGTCTTTCTCCGGATTCGCCGACCCCGATGTTGACGGATACCTTCTCGATGCGCGGCTTGCGCATGACGTTCTCGGTCATATCGCATTCACCTCAGGCAGTACGATCTCGGGGGTCTTGTTTCCGATCACGAAAACGTGGTCCTTCACGGTCTGCTTTCCGTTCTTGAATCGAACCAGGTTAGCTGAGGAGGAGCGCGCCTCGACCTGTTCCTCTATCACCACTATCTGACTGGCGCTGCTACCGCCGGTGATCATGGCCACGTTGCCCTGTACCGTTTTGAATGGCTCGATGATCTTCTGCGTCGGCAGCTCTATCTTCAGTACATCGCCGGTCTTGTAGCTGTTCTCGTCGACCAGGATGTTGCGTCCGTCGTGCATGTTGAGCTGCATGCGACCGCCGTTGATCACGGTCTTGTTCTCTATACGGCACAGCTTCCAATTGGCGCGGTCCTCGGTCGTCTCGACCAGTATGAATTTTCCGCGGCTGTCCAGCAGCATACGGTAGTACTTACCCGATGCGGGCAGGCTTAATACGTCCATCAGGCCAACGGGGAACTTGGTCTCGGTGACCACCCTTCCGTCCACCAATACATGCTTGGCGGAGAGGATCTTCTTGGCCTCGGCGGCGGTATCGCAGACCTTCAGCAGGTTCCGTAACACCAGGGTAAGGGGCATGCATCGGTCCAGCGGATGTGCGCCGGGGTTGGGGCTGGTCACCCATACGCTGCTCTTCCTAGGCACCGGCCAGCTCTTCGGTGCGTTCAATCTTTTTAAATCTTGGGTCATGAGGAGCCCTCCTCGAATTGCAATTTCTGCTTGCGATAATTGTCCTTTAGTTCGAGCTTGATGATGACTACGTTGGAGGCATGCACTGGCCTCTCAGTCATTGTGCCGTCCGCCTTGGCGATGGTCACTCCCTCGATGATAAGACGTCCTTTCTCTGTGTCCACACTGGTGACCTTGCCCTCGAGGTTGAGTATGTCCTCATCCCCTCGGACCACCCTGACAATGTCGCCCTTGACGACCCTGACGGTGCGGCGTTCCATCTTTCCTACCAGCTCCTCGCTGAGGTGGGAGCCGACGCTCTTGTTGCGCACGTGGTTCGGCGCGTTGTACAGCGCCTTCCTCTGTTTCCTTGCCAACTTGCTCGTCATTTCCAACACCTCAAACGATGGTCGAAGCGGTGGCGGCTACACGCGGCCAGCGCTCAGCGGCCTCTCTGGCCACTGGTCCCTTTATGTCGCTTCCCTTGGTCTCACCCTCATCGGTGGTGATGACCGCTGCGTTGTCCTCGAAGTGCACCATGGTCCCGTCCGCTCGGCGGAACGGTCTCCTCTGGCGGACGATGATGGCGTATACCACCTGTCGTTTCATTTCGGGAGTGCCCTTCTTCACCGAGGCGACGACGATGTCGCCCACGGCCGCGGCGGGGCAGCGTCCGTGCACCCCATGATAGTTAGGTACGGCGATGACACTGATGGTCTTGGCGCCGGTGTTGTCCACCACATTCAGGACGGAGCCAGTAATGATGCCCCTGGTCTGGTTCCCTGCCAATCCCTTCATGTCCTCACCTTTTCTCCACTATGACGAATGACACCGTCTTGCTCAAGGGGCGGCATTCCATGATGCGCACCTTGTCCCCCAAGCCTATCTCCAGGCATGGAGGGTTGTGGACGGTGTATTTATTCGTCCTCTTTTCGAAACGTTCGTACTTCTTGTCATACTTCAAGTAATTCCTCTCGACCACGGCGCTGCCGTTCATCTTAACGGACACTACTTCGCCGTCAATGATCTGTCCCCTTACCGGGAGCTTCCCGTGGAATGGACAGTACTGGTCCTCGCAGGTGGCCGAGGGGGCCTTGACATCAATGCCAATGTCTCTAACTTCGCTCATTAGATCACCTAATTTTCTTGATCCTATCCTCTGGTCGATACTGGATCTCGGATCCTAGGACCCTGATCCTCTCGCCCTGATATGTGAACTCAAACTCATGGCCGGACTTGGGTATCCACCGCTCACTGCCCTGGCAGGAGATGGCCATCATATTCTTGGTCTCGTCCACCACCTTCCCGCGCAACAGGTGCTCGGGACAGTTGGATTCCACCACCTCGATGTCCAGTCCGATGAGTTCTTGTCTCATGAAATCCCTCTTATCCATGGCTCCTACCGAACTTCGGTCTTGAAGCCCATTTCTTCCAGGGCCTGTTGGACCTTCTTCTTGTGGTCACCCTGGAGTTCGATCTTGCCTTCTTTGGCGGTACCGCCGGCGGCGCACTTGTTCTTCAAGGTGCGCGCCAGGTCATCCATGTCTATATCGGTGGCGTCGATGCCATCGACAACGGTGACCTTCTTACCGTACCGTCGGCTGTCGGTGTAGATCCTTACGGACTGCTGTTCTCTGGCGATCTCCTCGCACATACACAGCTCTTTAGGGAGCCCACATACCGAGCAAATATCGGCCATTATTTCTCTTCCTCCTTTTGGACGGTTAGGATCCTGGCGATGCTGGTCCTTAGGGCCCTGATCTTCCCCGGGTTGTTAGGAGCGCCGCCCATGGCGGCCGCTCCCTTCTCGTGCATGAGCTCATCCTGCAGCTCGCGGAGCTTGCCGGCTCGCTCATCCACGTTCATCTTCCTAATTTCAGAGGTATTTATCAAAGCCATTTATTCAGCCACCTCCTCCTTATCGTCTTCCATTGGGGGTTCCTCCGCGGGGTGCTCGGCGATGACCGATACCTCGTCCTCCTTGCGCAGGATCTCCATCAGGTCAGGGTTGACCTTGATGGCTTCATCCATCGGCATGACATCGATCTCCGCAGGGAGGCGTGCGTCGGGGTCCATGATCTCAACCTGGACGCCTATGACGCCCGGCTTTAGTTTGGCTACGGCGAATCCGGTGTCCACGAACAGCAACCGGGTCTCTCCGCAGTACTTTATGTACCCGTCCTTGAACTTCTCAGTGCGGTGTCTCTCCCCGGTCAGCTTGCCGGAGATGATGATCAGGCAGCCACGAGCCCCGGATTCCATGATGCGGCGTACCGTGGAATGCCCGGCCCGGCGGAAGTGCCAGCCCCGCTCCAGAGCGAAGGCCAGCTTCTCGGCCATGATCTGGGCGTTGAGGTTGGGGTTCTCGACCTCTTGGACCTCGATCTGAGGGTTGTCGTAATGGAAGTTGTCCTCGATGGCCTTGGTCAACGATTTGATGGCCGCCCCTCGGCGACCAATGACGATGCCAGGCCTTTCGGTTACCAGGGTGACCCTGGTCCCCATCGGGGTCCTCTGTACGTCTACCCCGCCGAATCCGGCGCGATCGACTGTCTTCATCAAATATTCCTTAAGGAGAACCCTTCTGATGTTCTCCGCCACGAACTTTCTTTCGCTGGCCATTTACTGAACCTCCTCCAGTATGACTTCGATGTTAACGGTCTGCTGGTCCCATTGGGTGCTGCGACCGTGTGCCCTGGGCATGTAACCGCGTATGGTCCTTCCCATGTGCGCGGATACTATTCTCACTTTCATATTGTCGGCGTCTAGTCCCTTGTACTCCGCGTTGCTCTTGGCGCTTTGCAGCACCTTGATGATGGCTTTGGCGGCCTTTGTAGGGAAACGACCGGGTCCGACCCCGGTCTTGTGGGCCACACCATAGTTGTGGCGGCGGATCGGCACCGGGCGGCGCAGTTCCACGACCTCTTCCAACATGCGGATGGCGTAATCTACCTTCTTTCCCCGTATCATCCGGCAAACCTCACGTGAGAACTTGGGGGAGATGGGCAACTCTTTGGCGATGGCCTTGGACGTAGTGTCCGGATCGGCTTGAGCAGTGTATCCAACCATGTTTGTCATCTCACTTCAGCGGCATGAACTTGGATCCCCTGGTCGCACCGACGCCAGGACCAGAGTGCTTCACGGAGCCCCTTGTCGCGGCGAACTCGCCCAGGAAGTGCCCGATCATCTCCGGTTTTATCTCGACTTCCTTGAACTCCTTCCCATTGTACACGGCTACGCGGCGACCTACGAAGGCCGGCACGACCGGTATGTCCCTGCGGTGCGTACGCACCACTTCGTGTTTTCCGGACCATATCTTGTCGAAGGTGGTCTTCTGTTCCTCGTTGAGGCCGCGACGGAAGGACCTTCTGGTCCTGGACGGCAGAAGGTCCACCATCTCATCGAAGGGCATCTCCTGGAGCTGTTCCAGGTTGAAACCGCGGTAGGTGAATTCCTTCTTCCTACGGGCGGTCATCATGCCCTTCTTCTTCCTCTGCTTCCTCCTCGAGGATTTGGTACCAGTTAGCTTTTCATCGGCCATCTAGAATCACTTCCTCTGTTTCTTCTTGGGGGAAAGCCTACCGACCTTCCTTCCCGGCGGAGCATTCTGGGATACGGTGCTAGGTTTGCCTACGTGCGGGTGACCGCCACCACCGTGGGGGTGATCGACCGCGTTCATGGCTACTCCCTTCACCTTGAAGTTTGCTTTTGCCTTGCTGCGTAATGCATGGAATTTCTTTCCTGCCTTGGCGAACGGCTTCTCCGAAGCACCTCCGCCCGCGATAATACCAATGCCGGCGCGGCACCTGGGGTCCAAGTTCTTGAAGGCGCCGGAGGGCAATTGCACCACTACGGTGTCACCCTTTGTCACCACGGTGGCGTAGGTTCCCGCAGTGCGTACGAACTTTCCGCCATCGCCAGGTCTGGCCTCCAGATTATGGATCAGAGTACCTTCAGGGATGTTGGATAGTGGCAGGATGCTGCCAGGCTTCAGGTTCTTTGTGCCGTCCACGCTGATATCCTGTCCGACCATCAGGCCTTCAACCGCGATGATCTTGTCCTTCTTCCCGCTCTCGAACTTGATCTCAGCCACCGGGCTGTTGCGGCCCGGAACGTGGATAATATCCGTCACTACACCATTCTTCAGTTCAGAATGGGGGTGCTTTATCTCTCCCACGTGCCTGTGGCTCGGGGACCGATAGGTAGAGCTTCCGTGGCCCCTTCTCTGTTGTCTTAGTCGTTTACCCATGTTCCCCCTCCTCAGAAGACTCCTATCCTCATGCCGATGTCCTCGGCAGAGTATCCTTCAGCGAGCTTTATTGTGGCGTGCTTGCCATCCTTGGCTATCTTGGTCCAGACCTTGTCTACCTTGACCTCGAAGTATTTTTCGAAGGCTGCCTTGATCTGCGCCTTGTTGGCGAAGCGGTCCACGATGAAAACTATCTTGTTCCCGTCCGTGAAATCCTGGGTAGGCGTGCCGGTCATGTAGTTCATGGTCTTTTCCGTCACATATGGATAAAGCAGTACCTTTCTGGCCATGATCACCACTCTCCTATTTTCTTGAGCGCGGACTCAGTGAACACCGTCAGTCTTCCGGGCAATCCACCGGGGGCCAGCAGTCCTGCGTTCAATCCCTCGGCGTTCATCACCTCGACACCTGGGAGGTTCCTGGCGCCCTTGACCAGAGCGACATCGTGGTTCGAGACCACGATGAGTAAGCTGCGGGGCATGCGGTAGCGCCGTCCCCTCATCTTACCGCGGCCAGCACGAACATGAATCCCATCCTTGCTGCGAATGACATCGTCCTGTAGACCGAGGCTCATCAGGACATCTAGCACCTCAGAGGTGCTGCGAACGTCCTCCAGGCAGTCCTCTATGACTACGGGCAGAGTCAGCTTTTCATTGAAGCGGTGACCGCGGGCCTTGACCTTCTCCGCATCAGCGGTGGCAGCCAGTGCCGAAAAGCGAGCCAATACACGCTCCTTATGGTTGACCTTCTTGCTCCAGTCCTTGTCCACTCTGGGCGGGAAGGCACGGCGGCCTCCCACGTTGTTAGGGGACTCGGCACCCTTGGCGCCCTGGGCCAATCTCTGGACCCTGGCCACGCCTCGGCCTTTGCCTCAGGTTGACACCGAATGCCTGATTCCGGCATTCGGCTTGGACCCATATGGCTGCCTCTTGTTGGCCTGTTCGGCCACTACAGCCCTATGGATAACATCGGGTCGGAACTGGGTGGCGAACACCCCGGGTAGGGATTGGGTCCTTAGGACCTCGCCCGTTAACGAATATATGTTGACCTGTACGTTATCGACCATTGCTTACGCCCCCTGCTTGGATTCGGTGGATATGTACACCATATCAGGCGCTTCCTTCAGATCCGCCTGCTGCCTCCTTACTGGGTCCCTCATCCGCACCAGCCTCTTTGTCGGGCCAGGCACGGATCCGTGGATCAGTACGAAGGGGTTTATTACCACACCATAGTGTAGGAAGCCGCCCTTAGGGCTGACCTCCTGCCCACTTTCCCCAATTTTCAATATGAGCTTGTTGACCTCGGTCCTCTGATGGTATCCCATCTGACCGGACTGAGGAACGGTGCCTCGGACGTAACCAGGCCTCTTAGGTCCCAGGTTACCGACCATGCGGCGGTGCTTCGAGTTCTTGTGGGATAGCAACTTCAGGCCCCAGCGCTTGGTAGCGCCTTGGAACCCCTTCCCCTTGGTAATGGCGACGACATCGATCATCCCGCCCACCTTGGCGAAGTCGTTAATGCTGATGAACTTACCCAGCAACGCCTTGGCGAACTCTATCCTCGCATCCATGGTGCCGCCGCCTATGCGCAACTCCATGAGCTCGGGGCGCTTCTTCGGCACTCCTTGGACCAGCTTGGGTTGGGTGAACGCCAGGACCCTAACGTCCTCGGTGTCCACTCCCTTCATCTTCTCCCAGGCCTGCTCGGCGTCGACCTTCTTGGGAACGGGCAACAGCCTGGACAAGTTCTCGTCCAGCTGAGATGCCCATACTTCTCCAGCGGTCTTTAGCCCGTAGCGGGTATTCTCGTAGATACGTACCGCAGCCACCACCATCGGGGGTACTTCTAGAACGGTGACAGGCACCCTGATCTCCTGACCAGAAGTGGTGCTCTTGTTACGGTGATCCACGATGAATGCGTGAGTCATTCCTGCTTTATAACCGGCAAAACCTTGGACCTTAGGGCCTTCGCTAATCTCTGGCCAAGCGTCCAGCCTCGGTGTCTGTTTAACGGCCCTTTTTCTAGGGCCAAAGCCCTTTGAGCCTCTTCTCGGACGTCTAATGTTCGGCATGGATCTCCCTCTCCCTATCTCATGAGAGAGCACACTCTCTTACGCTAACGCCTGTTCTCAAGAGTGTTGAGGTTAGCACCTTCGACCGTGACACCGTCATCACCCTCCAGAATGCGCGGATGGGGGCGACTTAGGGATGCTTGAAGCATTGCCCAAGGGGTCTGGTCGAACGTCCTCAGTGCGTTGAGCAGAACTCGCATACTGATATCTGTATATAAAACAATCGTTGCTCACTATATATAATAAAGAAAGGAAACGGTCCCTCTGGACGTTTCTAGAGCTTGCCTTCCTTGGCCTTCTTTTGAAGACGTGTGCGTCGTTCCTTGGAGTTGAACCCGGTCACCTGCTCCAAGAATGCGTTCCACCGCCTGATCGTCTCCTGGGCCAGTTCCACGCTGGCTTCCTTGTCGGTGTCTGTGGCGATCTCCAGGAGCGTCTTGCTTTTCAAACGCACCTCTATGTGGGCCATGGCACCGAAGGAGGAGATGCACTTGTCACCTTCCTTCTTAGTAGGTCCGAACGTCGTTTCCATCATTTTTAGTAGGCCATCGCCCTCAAGATTGCCGTAGTTTCCTCGCTTGATCTCGTACTCCATGTACATACCTCTAAAGCACCAGTTCGTCACCCAGATGCCGGCTCACGTCAACAGAGGTACCCATGAGCCCCTCCAGGTCGACCAGTGAGATCCACTCCTTTCGGCAGTGGCAATTGTGACCTTCTAACAGTCCAATGTCCTGCTCGAAGTTGAACTTTTCTAATGTATCTAAAAGCCTGCGGTCACAGACAGGACAGTTGTGCACGCCCCTTTGGGTCCCTGACCCACTGGGGGAAGAGAACACTCTCACGTCCGATAGCTCAGCCTTGCTCTTCAGCACCTCGAACAATGACCATATCCACGGCGACCGGTAATCTCCGCGGCGCCATAATCCTTCCACCATAGTCTCCTTCTGCACATTGAGCGGGTTGACGGAGATGCTATCCGAATAAGGGGCGGCGAACCTTACGGATCTAAGGGTATCATTGATGGCTGCGCCTTCGGTGAGATGAGGCGGCTTGAGCAACAGATATGTGCGTACAGGTAGTCCACGGGAATTGACCGCTTCGGCCGCCCTGATGTAGTCCTTGGTACCGAAGCCTTTGTTCACACTGCAGCGGAGCACTTTGTCCGAGGCGCTCTCCAAACCTAACGCCACTGCGGAATGGTCTGGTAATTGCTGTAGAGTTTCAGGTGTCACGAACTCAGGACGGCTTTCGAAGAGCACCTGCTTCGCACCGTCGAATGAATTGAGGATCTGGTCTCGCACATCTTCCGGGACCTCCATAGGATCAAGGAAGCTCCCAGAGGTGTATAGCTTTACCATGCCCTCCCCTTCGTATCGGGATAGAACGGCCTCAAGCTGGGCAGTAAGTTCTGGAACGCCTATGCCTTCCAGGCTCTCCACGTTATAACCGCACATGGAGCAACCGCTCTTCCGGGACCAATGACAGCCTCGAGTGCGGAAGATGGCCACTAGGGCCTTCTCTTTCCTACCATCGACCATATCGTCCTCCTTCCAGATCGTCACCGGTCGGTTAAGGTCCAGGCTTTTCATGGGCGCTCCATATCCATTCAACAGCAAACGTCCCTTACTATTTTAGGAATGCGCTTATCGCATTACCAACATTTTATATCCTTTCTTCCAGATTTGCCGCTTGGGAGAGCATCATGGCCAGGAAGATCATTATCATAGGAGGAGGTGCGGCCGGCATGACCGCCGCCTCCACCGCCAGGGAGCATGGGCAGGACGACATCACCCTCATCACTGAGGACGAGCATGTGGCCTATTCGCCCTGCGCCATACCGTTCGTCCTGGAAGGGAGGATCAAGGACTTCCAGAGCATTGTGATGCATACCCCCGAGTTCTATCAGAAGAAAAGGAACATCAAGATACTGGTAAAAACCAGCGTTGACAAGGTGGACCTGGACAAGAGGAATATGACCACCAAGGACGACCGCTCCCTTGATTTTGATGTATTGATATTGGCTACGGGCGGAACGGTCTTCGTGCCCCCGGTGGAAGGCCGTAATCTGAAAGGTGTGTTCCCGGTCAGGTGGATATCCGACGGACAGGCCATCATGGACCATCTGCCGCAGGTGCAACAGGCGGTCGTAGCCGGAGCCGGGGTCATCGGCCTGGAGATGGCCGTGGCCTTGCACGAAAAAGGCAAACAAGTGACCGTGGTGGAGATGTTCGACCAGGTCGTCCCCCGCATATTGGATAAGGACATGGCCGAACTGGTACGGTCCCACTGCGAATCATTGGGCATAAGGTTCGTCATGGGAACGCCACTCTCCCGAATCGAGGGGGAGGAAAGCGTCACTGGGATCACCGTGGGAAACACCCACCTTCCATGTCAGATGGTCATCATGGCCACGGGAGTGAGGGCCAATCTCAAGCTGCCCGAGCAGATGGGACTGGATATAGGTCCCTTGGGTGCGGTCAGGGTCAGCCCCAGCCTTCAGCCATATCGTAAAGGCCGTTTGGTCCCTGATGTGTATTTGGCAGGCGACGTGGTCATGTGTCAAAGCGCGGTAACCGCCGGGCCTACGATGAGCCAACTTGGTTCCACTGCGGTTCGCCAGGGCCGCGTGGCCGGCATCCGCGCCGCTGGCGGAGCGGCCACTTTTCCGGGGACGGCCAGCCCTTTCATCAGCGTCATCGGCGGACTTCAGGTGGGCGGGACCGGGATCTCCCGTTCCCTGGCGGACTACTACGGTCTCAAGGTCAAGGAAGCGTTGGTCGAAGGATCTTCACGGGCCAGATACTATCCTGGGGGGAAAGTGACCACCGTCAAACTACTGGCTGACGCCGACAGTGGACGATTGATCGGCGGACAGGTCATCGGCGGCGAGGACGTCACCGGCAGGGTGAACTGGATCACCGCGGCGTTGTTGGAGGGTGTTACCGTCCAAGAGTTCGTGGAACGCATAGAGAACGCTTACTGCCCCCCGACCTCCATGGTAGTAGATACGGTCAATGCGGCAGCGGAGAAGCTGGCCAGATTGTTCCGTGATTGAATATCAAATCAATTTAATAGTCCGTTCCGCATTCGAGCCTGAGGATAATGGACATCGAAGAGCGGTACGCACTCGTGACCCGAAACACTGAGGAGATCATCACATCTGAAGATCTAAAGCAGGTACTTCAGAACAAGAGATCCCCCACCGGCTATATCGGCTTCGAACCCTCTGGACTGGTGCACATCGGTTGGATGGTCACTACTCAGAAGATCCGTAACTTCGTGGACGCCGATTTCGATTTTATTATATTCTTGGCCGATTGGCACGCCTACATAAACGACAAGTTGGGCGGAAACATCGAGAACATAAGGATATGCGCCGAGTACATGAAGGACTGCTTCGAGGCCTTGGGCGTGCCCAGGGAGAAAGTGCAATATAAACTGGCATCTCAGATCATGGACGACATCGATTACTGGGAGACGGTGATCAAGGTCGGAAAGGCCTCCTCGTTGCAACGGGTGAAAAGGGGCATGACCATCATGGGTCGAAGCGAGGACGAGGCTGATGTCGACTCCAGTAAGATGATGTACCCGCTCATGCAGGCTGCCGACCTCATCTTCATGGACGTCGACGTGGCATATGCTGGGTTGGACCAGAGAAGAGCACACATGTTAGCTCGTGAAGCGGCGGAGAAGATGGGCGTCAAGAAGGCCGTCGCGGTGCACACTCCCCTGTTACCAGGATTGAAAGGCGGGAACCGCATGGACCCGTTGAGCAGTAAGATGTCCAAGAGCGATCCCGACGGAAGCCTGCTCATACACGATTCACCGGAAGACATCAAGCGCAAGCTTGGCAAGGCCTTCTGTCCCCCGGAGGCGGAGGGCAACCCGGTCATGGCCATATGTCGCTACGTGCTATTCGAACGGATGGACGTCCTGCGCTTCGAGAGACCGGAGAAGTTCGGCGGCAATCTGGAGTTCCAGAACTACGAGGAGCTGGAGCGCACCTACCTATCCGGGAAGCTGCATCCTATGGACCTGAAGAACGGGACGGCCGCCACTTTGGCAGAAGTGCTAGCGCCAATCCGCGAATACTTTCAACGAAAACCGGAGAACCTGCAGCGCATACTGAAGGTCCTAGCTGATGTCAAGAAGTTACGCTGACCTTATTTCAGCGTTCTCAAAAAGGCCATGGACTTGTGCATGCAAATGTTGAGTATGGCCTCGGCATCCCCTACGCCGACGAGCCCGGCCGCCCCGCCGTGTCCGCCGCCGTCGTTATCGGTCTCTTGACCCACGTCGCCCAGCAATTGTCCCAGGTGCAATCCCTTTCGCACCATTTCCTGCCGGGCTCGAGCGCTCAAACGGAACTCCCCGCTACGCTGTGAAGCGACGAACGCGATGTCCGCTCCCAGTGACAGGAGCGACTTGCATACCGATGATTCGAAGGAACTGCCTTGGGATACGGCCACGATATGTTGGCCCACTCTTTCGAAGCGCAGACGCTGCCCACCTTTCATCTGGGCTACCCTCTCTGAGATATCGGTGGGCGATTCGGTGAGCGAGAGCACCTCCTCGATGTTGAGGTTGGACCCCTCTATCAAGCGGGCGAACGCTCGAAGCGAAGCGGGGTTGGAGAAACGGAAATGCCCGGTGTCAGTAAGTATCCCGGCGCATAGGGCCAAGGCCATGGTCCGAGTGATCTCTATTTCGGCCTTCTCTATGATGTCCAGCACTACTTCGGCGCAACTCCTTTTACTGTCATCGCAGAGGTAAGTTCCCCTCCCCACCCACTTTTCTGAGGGGCAATGGTGGTCGATAATGATCATCTCCCCCGCAATCTGGCTATAACCGCCCAATTGTTCAGGAGAAGAAGTGTCCACCACAACGATGAGGGGATATTCATGGTCCAGACAGGTCAGATGCTCGATGCCCAAACGGGCGGAGACGTTCTTGGAGGTACGGTCCAACCCCTCAACCGCAAGTATTGAGGCTGGAGGGAAGGCTTTGCTCAGAGCATAGGCGCTACCTAATGCGTCAGGGTCTTCGTTGCCGTGGACCAATATAAGTTTGTCAGAGGAGGCCAACCTTCCGATGATGTCGTTAAGCATCTGCAACGGTGAAGGGCTCGATTTTATTTCCATTTTATAGTGAAATAAAGAAAGGGGGACTGAGGCTCAGTTGTCCTCATTATCCTGCTTCGGAGGGGCGCCCAAGGCGTGGTTCAGCTGTTCCTGAACGCTCTGGAACTTCTCCTTGAGCATCTTCTCCTGACGGTCCAGGCTCTTAACCCTGACCTCGGTGGTCTCCTTGTCCTCCTCGATATCCTTCAGGAGGGCTGGTGTGTCACCTATCTTTATCATCAGGGAGCCGACGCTCTTGAACACCACGGCGTCCTCGGACACCTTCTTCAATTCTTCGATGGTCATTTCCATCTCTTTCAACATGGCGTCCATTCTGATCTTCTGGCTCATGACCGTCTGCAATTGCTGCTGAAGCTGCTGGAATTGGGCGATCTGGTTCTGAAGTTTGGGGCTGATCTCATCCATCAATATCACCGACCGTTTCACTCATCTTTTCTGCGATGCTCATCCATCGGATGTATGAATTTAAAGCTGCCCGTAAGGCCGAGAGGTCATCCGCATCCAAGATCAGGGTCATCGACCCTTCAGAATGGCGCACTTCCGCTCTCGTACGGGGTATTTCCCTTCCAGCCTCCGGTCCTATGGCCTTGGCCACAGTGGAGGCGTAGGGGGAGCTCACCCCTAGGGTGGCTCGGAACATATCATCGGCCTTTGATAACCTTCTTGACGTTAGGCCGCTCCTTGTAGAACATCTTGGATCCGCAGTTCTCGCACTGCATCCCCACGGCGTTGACGTTGGAGCGGATAGGTTTCTCACATTGGCCGCACTTGTATGTCAAGCTTAGATCTCCTTAGCTGCGGCGGCCAGGATCTCTTTCGAGACCGCCTCTCTCATCCTAGGGGTGTAACAGCCGGCCGCGAACTTGGTGTCACAATGCCTGCATGCCCATATTCCCGAGGATACTCTCTTCACGCTCATGTGGTGGCAGCTGGGGCACTCGAACTTGGATCTTTGGACCTTCTCGATGTCCCTGGTCAGCTTCCTGACCACCACGCCGTATCTGACTCCGTACCTGCCGGAGCTCCCGGCCTTATCAGTTCTTTTTGCCATTGCTTTCACCCGACTAGTTTTCTAATCTCACTACCCAATCTTCGAGATGTCTCGATGATGGTTTTGATCTGTTCCACCGTGAGCGCCCCGCGTAGGCCCTTTTGCATGGCCCGCAGGTCTCCGTTGTCATCAGTGGTAACGGTCAGCCTAGCTGCCGCGACCTTTTCTTCGTCGAGACCCGGGTCAACCAATATAGAGTTTTCGATTTGCACCGCGGTCACGGAGATCGGGGTACAGGTGGTGGGCATGGGGTAGTCCTCGCCCAATCCATGGGCTGATGCTGGAACCGTAGCGCTCTTTATGGCCGCTACCGCTCCCAAGGAGCAGGCGTCGAACAGGTTGCCGTCGAAGTTCAGCACGTAGATGTCCACGAAGTTGATCCACACCTTCTTGCCGGGCTCTATGCACAGCTTCTCCAGGTCTATCATATGGCTTTCCCTGATGCCGCGGTCAACGACCCTGGCCAGCTCGATGGAGTTCTCGTCCGGGGGACCGGACTCGAAGTTTGGCGAGGCCATTGGAATGAGCTCGGCGTTGGTTGTGAGGACTCCCCTGTTAGGGGTGTCGGAGAAGGGGTCGCCCATGGTCATCTTCACTCCGACGATAACCTCGGTGTCGCCGATCTTGACCCGGGAAGATCCCTCGGCGGTCTCCACTACATTGGTCTGGATAGATATATTTCGTAACTCATCCCATGCACGTCCATCCACGCGGTGGCCGGCTGCGATAAGTTTGTGGATGTGATCCCTCTTGATCTCAGAAACGACTGATCTTGCCATTTTCAATCCTCCTCGGTCATTTCGGGTTCTTCCTTGGAATTTTCCATAGGTTCTTCCTTGGAATCTTCCATAGGTTCTTCCTTGGATTCTACGTTGGAATCTTCCATGGGTTCTTCCTTGGAATCTTCCTCGCTCTCACCGTTCACTACGGCGTAGCGTCGGCGAAGGGCGTCCTTCTGTACCTCGTAGATCTCCTTGCAGGCTTTGACACCCATCTCCAAAGCTTGGTCGAACTCATCCTTGGTCAGGTGCCCGTCCATCTGCATCAACAGGACCTCTCCAGTCCTGGGAATCATGGCGATAGGCAGGTCCGCCTGACCGTAATTGTCCTCCTCCTTGTTCAGGTCCAGGACCACGGTGTCGTTGACCTTCCCGGCGGCAACGGAGGGCACAATGTCTCTCATAGGAATGCCTGCATCGGCCAAAGCCACGGCGGCTGCGGTCAGTCCAGCGCATCTCGTACCGGCGTTGGCCTGTAAAACCTCTATGTATACATCAATGGAGGTACGGGGGTAGTTCTCAGTGAACACCACGTAATCCAAGGCCTCAGATATCAATTTGGATATCTCCACCGACCTTCGGTCCGGGCCTGGCCTCTTGCGGTCGGACACCGAAAAGGAGATCATATTGTATCTACACTGTATGATAGCCTTGGCAGGGTTCTGCATGTGGCGGGGATGACATTCCCTCGGTCCGTACACCGCTGCCAATACCTTGTTCTTTCCTACCTCCACGTACGCTGAGCCATCGGCGTTCTTGAGCACTCCGGCCTCGATCTTGATTGGCCGGAGCTCATCCACCTTCCGACCGTCTGTCCTAATACCGTTTTCATCGATGAGCTTCATATCAGAATTTCCACCCATTAAAACACCTCATTCTTCCTTGCGATATACCGATTCCAGGAATTCTTTCACCCGCTCGGTCAGTTTCAGGGTCTGCGCTCCCTCGTCTATCATCTTTATTGCCTGAACGGCGTGATCCATATCTTCCATGTTCCCGTCCATCCAGATTCTACCGTTCTGTCCGATGAATATACGGCAGTTGGTATAGGTCTTGATCATCTGGATCATGGACCCGTTCTTGCCGATGACCCGGGGCACCTTGCTGTGGGCGATCTCCACGATCTGTCCGCCCTGGAGTTTGCGCAGCCCCTGCTCCTTCATGGTCACCTGCACACGTTTTGTCTCGTCAACCATTAGCACCTTGGCAAGCAAAGTATCGCCTACCCCCAGGTACCGGGCGGTGTCTCCGAACTCCACCCTCCACGGCACCTCGTTGACATGTAGTGGGGCGGGGTATGGTGAGAATATGTCGATCAACCAATTGGAGGGACCGATGTCCATCACCTTGCCGATGATCATATCTCCAGGGGCGGGAATGTACCGGCCTCCTAGGGGGATGACGTTCACAAAATTGGATTTTACGCTCTTGATGCCCAACATGGCGGCGAAGATCTTTCCGTCGTCGACGTATGTTCCCTCGCCGGGCTTCATGGTCCCGGCGTCCAATACATCACCGGGTAGCACCAGTTCTCTGGTAAAGCTCTCGTTATTCATTTAATCAACTCTTGGAATCTAATATATGATGTCATTTCAATTGCTTGGTCTCCACCGTGCCATGTGTCTTGGCGTTAAGCCGGTGGAACAGGTCGTCCCTCAGACCCGCGGGGATCTCTACGACACCTATCCAATCCCCGTTCTTCTGCCATTCTTCCTTAGTGACCTTTCCCATCTCGGTCATGTCCTCGAAGCACCGTGCATACTCGTCGGCCTTTAACCTGACGGCGATTCGTATCTTGTCGAAACGTATGGGGATCAGAGGTCGTAGTTTATCCAAAACATGCGGGACCTGCAGGTCCACCGGTTTAAAGGCGTCGATATGGACCTTGGCCTCTTCCATGGCCATCTCTATGCGTGCCGTGGTATGCGGCCCCCCGGTCTGGGGGTTGATAGCATTGCTAGCTATGGTAGCGATGATGCGGAGCCGCTTGCTCTCCAGCATTTCCTTGCGCTGTTGGGCGGTGAGCTGTACTTCTCCCTTAAGAATGATTATCTTGGCGATCTCGACTGGGTCGAGGGTCTTGAAGACCTCTTTGAGTTTTTCTTCAGAGGCACGGGTGCCCTTATGGGCGTTCTTGAAGATCTCGTCGATGACCATATAATCGATCAACTCGACCTCCTTCCCATCCCTGATGTGGTTGACCACCTTAGGGTCTATGAGAACCTCAAATGACTCGCCGTGGGACTCCAGGCGAGCCACAATCGCCTCTTCCAG
>Ga0114918_10001316_pt1 | contig 22177 bp, 35 predicted proteins | sample LantaG_FD_87015 | JGI IMG/M metagenome (GOLD analysis project Ga0114918, IMG submission 87015) | Deep subsurface microbial communities from Baltic Sea to uncover new lineages of life (NeLLi) - Landsort_02402 metaG | ecosystem: Environmental > Aquatic > Marine > Oceanic > Sediment | place... | reverse complement strand
CTCGCAAAATACAAACTAGTACTTTAGTTAGATGTGTTGAGCAAAAAGCCAATTATACTTTAGTTGACTTTACTGGCACTTCTGGTAAAAAAGAATTTGCTTGGGTTCCTTCAACTAACGTCAAGCTCTCAAAAAGATTCAAAAACAAAAGAATAGATACTAAGCTGGTTAGGTCTGCAAACATGGCAACAAAGCCCAAAGTAATAAAGCCTAAAATAACAAAGAAGCCTGATGTTACTTCGGTTGAGAAAGACTTAAAAAAAAAAGTAGTCTTCCTTAACATTGAAAATGTTTTAAACTATAAAGAATTAAATCTAAAGCATAGTAACTTTACTATAAGTTCAAAGTGTATGTCAAGATTAAATCAGATATGTTCAGAAACAGGCTCCGATGTTGTTATTACTTCTATTTTGAGAAAGAACAAAACACCAAATGAATTGCAAAAACTATTAGAAGATTATGGTTTTACAGGAAAGGTTGTTGGAAAAACAAGTAGCACCGCAGTATCTAAAGGGTATGAAGTTGCATTGTGGTATTATAACCATAAAGATACTTCAAATTATGTTATCATTGATTCTAATGAGATAGACCCAACAGGTACTTTCCAAGTATTAACTGATTTCAATAAAGGATTAACTGATGAAGGCGTAACCAAAGCAATAAAAATACTATCATGTAATCCAACAGAATGTGTTTTGGTAGAAAGGTAATAATGATAATCTATATCTCACTTGGAGTTCTAGCAACATATATTGCATCGTTACCTGCGGCAGTGCTGTATACCATATATAAAACAAGAGATGTTGATTTATATGATTATCTAGATTTGGATATTTTTAAGAGCTTAAAAAGTCCTTTATGTGATTATTGTATTAGCTCCTTCAAAACATCAAATGAAATTGATGAAACTTTTTTGAAATTTATAGAAGATAACTTTGAGAAAAATTATGATGAACTTTCGAACAAAGTTATCGATCTTATAACCGTGCGCTCGTCCTGGACAACCAAATATAATCATGTTGATCACGAATCGGTAAGACAATGGAAAATAAATCACGATAATCCAGCGAAAAAGCAACTTCTAAAACATGAAATTATTAAGTTTATAGATCTTTATAAAGAAGATGGCTTCAAAGAGATCAAAGAAAACTGCAAAAAAGCTTATCTAAAGAGCGTTATTTGTGAATCTTTAACAGTAATACCTTTTATGATTTTGTGTATTCTTCTTTATCCGATTAAAATCTTATACAGGATATTAAATTGGGCATCTAAAATGTTCATTAAATGTTTTGTCTTTTTAGGTAAAATCATATCAAAGATAGTTGGTTTGTTTTTTGCTTGCTTGTGGGGGTTTAGGGTTCTCATTTCAAAAAAACCAAAGCAAGAGTCAGAAAATAGATATGTGCAAATTTTAAAGGAATCATCATCATACAGAAAATTACCATCAAAAATTAATGTTTTGATAGATAACATTTAACAAGGGGTACTATAATGCTTTCGCTGCTATTAACGATATATAAGATAATCAAAATTGTATTTTTTAAACTTCCAGCTATTTGGATGGTTGCTAAGTTGGTTTGGAAATATCTATATAAAGCGATACTAGCGCTTTGGCTTATCATCCTTGTTATTCTTAAGAAACGAAAGTAGAGGTATTAAATGAAACTATTATTTAAAGCAGTATATTGGATCATCGCCAGCGTATTTAAAATGTTATTTGGATTTATTCCACTAGCACTTAAACTTATTGGCTTTTGTTATCGTTGGATGAAGCGGGCAGTCGTTGCCTTTGTAGTCTTTTTGTTGATTGTTCTTTGGAGAAGGCGAAACAAATAGTGGTTCCCACAATAGAATACATTAAAGATAAGACAGCATTTAACGCATTGAACGTTAGAATGGAAAGGCAAAACTCAAGAGTGGTTATGTCCTCTTTTGATGATTGTTTGAAAGGAATATCTAATTGTATAAAAAAGGCTGGAGACGCTGGTAATTTCAAAACCAGATGGCGTATGACCAAATATCTAACTATCCCAGTCGATTCTGTTTCAAACAAAAAAGTTAATGATTTTATAGATTTAAGATCTGAAATTCTAAGAAATGTATTAGAAAGATTTGGTTATACAATAAAAATTGTAAAAGAAGAAAGCCCTGTTATTATTATTAGTTGGGAAATATGAAATTATATCAATGCCAAAAAGAAAACTGTAATAACATAGCAGTTTGGATGTATGCTCCTATGGATTCTGAAGGATTCTTTTGTGACGACCATGTTTCAAGAGGGTGTTCTTGCAATATAGATCCTGATACTGGTATTGAGGATCAAGATGAACAAGGTAGGTTTTATCCTTGTTGTGAGTTTATGTATAATGAAAATGGCTTTGAGAATGATTAGAAGTTCTAAAAAAAACTTCTTGACTTATATAAGAAGGTGTGGTACTATGTGTGAATGAAAGTAAGGGCTTGTTCGGTAAGAGAAAAATTTGAAAACAATTTTGAACTTTGTTGTTGACAAACTGTAAAAACTATGATAGTATAGTTGAAGAAGTCAATAAAGAAAGGAATTGAAAAGATATGTTATCAGCTCCAAGTGGATCTAAACAAAACAACAGAAACTATCCTGGTGCCAGGTGTAAACGACCGGATCTAAAAAAGATCCATAGGGAAGAATGTGCTGAGCGAACAGAGGTGTGGCAAAAGCTAACTGTTAAGCAACAGTTGGAGTCACTTGATCGTCGTGGTCATGCTGCAAAGAAACAGCGAGCTAGGCTAGAATCTAAGCTAGCTAAGCAACCAGTTCCGGTTGAGGCTCCTCCAGTTTCAGAACTGCCAAAGGCGTAACTACTTTTGGCGGTATCGTCTAACTGGTTATTTATTGCACGGATGAAACTCCTCAATGCATTAAATATTAGGACGTCCCTTTCTCAATGGGAAAATGCAGGTTCGAATCCCGCTACCGTCACTACGAGGTGACATAATGACAATTTCAAGTTTTGTAGTAAAGTGTGTTGCTGGATTAATTGGTGTTGTACTTATTATTGGTTTATCTTTTAGTGCAGCAACACTCATATCAATTAACAAAGTATATAGTAAGGTTGTTATATGAGTGAGCTAGATGTGAAAATAGAAGGTGTTGAAAGCATAAAAGAATTTATTAAAACCAAACCACATGTTTGTGATTGTGATGGTAATTGTGGTGAAAACTGTAAATGTAAAGAGAAATTAAATGATGAAAAAAGAAAGACTGATAACTGTTGTTCATATAAGCGGTAGACTGCTTAAAGATATTCTTCTTAAAAAGCCAAAGTCTGTTGTTGTTGAGGAAATACGACTTGCTAAGTGGCATTTTGGAAAATTGTTTGAAAAGTAATATCTCAATCTCAGCAAAGCGTTACAGTGTGGACATAATTTAAACTTCTTGACAGTGTGAAAAAGCTATGCTAGTATATTCTTAGCAACAATGGAAAGGAACAAATCATGGGGAAACCGATCAAACCAATATATTTAGGACCAGACTTCGAAACAGATGTTAGAAAGAGCAACGAGAATAAGTTATCAGAAGTTGTACTACGAAGGTTGTTTAGAAATAGCAAGGGATTTTCTTTTGGAAAGTACTTGAGGAATATTGCTTCTAACAAACCATTCAGTGGTTTAGACATTGTTATTGAAAATGGGCTTACAATTGATCGAGTATTAAAAGATCTAAGCGCTCATTATGGTCATAAGCATATCAGGAATGGGTTTGATAAAGATAGAAATGCAAACTACAGTGTTTACAATATCTTTAACCCAAAGACCAAAACAAATATCGAAGTTAAGTTTTGGACAGGAGCAAGTTTCTGGGCAGAAGTTAAGGTAGATGCTGATGTAAATGGGTTGGTTCGGTCTAATGATAACAAAATTAGAGTTCATAATTCTATTAGTACTCATAGAGATGATTTAATCAGTATGATTAAAAAAGGTGAGTTTACACAGTTTATAGAATCTGAAGAAGGATCTAAAGAGCTAAAACTTTGGGCTAAAAGCAAAACAGGAAATGGAGGATCAAGAATGGCGAATGTAAAAGATATGGTAAAGAAAGATGCGATTGAAGCTGGTTATCGTGTTGCCAGTAAACAAATGACTAAGGGTGTGAAGGGAGGCATTCTTGCTCTTATGAAAGATAAGGGGATGGATGACGGAAAGCTTGCTGCAATCCGAGAAGTGTTAGATACTGAAATTGGTGACGCTATCGTATCAACATTCCTTGGTTATGGTCTGACTTACGTTCCTCAGCTTAAGGATGATCCTCGCGCTGTTAAGTTGGCGGAAGAATTCCGTATTACCGGTATTGCAACCGCTGGTAACTTGGCAGTAAATTCTGCTATGGAATACGTGCTGCCCGTTGTTTCAAGTGCTATGGCTTCCCTCCCTGCTGTAGAAGCTTCTGTTGAGGAGCAAGTTCGTATTGCTACAGAAGAAGCTGAAGAGCTTGAAATGGAGCAAGAGGATGCTCCAGAACCAAAACAAGCCACAGCATAGTCGTTTGATTTTATGGCGGTAACCATCCGGGGTTACCGCCATAGTTGTTTAATGCCTTTTTTGCCAACATAATATTGTTCTAATAGTGAGGTTGATATGACTTTTTTTGATAAAGTAAAAAACGACGCAACCGATGCGGGATATCGCGTTTGCGCTAAACAAATGTCAAAAGGTGTAAAAGCCGGAATACTTAAGGCAATGGGCGATAACAATGTCGATGATCAAAAGATTGGTGCAGTTGATAGCCTATTAGAGTCTGAGGCTGGCGAGGCTTTAGTTTCTATAATGCTAGGCTACATTCTAGCGTATGCTCCTAAACTAAATGAAGATCCACGCGCTAAGCGTCTATCAAACGAGTTTAAAGTTGGTGGTATGTCTACTGCCGGTAACGTTGCAATGGATACAGCTATTGAATATTTCTTATTGCCAATGAATAATATCGTTGAAGCATTACCAAAAGATGCGCCTAGATTACGCGTGAGTGTTCCAACTGATGAAGAAATGAATGATTTTGAAAATGAAGAAGAGTCTGAGCAAAAACCACAAAAGCAAATGAAACTACCATCATGATCAAAACACCACAAGAAACTTTTTCAGAGTTTTATGCTTCGTATTCTAATAACATAGAAAGTAAAGAGACGGGAGAATTTGGTTTAGGGGATTCTCTTTATAGATTAGTTGATGGTAAACTGCAAAACCCTAATGGAAATCCAGCAGTAAGAATACTAGATCATAAGGGTAACAATAAATATTGTGCTTTTATTTCGGACAATAAATTTGAAAAAGAAGTTTGGTATTCACCAACTGGTGAAAAAGTAGAAGAGGTTTTATACGGAGAAGATGGAGGATTATCTAAATTAGATGGACCATCTATTATTAGATATAATAAAGACGGCTCTATCAAAGAAGAAGAGTATTGGGTTGCTAATAAGCGACAGATTATAGCGTCATCATTAGGACTGTCACACGTTGTAAAAACATTATTTTATCTTGATGGTAATGAAACTGAAATATTAACCCAAGTTTTAAAAGAAGATAACTCTTTAATAAAAGAAGAAAGTAGAGTTGATGGTAAACTGCATAGTGTTGGTGGTTCACCATCTAGCAAATTTTACGATAAGAACAATAAAATAACATCGCATTTCCATAACAATGGTGTTATTTTCAGAACTATTAAAGATTTACCTACCACAAAAACAGAAGTGTGGGTTAATGGTGCGGGTAGTTTCCATAGGGAAGATGGTCCAGCTTATACTTTTTACGATAAAGAAACTAAAACAACAATAGAAGAGTATTATCTTGATGGTGAGAATATAGAAAAAGAAGATTTTTTGAAAATGGATAAAGAAGAAATGATGCAAGGAAAAATCAAAAAACCAGCTCTAAAGGAGCAACCTCTTTCAACATTGAAAGAATCTGCTGTAAAAGACAATAATTCTTTTAAAGTTGAAAACAAATATTTAAATAATAAACTTTATAAAAGAATTGTATCTTATAAAGATAGAGTTGCAACTTGGGATGCTGGTAATCTATTACATTCTTTTGATGATGAGCCTGCTATTAAATATAATTCTGGTAAAAAAGAATGGTATTATAAGGGAAAGCTTCATAGGGTAAATGGTCCCGCTATTGTTTATGCTTCAGGTCTAGAGTGGTATTACTTAGATGGAAATGTTATGTCAAAAGAAGATTTTAAAAGTAAAAAAGATCAATTTTTCACTACAAATGAATTTGTAGAAGAAGAAATAAAAACCCCACAAGTAGATCCTTTGCCATCATTAAAAGCAAAACTTGTTAAAACCTCTATTGATAATTCTTGGGAAATTTATGATAAGGACAGTGGAAACTTAGTATACAGAATTTCAAACAGTGACTTGGTTGTTCTTAAATTTATAGATCGTGATAAATTTTGTGAAAAAGAATTCGGTCGTAGTTTAATGAAAGCCTTTAAAGATGGTTATACTAAAAAAGAAGACTTTATTACTAAGTATATTCCCACAATTAATAAGTTTCAAGACGTGCAAGAAAAAGAAGAAGCTGAAAAAACAAAAGAAATCTTTAATGGAATGCAAGAGCTTATAAATCAGTTCTTTTCTCCAGTAGAAGATATGATGAAGGATTATTCTGTAGAAACTTCAGGTGTTGTTAAAAATCATATGATAAACAACAGAGTTGTAAAGAGAGAAATTTTTCTTGATCTTGAGCATACACAATTAAAATCTGTTCTTTATCTTGATGAGAATGGTTTAGAGCATTCTCCAATGGAAGGTTTCCCTTCTTTTATTGAAAAGTTAAATAATAAAACATGTAATCGGTATCGCAATCATGGAAAACCAGTTACAGATGGACTATCATACACAGAAGAAATTACAACAGGAATAAACAAAGGTGAAACAATTGTTGTAATTAATAAGGGTGGTAATATATCAGAGAGGCATTTTTATAATAAAGAAGGGGAGATAATTACTTTTGCAAAGTATCTAGAAGATAAACCTGGAGTATTATCAATATCATCTAGATATACTAACACGCATTGCTCTTCAACATTATATCGTGAGAATGGTATTATTAAACAGCAGGTAACTGTTAATAAAAATTTACGAATGGATGGCGAAGATGCTGATAAATTGTTTAATGGAAAAGGTGTCTTGTATGAAAAGTCATCTTACAAAGATGGTCTTAGGCATTGCTATGATGGCAAACCATCAATGACACAATGGATTGTTTCTGGTTCTGGTGAAACAATAAGAAGAGAAAGTTATATTGATGGATTTATAGCATATAAAGAAGAAATGATTGATGGCAAAATGACCCCAGTTCCAGCTATTTTCGAATATGATTCTAATAATGTTTTGATTAGATCTATCACCTCAAATAAAACTGGTGGAATAATTGGAGTTATAAACCATTTGGAGGAAAAAGTTGGTGAAGAAAAAGCTCTTATAGATGATGAGGTGATCGAAAAAACAACAACTAATCATCTTAAAAGTGCAATACAAGCTAAAAAACTAAACGATTTAATAGTGGCTGGTAAAGTACAACCAGATCAGCTTGAGGCTTTAATCAAAGAAGGTTTAGATAAAAAGACAGTTGAAGCTTGGGAAATTCTTTATAACCATCCTACAGTTGAAGATTCTGAATATGATACCCCTACAGCTGAAGATGCTGAAAAAGTATTGGATAGTCCAAAATATTCTGCTTTTACATCTAAAGACATAATTGGGTTTTCTAAAATTAAGAATGAAGATGTATTAGAGGAGAAAGAAGAAAGTGGTTTGAAGAAAGAGGCTGTGAAAGCAGCTTATAGAGTTGCAGCAAATCAAATTTCAAAGGCGGTAAAAACAGGTTTAGTAACATTGATGCAAAAGAAAGGCATGGATGATTATAAACTAGGACATCTTCGAGAAGTATTAGATACTGAAATTGGAGATGCTTTGATTAGCGTATCTGTTGGGTATATCTTATCCATGGATAAGTTTTCAGAAAATGAAAAAGCTGTCAAACTAGCAAATGAATTTAGAGTCGAAGGTATGGCAACTGCTGGTAACGTCATTGTTGATAGTGCTATTAACTATATACTTCCAAGCATAATGAAAGAAACAGATGGTATGAAGTTTAGAATTGAAGATACTACAAACGAGAATGCTTATGATGTAGAAACTGTTGAGATTGACACCTCTTCAGATAAAGAAGCTACGGCATGAGTCTATTCAAACCAAGCCCATTTGAATTAAAGATGGGTTTGGCTGTAGCTGGAATAGTTGCCGGTCTCGGTTTAGAGAAAATACCAAAGCTAAACAAACTAAAATCTGTTAAAAATTTAGCAAAGAAGTCTAAAGATTATGGTGTTATTGAGGGGAAAAAAGTCATAAGAGAAATAGCTTATGACTTTGATCCAGAACTTGCTGATGTTATTTCTGGAGATATTTCACAGATAATTAATGAAGCCATTACATCATCAGAAATAAAACCTAAAGCAAATAATATAGAGGTTATATTTTTGGATGATGATGACGATATACCTTTATTACCTGAGCATAAAAAAACCACTTGACATTTTTATGATTGTGTGGTATTATGTATAAAGAAGGTGGGGGATATCCCACCTTAATATAATGAAAGGAACATAATGGCTAATAGTAAATTTGCAAAAACAAGAACTGAAATTGCAAAAGAAAAGATTGTTGTTTTTTCTCTTGAAAAAGAAATGTCGATGCCCTTGATGTTGAACAAGGGTTATCGTAGAGAAGAGATTATTTCTCTTTTCAAGCAACTTGAAGATCTTTTGTTTGGAATGTATATTCCTGGCAAACGAGGGCGGAGTAATCCGGCTAAGTTTTATGCGAATGACAAGTGTCCTGAAGAGTATACCATGACTTTTAAGGTCTTTCGGAATAGAAAGACAAGGCAGGAAAAGGAAAAAGAAGTTACGGAAACTTCATCGCATGATAGTTTGGATGATAAGATTACAAAAACTATTGCGACATCACTTCCTAAATTGAAGATGGAAGAGTTTCCGCAAACAAAATCTAATAACAAAGGATACGCTCTTGGGTCTTTTGATGGTAAGGTTTTTCTAGTTAGAACTTCAGATGGTGGTTTTGATTCTATTGAGAAAGCAGTAAAGGCATCATGGAGTCTTTTTGATGGAAAGGTTCCTCTTTTCAAAAGCAGAATAATGAACCAAGTTTCTCAAGTAGCAAGTACTCTTCGTGGTCTTGGTTATGTTTCTCTAACGAAAGGAGAATAACTAGTGTTATTAATTAATACCTTCTCTCCCAATATGGTTGATGGTAGCTTTACTGCTTTTTTCGAACAAATATCAGAAACAAGAGCTTATGGCTGTCTAAGAGATGAAGGCTTTACGTCTGCCATTTCAAGCAAAGAAGTTGCTTTTCTTTTTGGGTCTGTATTGCAACTTCCACTAAGTACAAACAATATTACTATTTCAATGGGAAGTGGTGATGTAGCAATTCTTGGTTTGTATAAAGGACCTAAAATTAAAAACAAACAAGCAAATTTAACAGAGGGCGCTGTTATTAAGTGGTTTCTGTTAACGATAGATTAAAGGGTATTATGATTGCCGCAACACTAATGATTATAGTAATATTTTCAACAGCCATATTTATTGATTATGAAGCAAAATCTTTAAAGCTTAACACTAGGGATGGGAAATCAAAATGACAATGCTTGATAAATTATTAGATAAATTAGTCAATGTAGCATCAGAGGGTGCTGTTTTTGAAGAAAAAACAATAAGACAAGCTAAAGAAATGGTGTCTCTTGAGGATGAAATTGTAGATTTATCAAAAAGAGTTGAGTATTACCAAGACCTTCTTGAAAAAGAAGAGAGAAAAGTAGACGCATCTGAAAAAAGATTTAGAGATCTATATCGTAATACAATAGATAGGCAGAAAAATGAAGAACAAGATGTTGCAAAAAAAATAATTATATCTTTCTTGGTAATTCTTTTGAAGCAAGACATTATTAAACCTAGTAAAAAGGTTGTCTTTTCTTTCATTAGAATTTATCGACATCTAACTGGTGAAGGGTTAACTAAATCAAGAAAAGAAATAAATGAGGTGTTACACTCAATTGATGATTATGATATCATAACCAGTACAATTGAAGATAAGGATTTTTTCTCTGAGAGTTCAGGCGTATCTGAGATTCCAGATGTAAGAGATAATGTTTTTAGTGCTGCTGAAATTGAAACAGATCCTTCTTTGTTGCCGATTGCTGAGCAGATTAACAAAGCTGATGGTGAAAAAAAAGTGTCAAACGCTCACAGCAAGCCGTATCATCTTCTAGGGAACCACCATTCAGAAACTCCGAATTTTCCGAGTGGTTCAATTGGTAATGGTGATAAGACACTACCAGCAATACCAATGCCAACTAGCTTAGCTCGTGTTCATGGTGATATCTTTAGTGAACTTCAAAAAGATGTTACTGGAGATATAAAAGAGGTAAGCACACATACCAAATGTAGGGTGGCATCTGAACCTACAGATGAAACACCAGGTAATAGTTAGATGATGATTTGCGAAGATAATAACAGGTTTAGGATTTGTTATGATTATGTAAAGAAACAATCTTTCAATCCTGAAACTGGTGCTTTTTATGATAAAAAAAATGCGTCAGTATGGTATCCTGATTTCAAACCAGAGAAACAAATAGCACATTGGGGCTCGCCTATTATTGATAAAAACGGTGTGTTTCCTGTTCCACAAGATGTAATATTACCACAGCAGCTAATAAAATATATAAATGGCAGCCTAAACTTACTATATGAGTACATGTGTGGTATGGTTTATGTTCCATTTATGTTCTTAGGTGAAAGATTATGTGTTGGTATCATGATTGAGGAAATGGATCCAATAAATTTAATTAGAAATAAAAACTATTTACCTACTTGGATGGAAGACTTTAAAAAGATATTTCCTCAAAATAATAGTATAACATTTTGCTAAGGGTAATAATATGGCTACTAGCGTAAAACTTCCAGGTGGAGCTAAAGTAAACATTTCTAAAAAAGGTGTTGGTGCTTCAATAAACAAAAAAGGATTTGGCGTTGGTTTTGGTCCTAATGGTGGTAGAGTAAGAGCTTCTATTCCTGGTACTGGAATAAGCTGGAGCGAATCTATAACCATGAAGAAACTAATAAACCTAAAAGATGCTTTCTTTGGATCTAAAAAGAAAGAAGAAGAGCCGGTATTAAACAAAGAAGTAGAGATTCAAGCGGAAAAGATTTGTTCAATGTGTGGAGCAAAGGTTTCTGTTGTAAGAACAAAAGAAGCAATGGCTGAATTTAAAGAGTTTGGCACTTGCCAAAAATGTCAGGATATTTTAAATGCTTGAAAACATTGGGTTTCAATCAATAACTACGGAGCGAGCAAAACAAAACCACACTAATTTAAAAAGATGTGAGCTTGTCCTTACTGATAAATGTAATTTCAAATGTGTTTATTGTAAAGGGCTTCCATTTGAAAAAGAAGTAACAAGTTCAAAAGAAGATGCTCTTGCTATAATTGATGGTTGGATTGAGCATGGACTAGAACATGCTAACTTTTCTGGTGGTGAGCCAATGTGTGATAATAACATCTTTGAATATGTTGATAGATTAGCTAAAGGTGGAGTTAAAACTATTGGATTGTCAACAAACGGATCTTTTAGTTATGAGTCATATAAAAGACTAGTTGACCTTGGTGCAACACACTTTGCAATATCGATTGATGATAATTCTAGTGACTTTGATAAGATAGCTGTATTTGATGGGGCTTGGAATAGAGTTGTATCTAGTTTACAAAAGCTATCAAAAATATCATATGTTACAGCTTCTATTGTTCTAATGAAAGGTAATGTTGAAAGAGCGCCGGAAATTATAGAATTTGTATCGTCTCTTGGTGTACAAGATATAAGATTTTCTTCAGCTGTTCAATACAATAAACTAATTGAAAACTTAGGAAAGGTTGATTCAAGCATATTAGATAGACACCCCATTCTAAAATATAGAGTAACAAATCTTGTTACAAGAAGAGCAAATATGAGAGGTGGAAATACAAATAAACGATGCTGGATTCCACTAGATGATATGGTTGTTTGTAATGGCTTTCATTATCCATGCAGCATGCAACTAAGAGAAAATGGTGTGAATATTGGAACAATAAATAAATCAATGAAAGAAATTATACAAGAAAGAAAACAATGGTCTGAATCTTTTGATTGCACTAAAGATCAAATTTGTAGAGATTGCTGTATGGATTTTATGATTGATTACAACTCTAAGTGTGGTGATTTGAGTGACTAGTTTTAATCTTTATACTCTAGCTAATGATAAAAACCAAACACCAGCAGCCAGTTTAAAAGATAAGTTATTAAGGAGTGATATCAATGCGTCTGTTTTAGACTATATTGGGCTAAGCGAAGATGAGATTAATGAAAAATCTAAAAACATACAAATATCAATAAATCCAAATATTTATTTCTCTGATGGTAGAACGATACCTGGTTCAAAACATATTTTAATAACAGATGGTGTCGATGTTATTAAAATAGCATTAAAAAAAGATTTTGTTGGTCCAGAAAGCATAGTACATTTGCATTATGGTGTTCCTCATAATACAAAAGGTCCAACTTATATTAATTTTGACATTAGAGGCAAAACAACATTACGCTCGTGGTTTTTTAACGAACGATATCACAATAATAGTGGACCTGCAATAATAAAATATTACAATGGGCGTGCTTATTATTATGCATATTATATCAATGGCAAAAGACATAACCCAATAGGACCTGCTAAAGTAGAATATGGTATTGCCAGTGGATGTTTGTTATATAGAAAGTTTTATATTAACAATCAAGAAGTTTCTCTTGATTGTTTTACAAAAAAATTAAGTAAAAGGATTTATAATGAGAGGGAAGTGGAAACTTTGGATAGATGATGAAGCTTTTGATGAGGGTAATCTCTATAGAAATGCTCCAGAAGATTATTTTGTAGCCACTAACGTAAAAGAGGCTATTAGAATAACAGAAATATTAGGGAGCGCTCCTCGCTTCTTACATTTGGATCATGATCTTGGAGAAGAACCTAATGTATTAGCTTATCTCAAATGGTTATTTGATAAGTATCCAACGTATTGTCCTGATTATATAGTTCATTCGGCTAATTGTGTTGGTAGAGATAACATTGTTTCATACATAGATTCATGGAAGAAGTCTCTTGACTTATGATAGGTTGTGTGGTATATATAGTTAAGAAATTAAAATGACAAGTCCAACTATAAAACAAGCGACAAGAATAATGGAAGGTTTTGTAGTTAGACCGGTGAAAGAACGAGTATCTCGTTTTGGTAGGATTGTCTTTAAGCTAAAGAGTGAAAGGTATAACTTGGCGAAAAAATGATTACAAGAGCAGGACAAAAAATATACGATGAAAAGTTTGATCGTCGAGAAAAAGCGCGTCATACTGTTAGTTATATAGAACATGGTAAGTATGAATACAATGGTGAGATTATAAGGCTAAAAGATTACATGTATGTTTCTATGGAGAAAACACAATATTATCCTCATAACACATCTGTTATGGTTGGATATGAAGAAACAGATTGTAAAATTGAAGTCACAAAAGAAAAAACACATGAAGCTCTAATGAGATTTGACTTTGATGATGACGTTGTTATATTGAATTTTGCATCTGCAAAACGAGCGGGTGGTGGTTGGTTACGAGGAGCAAAAGCTCAAGAAGAAGATTTAGCTTTATCTTCTTCGTTATTCATGTGTTTGAAATCAAAACCTGATTATTATAAAGACAATATTGCTAAGTTCCCATTATATACCGATGGTATTATTTATTCTGGAAGAGTGCCTTTCTTTAGAGATAAAGATTTAGAAAAATGTGAGTTATATACAGGATCTGTAATAACATGTCCAGCACCAAACGTATCTGGTAATGCTTGCTTTACTAATGATAGAGAAATTGCTAAGATAATAAACAGAAGAGCCAAGAAAATATTAGGTGTTGCTAGATTGCATAACCATAAAAAAATAATTCTTGGAGCTTGGGGTTGTGGTGTTTTTAATAATGATGCCAAGATGGTTGCTAAAACATTTAAAAAAGCATTAGCAGAAGTTGGCGGTTTTGATTATGTATGCTTTGCTATATATGATCAAACAAATGATAATACTTATAACATTTTCAAAGAAGTATTTGAACAACAAAACAAGGAGGAAACAGTATGAGTTTTTTAGATAAAATTAATTTTCTAGAGATTGCAAAGTCAGAACTAAAAGCTGCTGGTTATATCATGGCTGCTAATCAGGTAGTTAAGACTGTAAACAAGGTGGTTTCAGGCGCAGCAAAGAAAACAAAGAACAAGCCTGTTCAGAAGTTTGTCGAAAGCGTTCCTGGAAAGGCAGCAGTAAACTTTGCTTTGGCAGCAGGCGCTGTAAAGCTTCCAAGAGTTGGAGACACTAATCCAATTAAGTATCTCGCGACTGGTTTGAGAGTTGGTTCTTTAGCGAGTGTTGGTAATTCTGTTATCAATACCTTACTTGGCAGAGGTGACAAGCCAAAGCAAGAAGAATCTGTTAGAGTACCTGAAGAGACGGAATCTCTAGAAGAATAAACATTAACATCAAGTGAGGGGATGGCGGGATAAACCCGCCATCCTTATTTAATATGTCAGCAAAACGAGATTTTTCCAAATTAAAATTTGTTATATTAGCGCAGGTTATTATGTTTATAGTAACCTCACCAATATATTATTTTCATAATGGATTTGATGGGCTTCAATCATATTCAATCATATACTTCTCAGTAGCTTTATGTGTAAGTGCTGCTATGTTTTTTATTGGAGGATTAATAAAATGAGTACACCAGGACAAGCCGAAGCTTTTATGTGGTTAGCAGCTATTGGAGTTGCTATTATGTTAGCAGTAGTTATTGCTTTTATTTTCTCACCAGTAGTTACTGGAGTTTTGATAACCGCATATCTATTATATCTTCACTTTACAAAGAAATGATTTAAAATGTTAGAAGTACAAGAATATCTTCAAAATCATTCATTAGATGAATTATCTGATGAATACGGCATAGAGTATAGGAAAAAGAACGGAAAGGTATCTTTAAATTACCACCAGATAAAATCTCCTAAAAAAGAAAAGATCTGTAAAGAATGTCGTGGTTTGATTTTACGGGATGGTTCTTGGGAAGTTGTATCATATCCATTCGATAGGTTTTTCAATTATGGTGAAGGTGAAGCTACTGATATTGATATTGGTAAAGCTATATTCTTTGAGAAACAAGATGGATCAATAATCCAATGTTATTATGATGATGTAATGAAAGATCATTGCATTGGTACTAGAAAGATGCCTGAAGCAGATGGTATGTGTGAAAACTTATCGATATCATTTAGAGATTTAGCTTTAATGGCTTTTGATAAAATGGGTAAGCCATTTGATGAGTTAAAAAAACTAATGTATAAAGGCGTTGGTTATTATTTTGAATTAGAGACGCCATATAACCAGGTATGTGTTAGGCATGAGCAAATGCGACTTGTTCTAATTGGAGCTAGAGATCTAGTTTCTTTAGAGGAAATAGACCCAGCATTTGTAAATATGAGACTTGGAATGCCTACGCCAAAAGAATATAGATTTCACTCTGTTGGATCTCTTATGAGTTTCATAAACGATAGGAGTCCATTAGAACACGAGGGGGTCATTGGTAGAAGTGTTAAGTTGAATGGTTTATCATTTGATAGGGTTAAGTTTAAAAGCTTAGCTTATATTGAAATGCATGGCATGATTTCAAATGTTATGGCATCTGATAGAAACATACTAAGGCTTATAATGATCGAGCAAATAGATGACGTTGCGCCTGTAGTAGATGATTTCTTAAAAAATAAAATTGAAGCTATAGAAGAAGGAACAGCTAAGCTTTATAGAGAAATTGAACGTGATTGGCGAGAGCTAAAAGATATAGAAATACAAAAAGATTTCGCGTTAGAAGCAAAGAAAAGGGCAATGCCAAGTGCTTTATTCTATTTAAGAACTAACAGAGATAAAAATGTTACTGTTAGTGATTTTATGAGGCATCAAGCAGAAAACAAAAGTAGTGTTGCCCGATTATTAGAAAGGATAGAGAAGTGTTATATGAAGAAGTAAGTAAGGATGAGGCTAAGAATGTTTGTTTATTATATGTATGTTTATGTCGATCTAAATCAAAATCATTAGCAGTAAGTAGGCTTGCTAATAAAACAATTAACAGGTTAATTAAAGATTCAAAACTCTTAAAATTTAAAAAGGTGTTTGAAACTAAAACTTATTTTAGTGAGATGGTTTATAGGGAATGTTTAAAGGAAGCTTATCTGTAATAGATAATAAAAAATACTTCTTGACATTTTGTATATAGCGTGTTATACTCAGTACAGATGTTGGGGATGTGATTGAAAATTTTGAAAGGAGACTAAATTGAAGCTATCAAGTAAGAATTATAATGAACTTCAAACTGCCCTTGGCGATAATACCAGTGCTGAGTTTGAAGGCGATATTGTTGTTTTTAAGACAAACAAGGGATCATTCCTTGTTGAGAGGGAGGGAAAAGCCGTTGTTGGTGTAACGCCAGACAATGAGGTTGTCGTAATGCCTCAAGAAAACAACAAGTCGGTTCTATATAGAGTGAATCAATTTTTGCCTGAAGGTGTTAAGTTGACTTCGAAAAATTCAGTTATGATGCTGAATGGTAATCCTCTGAAAAGTTTCAACATGGTTTTGCCAACTGGCGAAGTCTTGATGGAAGATTGAGAATCCTGTTTTGCTGCCCCTTTATAGGGGCGTTGGCGGCTTCGTCTAACTGGTAGGATATGTTAAAATAAAATCATATATCCATAGGACATTCTCTTCTCAAGGGAAAGATGTAAGTTCGAGTCTTACCGCCGTCGCTAATCCATATAATGTAGGAGGTTTATAATGAATGCTATGTTTAAGACTGTGGTTTTCTTGATTGCTGTTTTGTTTGCTATTATTGGCGGCGCGGCAGTTTTTGGTTATGGGTGTAAAGCTTGTAACTCTGTTGATGATATAAGCGAAGCGCCTTGTGTTCCTGTATTATCTAATGGTGATACAAACCCGCATTACAAAAATGAATGGTATGCTTGTAAAAGAAGCTGTATTGGTAAAAGGAACATAAAACTAAATGTCAAAACATGTGACTGCTCTTGCGAATAGCCAATCAATGAAATTCCTCAAAGAAAAAATAACAGGTGCTGTTTGCATTGTTATTTTCTATCCAATAATAAAACTAGCAGAATTGTCTAATAATGATAAATCAAAGATCTAAAAGGTATCCTTGGATTATTTTTTCATACAACAAAGGTTATTGTGAAAAATGCCAAGCTACTTCCATGTATATTACTGAATACAAATTCGAGTTGAAATATTGGAAGTGGATGAAAGGATTCAAGCAGAGGCATAAACGATGTTGATCTTTTCTGGATTTACCAAAGAAATCTCTTGTTAATAATAAACCACATAACCCTACAGGACCCTCTTATATCCGTGATAACATAGTAAGATTTTACTTACATTGTATAAGAACAGAAAAAGATAGTTTTATTAAAAATTTAGAGGAAAGAATGAATTTGGCAACGAATAATCTATCATGATTAATATATGTTGATGAAAAAGTCAAGTTGAGGAAAAAGATGGATAAAACAAAATTTTATGTTGGAAGAAGGTTTGATCTTAGTAGAGAAATTATATCTACAAAAAAGCCACCTACAAAAAAAGCATTAGGTGATAAGTATATTGATTGTTTAGGTCCTTTTGAATCAAGGGCTGCTGCTGAATATATGAGTAATGTTGGATGGGATGATCCAAATTGTAAAACGATATCAGATGCAGAGCGGATGGTAAAAGAAAAAGCAGCCTAAAGTAATAAAGAAAACATAGACTGACAGATTGGTAGTAAAAACTACAACATAAAATTACATTAACGCACTTTAAATAAAGTGCGTTTTTTTGGTTTAAGCTATAACCTTTTGAAAGTTATGAACGGTATAACTGATAAGGAATCTTGTCATAATAAAAGGTTGACATTCAAACTGTTTTATGGTAGAATAAATCTATAAACAAAACAGCTTATTGTGACTTATAAGGAGGCGACATGACGCAAGTTTTTGAAGATAGAAAAATCTTGATTAATGCTATCAGTGCTGTTCATAAAGATACAATTGTTGGAGCAGGGGCTGTTGCAAACATCCTTGCTAAGATTAAAAAAGATGAAGGTCAATTTTTATCTATTTGCCAAGACAAGCCTAACTTAGTAGAGTATTCTCAATCAAATACTAAGCTTACTAATCGAGTTTCTACCTCTTTATCAAGATATGTTCGTAGGCAACTTCGTGTAGATTATGATTCATTTACAGACAGAGCGTTAGAATCGTTTTCAACCTCAGTTACTTCTAATATACTAAAAAAGAAAAAGGCTTTTAGTTCAATAATTAAAATTCTAAGATGTGAAGATATTCTAAAGTTTTATGTTGAAGCTGAGAGGAAAACCCCATCTTGTATGACTGGCGCTCATAACACTGAAAAGATTAGAATGTATGCTGAAAATCCAGACAAGGTTTGTCTTGTTACTGCTAATAATATTGGTAGGGCTTTGTTGTGGACAGCAGATGATGGTGCTAAACTTTTAGATTGGGTATACCCATCTAGAACACCTCACGCACAAATCATATTAGATTGGGCTGCTTGGAGAAAGTATCCAGCTATAAGTGATTACAATCACCTAAACCCAATTAAACCAATGAAAGTAACAATGAAAACAACAGCGAGCTATCCAAGACTAGATACTCTTTATTATGTTATTTTGGATGAAAAGAACAAAACTGCAATATTACACAATAATAGAGTTGCTGGCGTTAATTGCCAAATGAATGCTACCAATGGTACATTCTATAGAATATAAAGTTAGGGCTATAATGAAAGATAAAGATTTTATGGCGTTGAAAAACTCTTCTTTGCTTGAAAAATATGTTAAGGTTTGTTTCTTAATTGATTTTTATCAAAATGCATGGTTTAGATGGATAGCTCTAATGGAAAACGCATCAGAATCTGTTGATATTCTTGATGGAATAATAGATAGGTTGGATGGTGGATTCCCGACATTAACTCTTGAAGAGTATAAGTCATTTTATGAAGATGCTGCGACGACACTAGAATCAAAAACAGAGAGGTTGATAGCCAATATATCTTCTGCTGAAGATAGAAAATCAGTTCTTTTTGCTGAGATTTGTAGAAGAGACTTAAGTTATGAAGTTAGTAGGTTTCAAGAAGCTATAGAAGATAGAACGAAATATTATCATTATCGTATGGAGGGTGACTTATGAATAAAATCTTTGCAGATAGAATTAAACTTCTAAGTGCTATAAGAATTGCCAGCGGACAGATGAAAGAAAAATTTACCGACCATAAAACAAATGGTATTGATGATGCTTTGGTGGCAATTAGAGCAAACACTAATGAGTTTCTTTCAATCTCACAAGAGGATAGAGGCGCAGTTGCTTATGCTAGTAAAAAAGAATATGTTCTTGATTCTGAAAGAAGAACCAAAACAACTCTTGGAAGGTATATTCGTAGGCGAATTGGTATAGGTAAGGAGGCAATTCCAGATAATACTCTTGATATGCTAAGTTCAATTGTTAAAAAGATTATCGTTGAAAAAGAATTAGATAAACATATCACAGTTGTTAAAGGCAAAGACATCCTATGGCATTATAGAAACGCTAAAGCAACAAGCTGTATGACAGGTTGTGAATGTGAAAAAGTTGAACTGTATTCTTTAAACCCAAACAAAGTATCTCTTGTTTTACACGAGAAGGCTAGAGCCCTTTTGTGGACAACTGACGAGGGTCCTATTGTTTTAGATAGAGTTTACCCAGCCCAATGCCATTCTGTTAACATAATTAGAAGCTGGGCAGAATCGAAGGGTTATCTTGTTCGATCAAACCCAGATAGGGTTGTTGAAACTGGATATATTCCAGAGATTTCTAGTGGGCAAACATTAACAGTCATATTGAAGCACAGAAATATCTTTCCTTATATGGATACTTTTGTTTATGGGAAGTTTGGTAAGAACGAAATTGTAGCAAAGAACGATCCAAAGTTTGGAAATATGATCATGCATACTACGCATGGTAATTATGACAGGGCTAAGGTTTGTTCGAGGTGTGAATGTCGTGTAAATAATGGTGATTTCACTACTGGATCAGATGGTAATCTTTATTGTTATGATTGTTTTGATACAATGTTCTTCTGTTGTGATTGTTGTGGAGAGCATAAGATTGTTGAAAATGATGGGAGACATATCTTACCATCATCATATTGTTTATGCGAAGGTTGTTTTGCAAAAACAGATATATGCAAAAGTTGTGGTGTTCATGAATACCATTCACATATGGCTTTAGTTGGTGATGACTACTATTGTTTTGAATGCTATGTTGAAAAGTTACTAAAATGTAACAAATGCAATAATCGTCTTCCAAAAGAAATGTTTATCATTGATGAAGTTTGTAAAAACTGTTTCGAATATGAGAAATGTGGAAGTTGTGGAGATAAGATAACAGATATAAAAGCCAATGTTTTTATGGAGAATGGAAACATAATTTGTAATAATTGTGGAAATGAATAGGGGTATTTTAATGAGTAAGAACAAAAAAAACAAAGCATCTAATAGTGCTGCAACTTCCACACCGGCTCCTTATCAAAATGAAAAGGCAAAGTGGTTTGGTCGAAAGTTAAAGCTTTTGATGGAAATGCTTGAGTTTACAACCCCTCATGGGGATGAGAAGGAAATGCATAAGTTTCTACCAAAGGGTGGTAACTTTGACAAACTAGGTAATTATATTCTTACCATTCCCGCAAAAGAAGGCAGTAGTAAAACATTGTTTTGTTGCCATATAGATACTGTTGGTCATTCTAAAAAGAAAGTAGAGCCAATATATGAAAATGGTTGGATTAGAGTTGGAAATAAAGATGCCGCTTGCTTGGGTGGTGATGATAGATGTGGTATCTTGTGTTTATTACATCTAATAGAACATAAGATACCGGGGACTTATATCTTCCATATTGGTGAAGAGCGTGGTCTTATAGGTGCTAGGCATATAGAAAAAACATTCGAACTATCTGTTTTTGATAGAGGTATTGAGTTTGATAGAAGAGGTGAAGCTTCTGTAATTACAGAAATGGGAGTTGTAAGAACATGTAGTGATGATTTCGCTGAAGATCTTTGCAAACAACTTGGTCTTAATTTCAAACCAGATAATACTGGAGTAAGTACTGATGTAAAAGCTTACGAAGATCAAATTGCTGAGTGTACAAACATATCTGTTGGTTATAGGTCTGAGCATTCAAATAGAGAAACTATTAATGCTGACTTCTTAATCAATGACTTGTTGGCTGCAATAATCAAAGTGGATTGGGATAAACTACCTGTAAAGAGAGACCCTAAAGGTAACAATAAAACGTACTCCACTACTTATAGTGCTGGCAACTTCGGTAACTACGCTGGAGGGAGCCATAATCATTGGGGTAGAAACAATGATCCTGATTGGGAAGAGTATACTGGGTATGCATCACTAAGTGCTGATGAAAGATATAGAAGGCATACCGTTGCTACCTTTACAAATCATGCAAAGATTCTTCGTGAAAATGGAGTCATTGAAACAAATGGTGATTTGATAAGTGATGCTGATTATATTGAATGTGAACTTTGTGCTAATTGCGAAGGTCCATTTACAGAACTAAACATAATTGGTACAGACTTTTTACTATGTGAAGATTGTGCTTCATATCTCAAAGAAGGTTGGGATCCTGAAGAATTCAATGTTGAACAAGAATTAGCTGAAGAACTAGAATATCTAGTTGATTCAGATTCAGATACCGAAAATGACAATAATACAACTGAAGAAGGTGATAAGAATGGATAAGAAGAGTTATATTGAAAATAGAGCATTTTTAATTAAATCTTTGAAGAATATCAGATATTCCGCTGATGTTGACAAGTCTTTAACAAGACAAAGAAAAGCTATAATAGTAGATAGGGTTCTATCTGTTGTTATCTTTTTAGAAGAGCAGAGGGATAGCTATTTAAGTT
>Ga0114918_10001315_pt1 | contig 22179 bp, 22 predicted proteins | sample LantaG_FD_87015 | JGI IMG/M metagenome (GOLD analysis project Ga0114918, IMG submission 87015) | Deep subsurface microbial communities from Baltic Sea to uncover new lineages of life (NeLLi) - Landsort_02402 metaG | ecosystem: Environmental > Aquatic > Marine > Oceanic > Sediment | place... | reverse complement strand
TGCCCATGGTGTGGTGAATCGGCTATGGCAAAAATTGCGCCACGGGCTCAGTGGTAAACACCCACGGTTAACTCGATAAAAAGGGCTACCATCTGCACTCCGGAGCCCGAGGCATACAGGCAGGCCGACGTGGTGGCCCACCGCCTCGGCGAGATGGTCAGAGATAAAAAAAAGTGAAAGCAAGTTATTTTGAGAAGGCGGAACTCGACGACGTGATTGATCCCTCTCGGAGGAATACAAGGTCTTCCCCGTCTCCCGGAGGTCAGACGCGCGCGAGTTGGAAAGGTTTAAATCAAGAACAGAGACATTATGTCGATCTTTAAAATGTTAATGGATAGGCCCAACATCAAGAGGGTCTTGACGACATGCGTGTATTGTGGCACAGGATGCAACCTCTATTTTCATGTCACAGACGGGAAGATCGTTGGCGTAAGCCCAGTCGAGTCTCACCCCGTCTCCCAGGGGAAGCTCTGCATCAAGGGATGGAAGGCGCACGAGTTCGTTCAGCGAACAGACAGGCTGAAGAAACCTCTCATAAGGCGGGACGGCAGTTTCGTCGAGGTCGGATGGACTGAAGCCCTTGACTACGTGGCCGGCAAGTTCAAGGAGATCAAAGAGGAGCACGGCCCATCGGCGCTGGGATGCCTCAGCTCGGCGAAGTGCACCAACGAGGAGAACTACCTGATGCAAAAGTTCGCCAGAGCCGTCTTCAAGACGAACAACGTCGACCACTGCGCGAGGCTCTGCCACGCATCCACTGTAGCCGGCCTCGCCGCCTCCTTCGGCAGTGGCGCGATGACCAACTCGATAAACGAGCTGCTGGATTCGAAGGCTATCCTGGTGACTGGCTCAAACACGACCGAGCAGCACCCCATCATAGGCGGTAAGATTCTAGAGGCGGAGAAGAATGGGGCGAAGCTCATCGTCGTCGAGCCTAGGAAGATACAGCTCACAAACTTCGCAGACGCTCACCTGAGGCAGAAGAGTGGAACTGATGTTCCCTGGCTTAACAGCTTCATGCACGTCATCTTCGAGGAGGGCCTAGAGGACAAGGAGTTCATCGAGAAGCACCTTGAGCCCGAGTCCTTCGAGGCGATGAAGAAGCTGGTGACGAGCGACAGGTACTCACCAGAGAACACCGAGAAGATAACGTCGATCCCGGCCGAAGAGCTCAGGAAGGCGGCCATCATGTTCGCCGAGAACAGGCCCGGAGCCCTCGTCTGCTCGATGGGGATCACCCAGCACATTCAAGGCACAGACAACGTCAAGTCCTGCGCCAACCTCCAGATGATCCTCGGGAACATGGGGGTCCACGGTGGAGGCGTCGACCCCCTCAGGGGCCAGCAGAACGTCCAGGGGGCCTGCGACGTCGGGGCACTCTCTAACGTCTTCTCGGGGTACCAGAGGGTGACTGACCCAGCGGCGAGGAGAAAGATGGCCGACGCCTGGGGCGTGGACTTCGAGGAGTTGGACGACGAGGTGGGCCTCACAGTCGTCGAGTTGATCCACGCAGCCGGGGACGGGAAGCTCAAGGGCCTGTACATCATGGGGGAGAACCCGATGGTGAGCGACCCAGACCTGAACCACGTAGAGGAGGCGCTGAAGAAGCCCTTCCTCGTAGTACAGGACATCTTCATGACGCCCACGGCCGAGCTGGCGGACGTCGTCCTCCCTGCGGCCAGCTTCGCGGAGAGCGACGGCACATTCACGAGCACCCAGAGGACTGTGTGCAAGATCAGGAAGGCCATAGAGCCCCTCGGAGACTCAAGACCCGACTGGTGGATCATCGGTCAGATAGCGGAGAGGCTCGGATACCAAGGGTGCACATACTCCCATCCGAGCGAGATCCTGGACGAGATAAACAGGACTACGTCCATCTACGGCGGCATTACTTGGGACAGGATCGACTCCGAAGAGTTTCCCTTCGGCATAGCCTGGCCGTGCCCAGACGAGGGGCATCCGGGGACCATGTTCCTCCACAAGGGAGGAAGCTTCAGCCGGGGCAAAGGAAAGTGCCATGTCTGCGAGTACGTCCCGCCGGCCGAGGAGCCGGATGAGGAGTACCCGTTCAGGATGACCACTGGCAGGGTCAACCCCCACTGGCACACCAGATCGATGACGGGTAGGTCGCCCACCCTGGAGAGGGAGGCGCCGTCAGCCTACGTCGAGATCAACCCCGAAGACGCCAAGGGGCTGGGGGTGAGAAACAACTGGATGGTGAAGGTGAGCTCGAGGAGGGGAGCGATTGTCCTCCAAGCCAGGGTCTCGGACATCGTCCCGCCCGGCACGGTGTTCATCCCGTGGCATTACGAGGAGGCGGCGGCCAACAGGCTCACGATCGCAGCCTTGGACCCCGACTCCAAGATTCCGGAACTGAAGGTCTGCGCTGTGAAGATAGAGGTGGCCTAATGATGACCGAAGCATACGTTTTGGAGAAGAGTAGGCTCGGAGACCTCGTCGAGTCCTTGAAGGCCCTGGGAGAAGTGATAGCTCCGACTAACACAGGTACGGACATACAGTACCTCCCCGTGTCAGGGGTCTCGGAGATCGACCTTTCGAAGATACCCTTGGACAGTCCTAAGGAGTATATCTTCCCCATCACCGAGGCGATGCTTGAGGTGGAGGGGGGCAAGATCACCCCCGTCGTTGAGTCTTGGGATCGGGTGATCTTCGGCCTCAGGCCCTGCGACGTCGCCGCCTTCCAGTGCATGCTCAGGTTCTTCGAGGACTACGCAGAAGAAAAGATCCCAGACCCATACTTCATTGAGAAGATGAAGAAGCTGACTGTGGTCGCCTACAACTGCCCAGAGCCCAAGGAGCACTGCTTCTGCGCTGCCATGGGAACCGGCCCAGTCGCTGAGTCGGGCTTCGACCTAGCCCTGTCGGACCTGGGCGGATCTTACCTGGTCGAGGCAGGCAGCGTGAAGGGAGAGGAGATTTTATACGGATTGTCCCTGCCCAGGGCGTCTCAGAACGACCTGTCCGAGAAGGAGGCCGTGGCGAAGAGGTGCTCCGAGAAGATGAACTCGGGCTTTGACGTGCAGGGCATCGAGAATGTCATCGAGCAATCCATCGATGCCGTGGCTGAGAAGCACGGTGATAGGTGTATAGCCTGCGGAGGCTGCAACTTCTTCTGCCCGACCTGCACCTGCTACAACGTCACCGACACCATCGAGGGAGAACTGGTCAGGAGGGAGAGGTACTGGGACTCCTGCATGCTCCAGGGTTTCACCTGGCTGGCCGGTATGGGCCCCGAGCGGGCCACGCTGGGCTCGAGGATGAAGCAGAGGCTCATGCACAAGCTGAGCTACACGAAGGAGCACTACGACGCGTACTCCTGCACGGGGTGCGGCAGATGCTCCCAAGTCTGTCCGTCGTACATCTTCATGGAGGACATGATAAGAGACATCTTGGGAGGAGTGTAGAATGGAAAGGAATGAGTACATCCCCTACATGGCGACCATCAAGGAGATAAGGAAACAGACCAGCGACATCAAGAGCTTCACACTGGAGTTCGACGACCCGGAGCTCAGGGAGAAATGGACCTTCAAGCCCGGCCAGTTCGTCGAGGTCTCAGCTTTCGGGTACGGGGAGGTCCCGATCTCGATCGCCTCATCCCCGACTCAGAAGGGGGAGATCGAGCTGGTCATCAGGAACTCTGGCTCCGTCACCGCCGCGTTACACGAGATGAAGGCCGGCGACAAGGTCGGCCTCAGGGGGCCCTACGGGAACTGGTGGCCATTCGAAAAGACGAAGGGGAAGAAGGTAACCATCGTCGCAGGAGGCATCGGCCTGGCGGCGGTCACCAACATTATGAGGTACATGCTCGACAACCTGTCCGACTACGAGAACGTCCAGCTGATGTACGGGGCAAGGGATCAGGATCTCCTCGTCTTCACGTCGGAGTACGAGAAGTGGAGGAAGATGGGCGCCGACGTCCAGGTCACCTGCGACAGGCGTGCAGGAGACTGGGCAGGGAACGTCGGCATGGTCACTTGCTTCTTCAACGACACGCCGTCGCCGGAGCTCAAGAAGGTCGATATCCCTGAGGACGCGACGCTGATCGTCTGCGGGCCGCCCATCATGATACACTTCTGCTGCCTCGACCTGTTGAAGGCCGGGTTCAAGCCCGAGAACATCTACGTGAGCCTAGAGGGCCACATGAAGTGCGGCATCGGCAAGTGCGGCCACTGCAACGTCGGCCACAAGTACGTCTGCAAGGACGGGCCCGTCTTCACATACGCGGAGAAGCTGGCGTTGGAGGGCTGATAGAAACCTTATAAGAGACTTGATGAAAAGAAAGAGGACAATAAGGTGTATGTAATGAGTTCGAAATCTCCGGCTGAAATCGCTGAAGCGATGTGTAGCGCAGGATACAAGAAAACCAATCTACCAATCGACAAGATGTTCATCCTCGGCATCCTCGCCGGGGTCTACATCGGCTTCGGAGCCCAGCTTATGACGACTGTTAAGGTCGGCTTGGCCAGCGCCGTTGGATCGGGTTTCGCAAACTTCCTCGGAGGAGCAGTCTTCTCCGTAGGGCTGATGCTCGTCGTCCTCGGTGGAGCCGAGCTCTTCACAGGCAACAACTTGATCATCACCGCTTGCATGAACAAGAAGGCGACCTTCGAGGGGCTCCTCAAGAACTGGGCAGTCGTCTACGTGGGCAACTTCGTCGGATCCCTTCTCCTCGCGTTCATCATGTTCAACGCTTTCTACGCCTACAGGGACCCGGGCAGCATGGGCGCCCTGGCCATCGCCATTGCGAACGCCAAGGTTAACCTCCACTTCGTCGAGGCGGTGTACAGGGGAATCGGGTGCAACTGGCTGGTCTGCCTCGCCGTCTGGCTGGCGGTCTCCGCTCATGACACGACGGGAAAGATCTTCGCCTGCTTCTTCCCCATCATGGCTTTCGTGGCGATGGGGCTGGAGCACAGCATCGCGAACATGTACTTCATATCGATGGGGCTCTTCCTGAAGGGGGTGGGGCTCGAGGCGAGCCCCCAACTGAACTGGGGTGGCTTCATACTGAACAACCTTGTCCCAGTGACCATCGGCAACCTGATCGGCGGAGCCCTCTTCGTGGGGATAGTCTACTGGTATATATATCTACACGGGAAAGAATAAAGCGACTCCATTTTTCATTTTTTTCTACGCAGCGAAATAGGATGCTGAATTCGAATTTTACTTTTAAGATTTATGGCAAAACTGTTGGATGAAAAAGTCTTGTAGTGAATGCGTTACGTGTATGAAAAAAATGGGTGAGCTTAGATCAGACAGGACTCGACTTCAATATCCCAGTGCTGTTCTATCTTCAGCTCCTCGGCCTAGCCATGGGTTACAGCCTAGAGGAAATGCAGTATAGCAGCCACAGGGTCAAGGATCAGAGGCTGGTAGAGAAGATAAACGCCATAAAAGGAGTCAACCCGTTATAGTCGGGTAAACCTTATTCTTTCTTTTTCAGGTACCATGTCTCGCCTTTTGGGCTCGTGGTTATCTCGAAGTCGGGGTTGTAGTGGAGCATCTCCTTCACGAACTCCCGCATCGTGGCCTTGGTGCCGTCGCTCCGGATGATGACCTCGTCCAGCGAGATCGTGACCCGTTTACCTTTACTCTCATCGACATCCAATTCGATCAATGATTAAACGACGCAGCACCCTTATTATTTTATAGGATGCAAAGGACCGCCGCGTGGACTTGTCTTGAGGCTCGGGCACAGACACACCGTTTTATCGTGAACAGCCGACATCCACGGAGAAGTAGAGACGAGTCCAGTAAGATGTAGAGCTGAACCTTAAACATGGGCAGCCATCAGGACTCTCTTCACGGTGTGTGTAACCAATTGGCAGACAAGTGGAGTGCCTCCGGCAGATGCCCCGAGTGCGGTGGCAGCGTCAACTGGAACCCAAACTACATCGTGGTTCAGGGAGGAGACACGGTCGAGGTCGGGAACTACCGTTGCCTGAGCTGCGGGGCTGAGAGCGGTAAATGTGAGCGTATAGTGGAGCGTGGCAGGGAGTCTATTGAACCAATGACGAACCTTGGCCTCGGCATGCCGACGGCGGCTAACCTTGTCATCGGGAAAAGTAAAGTCACGTTTAACGAGATCATTAAACGGATAGCCAAAGAGGTCCACGAGAACAAGTTAAACGATAAATAAGACCCTTTAGCCAAGATGCATCTCTGTTAAAAAGAGCCTCCGCCACTGTGCCTTCATATAGTATAGATACCCGTAAATGAATGGGGAATCCGATCATAATTTATCTGTTGGGCAGTTCTAAAGCATCCTACTTGATGAAAACTTTTACTTATTTCTGTGGAAAAAATATGGTGGTATTATGAAGATTAGGATTCTTTACGATAACATAGCGGAGGAGGGTTTTAGAAGTGGGTGGGGGTTCTCATGTCTAATAGGTGAACATGTTCTCTTCGACGTTGGAGCTGACCTGAATACGCTATTATTCAACATGCGAAAGGCCTCAGTTGAGTTAGATGAAATCGATAAAGTTGTCTTATCACATGAACACCATGATCATGTGGGCGGAATACAAGTTTTAAGCATGCTTAAAAACGTGAAAGTATTTACTCCCTGTTCTTTCTCGAACCATTTTAAGAGGAAAATAAGCATGCTAGGAGAGGTCACTTCCGTAGAGGTCGATGAACCTATTGAGATCTCTGAAGGCTTATACCTCACAGGAGTGCTTGGTTACTTCATAAGAGAACAATCTCTAATTGTGGAAACAGAAAAAGGTTTAACCGTTGTCACAGGCTGCTCCCATCCAGGTCTAGAAAAGATTCTGAATCATGCTTCTGCTCTTGGGAAACTGTATGGCGTAGTTGGTGGCTTCCACGGGTTTAGTAAACTTCAATCATTGGTAGGACTTAGTTTGATTGCCCCATGTCATTGCACGAGAAAGAAAAAAGAAATCCATGAGAGATTTCCAGAGACATCGGTTAGATGTTACGCTGGTTGTAGTTTTGAAGTTTAATAACGTGTTTTTTTACTCTGAGTATGTGTGAACGGGGGCGTCGTTAGAGGCGCTGTTTGATGAAAAGACGGGAGGTAAACTATTCAAGACGTGAACCTTCGTTTACATGTATAGGCGGGAGAAGGATAAACCCGGGAAACCAGGCGAGGATAAAGTATCGTGTGCGGACCGATTCCAAAATTCTAGTTTATATTGCGTACGTGTGCTTTACAAGGGAAGGTAAGAACCTGTTGGGGTCGGGGGAGGTCGAGAAATACAGGTACGACAAGTCTGTCTACGTGGGAGTAGTTGGCAACTGCGCCGCATGTTATTATTGCTTGTACGCGTGCCCAGAGAACGCCATAAAGGACACGAAACCCCCCACCATAGACGATGCTAGATGCACAAGGTGTATGAAGTGTGTGGAAGCGTGCCCACGCAACGTGATGCAAATAATACGTTACTGATAACCACCTAAAGCCATGCTTCAGCTACCGAAGCCTTAGGCGATGTGCGGCGCGCAGGTTTCAATAATCATGAGTTTAAGTGTGAGCCCCCGGCTTTCTGGTTCCGCGCGAGTATGGTTAAATCCCCGCTCCCCCACAAACCACCCCTTATAATTAAATAAAACGTAAAGCATACCTATGTATTCCCTAGTCATAGTTATATTATCCATAAATTATGGGTTGGATTTTGACCTTTTTCCTCCACAAACGATGCCATATAATTATATTAAACATAAAGTCTGTTCCTGAGTGTTCACACTTAGCTCGTGGAAACCGGGAAATTATTATCTAGGCTCCATATTTTCTCTAATAAATGAGGTTTCCCATACGTTTAGAGTAGGATTTATAAAGCTGATGAGTGACGTAATCTGATGCAAAAAGATAACTTCGCGTTGAGACTGAAATGCCCATACTGCGATGATTTCTTTTCATCTCACAGAGATCTTAGAGTCCACATAGGTAGGGACCATAAAGAGAAGACAGACGAGTTCATGGAAACGCATTTCGGGGGACGATGGATCGAGGTAGACTTCATCTCACTCATGCTGAGAAAGTCAGTAGGGATGTTAACTGAGGAAGCCTGCCTTGAATGCGGTGGATGCGACGTAGCGTGCCCAATCTCTGTGATCCATGAGGGTTTCCGTCCTTTCGATGTCTCGCTCAAACTGCTGGAAGGTCAGGTCAAAGAGATACTAAGCTCGGACATAATCTGGGGCTGCACAGCGTGTTACGCGTGTGGACAGAATTGTAAAGCGGGTATGCCCCCGTTCGATGTCATCGAGACCCTCATGAACCTGTCGGCTCACATCGGGTACCACTTTCCTAGAAGGTACAAGGAGTACAATAAGAGCATCCTGAGGAGCGGTGTCATCCAGAGGCCCGTCACCCTGAAGATGGCGGAACTCACAAGGCTGGCGAGGGAGGATGTGGGCTTGCCAAAGCTTTCCGCACAGCCTGACCTCACCAAGTTCAAGGAGGCAATGCGAAAACTAGCCGATATGAGGGGCCTACAATGAAGTACGCTTTTTATCCCGGGTGCCTATCCCAGACAGAGCAGTTCGGCTGCCTGTTATCCGCCAGAGAGACGTTACAGAGGCTAGGATTAAAACTAGAAACGATGGATGGATCTAGCTGCTGTGGCTACCAGTCATTCAGGTTATCCTCTCCCATCACGTGGAAGTTCCTCACTGCAAGGAACATGGCCTTAGCCGAGAGGCTGGGCCTCGATATTCTAACGATCTGTAACGAATGCAATCTCTCCTTCAAGCAAGTGAAGAAGGCGCTGTCCGATGACCCTCAACTAAGGAAACATGTGGACGAAGCCCTCAGGGTGGAGGGGCTGGAGTACCATGCTAAGAACGAAACTTACCACATTGTCGAAGTTCTACACGATAAGATCGGCGTGGAACGCATCTCCGATTCCGTCGTGAGGCCCTTGGAGAACCTTAGGTTCGCGACGCATCCGGGATGCCACCTGTTCAGGCCAAAGGAGCTGCATATGCCTGATGAGGCGGAGCCACACAAGCTTGACGACCTTGTCAAGGCTCTGGGAGCTGAGACACCAGATTACCCCGGGAAGCTGGATTGCTGCGGCTCATCCATTTATGCCTCAGATGAGGGATCCGCGCTGAAAGTAGCAGGCAGGAAGCTCAGATCGGTGAAAGAGAGTGGGCTCGATGGTATTGTCACTATCTGTCCTCATTGCTTCAGGATGCTGGACGCCTCACAGGGAGACATGAGAGCCGCTTCAGGCGATGAGAGGCTGAGAGTGCCTGTTATCCACTACACCCAGCTACTGGGCTTAGCCATGGGGATCAACACAACGAAACTCGGACTGCAGTTTAACATGAGCCCTGTAGAGCTGATCTATCGGCTATGAGGGCCACAAGTTAAGGGTGAAACGTTTGTCCTCTGACATCAACGAAATTGAAGTACGATTCATCTCGAGGATGCTCACACGGCTCGTCGGAGAGATGAACGCCACGGTCTGTGAACAATGTGGGAAGTGTTCCTCCGCCTGTCCAGTGTCAAAGGAGATCGAGGGCTTCAACCCTCGACAGTTGATAGCCAAGGTCGCCCTAGGCAAAATCGACGAGTTACTCAGGGGCGACGCCATATGGACATGCACCGCGTGTCTAAAGTGCAAGGAAAGATGCCCAGAGGACATCTCCCCATACGACGTCATACTGATACTTCGGAACCTGGCTTACCGCGCGGGGTACAGCTACCCCGCGGGTTACGATGACTTCATCAAGGGCGTCAAAGAGAGCGGGTTCATCTCCAAGCCCCAGGCAGTCAGGATCCGTGACGGCGGGAAGATCAGCCGTGGAGACTTGGGGCTGCCTGAGGTCTCTGGGCCCGGCGACTTGGCGCTGTTCAAAGTGGTCATCCAGGGGATCATCAAGGCAGGTAGAGAAATTTGAGGTACGCTCTATACCTTGGGTGTACCATCCAGTCGGAGCAGTTTGGCTACGAGGCCTCCGTTAGGGAGACTCTGCCGAGGCTGGGCATCGAGCTTGAAGATATGGAGGGCGTAAGCTGCTGCGGTTTCCCCGCCCTTAGTAGCGTGTCCAAGGTGGGGTGGCACTACCTATCAGCCCGTAACCTAGCCATAGCCGAGGATATGGGGTTGGCTGTACTGCCTCTCTGTAATGGATGCCACCTTTCATTTATCGAGACCAAGCACTTCCTAGAGAAGGACCCTGAGCTCAAGAACATAATCAACATGAACCTCGAAAAGGAAGGGCTAAACTACAGGGGAGACATACGGATTGTGCATCTTCTGGAAGCCCTCCACGACGAAGTAGGGACACAGAAAATCAGCGAAAAAGTGGTCAAGCCGCTGGAAGGGATAAAGCTCGCCTCTCACCCAGGCTGCCACGCGATACGGCCCAGCGACCTGCAGAAAGTGGATGACGCGGAGAACCCTCAGAAGCTTGACGACCTGATCAGGGCGCTGGGCGCGGAGACTTTTGACTACCCAGAGAAGATAGACTGCTGTGGGTCTCAGCTCGCCGTGACCTCAGGCAGGGTAACCCTCAGGATCGCGGGTGAGAAGCTCCAAGCAGTCAAGTCATATGGCTTCGATGGCCTAGTCACCACGTGCCCCTTCTGCTTCAAGATGTATGACGGAAGGCAGAGAGCCATCAAGGGTGCCCTCAAGGACGCCTCTCTCGACCTACCCGTATTCTATTACACCCAGTTGCTCGGGCTCGCCTTGGGCTCCGACCCGAAAAGCCTCGGCTTACAGATGAACCAGAGTCCCGTCGGCGACCTCGTGGAAAGGATTCTGGAGGGATGAATGATGGATAAACCTGTTATCGTGATAGGAGGGGGAGTCGCGGGCATCCAGGCCTCCCTGGACCTCGCCGACAGGGGGCTCAAAGTGCACCTAGTGGAGAAGTCCCCCTCCATCGGCGGCGTGATGGCCCAGCTGGACAAGACGTTCCCCACCATGGATTGCAGCATCTGCATCCTAGCCCCAAAGATGATCGAGTGCTTCAGGCACCCCAACATCACCATCCACACGCTGAGCCAGGTGAAGGAGGTGACAGGCAAAGAGGGAAACTTCGACGTGAAGGTGTTGAAGGAGCCCCGGTCTGTGGACGAGTCTAAGTGCACCGGCTGCGGCCTATGCTCGGAGAAGTGCCCGACCAAGGTGAGTGACGATTGGCAGAAGGGGCTGAGCGAAAGGAAGGCGATATACATCTTGTTCCCCCAAGCTGTGCCTCTCATCGCCAACATCGACCGTGAACACTGCCTCTACTTCCAGAAAGGGATATGCCAGGTCTGCAGCAAGGTCTGCCCCGCGGGTGCCATCGACTACGAGCAGCAGCCGGAGGAGATTAGCCTCAACGTCTCCTCGATAATCGTGGCGACCGGGTTCCAGGAGCTTAACCCAAGCGAGCTCGGGGAGTACGGGTACGGGAGATACAAGGATGTCATCACATCCATGGAGTTCGAGAGGCTGGTATGCGCCTCGGGGCCTACTGGCGGCCACCTTAACAGGCCCTCAGACGGAAAGCACGCCGACAGGATAGCCTTCGTACAGTGCGTGGGCTCCAGGACCCATAAGAAGGGATACCCCTACTGCAGCAGCGTCTGTTGCATGTACGCGACGAAGGAGGCCGTGCTGATCAAGGAGCACGACCCCGGCTCAGAGGTAACGATATTCTATATAGACCTCAAGGTCTTCGGCCAAGGGTTCCAGCAGTTCGTGGACAGGGCAAAACAGCATTGGGGCGTCGAGTACGTCAGAGGCAAGCCTGGCGAGATAAGGCGGAACCCTCTCACCAAGGACCTAGCCATCTGGTACGAGGACACGATGACGGGAAACGTCTACGAGAAGGAGATGGACCTGGTTGTCCTCTGCACCACGATGATTGCGCGTCCCGGGAACAGGGAGCTCGCGGGTGTCCTAGGCCTCAAGCTCGACGAGTGGGGGTTCTTCAAGTCGAAAGACCCGGTGAGAAGCCCAATCGAGACAGACGTTCCGGGCGTCTTCGTCTGCGGCTGCTGCCACGGCCCTAGGGACATCCCCGAGTCCGTGGCCGAGGCCAGCGCCACCGCCGCGTGTGCCGCCGAGGTATCGAGGAGGTGCGCTTCATGAGCGAGGAGCCTAGGATAGGGGTGTTCGTCTGCCACTGCGGCATCAACATCGGGGGCTACGTGGACGTCCCCGATGTGGTGGAGTACGCGACAGGCCTCCCCGACGTGGCCTACGCTGAGCCCAACCTCTACATGTGTTCATCTGATGGGCTGCAGAAGATACAGGAAGCCATCAAGAAGTACGAGCTGAACAGGGTTGTCGTGGCCTCCTGTACCCCCAGGACCCATGAGCCGCTATTCCAGTCGGCTTGCGAGGAGGCGGGGCTCAACAAGTACGTGTTCGAGATGGCCAACATCAGGGACCAGTGCAGCTGGGTGCACATGCATGAGCCCGAGAAAGCGACGCAGAAGGCCAAGAGCCTCGTGCGGATGGCCGTCGCCAAGGCAAGGCTCCTCGTCCCGGAGGAGGAGCCCGAGATCGATATACGGCCCACGGGCCTCGTGATCGGGGGCGGAGTGTCGGGGCTCACATCCGCTTTATCTCTGGCGGATCAAGGCTTCAAGGTTCATCTAGTGGAGAAGGAGGATAGGCTTGGAGGGACCCTGCTTAAGCTTGACACCCTCTTTTCCTCAAACGTCAAGGCGAGCGAGGTGATTAACCCCCTCATCAAGAGGGTGAAGGCGTCCACCGACGTCACTGTTCATCTCGATTCCAGGGTGGCGGATGTCAAGGGGTTCATAGGCAGCTTCGATGTGGGGATCGAGACTCGTGGAGAACCCGAGACGCTTAGCGTGGGGACCATCATCGTCGCGACGGGGGCAGATTACCTGAGCCCCGAGGGACTCTACGGCTACGGTCAGGTCGACAACGTCGTCACACAAATGGAGCTTGAGCAGCTGTTCAAAGAAGGAGGTAGGCTGGACGGCGTTAAGACCCTGGTGATGATCCAGTGTGCAGGGTCCCGCAACGAGGAGAGGCCTTACTGCTCAAGGGTCTGCTGCACCGAGGCCATAAAGAACGCCATAAAGCTGGTAAAGGAGAACCCCAAGCGTGACGTATACATCCTGTACAGGGACCTCCAGACCTATGGCATAGAGTTCTCCATGATGGAGTATGACGCCAAGAAGAGCGGAGTCAAGCTTGTAATGTACGACAAGGAGAGGCTACCAGAGGTCACAGGGGAGGAGAGGGGGCCAATGGTGAGGGTCTACAGCCCTCTGCTCGACGAGGAGCTAACCATCGAGACCGACATGGTTGTTCTCTCGGCGCCCATCATCCCCAACGAGGACAACGAGGCACTCTCAAAGCACCTGAAGGTGCCCCTCAACTCCGACCGATTCTTCATGGAGGCCCACGTCAAGCTCAGGCCCCTGGACTTCGCCACCGACGGCATCTACGTCTGCGGCACGGCTCACAGCCCCAAGGAGGTGGCTGAGAGCGTCTCGCAGGCCAGGGGAGCCGCGTCCAGGGCAGGCATACCCATGGCGAAGGGCAGGCTCAAGACGGCGGCCATCACCAGCGTCGTGGACGAGGCGAAGTGCAGCGGCTGCGGCACATGCATCGAACTGTGCGTCTACAACGCCATAACGAAGAACGAGAGGGGGCTCGCACAGGTCACGTCGGCGGTGTGTAAGGGCTGCGGCGTCTGTGGGGCGAGCTGCCCCGAGAGAGCGATAACCATGAGGCACTTCACCAACGAGGAGCTGGAGGCGCAGGGGCTGGCCGCCCTGAAGGAGGCATAAGAGATGACCGATTTCGAGCCAAAGATCATTGGATTCCTGTGTAACTGGTGTAGCTACGCTGGGGCGGACCTCGCGGGGGTCAGCAGGATCCAGTACCCCACCAACCTACGCATCATAAGGGTGATGTGCAGCGGCAGAGTGGACCCGGCCCTTCCCCTCGGCTTCCTCGCTGAGGGTGCGGACGGAGTGATGATCACCGGCTGCCACATCGGCGACTGCCACTATATCGACGGCAACCTGCACGCGAAGCGAAAGTACGGTCTCCTTGAGAGACTCGTAGCCAAGGCGGGTCTGGAGCCCGGGAGGATAATGTTGGAGTGGGTCTCGGCGTCAGAGGGACAGAGGTTCGCCGACATCGTCACCGGGTTCACCGATCAGGTCAGAGAACTGGGCCCCAACCCAGCTGTCACTGACCCATGTGTCAAGCTTAACCTCATGGCGGCGAAGGCGGCGGCGGAGGAGTACAGGCTACGCGCCCTCGTGGGAAAGGAGGAGAAGCTCGTGACCGAGGGCAACGTATACGGCGAAGAAATGACCCAAGAGGAGTTTGACAGGATAATGGAAGAAGCCGTGGAAACGGAGTTCACGCGCAACAAGATAAGACTGATTCTATCCGTGAAGCCCATGTCAGTTAAAGGCCTTTCAGCTGAAACCGGGATCGACTCCAGGATTATCTTGGATCACGTGGTAGCTTTACGTCAAAGAGGCTGGGTGGACCTGCACGAGGTGCAGGGGAACTCCCCCGTCTACAGGGCGATGGAGGTCCAGTAGATGAAAGCAGTAGGGGCAGTACTTGTCTTAGGCGGGGGCATAGCCGGCATCCAGGCAAGTCTGGATCTAGCTGACGCCGGCTTCAAGGTATACCTCATGGACAAGGAGCCCACCATCGGAGGAGTCATGACCCAGCTCGACAAGACCTTCCCCACCAATGACTGCGCCATGTGTATTCTGGCTCCCAAGCTGGTGGGGGCAGGAAGACACCCCAACGTAGAGCTCCTGACCTACACCGAGATCGTCGAGCTGAAGGGAGAGGAAGGAGACTTCACCGCTACGCTGAAGAGGAAAGCCAGGCGCATCGACCCCGAGAAGTGTACTGGGTGCGGTGACTGCGCCAGGAAGTGCCCCGTCGAGGCCATCGACGAGTACAATATGGGCATGGCTAAGCGGAGCAGCGCATACATCAAGTACCCTCAGGCGGTCCCACTCATCGCCACCATCGACAAGTCGAAGTGCATCGGGTGTGGCATATGCGCCGAGGTCTGTAAAGCGGAGGCAGTCGTGTATGATGAGGAAGACATCACGTTTGAACTCAACATCGGATCAGTCATACTGGCACCCGGCTTCGAGGCCTTCGACCCTTCCACCCTGACGGAGTACGGGTACGGCAGGTACCCCAACGTCGTCACCAGCATGGAGTTCGAGAGGATCCTCAGCGCCACGGGCCCCTACAGGGGCACGGTTCTCCGGCCAAGCGACGGCGACCTCCCCAAGAAGGTGGCCTTCCTCCAGTGCATAGGCTCACGAGATGAGCGGGTAGGCAACTCCTACTGCAGCGGAGTCTGCTGCATGTACGCCATGAAGGAGGCCGTCATAGCCCAGGAGCACAACCCCGGCCTAGAGGCCACCATTTTCTTCATGGACCTCCGCGCCTTCGGCAAGGAGTTCGACGACTACTACATCAGGGCCGAGAAGGAGCACGGGGTCCGGTTCATAAGGTCGAGGGTGGCATCCACGAGGCAGGTGCCGGGGAGCCGCGACATCCTCCTCAGCTACGTCGAGGACGGCGAGGTCAAGGAGGAGAGTTTCGACATAGTGGTTCTAAGCGTGGGGCTGAACCCTCCTCATGACTCGGGCGAGCTGGCCGACGCCACGGGCATCGAGCTCAACAGGCACGGTTTCGCCAAGACCAGCCTCTTCAAGCCGCTGGAGACCTCGAGGCCGGGAGTCTATGTGTGCGGCGCCTTCCAGGGACCCAAGGACATCCCTGACAGCGTGGCCCAGGCCAGCGGAGCGGCCGCAAAAGCCTCCAAGGGGATCGCGCAGGAGCGGGGCAAGCTGATCACCAAGGTTGAGTACCCGGCGGAGAAGGACGTAGCCGGCGTGGAGCCCCGCGTCGGGGTGTTCGTCTGCCACTGCGGCATCAACATCGGGGGCGTCGTAGACGTCCCTGATGTGGTGGAGTACGCCAGAACACTGCCCGGCGTCGCCTACGCCGAACAGAACCTCTACACATGCAGCCAGGACACCCAGGACAAGATAAAGGAGAATATCCTGGAGTACGACCTAAACAGGGTAGTGGTCGCCAGCTGCACCCCCAGGACCCATGAGCCCCTCTTCAGGGCCACCCTCAGGGAGGCGGGCCTGAACGAGTACCTGTTCGAGATGGCCAACATCAGGGACCAGTGCAGCTGGGTGCACATGCACCAGCACGAGGCCGCCACGGAGAAGGCCAAGGGCCTCGTGAGGATGGCCGTCGCCAAGGCCAGGCTCCTGAAGCCCCTGGAGAAGCCGGTCATTAAGACGACGCCCGTGGCCCTCGTCATCGGGGGCGGCCTCAGCGGCATGACCAGCGCCCTAGAGATAGCGGACCAGGGCTACGAGGTCCACCTGGTGGAGAAAGCCGGTGAGCTTGGGGGAAACCTGAGGCACATCAAGTATGTTCCGACCGGTGAGAATCCGGAGGAGGAGCTATGGAAGCTGGTTGAACGTGTCAGCGGCCACCCTAACATCGAGGTACATCTTGGGACACAATTAGCCGACGCCCACGGGTACATCGGTAACTTCGAGTCAACCCTTGTAAGCGAGAGGGGTGAGACGGTGGTGAACCACGGCGTCGCCATCATAGCCACAGGCGGCGTCGAGTACAAACCCACGGAGTACCTCTACGGCTCGGAGGGCGTCATGACCCAGTTCGAGCTGGAGGCTAAGCTACACGAGGGCTACAAGCCCGACACCGTCGTCATGATCCAGTGCGTGGGCTCCCGATGCGAGGAGCGCACCTACTGCTCCAGAGTATGCTGCACAGGGGCGGTGACCAACGCCCTAAGGATCAAGGAGACTAACCCCGACGCCGACATCTACGTCCTCTACAAGGACATGAGGACCTACGGGTTCAAGGAGGACTACTACAGGGAGGCAGCCGACAGGGGAGTCATCTTCATCAGGTACACGGACGAGGACAAGCCCATCGTCGAGGATCAGGGCGGCCTCAGGGTGACCGTCACCGACCCTGTTCTCAGGGAGAAGGTGGCGATACCCGCCGACGCCGTGGTGCTGGCGGCAGCCATCCTGCCCTCAGAGGATAACGCCAAGCTGGCGGGCATGTTCAAGGTGCCCCTCAGCAAGGACGGCTTCTTCCTGGAGGCCCACATGAAGCTGAGGCCCCTGGACTTCGCCACTGACGGCGTCTTCCTAGCAGGCCTCGCCCACGGTCCCAAGACCTTGGACGAGTGCATAAGCCAGGCGTCAGGCGCAGCCGCAAGGGCCCTGACTATCCTCAGCCAGCCCACCATCGAGGTGGATGGAGCCATCGCCAAGGTGGACGAGGATAGGTGCAGTGGCTGCAGGATGTGCGAGCACGTCTGCGAGTTCAATGCCATCGAGATGGTGGAGGACGAGGAGGGCAAGGTCCGTAGCCACGTCATACCCGAGGTCTGCAAGGGCTGCGGAGTATGCGTGGCCACATGCCCATCTGGGGCAATAACGGCGGGCCACTTCACCGACACGGAGATACTAAGCCAGATTATCGCGGCGTTGCAGGAGGTCGAGGCGTGAGCTACGAGCCTAAGATCGTGGGCTTCCTCTGCAACTGGTGCAGCTACGCTGGGGCGGACCTGGCGGGCGTAAGCAGATTCCAGTATCCGCCGAACCTACGGGTGATCAGGGTCATGTGCAGCGGCAGGGTCCACCCAGCCCACATACTGGAAGCCTTCAGGAACGGCGCCGACGGCGTGCTAGTGGCCGGGTGCCACCCGCCCAACGACTGCCACTACATCTCAGGTAACCTGAAGGCCAAGAGGCGGGTCGCCATGCTGAAGAAGCTCATGATCCAGATGGGCATGGATGAGCGCAGGCTCAGACTCGAATGGGTGAGCGCCGCCGAGGGAGAGAAGTTCGCGAGGGTGGTCACAGAGTTCACCAACCAGCTCAAGGAGATGGGCCCAGCCCCCATGAAGGCGATGGCTGTTGCGGAGGACGACTAGGATGACGATCACGGTTTCACGGGAAGCCAGGGAGTTCAGAAGGAAGGTCATGGAGACCCCCGGCGCGGAAAAATTAATGCGCTGCTACCAGTGCGGAACCTGCACGGCTGACTGCCCCATAGCGAAGCGGGTCCCAGAGTTCAGGCCCAGACAGATTGCCCGGCTCGTCATGTACGGGCAGAAGGAGCGGCTCATGGAGGGCGACCTCCTGTACCTCTGCGCGGGGTGCTACACCTGCTACGAGCACTGCCCCCAGGAGGTGCATGTATCGGAGATAGTGTCGGCTCTCCGCAGGATCAGCCTCGACGAGGGCCACCTGCTCCCAGGCTTCAAGGCGCTCATGGAAGGCGTGGCCGAGATGGGCTACATATACGAGATAGACGAGTTCGAGAACGAGATGAGGGAGGACGACGGCCTACCCCCCGCCCCCGTCCCCGACACGGACGGCATCGAAGCCGTCATGAGGGCCACCGGGTTCCTCGGCAAGGTGGAGGCGAGCACGCGGTGAAGTACGCTTTCTTCGTGGGCTGCACAACCCTCTCAAGGCTCCCTGGCTACGAGAAGTCGGCGAGGAAGGTGGCCGAGAAGCTGGGAGTCGAGTTGCTGGACATGCCCGGCTCAGGCTGCTGCGGGACCACCTACCTGGAGACTCTTGACCACAAGACGGGGCTGGCCGTCGCCGCCAGGAACATAGCCATAGCCGAGGAGATGGGCCTCGACGTAGTCACCATCTGTAACGGGTGCACAGAGGTCCTAACTAAGGCCAACAGAGAGCTAAAGGAGAACCCCAAGCTCAGGGCCGAGGTCAACGAGGTCCTAGCCGAGGCAGGGAAGGAGTTCAAGGGCACGGTGGAGGTCAAGCACTACGTCAGGATGCTAAAGGAGGATGTGGGCCTCGACGCCATCCAGGAGAAGATGGAGAAGAGCTTCAGGGGCCTCAAGGTGGCAAGCCACTATGGATGCCACATGCTGAAGCCCAAGGAGATACTCATGAGCGACGACCCGGAGAATCCCACGGTTCTAGACGACCTAGTAGCCACGACGGGCGCCGAGCCCATAGATTACCCCAACAAGCTGGAGTGCTGCGCGGGCCCCGTTATGGGGGTAAGGGAGAACGTGACCTGGAGCGTCGGCCTCGACAAAGTCAAGACGGTGAAGCAGTACGGTGACGCCCTCGTGACGGCTTGCCCCTTCTGCTACCTCACGTATGAGAGGTGCCAGCTAATGCAGGAGGAGAACCCCAATCTACCCGTCCTTCATATACCCCAGCTGCTGGGGCTGGCGATGGGTCTGGACACGGACGAGCTAGGCATAGGCCACAACAAGGTGCCTTCCACGGTCGTATTAGAGAGGCTGGAGGGTTGATGATGAGTAAACTCAAGTTCGGATTCTACTGGGCCGCAAGCTGCGGGGGCTGCGAGATCGCTGTTCTAGACATGGACGAGGACTTACTGGAGGTCCTCGACGTGGCCGACGTGGTCTTCTGGCCCGTGGCCATGGATATAAAGTACAAGGACGTCGAGGCCATGGAAGACGGCTACATGGACGTAGTCTTCTTCAACGGCGCTGTGAGGAACTCGGAGCAGGAGCACCTAGCAAAGCTCCTCAGGAAGAAGGCAAAATACATGGTGGCCTTCGGTTCATGCGCCTACACGGGCGGTATTCCGGGTCTCGCGAACGTTTCTAACAGAGAAGAGATTTTCGATGTGGTTTATCTTAAATCGCCTTCAACCGTCAATCCAAAGAAGATAGTGCCGCGGACAGAGGTGGAGGTTCCTGAGGGTGAGTTAACCCTCCCGGTGTTCTATGACGTTGTTAAGCCCCTTGACAGGGTCGTGGATGTAGACTATTACCTGCCCGGGTGCCCGCCCCCATCATCGCTGGTGCTGGACGCTGTGAGGGTCATCGCGTCCGGGCAGCTACCGGCCAAGGGGTCCGTGCTGGCCCCCGAGCTATCGGTCTGCGATGAGTGCCCACGTAAGAAGGAGAACAAACAGATCACCGAGATAAAGCGGATAGTAGACCATACCCCCGACCCAGATAAGTGCCTCCTGGAGCAGGGCTTCATCTGCATGGGTCCAGCGACGCGTGGGGGATGCGGGGCCCGGTGCATCAACGCCAACATGCCGTGCACCGGCTGCGGCGGCCCCTGTCCAGGAGCCATAGAGCAGGGATCAGCCATGATCTCCGCCCTGTCAACCATCCTGGGCCTGGCGGCTGAGAAGGAGGAGGGCTTCGACTTCGAGGAGCTGCTCACGCAGCTCAAAGACCCTGTGGGCACCTTCTACAAGTACTCGCTTGCGGGCAGCATAATCAACAGAAAGGTGAAGCGATGAAGATCGTTACCATAGACCCGATAACCAGGCTTGAGGGCCACGGGAAGATAGATATATTCCTCAACGAGGACGGAAACGTCGAGAACGCTTACCTCCAGATACCCGAGCTGAGAGGCTTCGAGCGGTTCTGCGAGGGGCGGAAAGCGGAGGACATGCCCATCATCACGCCCCGCATCTGCGGCGTATGCCCAGTGGCTCATCACTTAGCCTCCACCAAGACCCTCGACGCTGCATACGGCGTCGAGCCCACGGAGACCGCGAGTAAGCTCCGAGAACTCATGAACTGCGGGTACTTCATCTACGACCACACTCTCCACTTCTACTTCCTCGCGGCGCCGGACTTCGTGGTTGGCCCAGACGCTCCACCCTCGGAGAGGAACATCTTCGGCGTCCTCAAAAAGGTGGGCCTCGACGTGGGCAGGGAGATCATCAAGCACCGCGCCTACGGCCAGAGGATCACGGAGACCTTTGGCGGCAAGGCCACTCACCCCACCTGCGGCGTACCCGGAGGCATCAGCAAGGGCCTCAACGAGGAGGAGAGGCAGAGCATCGAAGACATGGCTAGGAGCAGCGTGGAGTTCGCCAAGTTCTCCCTGGGCATCTTCAACGACGTGGTGCTCTCGAATCAGGACTACGTGGACCTCATCCTAAGCGACCCATACCAACTGAAGACATATAACATGGGCTTAGTGGATGATAACAACCATGTCAACTTCTACGGCGGGGACATCAGGGTAACCGACCAGCAGGGCAAGGAGTACGTCAAGTTCGGCGAGCAGGATTATCTGGACCACGTCTGCGAGCACGTGGAGCCATGGACCTACAGCAAGTTCACCTACCTCAAGGATGTGGGCTGGGATGGGTTCACCGACGGCCCAAGGAGCGGCGTATTTAGGGTCGGACCCCTGGGCAGGCTCAACGCCGCAGACGGCATGGCGACCCCTCAAGCAGACGAGGAGTACAAGCGCATGTATAAGACGCTGGGCGGCCGACCTATCCAGTCCACCCTGGCCTTCCACTGGGCACGCCTCGTGGAGTTGCTGTACGCCGCCGAGCGCGCGGTGGAGCTGGCAACGGACCCCGGTATCACAGGCACCGACCTCAGGAACCCGGTTGGAGAGCCCGGGGAGGGTGTCGGTGTCGTGGAGGCGGCGAGGGGCACCCTCATCCACCACTACAAGCTGGACCAGGAGGGAATAATAAAGAAGGTCAACCTCGTAGTGGCGACCACAATGAACTATGCAGACATCTGCATGAGCATCAGGGACGCCGCCAAAGGCCTCATCAAAGACAACAACGTCAACGAAGGCCTCCTGAACATGGTGGAGATGGCCTTCAGGGCCTACGACCCCTGCTTCGGGTGCAGCACCCACTCTCTCCCAGGCGAGGCCCCCCTAAAGGTCAACATCTACGATTACAGGAAGCGGCTCATCGAGACGGTTCAGAGGGGCTGATACGCCTTGAGGACCCTCGTCATCGGCGTGGGTAACCTCCTCAGATGCGACGACGGTGCCGGAGTCCACGTCGTCAACAGGCTGAAGAAGCTGGCTCCCCAGATAGACGCCGTCGATGTCGCCATGGGGGGCGTCGAGATCCTTGAGGCTATGAAGGGCTACGGTAGAGTGATCATAGTTGACTCCATCAGGACAGGAGCCGAGCCGGGGACGATCTACCACGTGAACATCGCTGACGGTGAGGAGCCACCCAGGATCTCATCGAGCCACGGCGTAGATCTCGTGACCACGCTTGAACTCGGGAGGAGGCTGATGCCTGAGGAGATGCCTCCGGAGCAGGTTCTCATCGGTATCGAGGCTGAGGACACCGTGATCTTCAGCGTGACATGCACTCCACGTGTGGAAGCCGCAGTTGATCGAGT
>Ga0114918_10001314_pt1 | contig 22180 bp, 15 predicted proteins | sample LantaG_FD_87015 | JGI IMG/M metagenome (GOLD analysis project Ga0114918, IMG submission 87015) | Deep subsurface microbial communities from Baltic Sea to uncover new lineages of life (NeLLi) - Landsort_02402 metaG | ecosystem: Environmental > Aquatic > Marine > Oceanic > Sediment | place... | reverse complement strand
CCCAAAACTCGATGCCTATGTGGCAGAGGCAAGAAAGGCGATCAGCGGCAATACCGAATTGCCAACGCCCATCGACTTTCCGGTGTATCCCATTGGCGGTAGCGGCCCCGCCGGCTGGCACTGTCTCTACAACGGCATGATCCATCCGCTCGTCAACTTTCCCATCAAGGGCGTCATCTGGTACCAGGGCGAATCCAACGGCTCCGAAGGCGATAGTTATTTCCAGAAGCAACGCGCCCTGATCGGCGGCTGGCGTCAGGCCTGGAACCAGGGCGATTTCCCGTTCTACTTCGTCCAACTTGCCAGTTTCGGTGATCCGAAGCAGTTCATGAGCCCGTCCAGCGACAATGGTTGGCCCAAACTGCGCATGGCCCAGAACAAGACCTTGACCCTCCCCCACACCGGCATGGCCGTGGCGATTGATCTGGCCGACAACTCCCCCGGCAACTCAGACCCCATCCATCCCAAGAATAAGAAGGAGGTGGGCGAGCGGCTGGCACTCTGGGCGCTGGCGAAGGATTACGGCAAAAGAGATCTCGTCTACAGCGGTCCGCTCTACAAGGAGATGAAGATCGAGGGCGACAAGGTCCGGATCACCTTCGAACACATCGGCTCAGGCCTGACCGTGGCCACCAAGCAGGATTACGAGCCGATCGTCAAGGAACCGCAGGGCACGCTCCAGCGATTCGCCATCGCCGGCAAGGACAAGAAATGGGTGTGGGCCAACGCCGTCATCGACGGGCAAACCGTTGTCTGCTCCAGCCCCGAGGTGCCGAAACCGGTGGCAGTCCGCTACGCCTTCGCCCAGAACCCCGACGGCTGCAACCTCTACAACAACGAGGGGCTGCCCGCATCGCCGTTCAGAACTGACGAATGGTAATCACTACGGAAAGGAGTCCCAGACGTTTTCCTGACCTGATCCAGCGGGCCCGACCGGTTTGCAAGGCGTCCCGGTGAAGGCAATGGGTCATGGCCGTGCCGGGCTCAGCTCGTTGCACCAATCGTTGCATCAACTTCAGGGAACGGGGGTGCTTTGGAGGGTTCTGGAGGGCCTCGCAGTCCATCGGGCTAACAAGGGGACCGAACCAACCGCGACACCCCACGCACGCAGGGGCGATCGATACCACCCAGCGCCACCATTTTCGACCGCCCCGCGCCGCCGTTTTCAACCGCCGTCAACACTTCGCGGTGCAGGGCACCATGGCTGTCCCTGAGCCGGCAACCTGGGCCGCTTTGGTCACGGCTACCGTGGCCGTTGGATGCCGCCGCTGGCGGAAAAGGATAGCCCGGTCAATGGCACCGCCGCGACGCTTTCCCTGCTGACGAGCGGCGCTTGATCCACCGACGCATGCTGAACGGATTCCATGGTCTGGTCGTGGATCGCCTTCGTCAACCCCTTCGTCGCTCCGAGTCCGGCCGCCTGGCGGCTTCGTACATCCTTCTCGTCGCGCACCGGTCAGAGGCTGTGGATGTCGATCACGGGCAGTTCGTCAGCGACTGCTCGTTCAACGCACGGCGGGATTGCGGCCCAGAGCGGCGCGCTCCTGCTAGCGGAGCACGAGGATCGTGACGACGGTCGCCACCGTGAACTGCGTGGCGAGCGCCGCGATCGGGATCCAGATGGCCGGATCGTAGGTGCCGAGGTTCTGCCAGAACACGGGCACCCCGTCCCCCTCGCTGCGACACCCCCGATGCGCCCAGTAGAGCGGCGAAAAGAGCTTCGCCAGCACGGCGAGCACGCCCACGCGGATCGGCAGGATCGTGGCCCCGAGCAGGATCTGGGGCGTGATCAACAGCGGCACCGCGAGCACCCCCTTGTCGGTCGAGCGGACGCAGGCGGAGACGATCAGGCCGATCGCCGCGCAGGCCACGGCGGCGAGCCAGTTGCAGGTGGCGGAGACGAGGGCGCTTCGCCGGTACATCTCCGCGGGGTTTTCGCCGCCGAGCGCCTCGCGGACCAGGAAGCCCAGTTCGACCGCAGTCTCGAAGATCGCGACCTGCACCGCGAGCACGACGGCCAGTGCCGCGACCTTCGCGATCACGTAGGCGGCGAATCGCAGGCCGTGCCGCCGCTCGAGGTCGAGCATCGGCCGCTCCTTGACGATCTCCCGGAATCCGGTCACGAATCCGAGGATCATCATGCAGATACTCATCAGGGAGAGCCACTTGAACGTCCCGCCCGGATCGATGATCTCGCGATCCGGGGCGATGCGGAGCGTGTCGGTGAGGGCATCGCGGACGAGCCGTTCGGTGGATGGCTCCCGCAGATGAGCAAGCAGTTTCGGCTGGCTGTCGAGGAACACCCGGATCTGGCCGGGAATGCTCGCTCCTGCTCGCCGACCTCCTCCTTGGCGATCGCCTCCCGCACCTCCCCCCACACGTCGGCTAGCACCTCCTTCTCGCCGGGGTCGAGGAACCGCGTCAGCATGAGGGGATTTCTGAAGCGGATGTCGGTGAAACCGGCCAGCACCACCCCCGCGAGCGCGAGCGGCAGGAGCAGGGACATCGCGGTGCCCACGCGATCGCGAACGCTCGTCTCGAGTTCTCGGCAGAAAAATGTGGTGAACTGGCGGGCGAAGCCGGGGATCGAGACCGCCTCGAGCGCGGCCGCCCGCTCCGGTGATTCACCCGGAGGCGACTCGTCGGCCTGCTTGGCTTCCGCCAGGACGCGGTCCTCGGCGAGCCGCTCCCGCCAGCGGGCGGACCAAAATCCCCGCGGCTTGTCCTCGATGGCGACGTACACGTCGGCGAGCCGATTGACACCGAAGTGGCCGAGGGCCTCCACACGCGAGCCGAACCACACCACCTCGCCATGGCCGAGGATGAGGAGTTTGCCGGCCTGGTCGACGTTTTCGAGGTGGTGCGTGACGGCGATCACGGTCGTGCCCGCGCGGGCGCGGTTGGCAAGCAGCGCCATGATGCGGGCCTCGGTGGCCGGGTCGAGGCTGGAGGTCGCCTCGTCGATGAGGAGCAGGCCCGGGGCCGCGAGCATCTCGGCCGCGAGGCTCGCCCGCTTCGTCTCGCCTCCCGACAGACTGCCGATCGGCTGGAGCCGCGCCTCGTCGAGGCCAACATCGGCGACGACCCGATCGATCGCCGCCCGGCGTTCCGCAACGGACGAACCGGCCGGCAGCCTGACCTCCGACGCGTAGTGGAGCGCCCGCTCCACCGGCAGGGCGGGCGGATTGACGTCGCGCTGCGGCACGTAGTTGATCGCACCGCGGAGGGCGTCGGCCTCCCGGAACACGTCGTGTCCGCCGATGAGCAGCCGGCCGGCGGCGATCTCCCGCTCGCCGAGGAGCGACCGCACGAGCGTGCTCTTGCCCGCCCCGCTGGGGCCCAGCACGCAGACGAACTCGCCTGGCTCGATCCGGAAGCTCACGTCCACGAGCAGCGTTTTTCGCCGCGCGTCGCCGCGGCCGTGGGGACCGATACGGTCACCCCCTCGGCCGCCACCGCCAGGCCGGTCTCTCGTGCGTTCGTCATCGGGAGTTGGCTCCGCCTGCGGTTCTGAAAAGGATACCATCTGGCTTCCATGCCGTTCGCCCCCCTCTGCTGGTTTGCCGCATGACACAGCGCCGCACCGATCTCGACGCTCTCCGCGGCTTCGCGATGCTGTTGGGGATCGGCCTGCACGCCTCGCTGAGCTTCTGCGAGTTTCCCTGGCCCGTCCACGACACGCGGCGCAGCGATCTGCTGCCGCTGTTCCTGGTGGCCGTGCACGGCTTCCGGATGCCACTCTTCTTCCTGCTCAGTGGCTACTTCACGATGCTCGTCTATCGCCGCCGCGGGCTCGAGAGCCTGCTCCGACAGCGGCTCGTGCGGATCGCGCTGCCGCTCGGGATCGCGGTCGCGACCATCGTGCCGCTCGACTCGGCCCTGAAGGGGTTCGCGGAGCGGGCGATGTCCCCGGAGCCCGCCGTCGCGGAGATCCTCTCCGGTGACGTGGCCGCCGTTCGTCGCAGGCTCGCCACGCCAGGGGCGGTCGCGCGCAAGGATCCCTTCTACGGCCACACGCCGCTCGGCTGGGCCACGCTCCACGGCGACCCGGCGATCGTAGCCGCGGTGCTCGATGCCGGCGGCGACGTCAACGAGCGCGACGGCAGCGGCAACACGGCCCTGCACGTGGTGGCCTACTTCGGCCGGGATGCGGCCGGCCGCCTGCTCGTGGAGCGGGGCGCTGATCCGCGGGCCCGGAATGTCGTCGGCCGGCTGCCGGCGGCGGCCATGGAGCTCCCCGCCGACGACGCCGCGGAGTTCGCGCCTCTCGTCGGCCTCGGCGCGCTGGGCGTGGACGACGTCCTGCAGGGCCGCGCGCGGCTCCGCGAGGTTCTTCCCACCGGCCCGAACGCGGAGGGCACGGAGGGCGGCTTGCTCGACCGGCTGACGCTCGCCTGGTCGCGGATGCTGTCAGCGGAGCGACTGCGATTGCGGTTCGGCTCGTGGTCGCTCCATCTCATCCAGACGAACGTGTTCGACCATCTCTGGTTCCTGTGGTTCCTGTGCTGGCTGGTCGCCATCTTCGCGCTGCTCGCCGTGACGGGGCTCCTGCCGACGGGCCGCCAGCGGTGGTGGCTCGTGGCAGCCTCATGCCTGCCGCAGGCGGATGGGCATGTCGCTGGCAGGGTCCTTGGGCCCCGACACGTCGTTCGGGCTCCTCCCCAAGCCGCACGTGCTCGGCTTCTACACCTGTTTCTTCTTTTTCGGGGTCGCCACGTTCGCGGCCGAGGGGCTCGACACGCGGCTTGGCCGGCAGTGGAAGTTGCTGCTGCCCGCGGCAGCGGTGCTCTTCGTGGCCGGGATCGCGACGATGAACGACCGACTGCTCGCCACCGTGCTCCAGCCGGCCTACGCGTGGGCCATGTCGCTGGGCCTGATCGGCCTGTTCTGTCGCCTGTTCCCGCATCCCCGCTCCGCGGTGTCATGGCTGGCGGATGCGTCGTATTGGATGTATCTCGTCCACGTGCCGCTGGTCATGGTGGCGCAGCTGCTTGTGCGCGAGTGGCCGCTGCCCGCGGGCGTGAAGTTTCTCGTCATCCTCGGCCTGGTAACGCCGCTGTTGCTCGCCAGCTACCGTTGGTGCGTGCGATACACCGCGATCGGCAGCCTCCTCAACGGGCCGCGGGAGTTCCCCGCGGCGGGCGGGGCCCGTCAATAGCGGTGGTCGTCGGGGTCGTAGTCGGGCGAAAGCACGACGTTTCCCTGCGGATCGGCCACGTACTTATAGCGGTGGTCCACCAGCCGCCGGAGAAACCGCGACCGCACGATCGAGAAGTAGAACTTCTTGAACGATTCGCCCTTGGCGTCGAGCGGCTGCTCGGAGGCGAACGTGAACATCGGCAGCAGCATCTCGTCGTGGATGGTCTCGTTGTGCCACACGTTCTGCGGCGGATCGAACGGGTTTCGCGGATTGGCCGCGGAGTTGTCGTAGGCACACTCCGCCTCGAACCGGGTGCCGGCCGGAAACCGGCGTGGTTTCTCGAGGTCGTACGGCGACTGCCAGTTGTAGTCCCACTGCGGCACCCGGAGGACCAGCAGCGGCTGCTTCTCGCCCGGCAGGTGGGCCTTGATCTCGACCCACCTGGCGAGTTGGTGCGCGTGTGGCACGACGCCCACGAAATCCGCATCCCGGGGGAGCGTGTAGCTGCCGCGGACGCGGAAGTCGGTGACGCCCGGGGGCACCACCGCAAACTCACCACTGAGATAAATCATGTTCATCACCTTGCGTGGCGGCTGCCTGGCGAGCCAGATGCCGACGCGGCTCGAATCAGTTTCCAGCTTCCCGGTGCGGACATAATGCACCTGAACCGCGATGTCGCAGCCTGCCGGAATCACCATCGCCGCATCGGCCGGGGCGACCGTCGCCCGGACGCCCGGCACGAAGCCGCCCACGAACGCGGCCCGCGGCTGGCCGTCGTCGCGAATGGGCGGCACCCGAAACCCGATGCCGTGGGAATCCTGGAAGCCACCGGCCCGGTCGTCGGGATGGCTGAAGCCGTCGCGGCCGCCGTGGTCCCGCACGGCCTCTTCGGCCGTCTCCCGCGGCAGGTGGCCCAGCAGCGCGTGGTGCACGACCTTGCGATTGCCCGGCAAAAATTGGATCGCGCGGAGCCTCAAGTCCTCGTCGCGATGGAGCGGAAACACGATGTGGCGGTAGACGTCGTTGCCGTGGGAGCCGAGCTGCGTCGGCTGCGGCTGCTCGAGGACGATGTCGGGGGGCCCGAGATCCTCCTGGAAGACCGTGTAGTCGGGGAGCCGCGGAAGCGGCGGCGTGTCGGCGGGATTCCCCGCCGGCTTGTCGGCGGCCACCCACTCCCGCAGCATCGCCAGGTTTGCAGCGGTCGGCGGCTTCGGCCACGTGTAGTCGAGATCGCTCTCGATCTGGGCCGGCGGCATCCGCCGGGCTTCGATCTCCTCGATCGCGATCTCAGCCCACTCGACGGCATCGTCATAGGTGAGCAGGTTGAACGGGCCGGCCTGATTCGGGCTGTGGCACTTCTGGCACTGGGCATGGAGGAACGCGAAGCACACGGCCCGGCCTTCCGATCCGAGCGTGTCGGCGAATGGCACGGCTGCTCCGTCGCGCCTTTTTACGACGAGGCGTTCGGCGGATAGCGGTTCTGTTCCCGAGACGACCGCCACCATCGTGACCAGCCAACACCACAGGAAGGCTTCGACGGCGTATCATTTCATTCCCGCAGCATAAAGCCGCTCGCTCTCGGCCGCCAACACCGCATGGCGTGGGACGTTTGCACGGCCCCGATTACCCTGGGCGGAAGATGGACATGCTCGCTTTGACCACCGTGGCCCGCGTGGCCAACCGCCCGGCGAGAGTCACGAGATAGTTGGTCCAGCCCGAGACCACGGAGGGCCGACCGGCGTCGAACGCCTGGAGCCCGGTGCGGACCACCGACGTCACATCCTGGCCGCGGTTTCGTTCGGCCCATCCGGGAACGCCCGACTGGTCGAAGAACTCGGTCCGCGTCGTTCCCGGGCAGAGGGTCGTCAGCGTGACGCCGTGGGCCTGAAGCTCCGCCCACAGCGCCTCGCTGAAATGCAGCACGTACGCCTTGCTCGCCGCGTAGACCCCCATGTAGGCCACGGGCTGGAACGACACGACCGATCCGATGTTGATGATTCCGCCGTGCCCGCGGTGCACCATCTCTTTCGCAGCCAGGAGCGTCAGCTCGGTCAGGCACGTGACGTTGACCTGAATCAATTCCAGGGCCCGCCCGACGTCGGTCTGGTCCAGGGACGAAACCATCCCGAACCCCGCGTTGTTGACCAGCAGTTCCACTTCGATGCCACGACGTGCTATCTCGGCAAGCAGTTCCCGACCCGCACGGGGTTGCGACAGGTCGGCTGGAACGATCTCGCAGCGGATGCCGTGGGCCGCCTCGAGTTTCTGCGCCAACTCCCGCAGGCGATCTTCCCGTCGGGCCACCAACACGCAATGCATTCCCCGGGCGGCCAACTGCCGGGCAAACTCGGCTCCGATGCCTGAGGAGGCACCGGTAATAAGACCCCAGTGATCGGCGTAGGCTTTCAGCATGATGCGAGCATGTCGAGGGTGTTCGAGTTACCCGGAAGGATAGCCCGGCCCCCGAAGGATAGCCCGGTCAATGCCGCCCCCGCCCGCATTTTCCGGCTGCTGACCGAGTCCGGGTGATACTGTCAGCCGATCGCCACGCTGATCGGCAGGCTCACACTGCCACCGAACACGTCGCTGACGATCACGGTATGAGCGGCTCGTGAGCTGCGTGCCCCGTCTCCCGAATCCCAATAAGCCGTTCCCGGAACGCCTGCCTTCCCCCTGGAGAGGCGTTTTTCTTCCGTCGGCTCAGACGTTCTCCGAGTCCGGCCGCCTGGCGGCTTTGGTGTGACCTCGCGTTCGCCAGCCCTCAGCGGCTGCGGATATCGATCACGGGCAGCTCGTCGGGCGACGCTTCAATCGCTTCGCGGTCGTCATGAGCCCGCCCAAGCCCGCCCCTGTCGGTGGGCGGGCCACGGGCCGGCGTGATGGGCGGATGCTCGAGAGGCTCGCCCAGATGCGTGAGAACCGTCCGGATCGGCCCTGGTTCGGTGATGAACGCAATCAGCCGGATGTCGCCACCACAGTTTGGGCACGCAACAGGAACCTCCCCCACCCGAGCCATCAGTTTCGCCCAGGCAATCCGTGAGGTGTCGTGTGAGCGGGGCTTTGCCGTCGGGCCCGCGGCGGTCGCCCTCACTTCACGCACCCGCATCCCCTTGCAGGGTCGGCCCTCGGCGTCCGGCAGGTTGAACTCGGAATAGGCCAGCAGGGCGCGGATCGGTGGTGAGTCGGAACTGGCAGGAGTCGGCATCCCAGCCGCGGCAGGGATCGGTCTCCGTTCTGCGGATGTTCATCATCGGTTTCGGGTCGTTGACGTCGGCGCCGAGGTGCGTCAGCGGGGTAGTCACAGAACGTTTCGACACCCGTCGAAATCCGGCACGGTGACTGTGGCCGGCAAGGAGTCTGCGGATGTTCCGCCTGGCACTCTGAATAGCGTGCTGAAGCAGGCCGGACTGAAAAACCAGCGGCCGCAGAAAAAAGAGGGCGAATCATGAAATACCTGGTGGTGATCGAAGAGGGCGAAAGAGGGTTTGGGGCGTATGTCTCCGATCTTCCTGGCTGCATCGCAGCGGCCGCGTCATGCGAAGAGGTGACCCGGCTCATCCACGAGGCTATCCAGTTTCATCTCGACGGCCTCGCCGAAGATGGCCTGCCGATTCCGGTCCCCCATTCGTCGTCTGAAGTGGTGGAAGCAGGTGCCCACTGACTGACACAAAAGGAGATGCGGCTCTTTTCAAGCAAATGCCCGCATGGTGATGGCCAGCGTCATCCGGCTCGCTTCCGCGAGGGGGTCGGCGAACGCTCGAGGAGCCTTGGGCGTATCCTCGCCCGGCGACGAGACTTTTGCCGCCCCCGAGCCGGTGCTACACCAAACCCGAATGCGCTCTAGGTTCGTTCCTTTTTTGCTCATGCCTTCTCGACCGCGACGGTGGCGCGGATCGTCGTGCCGCGGTGGGGGGCGGTGTCGATCTCGAGCGTGCCACCCATGCCCGCCAACCGCTCCCGCATCACCTGCAGGCCGAAATGCCCCTGCTCGGTGCCGGCTGCGGCAGTCGGATCGAAGCCGCGGCCGTCGTCCCGCACGGTCAGCGCGACGGTGCGAGCGACGCGATCGAAGTCCACGCCCACCTCCACCGTCGCGCAGAGCGCATGGTGTACGGCGTTGCGGATCGCCTCTTGGGCCACGAAGAGCAGGTTGCCGGTGACGAAATCCGGCAGCGCGAAGCCCTCGTCATCGGCTGCGACGACGATCCGCGGCACGTCGCCTTCAGTCACGTGGGTGGCCACCGTTTCGAGCGATTCGGCGAGTGTGCGGCCTTCGAGCGGCGCGACCCGCAGTGCCCAGACTGAATTGCGGAGGTCGTTGGCGGCGTGCTGCACCATCCGCTTCGATTTCTCGAGCTGGCCGTTGGCGTTGTCGAGCTGACGGTTGAGGATCGCGAAGCGGCAGGCGTCGATCTGGAGAACGGCGCCGGCGAGCCCCTGCAGGAGCGTGTCGTGGAGGTTGTTTGCGAGCCGGTTGCGTTCCGCGAGCGTGGCCCGAAACACGAGCGCCGCCTCCCGACGCTTCTCGATTTCTCCCGCCAGCCGCGTTACCTGCACGGCTACCTGCCGCCGCAGCATGAGCGCCCAGACGATCGCCGCCATCAGCACGGCCCCCACGGCGGCAAGCGCACCGAGCAGCCGTGGCGGCGTCCACCACGAGGGCGCCCGTACGAGCCGCACGTCGGCCGCAGACCGCACGACGAGCCCGATCCGGTCGGGCGGCTCATTCAAGGCCCGCGTCCAGCCGGCGTTGGTCAGCGCCGTCACGTCGAGTTCGCTACCGGCCGCAAGCCGCGCGAGCTGCCGCCGATCCGAGGCCGGATACTGCGCGGTCAGGATGGTCTCTCCCGACCGCAGCAGCATCTCTCCGCCGGTCGCGGTGGTCCTCGTCTCGACGAGCGTGGCCGGAAACCGAACGAGGCAGCCGATGCCGTCGCCCCCTTCGAGCATCGTCCGGGATTTCCAGGATGCCATCGTCGCCTGCGTGATGGCGTCGGGGGCGAGCGCGAGCGGTGGCGGCGGCACACCCGCGCCGACCTTCCGCACGATCGCGTCCTTGAGCCCGACCACCTGGCCGCTGCGGTCGGGGAATCCCGCGACGGCCACGCGGTCGCCGGGGGCGAATGATTCGGTCGAGCTGCACTGCACCGTGATCCCCCGGCGGTTGTCCTGCAGATAGATGGCCTCGCCGGGAACGGCGTGGATCACAGTTCCCTCCGTCTGCACGAGGCGGCCGGGCCGACGCAGCGACGAGTAGGCCGCGATCGCGTCGATGGCCAGCCGCGGCGCCTCGAACGGGGTGGCCGGTGGCCGCTCCACGATCCGAAACCGCTCGGGTCCTTGGCAGGAGAGGTCGACCGCCATGCACTCGCCGCGGTGGTTGGACCGCGGCCAGGCGATGCCCGTCACCGCGACGATCGCGTCGACGAGATCGGCGGGAGCGCACGGCAGATCCGTCGGCATGATTCTCGCAGTGAATGTCCGCCCCTCGGCCTCGAGAAGCAGCCTGACGGCGATTCCGTCCGGCTTCGCACCGAGCACGACGCCGGCCAGCCGCACGAACTCAGTGTCGTGGGCTCCCTCGCTCGCCCGCACCGGATCGACGTCGCGGGGCTCGGGCAGCGGCCGCGAGCCAATCACGCTCGCCGTCTCGATCGTGAGCCGCGGGCCGAAGCCGCCGCGCTCGCCGGAGCCCGTGATCTCCACTTCGGTGCCGGGCTGGATCGCCGGATCGAGCGTGGGCGGTTTTCCTTCAGCGGCCGAGCGATGGCAGAAGATCGCAGTAGTCTCGTCCTGCACGACAATCTGGTCGTTGCCGCGCCAGGTGACGACACCGCGAATGCGAAACGGCGGATGCGCGAGAAATTCCTGCGGCCCGAGCCCTTTGACCTCCGCGATCGGCGTCACGTCGGCGGTGGCGGCGGGCTCGGCCGCGAGCGCCGCGCTGCCGGCGGCCATGACCGCGACCGCGACCGCGACACCGGCCATTCGACCGGCTTGCAATCGCCTTCCGCGGCTGGCTATGTTCGCTTGCGGGTGCATGACAGATTCACGGAACGTTTGGCACGCGCGGCAGGGTGGTGAAAAGTGGAGACGATCCGCATCCTGATTGTGGACGACCATCCGGTCTTCCGCGAGGGCCTGGCGAGCCTGTTGGCGTCGCAGGCCGATTTCCACCTCGTGGGCCTCGTGGCCAGCGGCGAGGCGGCGATCGACGAGGTGGCCGGCCTGCGGCCGCACGTGGTGCTGCTCGACCTGCGGCTTCCCGGCAAGAGCGGCCTGGAAACGCTTCTCTGGCTGAAGAACCACGCGCCGACCTGTCGCGTGCTCGTCCTCACGTCGTCGGAGTCGGCCGACGAGGCGGAGGTGGTGCTGAAGGCCGGCGCGAGTGGCTACCTCACGAAGCAGATCGATGCCAGCCAGATCTTCGCCGCGATCCGCGACGTGAGTGCGGGGAAGACCTGCGGCGCGAAGGGGGTGCGGGTGGCTCCGGCCGCGGCTGCCTCGACGCGTGCGGGGCTAACGGCCCGCAAGGTGGAAGTGTTGCGGCTGGTGCGGCAGGGCTTTGGCAACGAGGAGATCGGCCGGTCGCTCGGCATTTCGATGCGCACGGCGAAGGGCCACGTGGCGGCCATCCTCGAGAAGCTCGGCGCGACCGACCGGGCCGAGGCGGTGGCCCGCGGCTACGACATCGGGATTTTCACCGCAGCCCACGCGGAATGAGCCCGACACCGGCCGTTTGGCCGGTAGGCACGCGGGCGGTGCATCTCGTATCACTCGCTCGATCGGCTGCGGTTCGGGGTCTGCTTGGTGTGGCCCCGCCGCCGGCCGCGTTGTCTGTGTGATCGGATCGTCATGAACGTCGACGTCGGATCCCCGCTCACGCTGCTCGTGGTCGACGTCCATCCGGTCTTTTGCCACGTGCTCGCGCAGGCCCTGGAGGCCGAGCCTGACGTGAGGATCGTGGCCACGGCCAGCGATGCCACGGCCGCGGTGGCGGCCTGGCGCCGGCATCGGCCCGCCGTGACACTCATCGACCTGCGGATTCCGGGCGACGACGGCATTCGCATGCTGCGGCGGATCCGGGCGCTCGACGCCGAGGCCAGGGTGCTCGTCTTCACGTCGGCCGATAAGCCGCGTGACATCTCCGCCGCCCTCGAGGCCGGTGCCTCCGGCTGCATCACGAAGTCGATGCGGTATGACGATTTGCTCACGGTGATCCGCAAGGTGTATGCGCGGGGCCGCGGAGCCATCGCCCCGGGCCGCAATGGCAAGCCCGGGCGCGAGCTCACCAACCGCGAATTCGAAGTGCTTGTAATGCTGCGCGACGGTTTCTCGCAGGACCAGATCAGTCGGCGCCTGGCGATCGCCGACCGCACGGTCCGGGTGCACGTGGGCGCGCTCAAGAAAAAGCTCGCGGCCAGTTCGACGGTGCAGTGCGTGGCGAAGGCCTACGAGCTGGGCATTCTGCGGTCGTAGCCAAACGGGCCACTCGGGACTGGCAAATCGACCTGGCTGGCCAGACGCCTTCCCCCGGCGCTCACGACCGATCTGCTCGACTCGACCCGGTTCCCCACCTTGAGTCGCGAACCGGCGTCGCTCGGGAGGCTCGTGGCGCCGCTGCGGCGGGGCGACTGGGTGGTCATCGATGAGATTCAGCGGGTTCCGGCCCTCCTCGACGAGGCCGATCTTCCACTATTCCGTGAGCGGAGGATTCGACGTCGATTTCCTGGTGCAGACCCGGCCGAAAACGCTCTCGTTACCGCGGCAGTTCGCGGCGATCGAGGTGAAATCAGGCCGCCGATTCAAGCCGGACTGGACGAAGGGCCTGAATGGCCTGGTGCGTGAATGCAGTCGCTCCGTGCAACGCGGCATCATCGTCTATCAGGGAGCCGATCGACTTGCTTCGGAGGGCATCGACATCATACCCGTGGCGGATTTTTTCCAGGAACTCTCCGCCGGTCGGTTGTTGTGAGGATGGAAGTCTCGCCGGGCGGAAGCGAGTGGGATGCCGCTCGCCACCACCATCCGGGCATGAATGCCCAGATTGGGTGGCTGGCACCTTTTTGCTTTTTCACGGTATCGATGAGTCATGCAAGGCTTCGACCGAATTACGATTGTCCCACGGTGAGCACGGGCAAGGCGTGCATCCGCGGCCTGCGTTTTCCGGTTTTTTGTGTTCTCGGGCTGCTTGCCGCCGGCCAAACCGCGGACGAAATACTTGCGGCGTATCCGTATCTTGAACCGGCCGACATCCGTCAGGCCCTCGAATACGCAGCTTTTCTCGCCGAAGACGAGAACCTCGAACGTACCGGCTAGGCGGCTGCGATTTCTCATCACCATGCCGCTCGCCACGTTTCTGCAGGAGCTCGGCCACGACGCCATTCACGCGGTTGACATCGGCGCCGCACGCGCCGCCGACTCGGCGCTGCGGTTGAAGGCTCGCGCAGAATCGCGTGTCGTCATCACCGCCGACCTCGATTTCGGGCGACTCATAGCGGAGGTGCCGGAGAAAAGCCCCGGCATCATTCTCTTGCGCGGCGGATCGTATTCCGACAAGGAAATGATCCAATTGGTTCAATGCGTGTTGCGCAGTGTCGAACAGGAGTTGCTGGCCGCAAGCCTCGTTGTCATCGACCGTCATCGCATCCGCAGACGACAGCTGCCGATCATCGGACGGCGTCCTCGGCACATCCCGACGGCTTCCGCCGGGGGCTTTCTGTCAAACGAGAAAAAGCCCCGGGCGGAAGCCCGGGGACCTGCGGTTCCGGTTTCGCGGGCAATTTATACCGGCCGAATGGCCGGTATCGGTGGCCGCGCATCCGTCATAGCCTTTAGGCACGTTCCCGGGGCTCGCCCGAATAATCCGTGCAGATTGCCGGAATAGGATATGGCGGGGGGGGTGAGCAGCCACATAAAGTTTGAGGAGGAACAGAGGGTCATTTCCGCCGCGGGGTGGCAAGCAGGGGCGACTCATGGGCACGTCTCACATGGTCAAGCGTTGTACGAAATTCGGGGTTGCACCTGGCTGCAATCGCCTGGTCGCGACGGTCGCGCTCGTCGTGCCGCTGGTGATCGCCTTGAGCGCCCACGCCGGCACGACATGGGATGGCGGCGGCGTCAACACCAACGTCACCACCGCCGGCAACTGGAACGACGACACCGCGCCGCCGTTTTCCGGCGGTTCGGCCACGCTCACGTTCGCCACGAGCGGCTCCGCCGCGACGCTCGATCAGTCGCTCGACATCGCAAGGCTTCTCTTCAACGCCTCCCCCACGTTCTCGATCGGCACGAGCGGCGACTCTACGCTCACGCTCCAAGGCGAGGGTGTGAGCGGCGTCAACACCGGTATCACGGCCTGGCTCCCCTGGCTCGTCGGCAGCGGCACCTACACGCTCTCGGCGCCCGTGATCCTCGGCGCCGACCAATCCTGGAACATCTCCAACGGCTCCGGTACGACGACGCTCCTAGTCTCCGGCCCGATCTCGGGCTCCGGCCGCGCGCTCACGAAGCTCGGCAATGGCGTGCTTGCCCTCGCGGGAGCGAACACCTACAGCGGCACGACCACCGTGGACGGCGGCACGCTCGAACTCCGCACGGGTGCCAGCCTCGCCGGCCCGGTGGCCGTCAATTCGATCGGCACGCTCCGTTTCGGCAACGGCCCGGCGACCACGCTCCCCTTCGCCAACGGGGTCAGCGGCGCTGGCAGCCTCGCCGTCGCCGGCGGCGGCGCGGTGCAGCTCACGGCCGCCAATCCGTCGTTCACCGGCGCCACGAGCGTGGCCCGCGGTGAACTCGCGATCGCCTCCGCGGCCGCCCTCGGCAGCGGCAGTTCACCGATCGTCGTCGCCGGCACGCCTAACGCCGCAGGCACGGGCAGCATCGACAGCGTGACCTACGCCTTCTCGCCCGCGGGCGGCCAACTGGCAATCGTCTCGGGCGGGGGCCTCACGCTCTCCCGCAACCTCCAGCTCTCGGGCTTCGGCATGCGTCAGCGGTTCACTTCGGCAGGCACTGCTACGTCCGCCACGCTTCGCAGCACGGGCGACAACCTGCTTTCGGGAACCGTCGAGTTCTCGAATGCGTCGCTGGCATCATCGTTCGGCACGCTGGGGATTTCGGGCGCGGTCACTACGGCCGTCGCGACCGGCACGGCGACGATCTCGGGCAACGCCCTCATCTCGGGCCCCGTGTCGATGCCATCGGGCGTGCTGGCCACCGGAGCCGGCACGCTGCGGCTTTTGAACCCCTCCAACTCGATCGGCAGCATATCGCTCGGCGGAAGCCTGGAGGTCGCGACCGCCGCCGTCCTGGGCGGGGCCCCCGTCACGCTGGGAGTCGGCCGCCTCCAGATCCGCACCACTGCCGCCGACGCCGCCGGCTTCGGTGCGGCGAACGTCACCGCGATACCCTCTGCTGTCAGCAACATTCTGTTCGTTAACAATGCCCGCGGGGGAAGCGACGTGAATCAGACCGTGCCGCTGCGGCTGGGGGGCATTAACCAACAAAACCAGCGGGGTTTCTATGCAGCCGGGGGCAACGGCTACGGCCTCTCGCTCACGGGCACCGGCGGCGGCACGATCTTCAATACAGCCGATCGCGGCATCGTGTTCGGGAACGGCTCGAACGGCCTGCTCACGATCGACGCCGACGTCAGCACCGCCGCGGGCGTGTACCTGACTGGCGTCGGGTTTACGACCGGTGCAAATCTCGCCTCCGCCTCCGGTCCCGGTGACATCGTCTTCAACGGGTCGTTCCTGATTGCCACGTCCAACACGGCGATGCCCTTCGTGATGAGCAATCTGGGCCGCGTGGTGATGAACGGCACGCAAAACCAGATGACGGGCAGCAACGCCATTACAAACGGCACGCTCCAGATCCGCGGGTTGGGGGCGCTAGCCAGCGGCACGATCAACATCGGCAGCACCGCCAGCGCCGCCGCGCTGGAGTACCTGGGCCCTGCCGGCACCGGGGCGGGCGAGACGTGGAGCCGCCCGCTCAACCTCGCCGGCACGACCGGCGGGGCCTATCTCTACGCCAGCCAGGCGGGCACGGCCCCGGGGCCGCTCGTGATCACCGGCCCGATCACGGCGACCGGAGCGGGCGTGAAGACCGTCATGCTCGGCGGGTCCTCGACAGAGGACAACGAGATCGCCGCGGGGATTCCGGAGAACTCGGCGACCCACATCACGAACCTCCAGAAGATCGGCGCCGGCACCTGGGTGCTCTCGGGTACCAACACGTTCACCGGCACGACCACGATCTCCGGCGGCGTGCTCAAGCTCCAGGCTGCGGCTGGCCGCACGCTCCTGCCCGATGCTCGGCCGCTCATCTTCGATCGCGATGCCTTCACCAACTCGGCGGCCGGGAGGCTCGAGTTCTTGGGCGAGAACAACGCCGCGAGCACCGAGACCACCGGCACGCTCACGCCCACGGCCGGTGCCGGCCGGATCGTCGCGAGCGGTTCGGGGACGGGTTCCGCCAGGCTCACGCTCGCCGCGCTCGGCACCCGCACGGCCGGGGCGACGGTCGACTTCGCCACGGCGGCGGGCGGCACGATCGGCTTCGCCGCGGCCCCGACGCTCGCAAACGGCATCCTCGGCCCTTGGGCGACGGTCGCTGGAGCGAACTGGGCCACGCTCTCGGGCTCCAACGTGGCGCCACTCGCGAGCTACACCGACCTCGACGCTCAGGGCTCGACGCTCGCTGACAACGCTGCGACGAACGTGCGGGTGAACGCGGCGGGCTCCGGCGGGAACATCTCGCTCGGGGCGGCGACGACGAGCGTGAACACGCTGCTGCAGGCGACGACGACGGCGGCCACGGTGGAGACGGCGGGGCAGACGCTGCGGGCCGGCGGCGTGATGATCGCGGCGGGCCAGGGGCCGCTTGCGATCGGGGCGGCCGCCGGTGACGGCACGCTGACGGCGGCCGCGGCTGGGGGCGACCTCGTGCTCTGGAACCATTCGGCCGACCCGCTGACGGTGAACGCGGCGATCGCGAACAACACCTCGGCCGCGACGCTGACCAAGAGCGGGACGGGGCTTTTGGTGCTCGGCGGGGCCAACACCTACACGGGCAACACGACGATCAACGAGGGGACCGTGCGGCTCTCGGGGGCGTCGGCCGCGCTGGGGGGGATCAGCGTGGCGGGCAACCGGACGACGATCCGGCAGGCCGGCACGCTCGACGTCAATGCGGCGGGGGCGTCGAACGCGGTGACGATCGGTCTGTTGGACGGCTCGGGGCTGGTGACCAACTCCGGGGGCGGTTCGGGTGCGGCCGCGACGCTGCAACTCGGGCAGGCGACGACCACGACGGGGATCGGCTACTTCACGGGGATCGTGCAGGACGGGGCCGGTTCGCTTGGGCTCACGAAGGCGGGGGCGACCTCGTCGGTGCAGTACCTGACCGGGCTCAACACCTACACCGGTCCGACGACGATCACCTCCGGCACGCTGGCCGTGACGGCGCTTGCGAACATCGGACAGGCCAGCGGCATCGGCGCAGGCGACGGTAGCGACGACGACACGAATGCGGCAAGCCTGGTGTTCAACGGCGGCGTGTTGCAATACACGGGGGCCAACGCGACGGTCTGGCAGCCGACGCAGACGCTGAGCGTGAGCATCGACCGCCTCTTCACGCTCGCCGGCAACGGCACGATCGACTCGACCGGGATGTATGGCGACAACGATTTCTCCGGCGGCGGATTTCAGAATGCCGCCTCACTGATCCTCTCGAACACCGGCCGCGTGCGGATCGACGGGGCAGGGGGCCGCACCCTCACGCTCACCGGGGCCATCCAGAGCGACAGCCGCTTCAATAGGTCGGTCAACAACCAGATCGCCCTCCTGCTGGCCGACGGCACGAACGCGGGCAACACACTCTCCGTCACGAAAGCCGGCAACACGCTCTGGAAGCTCACCAACCCGGGGAATTCCTACACGGGCGCGACGACCGTCTCCGCGGGGCTACTCGAAATCGGGGACGACTCATCGGCCTCGACTCGCACGCTCTCGCAGAACTCAAATCTTGCGCTCTCCGGCGGCATCCTCGTGTCGAGCGGCACGTTTGCCCGGGCGGCGGGCACGGGGGCCAACGAGGTGCGGCTGATCAATGGCGCCGCCTCCGGCTTCGCCGCCGGGCCGGGCGACCTCGTCGTGAGCCTTGGCAGCGGCCCGCTCGCCTGGGGCAGCGGCAACTTCAACGTCGGCACGCTCTACCTCAACGGGCCTTCTTCGCTCGGCACGGTCACGTTCGCAAGCCCGATCGATCTGAACAACGGGTCTCGGACGATCCATGTGCTCGACAACGTCGATACGACGTTCGACTACGCGATCGTCTCGGGCGTGATCTCGGGCTCGGGCGGCCTGACGAAGACGGGAGCGATTTCGACGAACACCGGGCCTTACGGCGGCGGAGCCCCGCCCCTTCGGCTCAGCGGCGGCAACACGTACACGGGCACGACGACGGTCTCGGTCGGTTCGCTGGTGGTGGAGACGATCGGCGACACGGCCTCCACTTCCAGCAACCTCGGCGCGGGCTCGGCGGTCGTCGCGCTCGCCGGGAGCACCAGCCTCGACTACATCGGTTCGGGCGAGACGAGCGACCGCCAGATCCGCAACAGTGCCGCCAATCAATCGTTCACGATCACCAATAACGGCGGCGGCCCGCTTGTTCTCACGAACCTCGGCCTTACGGCCACGAGCGGCGCGACGACGCTCACCCTCGGCGGCGGCTACGCGGGAGCCAACGAGGTCCGCAACAACCTCGCCGGCGCGGGCGGCACGCTCAACCTCACGCTTGCCGAGGGCTCGACCTGGATTCTCTCCGGCTCCAACACTTTCGGCACGGTCACCATCGGCGCCGGGGCCATCCTCGGCATCGGCAGCGACACCGCCTTGAACGCGTCGGGCGCGCTCTCGCCGGGGGCGGCCTACTCCGTCCCGCAGATCGCCGCCATCGGCGGAGCCCGCACGATCGCCAGCCCGATCACCTTGGGGGCTCAAAACACGATCGGCTTCACCGGCGAACACTCGATCACCTATTCCGGCAGCGCCTCGATCACGAGCAACAGCCGCGTGTTCATCAACAACTCGATCGCGACCGGCTCGCTCTCGATCACCGGGCCGATCGCGAACTCCACGAACCCCGTCAACCTCAAGGGCCCGGGCCAGACGATCCTTTCTGGCTCGCTGACGGGCTCCGGGGCCGTCAACTACTTCAATGCCGACGCGTCCGGATCGCTCACGCTCTCGGGCAACTACGCCGGCAACACGACGGCGAGCGTGAACAACAAAGGCGTCGGGCCGATCATCTTCACCTCGTCGAACGCGATTCCCAAGTCGGGAGCGATCCTGGCCGGCGTGGCCGGCAGCACGCTCGCAGCCGGCTACGCGATCGATCAGGCGTTCCTCGGACGGATCTCCTCCACGGGCAGCTCCTTCGCCGTCGGCCTCGCCGCCGACTCAGCGAACAACCTGAACTTCAGCGGTACGGCCACCGGCGGCGCGAACCTGACCGCCGCGAGCCTCGGTGCCGTGGGCACGACCACGCGGGTCTACTCCGGCACGCTCACGCCCAACGGCACGGCCTACCGCCTCGGCGGCGGCGGCGGCACGCTCGATTTCCAGTCGGCCCTCACCGGCGTGAGCAACACGCTGACCGTCGGCGGCGACGTGACCGGCCTCGGCGGCACGGTGATCCTGTCGAGTGCGGCGAACTCGTACGGCGGTGCCACGACGGTCCAGCGGGGCATTCTGCAGGTTGCGTCGCTCGCCAACGCCGGCAGCAATAGCTCCACGGGCACGAACGGTACGATCAATCTCAGCTCCGGTACGAGCACCGGCACGCTGCGATACGTCGGCTTGGGCGACACGAGCAACCGCACGATCAACATCCAGGGCACGGTCGGCGGCACGCTCGACGCGAGCGGCTCTGGCGCCCTCGACATGACCAGCGGCACGATCTCGGCCGCGGCCAACACGCTTGTGACCCTGACCGGCTCGAGCACAGCTGCCAACTCCATGGGCCCGATCGCTGGCGCGGGGGTGAGTGTCGACAAGACAGGCCCCGGCCTCTGGCGGCTCACAGGCAACAGCAGCTACACGGGCCGACTCACGGTGAGGGACGGCACGGCCGTGGTGGCGTCGGCCGTGGGGAGCGGCAACAGCCCGTTTGGCGGGGGAACGGGCGAAAGTGTGCGACCGATCATCGGCAGTTCGGCCGCCGGTCTGACGGGCACGGTGGCGCTGTTGGCCGACGACGTAGAGATCGCCCGCGGGTTCTCGGTGGCCGCCCTGGGCGCCGGCAGCTCGCAGGTGGCCGTGATCGGCAACGCGGGCTCGGGCACTGCCACGTTTGCGGGTACCGGTGGCGTATCGATTCGACTGGCCCGGGACGTCACGCTCCAGGCCGCCACCGGCGGCGAGGCGGTCTTCTCGGTCGACTGGCAGGATGCGGATGGTGGCGGTTCGCCGGCGGTGGCGTTTACGGTCGGATCGGCAGGCAACGCCGGCACGGTGGCTTTTGCCCGCGACCTGCCCGGGTCGATCACGGCCGTGAACATCGTGCGGGGCACCGCCCGGATTCAGGGCGGGGACGATCGGATCTTGTACACGACGCCGGTGACGATCGGCTCGGCCGGCGGCCCGGCTGCGCTCGATCTCGGCGGCCGGTCGCAGTCGCTCGGAAGCGTGGCGTTTACCGGCACCGGCAGCCAGGTGGCGGCCGGCACGCTGCGGATGTTCAACGGCGGCAGTGCCGCGGCGGTGAACGTGAACGGCACGGGGCATGCGATCAGCTCGCTCGTGGCCCTCGACGCGGCCACGAGCTTCAACGTCGACGCCGCCTCACGGCTGCTCGTGAGCTCGGCGATCTCGGAGGCCGGCGGTGCCCGCTCGCTCACGAAGACCGGCCTGGGCATCCTGGAGCTGGCCGGGCAAAACACCTACTCAGGCGACACGACCGTCTCGGCGGGCACGCTGGTGGTGAACGGGTCACTTGCCAACGGAGCCCTGTCGGTGGCGAGCAATGCCACCCTGATGGGCTCGGGCACGATCGGCGGCCTGGCCACGATCTTTGGGACTCATTCCCCGGGCAACTCGCCCGGGATCGAGACGTTTTCGAGCAACCTCACCTACACCGGCGGCGCGTCGCAGCTGGTCTGGGAGCTGTGGGGCAACACGGTCTCCAACTCTCCTTTGGCCTACGACCAGATCATCGTGAACGCCGACCTCGCCTTCACGGGTGCGACGAGCCTGAGCCTCGACTTCGGTGGCTCGGGCGTCGGCACGGTCGACTGGGACGATGCCTTCTGGGGCACGCCCCAGACCTGGGCGCTCTTCGACGTGGCCGGCGCGACGTCGAGCTTCGGCAACTTGTCGCTGACGCAAAGCCCGAGCGCATGGCTCGACGCGAGCGGCCAGGCGTTCTCGGCCTCGAGCCGCTCGGCCAACTCGTTCAGCGTGGCCCAGCAGGGCAACGACGTGGTGGTCAGCTACACGGTGATCGTGCCCGAGCCGGGCAGCCTGGCCCTGGCGGGCCTGGGGTTCGCCGCTGTGGCCATTGTGCTCCGCCGCCGCAGGTCGTAATCGCCACGCGGAGTCCCCCGGCTCCCGCCGGAGGATTTTTTCGCAGCGACGGGCCGCATGGTGCCAGGGATCTGGTCGCTCGAGCCAAGCCGTCACCTTTCCTGCCCGCTTGACAGCCTCCGCCCGCCACGGCACGCTCTCGGGCTTTCGGGGGCATCGACACGAAGGGCCGAGCCGGGAGCGACGCACGGTGTTCCAACGGTCATGGCAGCAGGGATCGATCCTGGCCGGCATCACGCTGCTCGTGTTCTCCCCCACGCTGTCAAGTGAGTTTGTCTACGACGCGCGGCTTCAGATCCTCACCGACCCGTTCCTCCACGATCCGAAGGATAGCCCGGTCAATGGCACTTCCGCAACGGTCTTCCGGCTGACGGACTGTTCTTGAGCAGCGAGATTGGGCGTGTCGGCCGTCCGGCGACGGTTCGCCGTAACGCCGCGCATCCCCCTG
>Ga0114918_10001312_pt1 | contig 22184 bp, 26 predicted proteins | sample LantaG_FD_87015 | JGI IMG/M metagenome (GOLD analysis project Ga0114918, IMG submission 87015) | Deep subsurface microbial communities from Baltic Sea to uncover new lineages of life (NeLLi) - Landsort_02402 metaG | ecosystem: Environmental > Aquatic > Marine > Oceanic > Sediment | place... | reverse complement strand
TTTGAGTATTTAAATTATAATATCCATATTCTTTAGTAGATCCTGTTGAGTTTATTCCTGTTAAATTGGAACCATCACCATAATATGAACCTGTAAAAAAGGAACTAGTAACTGAACCTGTTATGTTTAAAGATCCTGTAATTGTAAAACTACCTGAATTGTCTGATGATAAAGAGCCAGTTGGGCCAGGTGATCCTGCTGGACCTTGTAAACCTACTGAGTATACTTTAACTATATTTGCTGCCATTTTATTTTAATATGAGGGTCTAGTTACGTCGTTTGATAATTTAACATTTCCTTCTAACAATCTTAAAACATATGTACAATCACCACTACCTGAATAAATGGTTAAATCATACACTCCTTGAGTAAAGTCAAAAGCTGAAGATGAAGCTGCAGAAATGTAAATTCCAATTGATCCAGAGGAAGGATCTTTATCTCCTGATGAGCCACTAAAATTTAATCCTGTACCACAAGCATCTAAACTACTAGAAAGAGTAAAATAAACAGTATCAGAGGTGTTACTTGGACGAGCTTGCATTCTACCATTATATCCATTAAGATCAATAGCATTTCCTTCAGGATCAGTATACTGAAGTTCAAGCTCAAATGTAGCTCCTTGTTCAATTACAAAAGAATATTTACCTGCTGACATTGTATTTATTTATAAATATTATCTCTTTGAAGTTCCGTTAGTTCCTGAGGTTCCTAAATTAAGACCTTGTTCTGCTGCCTCTTCATAAATATTTATCAAATCTTGTACAATCGGGTCTCTATGATTTTGTTTTAAAGTAATAGCAGTCATATTTTTTACTTTACGAGCAGCTGTGTATAAGAATCTAAAACCAGAATCACGTTTTGCTTTTAAGTCTACCTGGTGGTCATCTCCGCAAACAATCATTTTGCTTCGTAAACCAATACGAGTAGCAATCATTTCCATCTGTTCGTGGGTGACGTTTTGGGCCTCATCTACAATAATGCAAGAATCTAAAAATGTTCTACCTCTCATAAAGGCTAAAGGTACAATTTCAATTTTTCCGTCTTCAATAAGTTTTTCTACTTTTTCTTTATCATAAAGAGCATACATGTTTTGGTAGATAGGTTGTATCCAAGGATCCATTTTTTCTCTTAAGTCTCCTGGTAGAAATCCTATTTCTTCTTTAGACACTGTTGGTCTAGTTATAATAATTTTTTCGTAATGTCTTCTTATAAGACCATCTAAAGCTACTTGAACTGCTAATAATGTTTTACCTGAACCAGCTGAACCTGCTAATAAGGTTAAAGTATTATTTAGTATTTCTTCTTTAGCTAATTTTTGCTCTTCGTTAAGTTGAATTTTGAATTTAATAGGATTTTTTATCACTCTTTGTTGTCTATGCACCTCATCGGTGTGTGGTTTTGATGTCATTATTTTTTACATTAATTTTTACTAATTTATCAAGTCCAGCATTAACATGCATAGCATTGTCTAACACTGTCTCGAATTCAAACCTCCCATCTAGTGGTAATACTAGATCTACTTGAGAGCCCCATCTAATTAGACTAAATCTTTCATTTTGAGCACAAAGATCTAATTGCTTCTTAAATGGAGCAATTACATTTACGTCTTCATCGGCTATTTGTATTAAATAATATGTGTAGTTTAAAGAAGGAACATATATTTGGTTAAACATACGTTCATTGTACTTTAAATACTCCATGTTGTTCGGGTTAACTACCTGATTTAGAATGTCCTTCTCAACCGCCAACATAGGTAAGTTTGTAGACTCAATAGGCTCTAAATGTTCATAAGTTAATATTCCTCCATAAGGAATTCTATTAATATGAACATCATAGAATGACATAAAAATACCAATCACTAAGGATGGTTTATCATATTCATCATTTCCCATTACGTCTTTTAAGGTATAATTCATACCTTTAATTTCTACAACTGCTTCATCTGGTTGGACAACTTTTTGGTACAAGATGGTTCCATCAGCTGGACTATAGAAATGTTCATGGTCAATGTAATTTGGACGGATAGGATCTCTAAAGAAAAATGTGTTACTTAGCTCACCTACAGGCAGTTTAGAGAGTTCTTTAACCTCACCGTTTAACCAATCTTCTAATGTTTGTGCCATTATAATAACGTTTTATTATGGTCAACTCTATTCAAATGCATTACCATACATGATAACATAGCACCTGATTTCATATATTCTGAGAGGTTGAAAATTACTGGTTCCATACCTTCATCAGAACAAATTTTTTCTAATGATTCAATTTTATGTTTTTCAGCCTCATAATATTCATGAGACTTTTTCATTTCAGCAATATTTGACGCACATAAAATCATGTTTCCTAAGCGTACAGAGTTTGTCATTCCGCCCAAGGCATAATCAATATTTACGTCTATAATTTCAGTATACTGTTCTATTTGCGCTACCTCTTGAGGGTCGAACAGTTCAGTACAAATTAAAGTTTTGTCTTGATTTAATGGAAAGATTGAACAATCTAAATGATATAAATATTCATCAGTCATTGCTACCTTGATAATATCCATATCAAAGTTTTTTTCCATCCACTCATAAGTCTTAATATTGGAACGAATACCATAACCCCCAATATAAACATTATCATAAAGATATTTGATATCAGCTTCACCTTCCCATTTGTAAGGAGAGATGTGAGTTTTATAACCCATTTGTTGGAAAAATTTCTCACCAACCAATTCTTCACCTTTGCGAGGGTCTGATGTAAAGTTTGATAATAAAATATGGTTCTCATCTTTAATGTGAGGTAATTGTAAACCTAAATTTGCTACATAAACTTGATCTTGGAAATTTCCTTCAGATGGGAGTAAATGTACTAATGATTGACCAGCCATAAAATTATACAAGTCCATAAATTGCTTGTATGCTTTAGGTCTGTTGATTTGGAGTTCTTCATCGCTCAGCTCTTGCATCCAAATATTATTAGGATCAGATGTGGATAAGGTAAATGGAAAGTTCATTACATAACTTTGGATAGGTAACTGACTTGGGGTCTCTTTCATAATGTTTTTATTTATATAACTTGTGTTACCTATACATATTATATAGACCTATACTAGTAAAAAAAAAAGCCCCGATTTCTCGGGGCTTCTTTATAAGACTCTAATCTAATTATTAGATAGTGTTCAATCCATGAACATACACCTTAGCGTAGAATTCAGGACGTAACATCTTCTTAGCGTAACGAGTCAATAAACCTTTACGTGGAGTGAAGGTATCAGGATCGTACACCAATGGAGTCATGATTAATGGAATGTATGGAGCAAATACAGCACCAGTTTCCAAGAATTGTGAACCTTTGTAGCCCATTAAGATCAAGTTTTCAGTCATGTATGGGTTCTTGTAAACAGTATATCTGTTATTCAAGGCACCAACTTTCTGTACACCGAAAGCATATTCCATTTGAGCAGCATCACCGTTTGAGTTAGCAGCAAATCCTGGGATTGACTCTAACACAGTAGCAACTGTAGGAGAAGTTACGATGAAGTTAGCACCTCCACGAAGAGTTAACTGGTGGATTCTGTTGCTTAACTTTTGTAACTTAGTTCCCAAAGTAGCGAACCACTGACCTTGAGTGTTGTAGAAACCTGAGGCCAAAGTTTGAGGAGCGTTTGTAGCTCCAGAACCAGTGATTACAGTGTTGTTAACAGCTGACCAATACTCAGTTCCAGCAGCAGCATCTTCGATCAACATATCTAAGATTTCCAAATCAATTTCCATTGAAATGTACTCACTCATGATGTTAGTCAATTCAGCTTCAGCATCGATGTTTTGGTAAGCAGCTAAGTCTTGAGCAAACTCAGGAGTCCATACAGCCTTCAACTTCTTAGTTTTAGCAGTAATAGCTTGTGACTGCATCTTAACGTTAATCTGTGGGATAGAGATAGTAGTTGCAGAAGCAGCGTTTGGAACAGCGTATGAGCTTGAATCTTCGAAATCACCTCTGTACTGGTCAGTAGTCTTCTTGTTGTAGAAGATTGTCATAGCACCAACACCAGCTGGTGGGTTCAATTCAGCAACTGAAGCAGTTACGAAGAAGTTAATAGTGTTGTTAGTGTAATCGTAATTAGCAAACTGTTGTAAGTTATCAGCAGCAACGATTTCTGAACCTGAAGTGATAATGAAACCACGTACAGCATCTGGATCGAAGTCAGCTAAGTTAGTAGTTGAAGCAGAGATAGCAATTTTCTTGATCTCACCTCTAGCTACAGAAGCTGAGTAAGTAGAATCAAAATTTACATCTTGGAAAGAAGCTGAACTGAAGTTTGAAGCTGAAGTTACAGTTACTACAGATGAAGTTTGGTTAGTAGAATAAGTGAATCTACCAGTACCATACAAACCACCAGCAGTTTCAGTAGTTTGGAATGGGAACTCACCAGAAGCGTTTCTAGTACCGTATAAAGAATCACCAGCAGTGAATGGGTTCTTAGTATCTCCATATTGGAAATCCAAGAAGAACACAAGACCTGAAGTCATGATCATTGGTTGAACACTAACAAATTCTTTTTCTACGATAGTTCCGAATACCTTACGTACTAATGGTAAAGCAATACCCGCCCAGTTCTCACCCTGAGTACCAGAAGTAAAATATGAGTTAGTAGAAATGATGTTTTGTGTTTCAGTTACTAATTGCTTGGCTTGGTTTTCCAACAAGACTGACATGTTATTTTTTTCAATCTCGCCTAAACCTTCCAATAAACCAGTCTTAGTCCACTTACCAGCCAATTTGGCTGCGTCGCTTTGCAAATTCTTCCAAGAACCTGCAGCGCTCTCTAATAATTGTTGTACTTGTGACATTGTTTTTGTTTTTTATTTTTTTGTTTTTTATTTAATACCGGCTAATTTTTGCCATCTAGCAACCTGGTCATTAGCTTCCATAATTGGCTTCTTAGTAGCTACACCAGCAGCTTTAGAGGCACCACCACGGATTAATGACTCATTCATAGGAGCTTTCTTAGAAGTGAATCCTTCTGATAAGGTTTCATAGATAAGCTTAACTTCTTTTACTGTCTCAGCTTTGTCAAAAGTAGTTAATACTTTAACTTTCTGAGCTTCGGTTAAGTTCTTAGCTTTAAAGATTTTGTTTGTGTAAAGTAACTTAGAATTAAAAAGATTAACCTCGTTAAGTTCAGTTTTTAGAATTTCAACGGTTTTAAGAGCTTCTGCTAGATCACCAGCTGCTTTCTTTTCTTTGTAGGCTTTAACAGCTTTAGCGATCATAACCGCAGTTACTGCTCCGGTAGCAATAGCCGTAAATGGTATCATACCAGCTACTACTGTTGCACCTGCCATTCCAATTCCAAACTTGGCAGCAATCATCTTAATAATAGGTAAGAATACTCCGTACCCTTCATTAATTTGACCTTCCTCAAGATCTGCACCTTCATGAACTTTCTTCTCAAGATCAGCTAATGCTTTCTTGATTTCTGGTTCAGAATCTAAAGACTTGTCATCGTGTACTTTGTTTAAAGCAGCAGCGATTTCATCTTCAGCACCTTCTTCTTCAGCAATGTCTTTTTTGTCACCACGTTTAGCAGCAGGAACGTCACCTTTGTTACCACCGTACTTTTTACGTTCGTTAATTTCTACTTCTTCTTCACCTTCTTCTTCATCTTCTTCTTCGCCTTCCATGCCTTCACCAGCTTCTAATTCACCAGCTTCAACCATGTCTGCGATTACATCTTCGATAAATTTCTTAAGGTCATCTTCAGACATGTTTTCAAGGTCGATTTCTTCCTCTTCTGTGTCCTCCATTTCCTCAGCTTCTTCTTCCTCAGCTTCCATTACTGGTTCTTCGGTTTCTTCTACTGAATCTTCTTCTTCTAATTCATCTAATTCTCTTAGAAGTTCCTCAAGATCAACTTCGTTTTCTTCAACTTTGTCGTCCATAGCTTCTTCCATGGTATCACCCATAGCTTCTTCCATGTTGTCCTCAGTTTCGTAAATGTCATCTCCCTCAGTTACTTCTTCTGCTTCTTCAATGTCTTTGTCCATTTCTTCAAGTTTTACTTTTAACAATTCTTGCATACGTGGAGCAAAGGCCTCTTCCAAAGCAGCTTTTGCATTGGCGATGGCTGTTTCCTTAACAGCTTTAGCATCGGCAATGGCTTCTTTGAGTAAGTCTCTGTTTGCCATACTTTTTTTTAGTTTTTTCCTCAATTAAATTGTGTTGGAAGTACGCTTATTATTGACTAATGTCGAAGCGTAATAGATATTAAAAATCTCGATACCATATAGAAAATGGTATATTGTCAGGTATACGTATATAAAGATTTTTTAAAATCGCAAAGGGTTTAAAAAACAGGGCAAGAGCCGTTTGCGCAAAGAATTTCGGATAATAATCCGTTAACTTTACCATATTGGTATGTATTAACTTCTTTACCTTCTTTAACTAGGTGCATATATGAACCTGGGTTTGAAGGTGTTGATACGAAGTCCCAACATAGTAGTTCAAAATCATCTTGTACTTCTAATGTGCCTTCACTAATTTCTTTTAATGAACCCATTCCACGAGATGATACACCTACTGTTACATTATTATCAATAAGTGCTTTTAAAATATTTCCAGAGGTGGTAGGTAGTATTTCTATTTTACCCATTACTTTATCTCCATCCCACCAACAATCTCTAATAATATGAGAAACATTTTTAAGAGAAATAATAGAGGATTCAGGATGATCTAATTCGCCTGTTGCTCTATTTTGTTTAATAACTTCTTGATATTTATCAATTTCCCTTTCCCATAACTCTTTAGCATAATATCTACCATTACCATTTTTTACTTCAGCAGTAGCTAAAATACCTACAACTAAAGGATTACCAGATGGAGCTTTCATTCCCTCATGCAATTGGGTACGACCAATTGTAAATGGTATGGTTTCAATTAATACTTGTTTCATTATTTTTTCTTGTCTAAATCACCGTAACCACTTGCTTTGTATTTACCTTTAGGTGCTTTAGGTTCAGTTGAAGTTTCTAAACCAATTCCTTTAACACCAAACATACCATTTTTAGCATAGTAGTTAGCATCTTTAGCCATGTTTTTAGCTACAATAGCTTTTAATTCATCTACTGTTTTTTTAGCGTTTTTAGGATCACCCATTTCAGCTAAATAACCAATCAAGAAAGATTGACCATAAACATTATCAATATTCTTTTTGTCTTTATAGTCAAAGTTTTTAGTTTCTAAGTCAACTAATTCTTTTTCAGTTTCTTTATTATGAGCCTTAACTTCAGCTTCAAAGATTTTAAACCAATCTTTTCTACCAGTAGTTACACCACCAGCTCCTTCGGAGATAATGCTTTTACCTTTTAAAATACTAACTGTTTGATCAAATGTATTATGTACAGTTATAAACTCTGGGAATTGGTTTATGGCTTGTTTAAGGAAAAAATTTTTATCTCCTTTGCCTTCTTTAATTAAGTTATATTGTTGTTGTAGCGTTGCCATATGTTATAAATATTATGGATAAAGTAAAATTGCTCCTGTAGATAAAGAAGCACTAGTTACATAAACAGGAATTGTATGTCCTGCAGGGATAACCATAGGAGCAGCAGCTGTTGCTAATACTTGACCTTGATAATCTTTTAGCCCTGTAATAACAGCGCTTGAGCCTGATACTACTGTAAATCCAGCAAAACTACCTGTTGCTGTAGTTGAAGTATAAAGGGCGGTTGGGTTTACTGGTATGTTTGCCATGTTTTAGTCTTTAAATAGTTCTATTATATCTTTTAAATAATCTTGTGCTAAATCAGTTCCATATACAACGTTAAACGAGTCTGGATTTTGTTTATAAAAATCCAAAGTTTTATGTTTTGCTTGTTGTAATAATGGAATTAACTCGTTTAATTGTTTTTCAATTGTATCAAAGGCTAATACTCGGCTGCCAATAAATTTTTTATTGGAGTCTTTATTTATATTAGCATCTTTTAAATAGGTTTCAACATCTGTATCTTCCCAAAGTTGTTTTACTTCAATACCTTTAGCCGCTTTGTTTAAAGCTTTTTTATCAACTAATTTATATTTAAAGTTTTTAACATAAGTGTTATTAGTAACACCTTCAGGACCAGCAGATGGACCGGGGCCAAGTGTTGCTCCAGGACCTTCTTCTATTTTCTTTTTCTTTTTACCAAAAGCATATTTGGTAGGATAATTAGCTCCTTCAGTACCAGAAGTAAAATGAGCACCTCCTGCTCCTCCTCCTGTCATACTCATTTCATCTAATAAATTTTTAATTTGAACATATTGTTCAGGATATTCCTTTCTAATATGTGTTCTAAATTTATTAAATACATCACGGGCGTCTTGGGCTAATACTGATAATTTAGGATCGGTTTTACCATCTGCTGTTTTAGATAAGTCTGTTAAAGCTTTAACTGCTTCAGACATTTCTCTTAAAGCATCTCCAAAGTTAGCTAATTTAATTATTTTATGGTCTATATTACCAGTTTCATTATCAACATTAACTGCTTTAAAGTAAGTACTTAAAGTATTATTAAAAAAGTCATTTTTGAAGTCAACTTCGCCATAACGTCTTTCAATCCTGGATATTAACTCAGGGTCAACGTCTTTAGGTTTAAGTACTCCGTCAGCCTCTTTTAATTTATACTTGTAATTAGCCATGAACTTTAGTTAATTCTTCTAACAATTCAAAATATTGTAATAAATTAACTAAGTTATCGTTACCAACATTGGCTGTTTTACTTAATGGAGAAAGTAAGTTGGTTACCTCATTTAATTTAATCTGAACAGCTTTATCAGTAATTTTTTTAGATAATTTATTTATTTCTTCTTTAATTTCTCCAACTTTACTGTTATAAAATTCTCTTAATTTTGGAGTTGAGTCAACTGAATTAATAAATTCTTTTAAAACAATCTTTTGATTGTCATTTAATGACTCATACTTACCATTGAATTTTTCTAACATTACTTTGTAAGTTAGAATACGTAAATCTTTATCATAAGACTTAAATTCTTCTAACAATTCATCTTCTACTTTTTGTTTTTTAATATTTTTAGAAGTTAAATGCTCTAAAAGAGACATTTTATTGTCAATAATTTGGTCTGGGTTGGATAAGTTTTCACTATTATAAACTTCTAATAAAGTATATAAAGAAGCAAATACTTTATAGTTAGGTAATTTAGTTTTAAAAAATTCTTCTAAATTATAATGTTTTTGAATTTCACTAATAAGGTTATATTTTTGTCTTTTTAAAGCTCCTCTATTAAGATCTTTAGAAGACTCAACTATTGTATTGATAATAATCTCTGCTTTACCTTCAGTAATATTCTTATGCTTGGAAAGAGTTTCATATAATTTATACTCTCTTCCTAATTCAGTTTTTACAAAGTACTTTTTTAAAATACCAGTAGCCTTAGAATCTTTACCAGATAAAGTATCCGCTGTAATTTGTCTTACTAAAAGTTCAAACAAAAGGCCGGTATTCTTATACTTAGAATGTTTAATATTCATTCTTGAGGTTTTGTTATAAATATATAAGGATTTTTACTTCTTTAAATTAGATTCATCTAATAAATCTTTCTTTTTATTAGTTTTACTAAACACTGTTTTTTTATCTAAACTCTCTAATAAAGTTTTATTTTTAGCTATAAGTTCTAAAGCTAATGGTGAACCACCTTTATAATTTGGTTGAATAGAACCCTGTTCATTTTCATTATCATCACCAGTTAATGCTTGATTACCTAATCTATCTTTACCAAATGGACTTTGTTGAGTGTTTCTATCAGTTAATTTTTCTTTAGGTCTTCCTAAAGGTGCTTTTTCGTCATATCCATCTGGTAATGCTGTAGCTTCATATCTACCACGACCATATAATGAAGCTAAATCATGAGGTGTACCATATGATTTACCTGTTTCTAATGGATCATTACCTTCAGCCTCAATTTGTGTTAAACGGAATTTACGTTTTTGGTCTTGAGCAACCAAATCTCTCATTTCTTCATATTGATCTTGGCTGAAGTGGAAAATATTTTCATAAATCCAGTCAGTAGATATAATTTTACTTTCAATCATTTGTTGAGCTAATGTCATTTTTTCAGTCATTAACGCAATACGCTCTTGGTCATAAATGATAGAAGGTGTAGTTAATGATAATTCAAAATTAGTTAAATTATCAGATGTGTAACCTTGTGTATATAAATGTACTAAAGCTATTTTATATAACTCAGACAATACAATTCTTTGTATTCTATCAATTGTACGGGCAAATCTAATATCTTCAGCTGCTAATGTTGCTTTACCAGTCAAATCTTTTTCATAACCCATATAAGCTTTAGGTATCTTAAGAGCAGCAAATAATTTATCTCTTAAATACTCAACATCTGCTATACCGTCATAATTTAAACCAGGTGAAGTTTCAATTTTTGTTGTTTGGTCATTACCCCTAACTGGAATATAAAAGTCTTCCATTAGGTTTTGCATGTTATATTTTAAGTTATATTCACCTGTTTGATTGTCTACTAATGGAGTACGTTTCATAGTAGAAATTGTTTTTTGCATAAAGTTTTCTACTTCATTTGGTGGGATTGAACCAACATTAATATAGAAAACACGTCTATCAGGTGAGCGAGAGATTCTATGAATTAACATAGCATCTTCCATTAATGAATATTGTTTAAATATTCTACGAGCCGGTTCAATATAAGCTCTACCATATGGAAGGTAGTTAACATCCGTCATTAAACGGAAATGAGCCATTTCATAATTTTCAAAAACAATTGTATTTTGTTCTTTTATTTTAGCTTGTACCTCAGGTACACCATAATATCCTGAACTACCTCCATAAAATCCTTCTGGTGAATAAGCAAATCTTACTGAGTTTGGATGTTCTGGGTCATAGTTTTCTTGTCTTTCAATATGGTAAGCCTGGTAAGGTATTACATTAAATACACCATATTTTTCAGCAATTTCTAGTTTTAAGAAAAAATCACCATACTTACACATTTGGCGAATCCAAGACCATAAATTAAATTCAATGTTTAATACATCATAAAACAAGTTATAAAGTATTTGTTGAATATCTTCATCACTTGATCTAATTTGAAGCACTTCTCCCATTTCATTTTTTAAAGTACTTTCTTCAGCTATAATATCTAAGGCAGAAGCTACAATAGCATCATTGTCCATTACATCATAGTCTGAGTATATGAATGTTCTTAGGTATTGATAGTTAACATTTAATTGTTGACCAAAAAGTGAAGTTGAGTTAGGTGAATAAATCCTATTATATCTATCTAACAAAGAGTTAGTAGCTATATCACCTGATCTTTGGATGCTATCAACGTCTAAAACTTTAAGTTCATTTCCACCCTGATTTCTTATAATTACATCAGTTGAAAATAATCTTTTTAAACGTTTAAATAAAGTAGTATCTGCCATAGAAATATATTATAAATATTATAAAAGCCAGCTAATGTTCTCTTCTCCATCTCTAGTTTGTATAGAGTAAGGATTAGGAATATTGTTAGACCCATATGCTCCTTTAAATGGAGTAGTTCCTTTTGAAAAATTACCTAATGCTGCTCTAGTCATATCTTGAGAATGTTGTTGAAACTTAAGTGACGTGTCTCGTAGGAACATACCGATCCCAAATGACATAACCAAGTCATCGTTGTATCCTGTTTGAGCTTCTGGTCGACCATTTTTCCAAATGAATACTTTCATTTCTTCTATTAATCGTTTTGAGCGAATAGTTACACTTTTGTCACCAACATATTCTCTAAATTTATTTACAACTAATGGTCTTGTTCTTAAAGACATTGTAAATCCAGGAGTCATATCTGAAGTACCTTCAAATACTCTTAGATATGATTCTGCTGTTAGCTGGTCGGATTTAGGAGAGTGATATAGGTTTCTATATCCTCTTTCAATAATAGCATCTATTGTAGCCCAACCAATTGAAGCATTTTCAACAACAAGCATAGCGTTATTATATTCAGTAGCTAAACCTGTTAAAAAGTAACCATATTCTTTAGGAGGTAATTGACCTTTATATTCAGCAACTTGTGTATTAGTTGCTATATCAATTATATGACAAGCAGAAGAGTCTTTACCATCACCTCTAGCTACGTCTGCTACAACCATATATTCTCTAGAATAATCAGCTGGTTCCCAAATCCATAGATTTTGGTCAGCTCCTCTTCTTTCTAAAGGTTCTTTAATAGTGGTTTGATTTAAAAATTCTATCCATTCAGGATAAAATACTACATCACCAGAAGTACTAAAATCACAGTCACATTCTTGGGCTGCTAATCTAGGATCACCTAGTAATTCATCTTGACGTTTTCTCCAATCATCATTTCTTTCTGGATGGACGTGCCAAGGTAGTTTGATTGGTAAGAAGTCGTTTTCTCCTGACTCTGCTTTGCTCCATGTCTGATGGAACCAATTTCCAGTTCCATACGGTGTTGAAAGTACTATTGCTCCACCACCCGTTGCTAGTGTTTGTTGTGCTGATGCCCATATTTCTCCAATTTGTTCAATAAAAGCTGCCTCATCCACTATCAGCAAAGAAACGGCTTCTGATCGACCCGCATCACTGCTTGCTGAAGTGGCTTTAATTTGTGAACCATTACTTAATCGTAACGATAATTTGTTATTTTCATCCGCATTAATTTTAAGCCAAGAAGGTAAGTTATCATACATAAACTTAACCTTTGTAACCATGTTACGAGCAGTTTCCTGTTTTGTTGCAATACATAACACATTTTTATCCTTATGGAATAACATCATCCATAAAGAATAACCGGCGGCTAATGTTGAAATACCTAACTGTCTTGATTTTAAAACAATTGAATAAGGATGGTCTTTCCAAAGATTTAAAACTTTATCTTGAAAAGGATATAAATTAAATACTACTCTACCTCTTTGTGGATGCTGAATGTTGCAGTATTTTTTCATAAAGTGTGCTGGGTCTTGCACACATTTAATATATTCTTCTCTTATTATTTTCTTTAAATCAGGTTGGCTCATAGTAAGATTAAGACAAAGCTAACAGTAGTTAATACAATAGCGACACAAGCTCCTCTTACTGTAGCTTTTAACTTTGTTATTTCTTCCTCTTTAATTTCAATTATTTTATCTTTATTTTCTACAACTTCTTCATAATTTCTTTTGTTAGCTTTATAAACTTCAGTTTGATGTACTAAATTTACAATAGTTTCATCCTGGTTGTTAATAATACTATCTTGAATACGAATAGAATCTCTAGACACTTCAAGTTCATTCCTACAATTATCATAGGAGACTTTCATTAACATAGCATTCCTTAAGGCTTTAATAGGAACTACTACAGTTGAATCACTGGAACGCTGCTGTGAACTCGCTGATGATATCATCATCAGACATATCAATAAGACGATTATGTTCTTCATTGTATTTTTTTCTATAAGTTTCTGCTTTTTTAGAAACTTCGTTTAACTTAGCTTTATCTATAGCTACTAATGAGTCTAAGACTAGTTTTGCTGATGATAAAGAATCAATTTTTGCTTTATTCAAGTCTATTTCAATCTGAAGAGAATCAATTTTTGCTTGATATTCTTTTTCTTTACTTGATTTTTTTAAACCAGTATAGGTGAAAAGAAGCCATAGCAACCCTATAGCTCCCCAAACTATAACCCCTTGAATAATGTATTTTTTCATGTTATCCTACTAACCCACCAGTATCAATTTTAACGTCTCTTTCTTTAAACGCTTTAATTAATTCAGGTTTTTTGATAAATTGTTTTAAGGCAGCCATTTTTTTATCTTTAGCTTCTCCTTTTTCCATATCTTTAATTTTACCAACTAAAGTTTTTAATTTTAATTTAAAATCTTCAAATTGGTCAGTTGGCACTTTAAATTTAGAAGGAGCACCTTTTACTTTTTCTTTTTCAAGTTCAGCTTTAGTTGGTTCTCTATCTTCATCTTCTTCTTTAATAAAGGTTAAAGTACTACCATTAGGTAATTTTACTGTTTGACCAGCATGAAGTTTATCCATTTGAGCTTTAGTAATTTCAATGCCTTCACCTTTAGCTACTACTTTATCTTCATCATCTGATTCAAAAAGTCCAGTCATTTGACCTAATAATTTTGTAGTATCACCTCCTTTTTCAGCTTGAGCCATTATTTGGGCTATTTTTGTTACAATTTTTGGATCTTTATTAATTTTATCCTCAATTTCTCTAGCTGTAGGATCAGTTGATTGAACCGCAGGACCAAAATTTTCTATTACTGGTTCCTCAGATAAAATTTCGTATATGTTATCTTTAATTTGCTTCTTTAATTCAGATAATTTCATGTCCATAAATATTAGCTAAAAATTGTTTCTTTAATGGTTTCTATACGTTCTTCAGTGGTACCGGATAATGTTGTGAGTTTTTTAATACGATGTTTATTTCTTTGTAAATTTAATCCAATAATAAAATCAATTAAATTTCTATATTTTAAATCAGTTTCACGAACACCATTATCTTCCATTTCAACACCATTAGGAGATACATAAAATATATAATCATATTCATGTAATAAATTACGAGCTAATTCATCAAAAGCATCAGCCTCATAATAATTAATTGATTCAGCTGCTTTAGTAAAAGCCATCACATCAACTACTGTTCTATCAGTAATAACATTTTCTTGTAATAACTCAGCAGCACGTTCTGCTAAAAATATAATTTGACCTTTTAATGTTGAATCAGTATTTAATGGAATACCTAAATCACGAAGATATTTTGAACGCTCAGTAGCAAAATTGTAGTCTTTAAATTCAGGTAATTTTTTTAAAGCATTTACTAATGTAGTTTTACCTACACTCATTGTCCCACATAAACCTATTTTCATGATTAGTTTCTATTTTGTCCTGCTTGACCCATCGCTGTCTTGTACCAAGGCAAACCTTCACGATTACGACGAGCTTCTTTCCAACCTTCTTCAGTGTATTGAATACCGTGAAGATAATATTCACGTTTACGCTCATTACCTTCAGGAATTAAAGCTGGTCCTTCCCAATTATGAAGTTTTCCATCAAACACATAAGCGATAGTTCCGTCTGTTTTTCTAAGTCTTTTTGACTGTTTATACTTGTCATTCATAATCATTAATATAACATCTTTTTTATGGATTTCCAAACTAGCGCCATTGAATAACGTCACCAATATGATTATCCCATTCGTCTTCTATTGGTTTTAGAATTTTAGAAACTGATAAGATACCTTGAGCTCCTGAAACTGTAATACCACGTGCTGATAAAGCATCTCCTACAAAGTGAACATTTGGATAATCAATAAGAGCTAAATCACTGTCATAAACAAGTGGTTCAGGTGACAAATATTTTACTTCAGGAATATAAATACCCCAATCATCACCTAATGTTGGGAATACTTTTTTCATATCATCAATAAAGTCAGTAATGTAATCAAAATAACCTTGGAATGTTTTTTTAATTTCACTCAATTCTTCTAAACCAATTTGGAAAGCCTCTACTTGATTACCTTCAGATGTTTGAGAAACAGTACGTGAAGGAGAGTAATACAAACCTTTTCCTTTGATTTGACATTTATTTACAACATTACGTGACCATTTAAATGGATTTTTAACACCTTGAATTTCCATCAAGATACCAAAATTAGTCATGTTATTTCTATATTTTTCATCTTTTTTAGCATGACCATTATAACTGTTATCACCATAAGTTTTTTCTACAGCAACATAAGCCGCATTATTATTTGTACAGAATGAACGAAGTGATACTCCTTTATTTTCAAATTTACGATACAATTTAAAATCGTAACTGATGTCAATTAGTTTCTGGAAGTGTTTTTGTGGTGCTTCAAATCGAACACCGATTTGAACTGATTTAGGTTCTGTTTCTAATTGATACTCATCTTGAATTTCTTGAGCAAAATCAATGCCTGATTTACCTACACCAAAAATCAATTGGTCATAAGAAATAGCATTTTCTCCTTGTTTACCTTTATGAGTACAATATACTAAATTTGATTCAAAGTCAACTTTGAATACTTTTTCATTCCAAATAAAATTGATACCTTTTGATACTAAATAATCATACCAATTTTTTCCAATCTCATGTAGATAATCTGTACCAACATGCCATACAGGAAACAAACGAAGACCAAAATATGGCTTAATAAACTCTGGTTCTTCTTCTGGATTAGAACATTGTACTTCTTCTGGTTTAGGATGGAAACGTTTAAAATTAGTAATTACTTCATCCATTAAAGACATAGCTTTTTTCTCACCAACATACTTAGATAATTGTCCTCCAATTGCTGTATGATAAGTTAATTTACCATCTGACCATCCACCAGCTCCTAAGAAACCAGTCATTACTTCTTCAGGTTTCCTGTTATAAGGATCATTACCCATATCAATAATAGTAATGTCTTTTCCAGGATAACCATTGTCAACTAATTTGGTAGCAGCATTTACACCTGCTACACCTGCTCCTACGATTACAATTTTCTTTGCCATATTTAACATTTTAATATATCATTCTTTACATTTAAAGCCAAACTAAAAGTGGCCCACTTTTTAAGGTGGGCCACAGCTCCATATTTTTTATCCCTTACGGGCGACTGGCTATGAATCAGTCTTTATGTATTTTTAGTTTTAACTTTCCTGTTCCTTTTATAACACGATGCCATTCATGTCTTGGTATAAATATAGGTTCATTTATAGAAGTCGGCAATTGATTATCAAGTTGTAACTTCCAATCTGTTTCTCCAATTATTTCAACTGTTCTATTTTCATCATCACGATGCCACAATAATTCTATTGGGTCAATGTTTTCAGAAAATTCCCTAATAATATATTTGTCTGTGACTTCTAAGTCAATGTATGGTCTCATTTTCCTTTACGTTCCTGCCATTCATAAGATACTTTATCTTCATCAATAGGACCTCCAGCTGCCCAAGTGTAACATGTTCTTTCACTATGGCATTTAAAACTATGCATCCAACAATATCCTAAATAACCATCTTCTTGTACTGAACCTGGCATGCATTCTAACATTCTTTCTGATATATCAAAAGCAACACAATTTTTACATTTTGATTTTTTAGCTTCATCTGGAGTTGTATTCCAATGTTTAGCTGCTCTTTCCCAATATTCTTCATCGCTTAAATTAAGAGGACCATATTGAATATAATCAGCTTTAATTGCTGAATTTCTATTTTTGGTATTTAATTCTAAATCTTGAGTTGGGAGAGGACAAGACATTGATTTTTCATGTAACTTACCTTCAATTAAATATTTTTTTAAATTAAAATTTTTCATTTTTTACTTGGTTTTGCCCCATGTTTTACCTTTACCTTTTGATTTACATTTAGATGGAGTAGGACGACAAGAAGGGTATTTAGATCTTTTTTCACCTTTTTTTCTACCACAGGCTTTACATTTTAATCTACCTGTTTTTTTATCTTTTCTACAGGTATTACAATCTACCCAACCACCTTCTTTACCAGAGGTACCTTGACGTTTAAACCATTTATGTAATGATTCGTCTTCTTTAATAATTTCTAAAATTATGTCAGTTAACTTTATCATTTTATACCTTTCCAAATTTTACCTCTACGACATCTAACTACAGCACCTGATTTATATGCTGATGGTTTTTTGAATTTACGGTCAGCAATACGAAGACATCTGTCTCGTTTTTTCTTCTTTTCTTGAAGAAGTTCTTTCAATATGTCTGTTAATTTTACCAAAATCCTGAAAAGTTAGATTTTAATCCTAACAATTTAGCATATCTTGGTAAACGGCAGCTCCAGTAAGATGCTTTTGTTTTGTCATTCTTTTCTGAACATCTATGTCTTTTAGCAAATGCTTGTCTTGCTTTTGGATTATTAATTTTTGCTTTTAATCCACCTGAACCAAATGATACTTTTTTAATTCTTTTGGTTTTAGGATCTTTAACATAAACATAATATGCTTTAGATCCACCTCTTTTAGGTTTATTTAATGGTGGGTTTTTCTTTTTTTCTTCATTTAAATCAAGGTATTCATCTTCCATAATAAAATCTAATGGAACTTTTTTACCTTCAAATATACCAAATTCACCTAAGTGAGTTTCAGTTAAAATTTCTAAATCATCACCTGAAAAGTCTAATATATTACGAACATATAATGCTCTTGCTTCAGACCATAAATTAAAATAATTTTTAGATCCGGCACGATAAAGATGCTCAGTAAGTGGCTTATTATTGTCTATATGGTATTTTAAACCTTCAGACAATATTTCGCGCGGAGCAATACTTTCGTTTAATATAGGCGCTTTATTACATTTTTCTGAAGCTTTACAACCGCAATTGCAATCACTGATTACTTTTTTGGCTATTAATGCTTCTGTTATGACTTTTCTAAGGTTCATGGTTATAAATATTATCCAAATACTTTACCAAAATTAAGTATTAAAGCACTTTGTTTAGCAGAAAAATTATTTAATAAATCTTCTGAAGATCTTAATTTATCTAAATTAATAGCAAAAAACTTAATATCTCCATTTTTTAATATATTAGCTAAATACCCTCCATCACCTGGTTTTCTACCTAATTTAGCCTCTAGCATTTTATATGCCATAGCAATGGCAGCATCTTTAGCATCATCCGGATTTTCTAAAGCTGTATTGATAGTATTAAGATTATCTTTTAATGTTTTAAAAATAGGATATTTTGTAGCTAAACCATCTAAATCATCTATTTTTTCTAAATCTAATACTTGTTCAAAAGCAGGCATTAAATCTACACCTGAAAAATTTGTTGGGTTAACTGTTCTAGCTACATCTCCACCACCTAAAGCTTTACTTAAAGCATTAATACCAAATATAACACCTAAAAGACCTAAGTTTTCTGTATCAGTACCAAATCTTCCTATTGGAATTTTACCATTATGTGATTTATAAGCTTTAACCTCAATACCTACTTCATTAAAGAATAAATCAGGATCATCTCCTTTTCTACCTTCTTCAACACTTACACCACTGTTTGAAAAGTTATAAAGCCAATATAAGGCAATTTCACCATTACCTACACCTTTAGTTTCACCTTCTTCTTCACCTTTTTTAGGTGGAGCTATTCCATATAATTGATCAAAAACTTCTTTATCATCAGCTTTAACTTGAATAGAAAAAGTAGATCCTCCCTCACCTGGGAATGGGTATTTATTTTTTGATCTAGGTATTTCATCAACACCTAATGCTTTTTTAATAGTAGTATCATATACTTCAGAACCTTCTTTAATTAAAGAAACTTCTTCTTTAGTGTATGATTCTAATAATGTTTTTAATAATAAAACATCCTCAGGACTATTCATATCAGGATAGCCTTTAGGGAACTTGTAAGCAACTTTGTTTAAAAATTTATCTAATATATCCATTATTTGAATTTAGTATCTATTAAACCTTTAAGGTTTTGTTTATTTACTCCTTTAATGTCTTGCATATAACCTAAAAGTACTGAAAAGAATTCATTTACCTCATTTGGGTTATTAATATTACCTATTAATTTTTGTATTTGTTTATTATTTCTAATAAAATTAGCTGCTTGTTTAGCATCACTTGTTTTAATACCATCAAGGTTAGGTAAAGCTGTTTCTTCAGCTTCTTTTAAAATTCTTTCACGAATTAAGTTTTTTAATTCTGATTTTCTCATTTTATTTTCTTTAACTAATTTTGTTGCAAATTTACCCCCAGATTTAAGAGCAACGGCAAATGCTTCTATTAATGGTTTTAAAAAATTAAATATAATTTCAGCTCCTTTTACAATAGGTTGTAAAAATCCTAAGTATGATTGAAAATCAGTTAATTTTCCTAAAATGTCTGTTACAAAAGTAGGTGAAAAATATTTTGTTAAAAAGTCTTTAACAGCATCAGGAGCTAAAGATTTTAATTTTTCTATAATAAAAGTTATTATACTTCCTGCTGTAACTAAGGCCATAAATTTTTTCCAACCTTGTAAAGATTTAATTTTTTCTATAAATTGTTTAATCTTTTCAATAAAAGAATCTAATTTAATTTTTTTAAGAAAATCTGTAAGTGGTTGGATTAATTTTTCTACTCTTCTTTCTAATGGTTTTAAAAAATCATTTAATAAATCTCCATTAGACAATACTTTACCTATAACTACAGCTGCGTCTTTCCAATCTTTAATAGTTGTTATTACTTGATTAAATTTTTCTTTAGCAAAGGTTTTAATTGAATCTAAGAAAGTTTCATAAAGCATTTGCTCATGAAGTATCCTAAGTTCCATTGGTCTGCTAAAATGAATAGATTCATTTAAAGGAACAGGAATGCCTAAATTATAAATTATATGTTCCCTAGATAATTCCATTATGCTTCTGCTGTTGTATCTTCTTCTGCTGCTGGTTCTTCTGCTGGAGCTTCTGGTTCTGTTGTAGTATCTGTAGCTGTTTCAGTTCCTGCTTCAGCTCCTGCTTCAGCTCCTACTTCACCTTCAGCTTTTTGACCATAAGATAATACTCTAGCTAAAGTTTGAGTAGCTTGTTCTTCTTCTCCAATATTAGCTAAGTAATAATTTTTACCTTCAATTTTAGCTATCCAACTTCTTGGGGTATATGTTAAGAAAAATGACTCACCATTACCTAAAATTAATCTAAAAGTAGTAGGACGTGGTGCTACCCATTGAATATCAACTATGAATAACTCATATTGGTCTGTTAATAAGTCAATAATAACATTTTTTAATGAAGGAAATTTTTCTAAGACAGGAAATTTAGGAGCATCTAAAGTAACAGTATCTTCAGCAGATAAAAAATCTGGTTTGTGTATTTGTTTTACAAGTACTTTAATTTTTTCCTTAAACTCGTCTCTAGTCATTATTTAGATTTTAATTGTTTAGCAATTTTTTCAGCTAAAGTTTTTTCTTCAAATACAGGTTTATTTTTAGGAGCTATAACTTTATATTTAATTTTATAATATTTTTTTTCTCCAGGAGAGAGTTGATTATTCATTCTTTTAGCATATTCTTTAGCTTTTTCTTCTGAATCAAATTCTTCTTTAAAAGATTTATCTCCAACAGATCCTCCTGTTCTAATTACTGTATATTTTGAATCTTTATTTTCAAATAATTCATCTTCAGTCTCAACACCTACATTATCAAACACCTCCATGTCTTCTACTTTGTCTAACATAGCATCAATTTCTGGTTCTTTGGTTTCAAAGTCAAGATAATGTTTAGCACCTACTAAATAATCTTTAGCTTTAATAATTTTAGCTTGCCACCAATGAGGAAAATCAACTTCACCTGGACCTTCAAACTGGTCTACCATCTGGTATAATTCCATAGCGTATTTTCCAATACGATATAGGTCAGCTTTTAGCATATGAGGTTCATTGTCTTGATGTCCGAGATCTAAATCTTCTTCTATGCTATGTAGTTTATTATACCAAGCTTTATATTCTTCATCTCTATCAAGGTTAGCTTGTACTGAATCTGACATTGCTTCAAATCCTCCTGCGTCAAAGCGTTCTAATTCTTTTTCTGCATCTGCCGGATCTTCTACATACTTTAAGATAATGTTAAGGAGGTCATCCATACTCTTATCATCAAAGACTGTTGGTATTCCTTCTTGCATCATTTCTTCATCACCCTCTTCTTCGTCACCATATTCTTCAATTTCGTCTACAATTGAAGCTAATGTGGTATCGTATCTGTTTCTCCAAAACCCTAAATCAAAAGCACCATATGCTTCTCCTTTACTAAGGTAAGATGGGAAATTTTGAGCAATAATATCTCTGGCTTGGTCTCCTAATGTTTGAAGTTCATCTAAGATGTTTTGTAACTCCATAAGAGCTTCCATTTTATCTCCGCCTATTTCTCTTATCATTGCTGCTCGTCTTTCAATTTCACCTTTATCCATATAAGGATCCGTTTCTGGACCCCATTCTCCTGTACCTGAAAGTTTAGCGATTGCAGCATCTATTTTATTAAGCATGGCACCGTACCTGTCAGCAATTGGACCTCCTTCTAGTTCAGCTTCCTGTTCCATATCACGCATTAGTTCAGCACGGCGGGTTTTTAGAACTTTAATCTTATTAGCGTTTTTAGTAGCTTCTGATAGATTATTTTTAAGGTAATCAGCATCAATATCGATTTCTAAACTAACGTTTCCTTTT